>Ga0209233_1000080_pt1 | contig 338459 bp, 300 predicted proteins | sample AraplaCL_Cvi_mCL_FD_184269 | JGI IMG/M metagenome (GOLD analysis project Ga0209233, IMG submission 184269) | Arabidopsis root microbial communities from the University of North Carolina, USA - plate scrape CL_Cvi_mCL (SPAdes) (version 2) | ecosystem: Host-associated > Plants > Roots >... | reverse complement strand
GCCAGCCTATTTCAACGGCTTGATACCGAACGAGAAATAGGCCGACGACGACGGCGCGAGCGCGAAGCGTTGGATCGTCTTCAGCCGGGGCTCTTCGCATGAGCGAATTTCCCCGGACAGCAGTGGGGCGTACCGGAATATCCGACGCTCGCGGAACAAACGGTGGCCATCGGCGCGAGCAGTGCGCAATCGTCCGCGCTGAACGCCTCGACCACATTGGTGGTTCTTACGGCCGATGCCGTGTGTTCCGTGGCTGTGGGGGCAAATCCCACCGCCGCGACCACTAGCCGTCGCATCCCGGCGAACGTGGCGGTTGAGATAGCTGTTCCCGCCAATTCGGGATTCAAGATCGCGGCAATCGCCAACACGTAGCCGTGGCAGCGCTATGATCGGCTGAGGCTCGGGACTGCCGAGACCGAGGGGAAACCACCATGAAGCCGTTAGCCGCCGCTTTGACGGTGCTGTCGCTAAGTGCGTGCACCAGCGTAACAGTTAAGCCGGTCGATTCGACTGTAGCCCTGAAAAGCGTCTGCATTCACAACAATCCAGCCGTCAGAGTTGACGACTTTGTACCGGTTATGCAGGAAGGGTTTCGACGCCACGGCATCACTTCCGACGTGTACGACGATCTGCCGGCGTCCTGTGAGTACGTGGTGGACTACACCGCGCTCCGTTCCTGGGACTTCACCCCGTACCTATCACACGCAGAAATCCGCATCACCGAGCATGGGCGGCTTGTTGCGTCGGCCGTGTACCACCTCAACGGCAAGGGTGGTTTAGATGCGGGCAAGTGGAAGGGCACAAAAGCAAAAATAGACCCTGTGATGGATCGGCTTCTGGCCGGCTTTCATGGGTAGGAGGTTGAATAGGGGCAAAGGTGCAGCAGTCGTGGGTAGTACCGTGGGAGATTTCGGCAAGAAACAAAAAAGCCCCTAAAAATCAGGGGCTTATTGCTCTTACTGGCGGAGAGGGTGGGATTCGAACCCACGGTACGCTTACACGTACGCCTGATTTCGAGTCAGGTACATTCGACCACTCTGCCACCTCTCCGAGAAGGCGCGTGTTGGTCTACGCGAGCCGGTCATGATACGGGCTGCGCCTCGCCCTGACAACTGGGCGAGACGGCCAGATCAGCCCGTTCGGCGTTGCCCCTGCGATTCGCCGCGAAGCGCATGCGGCCCCGATGACATGACGGATGGCCGAAAAACCCGCATCATGCGCATCCACAGCCTCCGCCGACTTTGCGCCGCACTGTCTTGCCCGGCTCGCTGCCCTCTTCCACCAGCCAAGGCCCATGATCGAATTCGGACACGGAACCCACGTCGGCCTGCGTCGCACGCGCAATGAAGACACCTATTACGCCGATGCCGCGCTTGGCCTGTTTCTGGTCGCCGATGGCATGGGCGGCCACCAGCACGGTGAAGTGGCTTCCGCATTGGCGCGCGATGCCATCGTGGATGGGGTTCGCAAGGGAAAATCGCTGGCGGCGGCGGTTCACGCTGCCGCTGCGCGGTTGCTGGAACACACGCAGCGCTATGACGATGCCCTGCCGATGGGCACCACTGTCGCCGCCATCCGCTTTGCCGAGCAGGATTACGAAGTGGCGTGGGTGGGTGACAGCCGCATCTATCAATGGAAAAACGGACTGCGCCGGATCAGCCACGATCACTCGCTGGTGCAGCGCCTGGTTGAAGCGGGCACCATCGACGAAACACAAGCCAAGCGCCATCCCCAGCGCAATATTCTCACGCAAGCCCTGGGCATTACCGCGCTGGAGCAATTACATATCAGCATGGCCAAGGGCCGGCTCGAACCCGGCATGAGCTTTCTGGTGTGCAGCGACGGCCTTACCGAGGAAGTCAACGACGCGCGGCTGGAAGCGATCATCGCCCGCCGCGACCTGGCGGCGCAGGAATGCCTGGATCATCTGCTGTTGGCCGCGCTCGAAGAAGGCGGTAGCGACAATATCACTGCGATTTTGGCGCGGATTCACTAAGCGCAATTACGCTTCCAGCTCCTGCTTGCGCCAGATGGACTGGCCGCCTGCACTTTTATCCAGCGCGTCCAATCGGCGCGCATGCGCGCCGATTTCTTCTTCGCTCGCACGCAGCACACGCGGCCGTCGCGCAAGCACCACCGGAGCGATCACGGCGCGAACGCCGGTGGTTTCCGTACCGCCATCGAAGCCAAGATCCAGCACTACCTGGCCGGAGGTCATCGCCAGATAGACATCCGCCAGCAGCTGGGCGTCGATCAGGCCGCCGTGCAGGTCGCGCGCGGAATTGTCAACGCCCAGGCGTTTGCACAGCGCATCCAGGCTGTTGCGCTGCCCCGGATAGCGTTCGCGCGCCATCAGCAGCGTATCGAGCACGTTGCAGCGATCAGACAAGCGGCCGTAATGCGCACCGGCGCGCGCAAGTTCGGCATCGATAAAGCCCACGTCGAACGCCGCGTTGTGAATGATCAGTTCAGCGCCATCGACGAAGGCCAGGAATTCATCCACGATTTCGTGAAAGCGCGGCTTGTCGAGCAGGAATTCGTCCGCGATGCCGGTGACTTCGCGCGCGCCTTCGTCGATGGCGCGGTCCGGATTGAGGTAGGTCTGGTAATGACGACCGGTCAAGCGGCGTTCCACCATCTCGACACAGGCGATTTCGATCAGGCGATGGCCCTGGCGTACTTCGAGGCCGGTGGTTTCGGTATCAAGAATGACTTGCCTCATGCCAGTTTCCTGAATTGCTCTGCCTGCTGCCGCGCGGCTTGATCCACACGCTCGTTTTCGTCGTGCCCGCTGTGGCCGCGCACCCACTCCCAGCGGATAGTGTGAGGTGCCGCGGCCGCTGACAGCCGCTGCCACAAATCCTGATTCTTTACCGGCGACTTGTCGGCGGTACGCCAGCCGTTGCGGATCCACCGTGGCACCCATTCCTCGATGCCTTGCATCACGTAACGGGAATCGGTTGTCAGCACCACCTGGCAAGGGCGCTTGAGCGCTTCCAGCGCCTGGATGGCCGCCAGCAGCTCCATGCGGTTGTTGGTGGTTTGCGCCTCGCCGCCGCTCAGCAAACGCTCGCTGCCTTTCGCTCTCAACAAGGCTGCCCATCCACCCGGGCCAGGATTGCCGAGGCACGCGCCATCGGTAAACACTTCCACTTGCGTCACTCGTTCCGCTCCGTTGTTCCGTACCGATAACGTGTTGTTGTCAACTCACCGAGCTGCGCCGCGCTCCTGGCGCAAGGCCGGCGCGCACTGGCGCGGCAACGGGTTTGGGACGCAGCCGGGTAAGCGTGCTGGCAGGACCACGTTTGCGCGCCACCAGCACGTAACCGCCACCCAGCCAGGCGTGCCCCCTGGCGGGGACAGCGGAAGCAAGCGGCAACCACGTACCTACGCGTTGTACGCGCTCCACCTGCACGTCAACCCGGCGCAAGCGTGCGGCAAGCTGAATGGGGGACCGGGCGCGCGTAGTACTCCCACGCGTCCGCCACAGCCACCAAGGAGTCCACCCGCTCAAGGGGTTCATTCCCGTAAGGACCAGCAAGCCACCGGGCGTCAGGACGCGCACGATCTCATCCAGCGACAACGGCGCCAGTTCCAGCGCGTGGCGCAGCAGGATCAGGTCGAAGGCACCGTCCACGAACGGCATTGGCTCATCGGCGCGGGCGGAGACATCGCCCCCGAAACGCCCCTCGGCAAGGTGAAGGGAGACCCACTGCCCCAGGTAAGGCGGGTTCGGCGGTCCATCATCGGCCGCCGCCGACAGCAGCAGCGCCCGGGTGCCGGCACAGCGACGAACATCGGGCATGTAGGCCACAGTTTCCTCGGCCAGCAGACCACGCATGGGCGCACTTGCGTAAATGTCGTGGGCGCGCTGTGGCATCTACAGGAGGCCTGTCAAAAGCATGGGGAGAGAGTTTAGCGGTTGGCTTTACAAAGACGAACCATGCCGCAACAGCATTTCATGCGACGAATCAATTAACGCCTATCTAACGATTGAGCGGGCACCGGGCGATATAGTCGGCGATCTCGCGCATGCCAGGACGCCTGCGCCAGTCGATACGAAGGATGCGCAGGCTTGTTGCGTGCGGGCGGATCGCCGCATAAGCCAGCGCAACAGAGCGGAGAACGCCCTTGCACGTCGTACCGTTACCGGCGCTTGCCGACAACTATATCTGGCTGCTGCACGACGATGGCGGCGACGCCATCGTGGTCGATCCCGGCGAAGCGGCGCCGGTGGAAGAAGCCCTCCGCACACGCAAGCTCAAGCTGCGCGCAATTCTGCTGACCCACCACCACAACGACCACATCGGTGGCGCTGCGGCGCTACACGCGACACATGGGGCGCCCATTTACGCGCCGGACGACGAACGCATCAGCGTTGCCACCCATCGGGTGCATGACGGCGACACGCTTGAGCTCGCCCACCCGTCGGCACGTTTGCAAGTGATTGCCGTGCCTGGGCACACGCTCAGCCATATCGTGTACGCCGGCGCAGGCGTGTTGCTCTGCGGCGATACGCTGTTCAGCCTTGGCTGCGGCCGCCTGTTCGAAGGCACGCCGGCGCAAATGCTTTCATCACTGCGGCGTCTGGCGTCGCTGCCGGGCGAGCTGCTGGTTTGTTGCGGACATGAGTACACCGCCGCGAACGGACGCTTTGCGCAAACGGTGGAGCCCGACAATACCGCCCTGCAGGAACGCCTGGACGCGGTGGCAACGCTGCGTGCGAAGCAGCAGCCGAGCGTACCGGTGGCGCTGTCGAACGAACTTGCCTGCAATCCATTCCTGCGTGTGGACAGCGAAGCCGTCGTCGATTGGTGCCGCCGGCACGGTGCGGCCAACGACGATCCTGTCGTCCGCTTCGCTGCATTACGCGCGGCCAAGGATGTGTTTCGCGCATGAACTACACACGACGACTGCTGCCGGTTGCCTTGGCCTCGTTGCTGGCGGCGTGCGCGACGCCACCGGCGAACAAACCGGCAGCACCTGCCCCAGCAACGATCAGCCCTGCGCCGATCCCGCCGCCTGCCTCGCCCACGCCACAAGCCTCACCGTCTCCCGCTACGCCCGAAGAAAACGCAGCAAACGTGTGGGACAAACTGCGCGGCAGCTTTGCGATGGCCGATTGCGATGCGGATCCGCAGATCATGGTGTGGGCACATCGCTATACGCAGAGCCCGCAGCGTTTCGAACAGCAAATGGCCGAAGCCCTGCCGAAGGTCGTCTATGTACAGCAGGCGGCGGAGAAATACGGTGTGGCCGGCGAGTTCGTACTGTTGCCCTGGGTGGAAAGCCAATATCGGCCGGTGCCCGGCCATCGCAATCTGCCGGCCGGCATGTGGCAACTGGTGCAGAGCACGGCGCGCGTGATGGGCTTGCATGTAAGCCATGCTTACGACGGGCGACTGGATACTTCCGCCGCAACGGATGGCGTGATGCAGATGCTTCGCGACTACTACGACGAGTTGCACGACTGGCGTCTGGTCGATTATGCGTTCAATCGTGGCGAGAACGGCGTGCAGCGCATGGTGCAGCAACACGGAGCGCCGCCGGACGAACCGGCCATTCCCAAATGGCCGGTGCCCAAGGTCACGCGTGAACACCTCACCAAGTTGCTGGCGATTTCCTGCGTGGTGCGCGACCCGTCGCGCTTCCATGTGGAGCTTCCCACGCTGCCGGCCGATCAGCATCTGGAAACCGTGCAGATACAACATGACATGACGCTGACTGCCGCCGCGGATCATGCCGGCATGGAAACCGACGATTTGAAGCGGCTGAACCCCGCCTTGCAATCCAACTTTCTCAACGCCGATGCGCCCGGGCATCTGTTGATGCCGCATCACAATGCCGAGCTTTTGCGCAATGCCATGCAGATTGCCAACGCGCAGGGCATGATGGCCAGCGCATCCCCCAACACGCCCATGCCGGCCATCTATGCCGACAAACCGGAACAGACCACAGACGATGAGGCGCCGCGCCAGGGTAGAACGCATGTGGTGAAATCCGGCGAAAGCCTTTGGCAGATTGCACACAATTATTCGATCAGCGTTCACACGCTCGAGCAATTGAACCATCTGCACGGAAAGACATTGAAGCCAGGTCAGGTGCTGCAGCTCGGGCGTTAGTGATCCCACCTGCGAATCCGTAACGGATGGATGCACAAAAAAAGCGGCTCATGCGAGCCGCTTTTTTGCACAGCCAATCCGGACCGTCTTACATGCGATCTTTGGCAATCTCGATCTTGGTCTTCGCCTTGAGCATGTCTACGAAACCCTGCGTTTCCACGCCGCCATAGACCTGCACCATCTGGCGATAAAGCTGCTGACGGTCATCAGCGGTCAGCTTGGAGAGATCGCCGGGCTCCACCTTGTCCAGCGCCAACACGGCGTACGCACCATGATCCAGCGCAACGCTGGCGTACTGCGGCTTGCTATCCGCCGTGGGATGCGGTGTCTTGAAGGCCTGCGTAAGCACCGCTTGCGGCACGTTCTGCCCCTGCTGCGGCACGCGCTGTATCTGCTTGGCGGTCTGCAGTTCGGCATGTTCGGCGTTGGCAAGCGCCACGATATCTTCGCCCTTGTTCAGACGCTGCACCAGCACATCGGCCTTCTGGCGCGCCGCCTCGGCGATGCGCTCGTCGAGAATCTGCTTCACGATCGCATCGTGCACTTCCGCGATCGGCTTGGCCGAGGCCGGTACGTGCTTGTCCACGCGCACCACCACGGAATCGCTCTTGCCGAGGTTGATCAAGCCGGAGTTGTTACCCGATGCGAGCACGTCGTTCGAGAAGGCGGCAGCAATCACCTTGGGATTGGCGGCAATCCCCTGCCCGCCCTCACGACTGAACAGCGGTGTTTGCTTGATCTCCAGATGCAGGGCCTGCGCAGCCGGTTCCAGGGAACCCGGGTTCTGCGAGGTCAGGTCGGTCATCTTGCCGGCAGTCTCGTTATAAACGCGGTCCTGCTCGCCGGCAGTGGCTTCCTTCAGCAGTTCGTCGCGCACTTGCTCGAACGGCTTGGTCTGGCCGCTGCGAACGTCGCGCAAGTAGATGACGTGGTAACCCTCGTCGGACAGCACTGGCTTGGAGATCTGTCCCTTCTGCATGGAAAACAGCGCGGCGTCGAAGGCGGCGTTGGTGACGCCCTTCTGCAGCCAGCCCAGGTCGCCGCCCTGCAGCTTCGAACCCAGGTCATCCGAATCCTGCTGCGCCAGCTTGGCGAAATTGGCAGGCGTGGCTTCGGCAGCGATCTTTTCCGCCTTGTCCAGGGCCGCCTTCTGCTGTGCCGGCGTGGCGTTCTTGGGCACATTGATCAGGATGTGCGAGACCTCGCGCTCTTCCGGCATGCCGAAACGCGAGATCTCCGCCTGGTAGCGCTTCTTGAGGTCTTCGTCGGTAGGCTGCGTATCGGCTTTCAGATCCGCGCCGTTGACTTCGACGTACTTCAGCGACACCTGTTCCGGATTCATGAAACCCGCCTGGTGCGCCTTGTAGTAATCGGCCACTTGCGCATCGGTAACCTGGCTGTCCGCCGGTTCCGGACGCGGCAGCACGAAGTAGCGGATGTCGCGGCGCTGCGTCTGGATGTCCAGATAGCGATCGATATCCGCCGGCGTAATGATGGTGCTGCCGCTGATGGCGTCCTGCAGCAGGCTGCCTTCCAGCGATGCGCGCACGTTCTCCTGATACATCTCCGGCGTCATGCCGGCGCCTGCCAGCTGCGCGCGGTACATGTCGCCATTGAACTTGCCGTCCACCTGAAACGCCGGCATCGATGCGATGGTATCGCGCAGCGCCTGGTCGGATACGCGCATGCCAAGGTCTTCGTTGGCCTGCAGCAGCAATTGCTCATCGACCATCGCGTCCAGGACACGCTGCTTGAACTCGGGCTTGTCGAATACGGTCGGATCGAACTTGTCGCCCATCTGCGCGCGCTGCTGCTGGCGGATGCGGTTGATCCTGTCCTGGAATTGCTGCTGGCTGACTTCGCGCTTGCCCACCTTCGCCACGAAGGTTTCAACGTGGGAGTTGAAGTAGCCTTCGATACCGAAGAACGACATAGCGAATACGGCAACGCCCAGCACAATGATGGCTGGCCATCCTTGCATCTTGTCGCGTAGTGACTGCAGCATGGGTTCTTCTCGCGATGATGTTTTTGCGCGTCGCCGCGCGTGACCTAAACAACAAGGGCGCCACGGGGGCGCCCTTGCAAACCGTGGCGGAGCGGACGGGACTCGAACCCGCGACCTCCGGCGTGACAGGCCAGCATTCTAACCGACTGAACTACCGCTCCACGTTACTGGTGGGTGCTGTAGGGATCGAACCTACGACCCTCGCCTTGTAAGGGCGACGCTCTACCGCTGAGCTAAGCACCCGGACCCTAGCGGGCCGCTTAGTTTAGGGCGTCCTTGAGCGTCTTGCCAGCCTTGAATGCCGGAACCTTGGACGCGGCGATCTTGATTTCCTCGTTCGTACGGGGGTTGCGGCCGGTACGGGCAGCACGGCTGCGTACGGTGAAGGTACCAAAGCCGACGACCGCTACGTCGTCGCCGTTTTGCAGTGCTTTCTGCACGGTCTCGAAAAACGCTTCGAGCGCACGGCCCGCATCAGCCTTGGTGAGTTCGGCTTTTTCGGCGACGGCATTGATCAGATCGGTTTTGTTCATTGAATTACTCCCTTAAACAGGTATTCGGCCCGCGGAAAAGGTTGGGACTTGGGGACTTGGCGGGAAAGAAGTCGGATTCGTGCTGGGCGCTGCCACGCAGACCCGCATCACTGTGCATCGGGTGAGGCGTCAGGATGAGGTGAGACTTTATACCAGCGCCCCCAAGGGTCCGCAATACAAGCTATACCAACGCATCGCGGAGGTTCAGCCGCGGCATTTTCTTACCCGGAAACGCTATGCAAAAGCGATCCAGCTGTGTTATGCCCCGATGCGAAATGGGCGACACGTGGAACGTGCCGCCCATCGCAGAACAGTTTCGAACGAACCCTATCAGTGCGGTCGCGCAGGTGTTTCGGCGCCATCCTCGTGTGGCACCGCAGCTTCCGTTGCCGTTGCTGCTGCCGCGTCAGCATCGGCAGGCTCCTTGGCTGGCAGCGGCTGCAGCGGATGCTCAAGCGCAATATCGAGTACTTCGTCGATCCAGCGCACCGGATGGATATCCAGCGAGCTGGTGATGTTTTCCGGTATGTCGGCCAGATCCTTGCGGTTCTCGTCCGGAATGACCACGGTGGTAATGCCGCCGCGATGCGCCGCCAGCAGCTTTTCCTTCAAGCCGCCGATGGGCAGTACACGGCCGCGCAGCGTGATTTCGCCGGTCATCGCCACTTCGGAACGCACCGGCACCTTGGTCAAGGCCGACACGAGCGCCGTGCACATCGCGATGCCTGCACTCGGGCCATCCTTTGGCGTGGCGCCTTCCGGCACGTGGATGTGCAGGTCGAATTTCTCGTGGAAATCCGGATCGATGCCCAATTGGTTGGCGCGCGCGCGCACCACGGAGAGTGCGGCCTGGATCGACTCCTTCATGACGTCGCCGAGCTGGCCGGTGTGCACCTGGCGCCCCTTGCCCGGCACGATCGATGCTTCGATGCTCAGCAGATCGCCGCCCACCTGCGTCCATGCAAGACCCGTGACCAGACCGATTTCGTTTTGTTGTTCCTTGCGACCGAAATCGAAGCGGCGCACGCCGAGGTATTTTTCAAGATTCTCGGAATTCACCTGTACCTGGCCCGGCGTGACGGCTTCGGCCTTTTTCTTCTTGGCCTTGGCAGGTTCCGCGCCGCCCTTCAGTTCGCCCAGCGTCAGCTGCTTGACCACCTTGCGGCAGATCTTGGAAATCTCGCGCTCAAGATTGCGCACGCCCGACTCGCGCGTGTAGTAACGCACGATGTCGCGCACGGCTTCTTCATCCACCACCACTTCGTCGGATTTCAGGCCATTGGCCTTGATCTGCTTGGGCAACAGGTACTTCTGCGCAATGGCAAGTTTTTCATCCTCGGTGTAGCCCGGAATACGAATGACTTCCATGCGGTCCAGCAGCGGGCCGGGGATGTTCAGCGAGTTCGCCGTGGCAATCCACATCACTTCGGACAGATCGAGATCGACTTCCAGGTAGTGATCGTTGAACGTGTGGTTCTGTTCCGGATCGAGCACTTCCAGCAGCGCCGACGACGGATCGCCACGGAAGTCCATCGACATCTTGTCGATTTCGTCCAGCACGAACAGCGGGTTTTTGCTGCCGACCTTGTTCATGTTCTGCACGATGCGGCCGGGCATCGAACCGATGTAGGTACGGCGATGGCCGCGAATTTCCGCTTCGTCGCGCACGCCACCCAGGCTCATGCGGACGAATTTGCGGTTGGTCGCCTTGGCGATCGACTGGCCGAGCGAGGTCTTGCCCACACCGGGCGGGCCCACCAGGCACAAGATCGGCCCCTTCATGCTGCTGACGCGCTGTTGCACCGCGAGGTATTCGAGAATGCGCTCTTTGACTTTTTCCAAGCCGAAATGATCGGCATCCAGCACTTGCTGCGCGAGGGCGAGGTCCTTGCGTACCTTGCTGCGTTTTTTCCACGGCACGCCGATCAGCCAATCGAGGTAGTTGCGTACCACGGTGGCCTCGGCCGACATCGGCGACATCTGCCGCAGCTTGCCGAATTCCTGGCGCGCTTTCGCCAGCACGGGCTTGGGCATGCCGGCGTCTTCGATCTTCTTCTGCAGTTCCTCGATTTCGTTAGGGCCTTCTTCGCCCTCGCCCAGTTCCTTCTGGATCGCCTTCATTTGTTCGTTGAGGTAGTACTCGCGCTGGCTCTTTTCCATCTGCGACTTCACGCGTCCGCGGATGCGCTTTTCCACCTGCTGCAGATCGATTTCACCGTCCACCAGGCCGATCAGCAATTCAAGACGCTGTGCCACATCGGCCGTTTCCAGCACCTTCTGCTTGTCGGCCATGCGCACGGACAGATGCGCGGCGATGGAGTCGGCCAGGCGCGAAGGATCGTCAATGCCCGACAGCGTCGCCAGCACTTCAGGCGGCAGCTTGCGGCTTTGCTTTACCAGTTGCTCGAACAGCGACACCAAGGTGCGCGAGACCACGTCCAGTTCGCGATCCTTGATGCTGTAGACGGGCTCGATGACACGCGAGCGCGCAATGAGCATCCCGCTTTCGTCCTGGTACTCGTCAATGGACACGCGCGCCTGGCCCTCGACCAGCACCTTCACGGTGCCATCGGGAAGCTTCAGCAATTGCAGCACGCCGGCAAGCGTGCCGACCTGATGCAGGTCCTTGATGGCCGGATCGTCGATGTCCGGGCTTTTCTGTGCGACCAGCAGAATCTGGCGTTCGCCCTCCATCGCGCGCTCGAGCGCACGCATGGATTTGTCGCGTCCCACGAACAGCGGAATCACCATGTGCGGGTACACGACCACATCACGCAGCGGAAGCACCGGCAGTACGTCCAGGGTGGCGCCAGTAGCGGTGGGAATTACGGCACTTTTTGCCATCGCAGGGAGTCTCTCGCGAAAAAAGATGGAAACCTAGAACAGCCATCCAGGCGGTTCTTGCGGCATCAGCCGGCCGGGCAAACCCGAACTCGTACGGTGCGTCCAGCACCATCGCGGCTGACGACCCCGACACTGCGCCGAGGCCACTGACTCGTCAAGTGGAGGCGCCGCGGGATTCATACAAGTGGCCGGCTTCACGACAAAAAACAAGGCCCCGACGGAAACCGCCGAGGCCTTGTTTTAACTTTGTAAGGAAGCGATCAGGCGGCTGCGTCGCCGCTCTTTTCGCTACCGATGCGAGCTTGTTGCTGCAAATTGCCGCGATAGATCAGATAAGGCTCAGCCTGGCCTTCGATGACAGCATCATCGACCACGACTTTGCTGACATGCTCCAGCGACGGCAGCTCGTACATGGTGTCGAGCAGCACCTGCTCCAGGATCGTGCGCAGGCCGCGGGCACCCGTCTTGCGCTTGAGCGCCTTGCGGGCAATCGCTTCCAGCGCTTCCGGGCGGAACTCCAGTTCCACGCCTTCCATCTCGAACAGCTTGCGGAACTGCTTGGTGACGGCGTTGCGCGGCTCGGTGAGGATCTTCACCAGGGCGGCCTGGTCAAGCTCATCCAGCGTTGCGACGACCGGCAGGCGGCCTACGAATTCCGGAATCAAGCCAAAGCGCACCAAGTCTGCCGGTTCCACCTCGGCGAGCACCTTGCCGAGATTCTCCGTACGTTCTTTCGACCGCACTTCCGCGGAGAAGCCGATACCGGTGGTTTCGGAACGCTGCTGGATGACTTTTTCCAAGCCCGCAAACGCACCGCCGCAAATGAACAATATGTTCTTGGTGTCGACCTGCAGGAATTCCTGCTGCGGATGCTTGCGACCGCCCTGCGGCGGCACGGAGGCCAGAGTGCCTTCGATAAGCTTGAGCAGTGCCTGCTGCACGCCTTCGCCGGAGACGTCGCGCGTGATCGACGGGTTCTCGCTCTTGCGCGAAATCTTGTCGATCTCGTCGATATAGACGATGCCCGACTGCGCTTTTTCCACGTCGTAGTCGCACTTCTGCAACAGCTTTTGGATAATGTTTTCCACGTCCTCACCGACGTAGCCGGCTTCGGTCAGCGTGGTGGCATCGGCGATGGTGAACGGCACGTTGAGCAGGCGCGCCAGCGTTTCCGCCAGCAGCGTCTTGCCCGAACCGGTCGGGCCGATGAGAAGAATGTTGGATTTGCCCAGCTCGACGTCGTCGCTGCGCTGGCGCGACTCCATCCGCTTGTAGTGATTGTAGACCGCGACCGCCAGCGCCTTCTTGGCGCGCGTCTGCCCGACCACGTATTGGTCGAGGGTCTCCATGATCTCCTTGGGCTTGGGTAGCTGGCTACGCCCGGAGGCGGCCTTCTCTTCCAGCTCCTCGCGGATGATGTCGTTGCACAGCTCCACGCACTCGTCGCAGATGAACACGGATGGACCCGCGATCAGCTTGCGTACTTCGTGCTGGCTCTTGCCGCAGAAGGAGCAATAAAGAATCTTGCCGCTGTCGTTGGAACGGCCCTGCCGCTCGTCAGTCATTCGTTTGATCCTGCTAGAAAATCCCGGTACGGGTCGAGAATAACACAGGGTTCCGAGTCCGCACCCGGACCCGGAACCCCAGTTGTGTGATGGAGATCGGCTGGAATCAGGCCGACTTGACCGTTTCGACGGCGCGGCGGTCCAGAACGGCGTCGATCAGGCCGTATTCCTTGGCCTGCTCGGCGCTCATGAAACGATCGCGCTCCATATCACGTTCGATCCTATCGAGCGCCTGGCCAGTGTGGTGAACGTAAATGTCGTTCAGCCGGCGACGCAGGTACAGGATTTCCTGGGCCTGGATTTCGATGTCGGTGGCCTGGCCGCGCGCCCCGCCCGAGGGCTGGTGGATCATCACGCGCGAATTGGGCAACGAGTAGCGCTTGCCCTTGGCGCCGGCCATCAGCAGCAGCGACGCGGCGCTGCAGGCCTGTCCGACGCACATCGTGCTGACGTCGGGCTTGATGAATTGCATGGTGTCGTAGATCGCCAGGCCCGCCGTGACGGCGCCGCCGGGGCTGTTGATGTATAGGTGGATGTCCTTGTCGGGATTCTCCGATTCAAGGAACAGCATCTGCGCCACCAGCAGGTTGGCCACCTGATCGTTCACTTCACCGACCAGGAAGATCACGCGTTCCTTCAGCAGGCGCGAGTAAATGTCATACGAACGTTCGCCGCGAGCGGTTTGCTCGACGACGATCGGCACCAGGTTGAGGTTCTGGATCGGGTCCATGGCCATGCGTGCGGCTCTCCGAAAAGGGGGACTGGGTAGCGATTCGTATGATCAGGCCAGACTAGCAGTTGGTCATCCCGTCCGCTAGCAAAGCCAACGAAAACCAGTCGCAAACCCGGCACATTCAGTATGTGCCCGATTTGCGCTGCCGCGTTCGAATGAATATCGAACCGGACACGCAGTAAAGGTGAGCAAAGGCGCTTTTACTGGGCGCTGGTGATTCGTCAGGCCTGAACGAATCGTCTCAGGCGCCGACCGGGCGCATCACTTCGTCGAAGCTCAGGTTCTGGACGGTGGTCTTGGCATGTTCGGCCACCCACTCGGCCACCTGATCTTCCATGACGCGGTTTTGCAGCCCGGACATCAACTGGGGATCGCCATTGTAGAGTTCAATGACTTTCTCCGGCTCTTCGTAGGTCGAGGCGATGGCCGCCAGCTGCTCAGCCAGGCGCATACGATCGAGCTTGAGTTCGTTCTTGCGCGCAATCTCGCCCATCAGGAGACCGGCGATGACACGCAAACGAGCGGCAGGCAGGGCGGCGTCGATCAGCTGCTGCGGAGGCTGCTGGCCACGCGGCACGCTGGCAGATGCCAGGCTGCGCGCTTCGCCTTGCACCATCAGGTTGGGCACTTCGAGATCGCTGTGTGCCTGGGCCAGCTTTTCGGCTACCTGGGACTTGAGCCGGCCCATCAGGGCGGCCTTGAGCTCGCGCTCCAGGTTGGCCCGCACTTCCTTGCGGAAATGCTCCATGTCGCCGTCGGTGATGCCGAACAGCGTGATGAATTCGGCGTCGACTTCCGGCAGCTTGGGTTCCTGCACTTTTACGATGTTGAAGTTCACTTTGGCGGTTTTGCCGGCGAGCTTCTCGTTGCGGAAATCAGCCGGGAATTCAACGTCGCTTTCGAACGTCTCGCCCGCCTTGCGGCCGGTGAGCGCACTGTCCAGCGCCTTGAACAGCGTGCCGGAGCCCAGCACGCTGCCGGCGCGCTCCTGGCCCTCGGTCGGGAAACGGTAATCGCCGGCCACGGCGTCGTACTCGAACATCACGAAATCGCCTTCCGCGGATGCGCGCTCGACTTCGTCGAAGCTGCGACGCTGCTGGCGCAGGGTTTCGATCATCTTTTCGACGTCGGCGTCGGTGACTTCCGCCACCGGGCGGCTGACTTCCAGTGCGGCGATGTCGATCTCGGGGAATTCCGGCATCACTTCGAAGGTGGCGGTGTAGGCGATCTCGCCATTTTCCGGCTGGCCGGTGGTGTCGATGGCGGGGTTGGCGACGGGGCGCAGGTTTTCCTTCTCGAACGCCTCGCGCAGCGTGCTGCTGATGAGGTCGGAGAGCACTTCGCCGCGCACCTGCGCGCCAAAGCGCTGCTGGATCACGTTGGCGGGGACCTTGCCCGGACGGAAGCCTTTCAGCCGTACCGTGCGGCTCATCTCGGTGATGCGCGCGCTGACCTGCGACTCAAAGCGCTCTGCCGGAAATTTGACCGTGAGCTTGCGCTCGAGCTTGCCGACGTTTTCAACTGAAAACTGCATGACGTCTCCTGGAATGTCCTGTAATGGCCCGTACCGGCGCCGAGGCGGCTCGCCGCCCGTAACAATCAGGCTCAAGGTTCGGGTGGTGCGAAAGAAGGGACTCGAACCCTTACGGGGTTACCCGCTGGAACCTAAATCCAGTGCGTCTACCAATTCCGCCACTTTCGCATCGTTCGCCGGATTGCAAGCTGCGGATTCTCAACGACTTTCTTGGACCTACTCAAGACCGTCGAAGGCCTGCCCTGCCGCGACCTGGGGCGATGGCGACCTTGCGCCAAAGAGACCCATTTTACGGTTCTGCGACGGCCCAGCACAAGCGCGGGCGAGGGTGCGCAGGCGTTTTTGCACCGCAACACCCGCCGCAGCCAGGCGGGTGCATCTGGCTGCGGCACCTTCGCCAGCCCTTGATTTGTCCAAGGCCAAACGGTGTTGTCCGCCTGGCCTTCGCGTTTTACCTGCCAATCACCTTGGCAAGCCCAGGGACCGCCTTGTCGAAAGCGGCACCACCACCGGCGGCACTCAAAACGCCTGATGCGTCATTCCAATGCAGGCGGATCGTGGTGCTCTTGCCCGCCTGGTAGCCATACGACGTACCGTCGTCTTCATACAGGGCAAAATCGCCATCCTTGCCTGGGTACACACGGATTTCGGTGATGGATTGCTTCGATGCGGTCGACTGGATGTCGGAACCCAGCGGCACGATCGAACCCCCGCGGACGAAGACGGGAATCTGATCGATAGGCGCAGCCACCTTGACCCAGCGTCCGCCAGCCAGTTTTTCGTTGGTCCAGAAGTTGTACCAATCGCTTCCAGCCGGCAGGTAGACCTCTTTTTCAGTCTGGCCTTGCTCGGTAACGGGCGCCACCAGGAACGCCGGCCCGAACATGTATTGCGTGCCGATGTTGGCGACGTTGGGATCGTTCGGGAAATCCATCCACAACGGCCGCATGAAAGGCGCACCGGTGTCGTAGGTTTTCTTGGCCTGGCTGTAAATGTAGGGAATCAGCCGGTAGCGAAGCGCATCGTACTTCGCCATGATCGCCTCGGCCTGATGGCCAAAGGCCCAGATCTCCGTGTGCTTGCGGTCGCCATGCAAACGCAGCGTAGGCAGGAACGTACCGTATTCGAACCAGCGCGTGAGCAGTTCCGGGTAGTCGTTGTTCTGCCCCACCACGTCGCGCGCATCCGACGGATCGAGTAGCGGCGGCTTGGTGGCATTGGTCGTTTGCGGCAGGTACTGCCAACCGCCGATATCGTTGCCCCAATAGGCGATGCCGGAGGCGGTCATGTTGAGGCCGGTGGGAATCTGGCGCTGCAGCGCCTCCCAGGTTGGGTCGATATCCGACGACCAGAACAGCGCACCCGTACGCTGCGAGCCCAGATAGGCTGCTCGGGAAAGAATCAATACACGCTGGTCGGGCTTCCACGCGCGCATACCCTGCGCAACGCCCTCGACGTGCAGCAATGGATAGACGTTGTGATAACGGTCGCCCGAGCCGATCGAATAGAAATAGCCGTCCGGCACCAGATCCGGCTCGGTTTCATCGAGCCAGGGATAATCGAAGCCGTGCGACAGGATGTTGTCGCGCGCATGCTCCCAATACCACTTGCGCGCGGCGGGATTGGTCGAATCGATCAAGGCACCCGCGCGATCGGAACGAAACGGCAGCCCGTCGACCGTCTTGCCATCCTTGTCCTTCAGGAAATAGCCCTTGGCATCCAGTTCCTTGAAATAACGGCTGGCCCGTTCAAAGCGCGGCCAGATCGATATGATCGACTTCATGCCCATGTCATGAAGCTGCTTGTTCATGCCATCGGGATCGGGAAACTCGGCTGGATTGATATCCATCTGGCCCATATGCGTCCAGTAGAACCAGTCGACGACCATGATATCGAGCGGGTAATGCTTTTCACGGTAGGTGCGCGCGACACGCAGCACTTCCGCCTGGCTGGCATAACGCGCCTTGGACTGGATCAGGCCGAACGCGGCTTTGGGCGGAATCGGCGTCCTGCCAGTCACCCGCGCATAAGCCGAATAGATGTCTTCCGGCGTATTGCCCGTAACGACAAAGAAACTGACGCGCTCACCCACCTTGGACTGAAAGCTGGTGCGGCCACGAATGCCGGCGACGAAGCGCGTGTCGGATGGATTGTCCCAAATGATGCCGTACCCCTTGGACGACACCATGAAAGGCACGCAGACCGTCTCGCCGCTCGGCGCGTCATACCAATGCTGGCAATCGATCACGCGGCCACGCAGATCAAGCGGGCCGAGGCTATCCTGATTCTGGCCCATGCCGTAGTAGTGCTCGTCGGCCGGCGCAGAAAACGTAGCCCCCACCTGATAGGTGGCCTCTCCCGCCACTTCGTGTGGTGACATGTTCCAGTCGGTCATGTTGACGATCGTGTCGCCTTTGCTGTTCTTCACCTGCAAATGGACCGGCGCCAGGCTGGGTTGAAAATACCGTTCCATCACGCCCGGCGTATGCGGCGGCGGTGCGGCATCGACATGCAATGTCAAAGCCGGCGAGGCAAAGCTATCGCCATTTTGATCGCTGGCTTGATGGAACGCCGTGTTGTCGACGTGGTCGGCGAGGATGCCATAGCCGGGAGCCTTGAGCGCTTCCGCCCTGTCGGCGGCAATCGTGACGTGGACGACATTCGGACCGTAGGCTTCCACGCTTACCCACGCGCCGTGCCGGTCGAGCGTGGCGATTGGCGCGGCATGAACCGCGGCAGCGAAGGAACAAACAAGACTCAGCAAAGCAATTTTGGACGTGCGCACGACATCCCCTCACCGTTGACACTCATGGTTTCCGCATCGCCTGCGCGCGCGGTCGAATGCCAGGTTGTTTATCACTTGCAGATAGGCTTGTCCCTCGCCTGTTCTTTTGCACAAGCAATTTCGTTATCGGACTTGGGGGATTCAATAAAAGGCCGGCAAAAAGCCAGTGATCGCGACGCGAAGTGAATGAAGCTCGCCAAGGATGTCGCGAGAGCCGCCGCGGAGGGCGCGCAAAGAAAAAGGCACCCAGGGGAAACCTGAGTGCCTGTTTTAGCTGGTGGGCCGTGTAGGATTCGAACCTACGACCAATTGATTAAGAGTCAACTGCTCTACCAGCTGAGCTAACGGCCCAGAACTGCTTGAATTGGGGTGGACGATGGGACTCGAACCCACGACAACCGGAATCACAATCCGGTACTCTAACCAACTGAGCTACGCCCACCGTAACCACCGAAGCTGGCGCGCCCGACAGGAATCGAACCTGCAACCGTCGGCTTAGAAGGCCGATGCTCTATCCGGTTGAGCTACAGGCGCTTGACTAAAAGCAGAACACCTGCTGGTCGGGGCAGAGGGATTCGAACCCACGACATCCAGCTCCCAAAGCTGGCGCTCTACCAGGCTGAGCTATACCCCGTTGTTTTTCGAAACCCAGTCAGCTTTCGCAAACTTGAGCCTGGAAATGCTACGGGTGACACTCTGGCCCGTCAATCCGTATCGAACACGCCGGACTTCTTTCGTCCGGTTTCATTGCAAACGGTGTTCTGCCTGCAATGCAAGCATGACTTGAACCAACATCATGCCTGATGAATATGGCGCGCCCGGAGAGATTCGAACTCCCGACCACCAAGTTCGTAGCCTGGTACTCTATCCAACTGAGCTACGGGCGCGTGGGTAAACCTTACTTACCCTGGCCACCACCCGAAATTCGGAAGGCGCCGAAGCAAGAAGCGGAATTATTCAGGTAGACGCTGCAGCCGTCAATACTCTTTGTGAAGTTTTTTTGAAACACGTGTCAGGGCGCGCGCGTTTCGTTCACACGTTGCTGAGCGTGAATTCGTCGGCATCCATCCAGGCGGGAAAGCGCTCGCGATGCTGCAACAAAGGCGCCGGATCGATCGCCACGGTCACCAGTTGCTCCTGTGGGCCGAGTTCGACCAGTGGCTCCCCGACTGGGTCGATCACCGCGCTGTCGCCGGCATACGGCAGATCGTTGCCATCCATGCCTACCCGGTTTACGCCAACCACGTAGGCAAGGTTTTCGATTGCGCGTGCCCGCAACAGCGTGCGCCAAGGCTGCCGGCGCGGCGCTGGCCAATTGGCGACGAACAAGGCCAGGTCGTAGTCCATGCCGCCTGCGGCCGAGGCCAGCCGGCGATTGCGCAGCCATACCGGAAAACGCAGGTCGTAACAGACCTGCGGCAGGATGCGCCAGCCTTTCAGCTCCACGATCAGGCGCTCGGAACCGCCGCCATAGCGCGTGTGCTCGCCGGCCATGCGGAACAGGTGACGCTTGTCGTATTGCACATAAGTGCCATCCGGGCGCGCCCAGATCAGCCGGTTGTAGACCTTGTCGCCTTCACGAATGGCGAGACTGCCCGTAACGACGGCGCCAACCTCCGTCGCCAGTGCGCGCATCCAGGCGATACCTTCGCCGTCCATGCCTTCGGCGCTGGCGCGCGTGTCGTTGCTGAAGCCGGAAAGAAAGGTTTCCGGCAGCACGACAAGATCACTCTGCCCCGCCACCCGCCGTACCAGTGCACCGTAGTACTCGCGGTTGGCCGGCGCATCGTGCCAGCGCGTGGCGCCCTGCACCAGCGTTACGTTCAGAGTTTGCATAGACGCTCCGCAGCGGCCTCCATGGTGGCGTCGCTCTTGGCAAAGCAAAGGCGTACCAATCGCGTGCCTGGCGCCTTTTCGTAGAACGGGGTCAGCGGGATGGCTGCCACGCCGCCTTCCTTCACCAGCCATTCGCAGAACGCCACGTCGTCCTCGTCGCGGATGGCCGAATAATCCACCAACTGGAAGTAACCGCCTGGCACGTCCAGCAGCTTCAAGCGCGAGGGCGCCAACAAGCCACGAAAACGATCGCGCTTGGTTTGATAGAAGGCCGGCAATTCCAGGTAATGCTGCGGCGTGCTGGCCAGGAATTCGGCGAACGCCACTTGCGCCGGATGGAAGGTGCAGAACGTCAGGTACTGGTGCACCTTGCGAAATTCGGCAGAGAGCTTGGCCGGCGCAACCGCATAGCCGACTTTCCAGCCGGTGCAGTGGTAGGTCTTGCCAAAGCTGGAGACCACGATGCTGCGTGCGGCCAATTCCGGATGGCGCAACACGCTGTGATGTTCGGCACCGTCGTAGACGATGTGCTCGTACACCTCGTCCGACAGCACCACGATCGGCGTATCGCGCACGATCGCCGCCAAGGTGTCGAGATCCTGCGCCGACAAGACCGCGCCCGAAGGATTGTGCGGGCTATTGATCAGGATCATGCGCGTACGCGGCGTGATCGCATCGCGCACGCGCTGCCAGTCGATCGAAAAGCTCGGCACGGTGAGCGGAATATGCACGGCGCGAGCGCCTTGCAATTCGATCGCGGGCTCATAGGAGTCATACGCCGGATCGAACACGATCACTTCCTCGCCCGCGCGCACGACGGCGGCAATCGCAGCGAACAATGCTTCGGTAGCGCCGGAGGTTACGGTGATATCGCCATCGGCACTGACTTTATGCCCATAAAGCCGTTCGGTCTTGATGGCGATCTGTTCGCGCAACGCAGCCGTGCCGATGCCTGGCGCATATTGATTGAGGCCATTGGCCATGGCGCGGCTCAGCGCGTCGCGCAACGGTTGCGGCGGTTCGAAATCGGGAAAGCCCTGGCCCAGGTTCACAGCTTTGTGCTGCACGGCCAAGTGACTCATCACGCTGAAAATGGTGGTGCCTACTTTCGGAAGCTTGGTTTCGACGGTCATGGGCGGCGATATGGAAGGCTAAACGCAAAGACTAGCATGGTCATGCGGAAGGCCGTTCGGGCGCTTCCCGCCTCAACAACTTGCGCTTCGTGCATTCTTCATGACTGACGCGCGCCGCTTCCGGCAAGCGCTCGGCCAGAAAATCCACCAGCGCTCGCACGCCCGGCATCATGCCGCGGCGGCTGGGATAGACGAAATGCATGATGCCCTGCGGCGCACTCCATTCCGGCAGCAGGATTTCCAGATCGCCACTGCTGATGGCCGGCGCACAAAGCGATTCCGGCAACAGGGCGACGCCGATGCCGCTGCGCGCCGCCTCCAGCAAGATGGCGAAGTCGCCGGTAATCAGCCGCGCCTGCACTTCCACGCTGACACGTTCGCCGTTCGCATCGAACAACTCCCATACCTGCGCACCTTCATGTTCCTGCATCGATACGGCCGGCAAGCGTGCAAGATCCTCCGGATGCGCGGGACGCCCATATTGCTTGAGCAAACTCGGACTGGCGACCGGGAACACGCGCGCCTGGCCGAAGCTGCGGATGATCATGTTGGCGTCGCTGTCGAGCTTGGTGCGCACGCGAATGGCCAGGTCGAAACCTTCGCCGATGAGATCCACGCGGCGATTGTTCGACAGCACCCGCACCTGCAGCTTGGGGTACTTCGCCATGAACTCCGGCAGGATGTGGGCCAATACGGTTTGGGCGATCGAGATGGGACAGCTCAGCCGCACCACGCCGCGCGGTTCGGCCCGCAGCTCATCCACCGCATCCTGCGCGGCGCGCGCCTCTTCCAGCACGGCGCGGCAGTGTCCGTAAAAACGTTCGCCCACCTCGGTGACCACAAAGCGCCGCGTCGTTCGTTGCAGCAGCCTCACCCCGAGCCGATCTTCCAGCTGCGCGATCCGTTTGCTCAGCCTGGACTTGGGCACGCCCAGCGCTCGCCCGGCAGCCGAAAAGCCGCCCTGCTCGACCACAGCGGCAAAGAAGTAGAGGTCGTTCAGGTCCTGCATGGCACCCGGCAGTGCGTTCATCGTCGTTTCCTCTGCGGAACAATACGTTCCAAACAGCCTATCTTATCGGTGGTTTGTTTCGAATCTATCTTTGCTTCCGACGTCGGCAGGGCCGACTTTGGACGAGATACCCACCATGAAACTCTTGCACCTCGACGCCAGCGCGCTGGGCCAACACTCCGTCTCGCGCGAACTGAGCGCCGCCATCGTCAATCAGCTGGCCGAAGAAAGTTCCTCCTTGCAGATCACCTACCGCGATCTCAGCTCCCACGCCCTGCCCCATTGGACGCCGGTGATGGACGCCGAAAGCGACGCGGCAAAGCTTGGCCAGGCCGTGATGGACGAATTCCTGGCCGCCGACATCGTGGTGATCGGCGCCCCCATGTACAACTTTGGCATCCCCAGCCAGCTGAAGGCCTGGATCGACCGTGTCGTCGTGGCCGGCAAGACTTTCCACTACACCGCAACCGGCCCGGAAGGCCTCGCTGGCGGCAAGCGCGTGATCGTCGCCTCCAGCCGCGGCGGCGTGTACAGCAGCGGTCCGGCTGCCGGCTTGGACTTCCAGGAAAACTACCTGCGCGCCGTGCTCGGCTTCATCGGCATCGACGATGTGCAGTTCGTTCGCGCCGAAGGCGTGCACATCAGTGCAGAGCACAAAGTGAAGGCGATTGCTTCGGCCCATCACTCCATCAGCACCCTGGCTACGAAAGCTGCCTGATAGAGCGATCTCGCCCCACGACAAAAGAGCGCCCTGGCGGGGCGCTCTTTTGTTTTAGCCAATCAAAAAAGATCAGCGACCGAAGCGAATCTCGCCGCCGTCGTGGTCGCGATCCCAGCCGCGAAGTTCATCGCGGATATGCGCGATACGCTGGCGGCCGAGCGCGTTGCGTTCTTCGTCCAGCACCTGGCCATCGAGCAATTCCGCCAGCCGTTGTGCGGTAGGCAGCATCGCATCCCATGCGTCCAGCGCGGTGACCGGCCCCGGCAAGGTCATGAAAAAGCTCAGGCCTGGCGTGCGCAACGCATCCAGGCGCGTGAGGTCGAAGCTGCCGGGCTTGAGCATGTTGGCCACGCTGAAGATCGGCCCCGCTTCGCGCTTACCGTCCACCAGTCGGTGGTAGATGCCCATGTCGCCGTATTCCAGCCCGGCTTTTTCGGCGGCGACGATCAGGTCCGTGCCGTTGAACGCCTGGCCTTCGCGCGCCATCACGAACAGGCTGACGATGCGTTCCACCGGCACCTGCGTGGGACGCTTGCCGAGATCGGAGCGTGGCGGAACACGCGGCGCGGGTGCAGGGGCTGGCGCGGCGGACGGCGGCGCTGCTGGCGCAGGCGCAACGACGGGCGCTGGCTCGATCGGCGCTGCACGTGCTGTTTCCGGCTGCGATGGCGAACGCAGCATTTCCACGATGGATGCGGACTGCCCGGTCGGCTTGGGGCTGTGCGCCGATTCCTGCCGCTGGTCGGCCAAGGTGGCGCCCAGCTTTTCCAGCTCGGCGCGCAGGTTGACGTCCAGCTCGCCTTGCGCCGGCTCGGGTTCCTTGAACAACGGGTCCATGCGCGGCAGCGGATCGTCGCCGACTGCCTCGTCCTCGTCGATGGCGCCGCCCAAGGTAGGTTCGCGCCGTTCCGGAACAGGCTCGGGAGCAACACGCCGCTTGCCCTGCTCCTTCTTCGGTTCGCCAAACAGCCACACCAGCACCAGCACGATCAGGCCGACGACCGCCAACGGAATGCCGACCCAAGGGTTCCACGCAACAGCCAATTCGGTTCCAAGCATGATGTAAGTCCTCTACCTCAGGCAGCTCCGACCAGTTTGCTGGCCTCGGCAAGATCGACCTGCACGAGGCGCGAAACGCCCGGCTCGCGCATGGTAACGCCGCAAAGCTGGCTGGCCGCCTCCATGGTGGCCTTGTTGTGCGAGACGAAGATGAACTGCACCTTTTCGCTCATCTCCTTCACCATATTGGAGAAGCGGCCGACGTTCGCTTCATCGAGCGGCGCGTCCACCTCGTCCAGCAAACAGAACGGCGCGGGGTTCAGCGCAAAGATCGCAAACACCAGCGATACCGCGGTCAACGCCTTCTCGCCGCCCGACAGCAGCATGATGTTGGAAACGCGCTTGCCGGGCGGGCGCGCCATGATCGATACGCCGGTGCTGAGCAGATCGTCGCCGGTGAGTTCCAGGTAGGCATGGCCGCCGCCGAACAGGCGCGGGAACAGTTCCTGCACGCCGGCGTTCACGCGGTCGAAGGTTTCCTTGAAGCGCTGGCGCGTTTCGCGGTCGATCTTCTTGATCGCGTTTTCCAGCGTTTCCATGGCGCTGGTGAGGTCGGTGAGCTGGTTGTCGAGATACGTCTTGCGCTCGCTCTGCTCGGCGTGTTCCTGGATCGCGGCAAGGTTCACCGGCTCCAGGCGCGCGATCTTCTGCGCCAGGTCGGCAAGCTGCTGACGCCATTGTGCGGCGTCGATGTCTTCGGCCAGCTCGGCAAGCAAGGTTTCCAGATCCAGGCCGGAAGCGGCGATCGCTTCGGCAAGCTGTTCGGCGCGCATCTGCAACGCCTGTGCCGCCAGCTTCTTTTCGGAGAGGCTTTCGCGCAAACCGGACAGCTCCTGCTCCAGGTTGTGGCGCTGCTGTTCCAGCTTGCGCAGGGCGATATCGCAGTCTTCCAGCGCGCGGCGCGCTTCCACCAGTTGCTTGTCCACCAGCAGGCGCTGGTCGAGGTAGGTCTGGCGTTCGGCTTCCAGTTCGGCGATGGGGTCGGAACCGGCGGCAAGCTGTTCGCTGATTTCGCTGCGGCGCGCTTCGATCTGGCGGATCTGGCTGTCCATGCGCGCCAGCGCCTGCTCCAGCGAGGCGAGCGAGGAACGCTTCGATTCCATGCTCAGCGCCAGCGCGTGCGCCTGGTCGGCCGCTTCGCGTGCATTCATGCGCGCCTCTTCGCGGGCTTCCAACAGCGCGCGGCGTTCGTTTTCCAGTTCGCGGCGCTGGTCTTCCAGGTCGCCCATGTTGTTGACGGATTCGTCCAGGCGCGCGCGCGCTTCGCGCGTCTGTGCCTGCAGCTCATCCATCTGTTCGAGCAGGGCCGACAGTTCGCCGGCCACTTTCTCGGCGCGCGCGCGCGCGGTTTCCACCTTGCCACGATGACTTTGCAGCTGGCCGGCCAGTTCCGACTGACGGCGATGCGCGTTGTACAGCTCGCGTTGGGCGTCGTCGCGGGCGCGTTCGGCTTCGAACTTGCTGGTGCGCAGATCATCCAGGCGCGCGGTAGCTTCCTCGATCCGCGCCTCCAGCGACTCGACCTGCTCAGTCAGCGTGCGGATCTCGCGCTCGCGCGCCAGCACGCCCAGTTGGTTGCCTTGCGCACGACGCACGCTGGCCCAGCCGGGACCCAGCCATTCGCCGGTCCGCGTGATCACCGATTGATACGGCGCCAGCGCCGCCAGCCCTGACACGCGCTGGTGCGCCTCCTCGATGCCCTCTGCAGTGAGCACGTGCCCAAGCATGGCGATGGCCGCGGCCGGACCGCGCACGTGCGCGGCCAGCGTGCCGGCCGTGGCGGCGCCGCCTTCGGCTGCATCGAGCAGCGCGACGTCGGCATTGTTCAGCGCATGGAATTCCTTTGCCAGGTCGTGCGCGCCATCGACGAGCACGCTGTCGATAAAGCCGGCGAGCACCGTTTCCACGGCCGTTTCCCAGCCCGCTTCCACCTGCAGCACTTCACCGAGGCGACGCTTTTTGTCGAGGCCGAATTGCGACAGCCACGCACTGGCTGGACTTTCTTCCTGTCCCAGCGCCGCGTGCTGCAGCGCTTCAAGGGAGGCCAGACGTCCGCGCGCCGTCTGCAATTGCTGGCGCGCATCGTTGAGCGTGCTCTGCACCTGGCGTTCTTCGTCGAGCACTTTCTCGTACGCCAGCTTGTGCTGGTCGAGCATGCCGCCGAGCGATTCGACGCGTTCGCGCTGGGTGTCGTGTTCCGTATGCAACTGCTCGGCGGCGGCGTCCAGCGCGACGACGTCGGTGGCCTTTTGCTCGGCTTCCAGGGCGTCTTTGCGTTTGGACAGGTCCACTGCCTGGCGGTCGAGATAGGCGAGCTTGGTGCGCTCCACTTCTGCAGCGCGGCTGGCTTCGCCGGCGGTGCGCGTGTAGGTGTCCCAGCGCTGCTGCCAATCGGCCAGCTTGGTCTCGGTCTGGCGCAGGCTCTCGCCGGTGTCGTCCTGCATCTGCTGCAGGGATTCCAGCTTGGGCTCGCCTTCGGCCAAGGCCATGCGCAAGGTTTCCACCTGCTCGCGGTCGGTGGCGATATGCGCGGCCAGTTCGGCGTGTTCGCGCTCCGCATCCTGTTGCGCGCGGTGCAGGCGATCGGCCGTTTCCCTGTTGAAGCGGACCTGCTGCTCGACACGCGCGATTTCCGCGCCGACCTTGTAGACATCGGCCTGCACCGCGTTCAAGTGCTCGCTCGCTTCGATGTGGCGCTCACGCACGCCTTCGATCTGCGATTCGATTTGACGCTGCTCGGCCAGCCGCTTCTCGATTTCGATTTCCGCGGCGGACAGCCCCTGCCCTTCGCCGTCGCGCTGGCCCTTGAGCGCTCGATATTCCAGCGCACGCAACTCGGCTTCCTTGCGCGTCTGTTCTTCCTTGTAGGCTTTCCAGCGCTCGGCGGCGCGTGCCTGGCGGTTCAAGTGTTCGAGCTGCTTGTCCACCTCGTCGCGCACGTCGCGCACGCGGTCGAGGTTCTCGCGCGTGGCCTTGATGCGGCTCTCGGTTTCCTTGCGGCGCTCCTTGTACTTGGAGATGCCGGCGGCCTCTTCCAGATGCGTGCGCAATTCTTCCGGGTGCGCCTCGATGATCTGGCTGATCATGCCCTGTTCGATGATCGAATAGCTGCGCGGCCCCAGGCCCGTACCGAGGAACAGGTCGGTAATATCGCGACGGCGGCAACGCGCACCGTTGAGGAAATACGACGATTGCCCGTCGCGCGTCACCTGGCGCTTCACCGAAATCTCGGCGTATTGGCCGTATTCGCCCTGGATGGTGCCGTCGGAGTTGTCGAAGATCAGCTCCACCGAAGCCTGCCCCACCGGCTTGCGCGCATTGGAGCCGGAAAAGATCACGTCCGTGAGCGAATCGCCGCGCAAGCGGCTGGCCGCGCTTTCGCCCATCACCCAGCGGATGGCGTCGATGATGTTGGACTTGCCGCAACCGTTGGGACCCACCACACCGGTCATATTGGTGGGCAGGTGCAAGGTGGTCGGGTCGACGAAGGATTTGAATCCGGCAAGTTTGATCGTGGTTAGGCGCATGCAGATTCAGATGCTCGAAAGGGTGATGGCCCGCAAGCGCGGGCGACGGGTCACTGTGCCAAACGCGGGACAGCGCCGCAATGCGTGACGGACGACGGAGTGGCTCGCCGTCGCGCGGCTGGCGCTCGATCCACGGCTCGATCAATCGGGCGACTTGGCGTCGATCGACAGCGCATGGATGCCGTGATCCATCAGCTCGCCCAGCGCCGCATACACCAGCCGGTGCCGCTTGATCGGCAGTTGACCGGCGAAAGCGGCGCTCACGATGCGCACGTGGAAATGCCCCTTGCCTTCGTTGGCGTGGCCGGCGTGCTTGTAGCCTTCGTCCAGCACGTCGAGCTCGACCGGCTGCAGCGCTGCCGTCAGCCGCCGGTGGATTTCCTCGACCATCGCTGCCGTCATGCGGGCAGCGCCTTGAGGAACGGTTTGACGCTTACGTTGGCATACACGTTGGCTTCCACATACGGATCGGCCCGGGCCCATCGCTCGGCCTCGGCCAGGGATGGAAATTCGGCCACGATCAGGCTGCCGGTGAAACCGGCCGGGCCGGGCTGGGCGGCGTCAATGGCGGGAAAGGGGCCGGCCAGCAGCAGGCGCCCTTCCGCTTGCAGTTGCTGTAGTCGCGCCAGATGGGCCGGGCGCGCGGCCGTACGGCGTTCCAGCGACTCGGGATGGTCCGTACCGGTGATGGCATACCACATGTAAGAGGTGCTCCTCGCAAGGAATCGGCGAGTTTAGCCCACCGATGGCGCCGGCCCCAGGGTGATGTCTGTCAAACGCGATGCCTGACAGCGTCCGCTGCCGGGCGCGGGACCCTGCGGCCATGCTTGAGCCGCCCAGGGTCCCCCTAGGCCATGAGTCATACCCATGCCGTCATTGACAGCTGCGAACATGGTGTTATAGTTCACTACAACACCGGTTCACGACAGCACTAAAGGAGAGCAGACATGAAAGCACCGAATCCGATCGCCATCACTGCCGCGGTTCTGTTCACCACGGTCAGCCTGATCGCCTTGAGCCCCAGCACCCCCAAACTCCCCGCCGCCCACGACGGCCCCAAGGTATTCACCCTGCCCGGCATCGAGGTGCGCCCCACCGCCGAAGACCGGCGCGCCGCCTCGATGCTGAGCGAAGCCAGCCTCACCATCGCCCGTTCGCCACTGGCCAGCAAAACCGAAAGCGCCGCAAGCCTGCTCGGAGCGCAACTGGCCATGCCCTACTATTCGTTTGGCTCCGCCAAGTTTGCCGGCATCAGCAAGGAATAATTCATGGCCATTACCTGGAACGACAGCGTCCCGATCTATCGCCAGCTACGCGAACGCGTAGTGGCGATGATCCTGGACGGCGCCTTGAACGAGGGCGACCCGCTGCCGTCAGTACGCCAGGTAGCTGCGGATTTTCAAATCAATCCGCTGACGGTTTCCAAGGCGTACCAGGAACTGGTCGACGACCAACTTGTGGAGAAAAGGAGGGGGCTGGGCATGTTCGTCACCGATGGAGCGCGCGAGGCGTTGCTCAAATCCGAACGGGAGCGCTTTTTGCGCGAAGAATGGCCGGCGCTGTACGCACGCTTGCAGCGCCTGGGATTGGACCTGAAAACCCTGCTGCGCGAAGCGCCCAAAGATACGGAGAACCCGTCATGAATGCGGTCGTTACCGCCAGTGGCTTGAGCAAGCGCTACAAGAACACGCTTGCGTTGGACAACGTGAACTTCCAGATTCCCGCCGGCCGCATCGTGGGGCTGATCGGCCCCAACGGCGCGGGCAAGACCACGGCGCTGAAAGCCATCCTGGGCCTGACCGATTTCCAGGGCCAGCTCAACGTGCTGGGGCTGGACCCGCGCAGCCAGCGCGACAAGCTGATGGAAGAAGTGTGCTTCATCGCGGACGTCGCCGTGTTGCCGCGCTGGATTCGCGTACGCGAGGCGATCGACTTCGTCGCCAACATCCACCCGCGCTTCAACCGCGCCAAGTGCGAAGCCTTTCTGGCCCGCACCAAGCTCACGCCCGACCAGCGCGTGAAGCAGATGTCCAAAGGCATGATCGTGCAGTTGCATTTGGCCCTGGTGATGGCGATCGACGCCAAACTGCTGGTGCTGGACGAACCGACGCTGGGCCTGGACATTCTCTACCGCAAGCAGTTCTACCAGAACCTGCTGGAAGACTACTTCGACGAAAACAAGACGATCATCGTCACCACGCACCAGGTGGAAGAGATCGAACACATCCTCACCGATCTTATGTTCATCCGTGACGGCAAGATCGTGCTCAACACGGATATGGAAGCGATGGGCGAACGCTTCGCCGAGGTGATGGTGAGCGCAGACATGGCCGCCACTGCACGCCAGCTCAAACCGCTGGACGAACGCCAGGTATTCGGCAAGAGCATTTTCCTGTTCGACGGCATCGATCAGGCGCAGCTGCGGGCCCTGGGGGAAATCCGCCGGCCATCGGTCAGCGATCTGTTCGTCGCCACCATGAAGGGGACTTACGCATGAAAACGCTTTATTGGCTGGTCAAACGCGAATTCTGGGAGCATCGCGGTGGTTTTCTGTGGACGCCCGTGATCACCGGCAGCCTTTTTCTGCTGATGACCCTGTTGTCGATTACCTCCTTTGAGGCCTTTGGGCTTCGCAACAACATGTTTCACATGGGCGACTGGAATTTTACCCATCACGTCGATGCGGACACGACAAAGAATTTCGGCAAATTCCTTGATTTGATGATGTGCATATCGGCATCTGCCATTCTTGGCATCATGGCGATCGTCATTTTCTTCTATTGCCTTGGCGCGCTCTACGATGACCGCAAGGACAAAAGCGTCCTGTTCTGGCAGTCATTGCCAATCGCGAACTGGAAAACGGTGGTTTCCAAAGTTGCAAGCGCGATCTTCATCGCCCCTGCCATCGCCGCCGTCCTGGGCGTCATCACCGGTGCCGTGCTGGTCCTGGTGACCGCCTGCGTGGCCTCGCTGCACGGATTGAGCGTATGGGCCGGCCTGACCGAAGCACACCCTATCCGGTTGGTTACGAACATCCTTGGCCTGATTCCGCTCTATGCAGTGTGCGCACTACCCACCATCGGCTGGTTGATGCTCTGCTCGGCCTGGGCGCGCAGCAAACCCTTCCTGTGGGCGCTCATTATTCCGTTGGCAACCACCTTTGCGGTGTGGTGGCTGCACCTGCTCGGCATGCCTGGCCTGAATGCACAATGGTTTTTCTCTCACGTCGCGTCACGCGTATTGTTTGAGGTGATTCCGGGCAACTGGCTTTCCTTCATCAACCCAATGTATGCAGGCTCTCAGGGCGAAGAAGTATTCGAACACCTGGACCTGCTGCGCAATTATTCCGCTCTGGCCTCAGGTGAGCTGTGGCTTGGCGTGATAGCGGGAGCTGCCATGCTGGCCGTGGCCGCCTGGCTTCGCCGCTGGCGCGACGACACCTGAGAAAGATGACTGTATACCGGCAATCCGTGCTCAGTAAGGGGAATACAACATGAAGCATCGCGGAGTGATCGTGCTGTTGGCCTTGTGCGCTTGCCTGGCCGCTTGCGACATGCCCGATTTCAGCTACAACGGCGAGAACGGCAAGCTCACCTTGGATGGCAACGTACTGACCGTGCATGCAGACGGCGCGCCCGATGCCACGATCGGCTCCGCGGGGGATTTCAGCATCGACGGCAAAGCCGTGCCGCTCTCCCCTGCGCAACGTGGCCTGCTGGTGCTCTATTACCAGGACGCCGCCGACATACGCGAGCAAGCCAGCAGCATGAAGGCTGGGATCAAGGCCGCCAAGAACGCCTTTATCGCCAAACCTGATGCGAACGAAAAGGAAAAGCTCAAAGATGCGGTGGTCTCGCAGGCACATCAATTTGGCACAAGGATGTGCCAGGACGAGGTCAACCTCAAAGCGGTTCAAGACCAGCTAAACCTGCAAGTTCCCGCCTTCAAGCCATATGGAGGCATCTTCCGCGCCCGCAGTACGGAAGATTGCCTCAAGGACAATGACTAGGAGCATCGCCATGCATCGTCTTTCCAGTTACGTTGCCGTCCTGGCGCTATGCAGCTTTCTCGCTGCGTGCGGTGATCATTCGGACGATCACAACATCACGGTGGTGAACTCAGGCGGACACATCAGCGTGGTCAACAGCAACATAACCGGCCTGTCTCACGGCAGGCTGCATCTGGGCAATGGTGACGTGACCATACGTGCCGACGGTGCGCCTGATGCTGTCATCAACGCCGACGGCAATCTACAGGTCGACCAGCATCCGATCGCAATCAACGACGCACAACGTGCACTGCTCAAGTCGTACCACGACAACGCCATGCTGATCCTTACCGATGGCCTCGCCACCGGCAAGGCAGGGGCTGCGCTAGGCGAGGGCGCGGCAAAGAGCGTGCTGACCCATCTTGCTGACGGCAACCCGGACAAGATCCAGCAGGATATCGACGCCAAGACCAAACCATTGATCGCAGCGGCGTTGAAAATTTGCACCGATCTGGGCGAGGTCAAGAACAGCCAGGACCAATTGGCCGCAAGCTTGCCGGCGTTCAAGCCTTATGCGGACGTCGTCAGCAGCGACGACGTCGAGGGTTGCAGGAAGAACAAGAACGACTGACTCCGGAACTGTAGGCTGGGTTGGCAAACCCAGCTTTCTCGGGTTCGGAATGCTGGGATCTCATTCCAGCCTAGGCGGTCGTCTCAGCCGCCGTCGTGAATGCCGCCCTTGGTCAATACCCGCGGATCGAGCAGCTTCTTCAATTCTTCCCTGGAAAGCCCCGACTGCTCGATCGCCACGTCCATGATGGGACGCTTTTCCTTGTACGCTTGCTTGGCGATCGCCGCGCCTTTCTCATAACCAATGACCGGGTTCAAGGCGGTGACCAGAATCGGATTCATCGCCAGTGCCTGGTTCACGCGTTCGGTATTCACACGGAAGCCTGCCATCGCCTTGTCGGCCAGCAAACGCACGACATTCGCCAGAATGTGGATGGATTGCAGCAAGTTGTAGGCGATCAACGGCAGCATCACGTTGAGCTGGAAATTGCCGGATTGGCCGGCCACCGTGATGGCCGCATCGTTGCCGATCACTTGCGCGGCCACCATGGCGGTGGCTTCGGGAATCACCGGATTCACCTTGCCCGGCATGATCGACGAACCCGGCTGCAGCGCCGGCAGTTCGATCTCACCCAGGCCGGCCAGGGGCCCTGAATTCATCCAGCGCAAGTCGTTGGCGATTTTCATCAGCGCCACCGCCAGCGTCTTCAGCTGCCCGGAAAGCTCCACCGCGGCATCTTGCGCCGCCATGCCCTCGAAATAGTTGGCGGCCGAATCGAAACGCACGTCCGTCAGTTTCTTCAGTTCACGCACCACGCTTGGCCCGAATTTCGGATCGGCATTGATGCCGGTGCCGACCGCCGTGCCGCCCAGCGGCAATTGCCGCATGCGATGCAGGCTATCGCCGATGCGTTCGATGGCCGATTCGATCTGCGCAGACCAACCCGAAAGTTCCTGCCCGAACGTCACTGGCATCGCGTCCATCAGATGCGTGCGTCCCGTCTTGGGCACGTTGCGCAATTCGCTAGCACGACGATCGATGACGCGCTTGAGGTGCTTCAGCGCCGGCAGCAGTTCTTCGTGCGCGGTGAGCGTGGCGCTGAGGTGGATGGCGGTGGGGATCACGTCGTTGGAGCTTTGGCCGTAGTTGACGTGATCGTTGGGATGCACCTTGTTGCCGGCCTTGGTGGCGAGATGCGCGATCACCTCGTTGGCATTCATGTTGGTGCTGGTGCCCGAGCCGGTCTGGAACACGTCGATGGGGAATTGATCGTCGTGCTGGCCCTCGGCCACCGCCAGCGCGGCCTTGCGGATCGCCGCCGCCTGCCCTTTCTTAAGATGCCCGAGCGCGAGGTTCGCCTCGGCCGCCGCGGCCTTGATCAGGCCCAGGGCGCGAATGAATGCCCGCGGCAGATGCAGGCCGGAAATCGGGAAGTTGTCGATCGCGCGCTGGGTCTGCGCGCCATACATCGCCTTGGCAGGCACCTTCAGCTCGCCCATGCTGTCGTGCTCGGTACGGAAGTCGGCCATGGCTGCCTCGCATCACTTTTGGGGAGGGCCGACTATAAGCCCGCCAACGTTAAGGACGCTCTGATTAATTCAGCGCAAGCCTCAGCAGCCCTATGTATTCGCAGAGCACAGGGCCATCGGCGCACGCGGGGAGGGCACATGGATGTGCCCGGCTTTGAGGAGCGAGGAAGGCAGACTGGCTGGCTGTCGAGACGATGGACCGAAGCCATGCGGATACACAGGGCTGCTGAGGTCTGTGATGGATTAGTCAGAGCATCCTTAGCGCGGAGCAATGTAAAATGCCGGGTTCTGATCCTCCCGGAAGCTCCCTCGATGTCCACCCACGCTCTCACCGCCCTCTCGCCGCTGGACGGCCGCTACGCCGGCAAGACCGAAGCTCTGCGTCCGATCTTCAGCGAATTCGGCCTGATGCATCGTCGCGTGCAGGTGGAAATCGAATGGCTGCTGGCATTGGCGGCCGAAGGCGGCATCGCCGAGCTGCCGGCCTTCACGCCGGCGCAGATCGACAGGCTCAAGGCCATCGCCAGCGACTTCAGCGTGGAAGACGGCGCGCGCATCAAAACGATCGAAGCGACCACCAATCACGACGTGAAAGCGGTGGAGTACTTCATCAAGGAACGCATCGGCAACGACGCAGCGCTGGCGCAGGCCAAGGAATTCGTGCATTTCGCCTGCACCAGCGAAGACATCAACAATCTTTCCTATGCGCTGATGCTGCGCGACGCGCGCACGCACGTACTGCTGCCATGGCTGGACAAGGTCATCGCCAAGCTGCGCGAACTCGCGCATGCGAACGCCGCCTTGCCGATGCTCTCGCGCACGCACGGGCAAACCGCTTCGCCCAGCACGCTCGGCAAGGAACTGGCGAACGTCGTCGCGCGCCTGGAGCGCCAGCGCAAGCAACTGGCGGACGTGGAGATTCCCGGCAAGATCAACGGTGCCGTGGGCAACTACAACGCACATGCCATCGCCTATCCGGAAGTGGACTGGCGCGCATTCTCGCAGCGCTTCGTGAGCGGCCTGGGGCTGGACTACAACCCGTACACCACGCAAATCGAGCCGCACGACGGCGTGGCCGAATATTGCGACGCCGTGCGGCGCGCCAACATCATCCTGATCGATTTGGCGCGCGACGTGTGGGGCTACATTTCGTTGGGTTATTTCAAGCAGGCGTTGAAGGCCGGCGAAGTGGGCTCGTCCACCATGCCGCACAAGGTCAACCCGATCGATTTCGAAAACGCGGAAGGCAATTTCGGCCTGGCCAACGCGCTGCTCGGCCATTTCGCCGAGAAGCTGCCGATCAGCCGCTGGCAGCGCGACCTCACCGATTCCACCGTGCTGCGCGCACTGGGCACCGCCTTCGGCCATACGCTGGTGGCGCTGGAATCGCTGCAAAAAGGGCTGGGCAAGCTCAACGTGAATGCCGATCGCCTTGCCGCCGACCTCGACGCGAACTGGGAAGTGCTGGCCGAAGCCGTGCAGACCGTGATGCGCCGCTACGGTTTGCCGGAGCCTTACGAACAATTGAAGGCGCTGACGCGCGGCCAGGGCATCACGCGCGACTCGATGCGGCAGTTCATTGCCGGCCTGGCGCTGCCCGAAGCGGCCAAGCAGCGTCTGCTTGAGCTTACGCCCGCCACCTACATCGGCCTCGCCATCGATCTGGCGAAGGACATCTGATCCGCCAGACCGGACAATCACGGGTGCATTTGTCATGATGCACCCTGCCCGGTTTACACGAGCGTCATGGCGCCTCTCTCCGAATTCCTGATCTTCACCGGCATGGGTGCACTGGCTCAGCTGGTGGACGGTGCATTGGGCATGGCGTACGGCGTCACCTCGGCCGGCATGCTGCTGGGCTTCGGGCTGCCGCCGGCCTTGGCAAGCGCCAGCGTGCATTACGCGGAAACCTTCACCTGCGGCGCGTCCGGACTCAGCCATTGGTGGGCCGGCAACGTGCAGCGGCGGCTGTTCTTGATGCTGGCGATTCCCGGCGTCGTCGGCGCCGTGATCGGCGCCACGGCGCTGGCGCATATGCCACCGATCTGGATACGGTATTTCCTTACGCCCTACCTGCTGGCGATGGGGCTGTTCCTGCTTTTTCGCACCACCAAGCGTAAGGACCGGCGACAGGATGTACCCCGCGGCACCGGCGTGCTGGGGTTCGTGGCCGGCGTGCTGGACGCGGCTGGCGGTGGCGGATGGAGTGCGCTCACCGTCACCACGATGGTGGCGCGCGGACAGGAACCGCGCCTGGTGATCGGCAGCGTGCATCTGGCCAAGTGCGTCGTCAGTCTGGCGGCTAGCATCACCTTTCTGCTTACCCTCGGCGAAAGCAAGCTGCACGTGGTGTTCGGCTTGATCTTGGGCGGGGTGGTCGCCGCGCCCTTCGGCGCCTGGCTGGTGCGCCGCCTGCCTCCGCGAGTCACCACCCTCATGGCCGGCCTTACCGTGCTGACGCTTGGCATCTACAACTTCTATCACCTGTTGCGCTGATTTCCCGCGCGCCAGGAGATGCTCTAGCGGGACAGCTCGCAGATCCAGTTCACTTCCCAGTTCCTGCCGCCATCGGCTGAGAACGATTGCTCCATCCGCGCCGCGTGCGGCGAAATGTCCAGCCACATCCAGCGCACCAGCACCACGCGGCCATTCCAGGTGATGCGGTTGTAGAACTCGCCACGCTTGCCATGGAATTCACCCACCACGGGCGCCGCCGGATCAAGCTCGCCGTTGTCCAGATCCAGCCCGTAAATGCTCCATTGGTGCGTTTGCGGGTTGTACATGCGCAGGGTTTGCGCCTTGATGTGCTGTTTCCTGTCGCTGCTGGTCACTTCGAATTGCTCGAAGTTCGCATTCGTATCGAGCAGCTTGTGATGATTGGAAATGCCGTCGTACGTCACCCAGGCATGCGAGCCCACCAGGCGGTCCGGCAAGCGGCGGACGTGCGCCTTCCAGTCACCGATCAGAAAGTCGAAATCATGCGAGCCGTCACGTTGCGGACCGGCCATCACCGCCGTGGGGTCAGGCGGGCCCTGCTGGGCAGAAGCCGGCAAGGCGATGCCCAACAGCCAGATCACCCCGATCAGAACCGCGAGCAACTTCGGTGCAGCCAGCCTCAGCGCAAGCATGCTTCCCCCTGTTCCGGCGCCACCCGGATGGATCGTTGGGCGGAGCCTACGCTTATCGATCGGCCGATTCCATACAATGCCGCCCCATGACACTCTCACCTTCTTCCCGCCAACCCTTGCCGCTGGAAGTGCAAGGTTCGGCCAGGCTGCCGCTGGGCATGACCGCGGCGCAGTTCCTTCGCGACTATTGGCAGAAGCGGCCACTGCTGATCCGCAACGCGTTTCCCGATTTCCACACACCGGTCGCACCGGAGGACCTGGCAGGGCTGGCCTGCGAGGAAGCTGCGCTCTCGCGCCTCATCCAGCACGACGAAGACCGCCAACGCTGGAAGGTGAAGACCGGCCCGCTGCGCGAAAGCGACTTCGCCAAAACCGGCAACGCCAATTGGACGCTGCTGGTGCAGGACGTGGACAAGTGGGACATGGACGTGGCCACCCTGCTCGATCACTTCAGCTTCCTGCCGAACTGGCGCGTGGACGACGTGATGATCTCCTATGCCGAACCCGGCGGCGGCGTCGGCGCCCACGTCGACCAGTACGATGTCTTTCTGCTGCAAGGCCTGGGGCAACGGCATTGGGCGATCAGCACCGATCCGAACGCACCGAAGGACTTCCGCAGCGACGTCGAGCTGAAACAGCTCGCGCACTTCGAACCCACGCACGAATGGCTGCTCGAGCCCGGCGACATGCTGTACCTGCCGCCCGGTGTTCCGCACGACGGCGTGGCGTTCGGTGGCCCGTGCATGACCTTTTCGGTCGGCATGCGCGCACCATCGCAGGCGGAACTGCTAGGCGACCTGGCCGACTACCTGGCCGAACATCTGTCGGACGAACAGCGCTATGCCGACCCGGATCTGGCACCTGCCAAGCGCGCCGGCGAAATCGACAAGGCCGCGCTGCAACGCGTGCGCGACGCCGTGCCACTGGCCCAGGCGCTGGATGACGCCACCCTGCTGGACTGGTTCGGCCGCTTCATCACACGCTATCGCTCCGCCCAGACGCCCATGCCACCCGCCAAGCCGCTGAGCGAGGCGGCCTTGATGAAGCAACTGCAAGGCGGCGCGTCGCTGTTGCGTCATCCGTGGTCGCGCATGGCCTGGGCGCAAGCCGGCAGGCGTTGCATGCTGTTCGCGACGGGGCAGGCCTATCCCGCCTCCTCGCACTGGGCCACGCAACTCTGCGCGCATCGAACGATCTCGCCGCCGTTTGACATGTCCGGTGATGACTGTGCCTTGCTATTGGCCCTGATCAACGACGGCCATCTGATTCTTCGCCGACTGCGCGGACGCAACGCATGAGCACGCCTAATACCCCGGCAGACGACGGCGTCCGTGCCGTAAGCGGCCCCGAGGCCATCGCGACAACGCGCCTGGCATTGCTGGCGGCCACTCGCTACAAGCTGGCGATGCACTTGCCCGTCCTGCCGGCGGACGCCTTCAGCAGCCCCGACGAACTGTCCGAACTTCGCCGCATAGCCATCGCCGGGCGCGGCGCTGAAATCCGCATCGTGCTTGGCGATCCCGCCGCGGCGCTGCGTAGCGGCCATCGCCTGATCGATTTGGCCCAGCGCATGCCCAGCGTGCTGCGCATTCGCACGCCGGCCGAGGAAGACACCAGCGCGGAGACCCAGGCAAGCAGTTGGTTGCTCAATGATACGAACGGCTACCTGTTCCTGCCTGATGCCGATCGCTCAGAAGGGCGTGCAGCCCTGAAGGATGGCCCGGGACAGGCACCCTTGCTGTTGCAGTTCGAGCAGATCTGGCAGCGTGCCATGCCGGCCACGCAGCTCCAGGCGCTGGGCTTGTAAACCGCGGGCTGAACACCCATGCATGCGGAACCTTCGACTCCCGTGTCCAGCACGATGGCCAGAAGCGACTAGGGAGGTCGTCAGGTGGCAGCGCGTGGCGCAGCGCCAGATGGCTGTCTGGTCGAGCCGCGCGCTGCCGCATGGCGACCTCCCGGACACTATGCGGGCTGCGGGGAGATATTGAACAGGCCCTATTGTCCCGGCTGCCTTCGCCCCTCTGCGCGGCAGCACCGGGCCACTCCCACAGCACCGCTCATCGGCTTGCCGCGGTGCGGAAGCCGCAGGCTATAATTAACAGGATTTTTCGCCAGCGAACCGGGCCTGCGACAAGGCGGTCCGCTGAGGCTTCCCTTCCCTGCCGGTGGTGACGTGAGCACAAACCTGATCCGCGAGTTTTCCGAATCCTCGCAACTCGCAGGCGGCAACGCCGATTATGTCGAATCGTTGTATGACGCCTGGCTAGCCGATCCCGCATCGGTACCAGCCGAGTGGAACACCTACTTCCAGACCTTCAAGGGCCGCGAGTCGGGAGACGTCTCCCACGCCGCGGCCATTGCGCGTATAGAGGCGGCGCAAAAACGGCGTCCCGGTTTCGTCGCGGCAGCGCCCGTCAGCGATGAACATGCACGCAAGCAGGCCGGCGTGCTGCGCCTGCTGACCGCTTACCGCTCGCGCGGCCACCTCGCCGCCAACCTCGACCCACTGGGCCTGGCTCACAAAATCCACGCGCCAGATCTGGACCTGCCCTTCCACGGGCTGTCCGAGGCCGACCTCGACACCGAATTCGATTGCGGCAACTTCGCCGGCGGCGGCCAGCGCATGAAGCTGCGCGAGCTGTTCGCGCGCCTGAAGCGCGTGTACACCAGCACGATCGGCGTGGAGTTCATGCACATCTCCGACCACGCGCAGCGCAACTGGCTGTACTCGCGCCTGGAACAGGCCAACGGCAACGCCGGCCTGGACAAGGGCGGCAAGCAGCGCCTGCTGGGCAGCCTCACCGCGGCCGAGGGCCTTGAGCGCTACCTGCACACCAAGTACGTCGGCCAGAAGCGTTTCTCGCTGGAAGGCGGCGACAGCCTGATCCCGATGGTGGACGACGTGGTGCGTGCCGCGGGCGATGAAAACATCCGCGACGTGGTCATCGGCATGGCCCACCGCGGCCGCTTGAACGTGCTGGTGAACATTCTCGGCAAGCCGCCGAAAACGTTGTTCAACGAGTTCGAGGGCATCTTCGAACATCACGAGGACGACCCGGCCCACTCCGGCGACGTGAAGTACCACATGGGCTTCTCCGCCGACGTGCGCACGCCCAAGGGCGGCGTGCACGTGGCGCTGGCGTTCAACCCTTCGCACCTGGAAATCGTCAACCCGGTGGTGGCCGGTTCCGTGCACGCGCGCCAGGTGCGCCGCAAGGATACCGAGCACACCAAGTCGTTCGCCGTGCTGATCCATGGCGACGCCGCGCTGGCCGGCCAGGGCGTGAACATGGAACTGTTCAATATGTCGCAGGCGCGCGGCTTCAAGATCGGCGGCACGCTGCACATCGCGGTGAACAACCAGGTGGGCTTCACCACCTCCAATCCGCAGGACGCACGCTCCACGCTGTACTGCACCGACGTGATCAAGATGATCAACAGCCCGGTGTTCCACGTGAACGGCGACGACCCCGAAGCGGTGATCCAGGTCACCCGCCTCGCCTACGATTTCCGCAAGACGTTCCGCAAGGACGTGATGATCGACCTGGTCTGCTATCGCCGCCACGGCCACAACGAAGCGGACGAACCGGCCGCCACCCAGCCGGTGATGTACCAGATCATCCGCAAGCGCCCCACCACGCGCGAACTCTACGCGCAGCAGTTGGTGAAGGAAGGCGTGCTGGCCGACGGCGATGCGCAAAAGCTCGCCGAGGATTACCGCAACCGCCTCGAAGCGGGCGCGGCGATGACCGACCTGCACCCGTCGCTCACCAAGGATGTGGAAGTGGATTGGAGCCAGTTCATCGGCGGCAAGCTGTCCACGCCTTACCAGTCCAAGCTCGACAAGCAGAAGCTGGTCGAGCTGGCCAACCGCATTCTCACGCTGCCGCAGGACCTGACCCTGCATGCGCGCGTCAACAAGATTTACGACGACCGCCGCAAGATGGCCGCCGGCGAACAGCCGGGCGACTGGGGGTTTGCCGAAAATCTCGCCTACGCCACGCTGATCGACGAAGGCCACAACCTGCGCATGGTCGGCCAGGACGCGGGGCGCGGCACGTTCTTCCATCGTCATGCCGTGCTGCATGACCAGAAGGACGGCCACACCTACCTGCCACTGGCTTCGCTGCGCCCGGATGCAAACGTCGAAGTGATCGACTCGCTGCTCAGCGAAGAAGCGGTGATGGCGTTCGAATACGGCCATGCCACCACCGATCCGTACACGCTCAACATCTGGGAAGCGCAGTTCGGCGACTTCGCCAACGGTGCGCAGGTGGTGATCGACCAGTTCATCAGCTCCGGCGAAGCCAAGTGGGATCGCCTGTGCGGGCTGGCGCTGTTCCTGCCGCACGGTTACGAAGGCCAGGGTCCGGAGCACTCCTCCGCGCGCCTGGAGCGTTTCCTGCAGTTGTGCGCGCTGGACAACATGCAGGTATGCGTGCCGACCACGCCGGCGCAGGATTTCCACATGATCCGCCGCCAGATGCTGCGCCCGGTGCGCAAGCCGCTGATCGTGATGACGCCCAAGTCGCTGCTGCGCCACAAGCTGGCCGTGTCGACGCTGGACGAACTGGCCAACGGCAGCTTCCAGCTGGTGATCGGCGAACACCGCGATCTGCCGGCGAAGAAGGTCAAGCGCGTGGTGCTGTGCGCTGGCAAGGTCTACTACGACCTGTTGGAAGAATCCGACAAGCGCGGCCTCACCGACGTGGCCATCGTGCGCGTGGAGCAGCTCTACCCGTTCCCGCGTCCGGAAGTGATGGCGGAGCTTGAGAAATACCCTTCCGCCAAGGAAGTGGTGTGGTGCCAGGAAGAGCCGATGAACCAGGGCGCCTGGTTCCAGATCCGTCATCATCTGCAGGCCTGCGTCGGAACCAAGCAAAGCCTTTCCTATGCAGGTCGTGCGCGCTCGCCCGCGCCCGCCGCCGGTCACCTGAACGATCACGTCGCCGAACAGGCCGCGCTGGTCGAACAGGCGCTGGTCGCGCCGGTCGGTCCCGATCACTCAGCAGAATAACTACCCAGGATTCCTTACATCATGTCCACCGAAGTCAAAGTCCCCGTTCTGCCCGAGTCCGTTTCCGACGCCACCATCGCCACCTGGCACAAGAAGGCCGGCGATGCGGTCAAGCGCGATGAAAACCTGGTCGACCTGGAAACCGACAAGGTCGTGCTGGAAGTGCCGGCGCCAGTTGATGGCGTGCTCAAGGAACTGAAGTTCCAGCAGGGCGACACGGTGACCAGCCAGCAGGTGATCGCGGTGATCGAAGAAGGCGCCGTCGCCGCGGCCCCCGCCCCCGCACCGGCTGCCGCCGCGCCTGCGCCGGCACCGGCCGCTGCTGCGTCGCAGGTTGCCGCTGCCAAGGGCGCCGAGAATCTTTCCCCCGCCGGCCTGCGCGTCGCTACCGAAGAGAAGATCGACGTCTCCAAGGTCGCCGGCACCGGCCGCGACGGCCGCGTCACCAAGGAAGACCTGGTGAACTACGGCAAGGGCGGCGCCCCCGCAGTTGCAGCTTCGGCCGCCGCGCCGACGCCGGGCGCACGTCCGGAAGAGCGCGTACCGATGACGCGCATCCGCGCCCGCATCGCCGAGCGCCTGATGCAGTCGAAGAACTCGATCGCGATGCTCACCTCGTTCAACGAAGTGAACCTCGCCGAAGTCACCAAGATGCGCAAGACGCTGGGCGAGCAGTTCGAGAAATCGAACGGCGTGAAGCTCGGCTTCATGAGCTTCTTCGTGAAGGCCGCCGCCGAAGCGCTCAAGCGCCATCCGATCATCAACGCCTCGGTCGACGGCAACGACATCGTCTATCACGGCTACCAGGACATCTCCATCGCCGTGGCCACCGACAAGGGCCTGGTGACGCCGGTGCTGCGCGACGTGCAGAACATGAGCTTCGCCGACGTCGAGCGCGGTATCGCCAACTACGCCAAGAAAGCGCGCGAAGGCAAGCTCGGCCTGGATGATCTGCAGGGCGGCACCTTCACCATCACCAACGGCGGCACCTTCGGCTCGCTGCTCTCCACGCCGATCGTCAACCCGCCGCAGAGCGCGATCCTCGGCATGCACACCATCAAGGAGCGCGCCATCGTCGAGAACGGCCAGGTGATCGCCGCACCGATGATGTACCTGGCGATCTCCTACGACCACCGCATCATCGACGGCAAGGACGCGGTGCTGTTCCTGGTCGACATCAAGAACCAGCTCGAGAATCCGCAGCGCATGCTGTTGGGCATGTGAGCGCCCCCGCTCACATGCAAATAGGTACGAAGCTCTGGTGGCGAGACGTGCGATTCATCACACGCTCGCCACAACACCAAAGCTCCCCTTGATGCGCTTTTTCCAACCAAGCGCCCCCTGTTTCAAGGAATAACCATGAGCGACAAATTCGACGTCATCGTCATCGGCGCCGGCCCTGCCGGATACGTGGCCGCGATCCGCGCCGCGCAACTGGGCCTCAAGACCGCCTGCATCGACGCCTTCGTCGGCAAGGACGGCAAGCAAGCCCTGGGCGGCACCTGCCTCAACGTGGGCTGCATTCCGTCCAAGGCGCTGCTCGACTCGTCCAAGCAGTACTTCAACTTGTCGCACAACCTGCCCGCGCACGGCATCAGCGTCGAGAACGCCAAAGTCGACATGGCCACCTTCATCGGCCGCAAGGACAAGATCGTCAAGCAGTTCACCGGCGGCATCGGCCAGCTGTTCAAGGCCAACAAGGTCACGCCGTTCTTCGGCAAGGGCAAGCTGCTGAAGGGCAACAATGTCGAGATCACCGGCAACGACGGCAGCAAGCAAACGATCAGCGCCACCAACGTGATCCTCGCTTCCGGCTCGGTGCCGATCGAGCTGCCGTTCGCCAAGTTCGACGGCAAGAACATCATCGACAACGCCGGCGCGCTGGACATCAACGAAGTGCCCAAGCGCCTGGGCGTGATCGGCGCCGGCGTGATCGGCCTGGAACTGGGCAGCGTGTGGAACCGCCTCGGTGCGCAGGTCACCATCCTCGAAGCGTTGCCGGATTTCCTGGCGGTCGCCGACCAGGACGTCGCCAAGATCGCCAAGAAGGAATTCGAAAAACAGGGCCTGACCATCAAGCTCGGCGCCAAGCTCACCAAGGCTGAGGTCAAGAAGAACGAAGTCGCGCTCACCTACGAAGACAAGGACGGCGCACACGAACTCACCGTCGACAAGCTGCTGGTGGCCGTGGGCCGCCGCGCCTACACCGAAGGCCTGCTGGCCGACGATACCGGCGTGAAGCTGGACGAGCGCGGCCGCATCGTGGTCGACGAGCACAACCACACCGGCGTGGACGGCGTATGGGCGATCGGCGACGCCGTGCGCGGCCCGATGCTCGCGCACAAGGGTTCCGAGGAAGGCGTGGCGGTGGCCGAGTGGATCGCCGGCAAGGCCGGCCACGTGAACCTGGACACGGTGCCGTGGGTGATCTACACCGAGCCGGAAATCGCCTGGGCCGGCAAGACCGAGAAGGAACTGAAGGACGCCGGCGTGCCGTACAAGATCGGCACCTTCCCGTTCGCCGCCATCGGCCGCGCCGTGGCCATGAACGAGGCCATCGGCCAGGTGAAGGTGATCGCCCATGCCGAAACCGACCGCCTGCTGGGCGTGCACATGGTCGGCCCGGGCGTGTCCGAGCTGATCGCCGAAGCCGTGGTGGCGATGGAGTTCAAGGGCTCCGCCGAAGACCTGGCCCGCATCGTCCACGCGCATCCGACGCTTTCGGAAGCCGTGCACGAAGCCGCGCTGTCGGTCGACAAACGCGCCATCCACAAAGGCAATTGAGATCAGGATGATCTCACCCTGGACAGCACAGGGATGTGCGTCGATCCAGGGTCCAGTGACAGCACATGGGTTGTGCGTCAATCCAGACTCCAACGGCTTCACCCCGGGCAGCGCATGATTACGCGATGATCCAGGGTCCACGGCCCGCTCGTGGCGACATGAGCGGGCCGTTTTGTTTGAACCATCCGAAATCTTCATCGCCGGCATGACGCGCGAAAAAAGCGAGCCCTTCGATATGCCTCAACCCACTGCCCTCTGCGTCTACTGCGGCTCCCAAAGCGGCCAGCATCCCATCTACAACGAAACCGCCCGTGCCTTCGGCCTGGAACTGGCGCGCCGCGGCATTGCGCTGGTGTATGGCGGCGGCAAGGTGGGCTTGATGGGTACGGTCGCCAACGCGACGCTCGCCGGCGGCGGCAAGGTGATCGGGGTGATCCCGCGCCAGTTGGTCGACCGCGAGGTGGCGCATCCCGGCCTCACCGAACTGGTGGTGGTCGACACCATGCACCAGCGCAAGACGCGGATGTACGAACTGTCCGACGCGTTCGTCGCACTGCCCGGCGGTTTCGGCACCATGGACGAAATGTTCGAGATGCTGACCTGGGCGCAACTCGGCCTGCATCGCTATCCGTGCGCGTTCCTCGATACGCATGGCTACTATGGTCACCTGCGCAGCATGATGAACCACATGGTCGCCGAAGGCTTCGTTGCGCCGGGTCGGCGCGACAGCATCTGGTTCGGCGAATCCATCAGCGAGTTGTTCGATTGGATGGCCCGCTACGACGTCAACTTCACCCCGCATGGCATCGACGCATCCAGCATCAAGGCATGAGGAATCCATCATGACGACGACCTTCCAGGCCTTCCGCATTCACAACGACGCCCACGGTTACCGCGGCGGCATCGAAACCATGCATGCCGATGCGCTGAGCCCGGGCGAAGTGCTGGTGAAAGTCGCCTACTCGTCAGTGAACTACAAGGACGCGCTGGCCGGTACTGGCAAGGGCAAGATCCTGCGCCAGTATCCGCTCAACGGCGGCATCGATGCGGCAGGCGTGGTGGTCGCGTCGACTGATGCGTCGTTCAAGGAAGGCGACAAGGTGTTGTGCACCGGCAGCGGCCTTTCCGAAATCCGCGACGGCGGCTACGGCGGATACATCCGCCTGCCCTCGCAATGGGCGATTCCGCTGCCGGATGCGCTGAGCCTGCGCGAAAGCATGATCCTGGGCACGGCCGGCTTTACGGCCGCACTGGCTTTGCTGCGCATGCAGGACAACGGCCAGACGCCCGCACTCGGCCCGATCGCCGTCAGCGGTGCCAGCGGCGGCGTGGGCATGCTGGCCATCGACATCTTCACCCGCGCCGGTTATGACGTGCACGCCATCAGCGGCAAGGCCGCGCACTTCGACTTCCTGCGCAGCCTCGGCGCAGCCGAATGCATCGACCGCCATCAGCTGGCTTTCAGCGGCAAGCCGATGGATTCGGCGCGCTTCGGCGGCGCACTGGACAACGTCGGCGGCGCCATGCTCGCCGGCCTGCTGCCGCTGATCGTGCCTTACGGCAACGTCGCCATCTGCGGGAATGCCGGCGGGGTCGGGCTGGAAAGCACGGTGATGCCGTTCATCATTCGCGGCGTCAGCCTGTTGGGCATCGCCTCGGCCGGTACGGCCCGGGATATTCGCGGGCGGGTATGGCACCATCTGGCCAGCGACTGGAAGCCGCGCCATCTCGATCGCATCGCCACCCGGGAAATCACGCTGGAGCAACTTCCGGAAGTTTTCGAACATATGCTGGCAGGCGAATCCTTTGGCCGCACGATAGTGCGCGTGGATCACGTTTGACATCAACCACGCTTGGAAGCGTCGCCACGGCGACATAGAATTAACGAAACGACTAGGGGATTCCCAGCTTATGGCACGCATTCTGATCGTCGACGATTCTCCGTCGCAGCTCCTCGGTATCAAGCGCATCGTCGAGAAGCTCGGCCACGAAACGCTGACTGCTGAAGACGGTGCTGCGGGTGTCGCCGTCGCCAAGCAGGAAAAACCAGCACTCATTCTGATGGACGTGGTGATGCCGAACCTCAACGGTTTCCAGGCCACGCGTACCATCAGCAAGGATCCGGAAACCGCCCACATCCCGATCGTGCTGGTCACCACCAAGGACCAGGAAACCGACAAGGTGTGGGGCATGCGCCAGGGCGCCAAAGCCTACGTCACCAAGCCGATCAAGGAAGAGGAACTGGTGAAGGTGCTGAAGGAATTGCTGCCGGCGTAGTCGCGGGCATCGTCAGTCGGAAATCGTAAATGGTTCAGAGCGATCGCCTCTCCCCTCGATGCATTACCGCGATTTCCCATTGACGATTGACGCCTTCCCTCACTGCCGCGGATCGTAATGCGCAAACTGCGCCTGTAGCGTCTCGTAGGCTTTGCGCTGGGCGTCGTTCTCCGCCACCGGCACCCTGATCGATATTTCCACCAGTTGATCGCCCGGCGTCAATCCCGGCAGGCCGCGACCTTTCAAGCGCAGCTTGCGGCCGGACTGCGTGCCGGCAGGAATCCGCAGATCCACCGTGCCCGCCAGCGTCGGTACCGGTACGGTGGCGCCCAGGGCAGCCTCCCATGGGCTGACCGCCAGCACGTGCAACACATTGCGGCCATCCAGCTTGAAGCGTGCGTCGTCGCGTATGCCCACTTCCAGCAGCAGGTCGCCGTTCGGGCCGCCAGCTGCGCCCGGATGTCCCTGCCCGGTGAGACGAATCACCTGGCCCGGCTGGATGCCGGCGGGGATCTTTACCTCCAGCACACGCTCGTGGCCGCTGCCGTCGTCCAGGTTCAGGCGCGTACGGCCACCGCTGAAGGCAACCTGCAAGTCGATCTGCACCTGGGCGCGGATGTCGCGCCCGCGGCGCGCCCGCGGCGCGTGGCGGCCACCGCCGGCGGCGCGGCCGAACAGGCTCTCGAAAAAGTCGCTGAAGTCGCCGTCCCCGGCATCGCCGAAATCGAAACCCTGGCCCTGCCCCCAATTCGGCGGCGGGCGGAATTGCTCGCCCGGACGATAGCCGCCTGCGCGCAGCTGGTCGTAGGCACGGCGTTTTTCGGGATCGCGGAGCACTTCATTGGCTTCGTTGACCGCCTTGAATTTCTCTTCGGCGCCGGCTTCCTTGTTCTTGTCCGGGTGATATTTGCGCGCGAGCTTGCGGTAGGCCGCCTTGATATCGGCCTCGCTGGCGTCCGGCTTGACGCCCAGGACGTCGTAATAATCTTTGAATTCCACTGCCACTCCTCAAACAAGATGGACCTAGCCGCGCATGCAGCATGGTATGCGTTGCTTGATGCTCATGTCCGCCCCCAACGCAAGCAGCCCGCCGCGGATCATGGTCCGCGGCGAGCCGTCTGCGCAACAGCTGGCGAAGCGCGTTACTGTGTGTTGATGGTGATGCGCCGCGGCGCTTTTTCCGCCTTCTTCGGAATCACGATTTCCAGCACGCCGTGCTTGCCGGTGGCGCTGATGCTGTCGGCGTCGGCACTATCGGGCAACGCAAAGCGGCGGTGGAAGCTGCCATGTGCGCGCTCGACACGCGTGAAGCGGCCGTTCTGTTCCTGCTTGTGCACCGTGCGCTCACCCTTGATGGTGAGAATGCCCTTTTCCATGCTTACTTCGATATCGTTGGGGTCCACGCCGGGCACGTCGGCGAAGATCACGAAGCGCTGGTCTTCTTCCTTGATGTCCACGCGCGGCGCCCATTGGCTGGTCACGACGCTGGAACCGTCACTTTCCTCGTTTTGGAAAAAGCGCTCAAAAGCTTGGCGGAATTCGGCCGGAAACGTGCCGGCACTCCACAGGGTATTTCGACTAGGATGCATGGCTGTAATCCTCAAGAATGATGCGGCAAGTTCGCCGCTTGACCGTCAGATAGGTTCCTCGCCGATACGTTTCAAGGCGACAGGCGGGCGAACCCGGCGATACCATGCCGGGCGTTGCCAAGGCTTAAGCGGAGATCTCCATGACCATCCAAATTGGGCAAGCTCTACCAGACACGCCGATCACGGTGATCGACGGCGAGGCTGACATCCAGCGCACCACCACCGCCCCGCTTTTCGCCGGCCGCAAGGTGGTGTTGTTCGCGGTGCCCGGCGCCTTCACGCCTACCTGCTCGGAACGCCACCTGCCCGGCTACGTCCGGCACTTCGACCTGTTCAAGGCGCGCGGGGTGGAGGTGTACTGCATGGCGGTGAACGATGCCTACGTGATGAAAGCCTGGGCGTTATCCCAGCACGTGCCTGCCGGGCTGAAACTGCTGGCCGACGGCAACGGGGCATTCACCCAGGCCTTGGGGTTGGAGATGGACGGCAGCGCTTACGGGATGGGCATGCGCTCACGCCGTTTTTCGCTGTACGCGGAAAATGGCGTGGTGAAGTCCCTGCATATCGAGTCGCCCGGCGAGCTGCGCGTTACGACGGCCGAAGCGATGCTCGATGCGGTTCCTGATTAATTCCTACAAAACTACGAGCGTTAGATCACATCAACTGCGGTAAATCTCCTACAGATTAGACGCCAGGGCGTCATAGTCGACCCGGTGGCTCGGCCATGCCCAGCCGGTTCGCGCATGGAGGCGTCATCACGTCTACCGGGCGTGCAGGAGATTCCTCGTGAAACACTACAACCTGTACGTGCCACTGCTGGTGGCATGTCTTTCGTCATCGGCGGCACACGCGTCATCCACTGCGATGCATGCAACCAGATCTGCAACGGGTGGCGTGATCACCTTTACCGGTTCCATTACGCAACCCACGTCCGTGCCTTCGATGACGGCATCGCCCACGCAGGACGATCCATCCGCAAAGACCACCGTCGAAGCGTTGTCCCACGCCCAGCCCCGACTGGCCAGCGAACTGCTGGACTATTACGCGCAGTACGCAAAACCGGGCGCCAAGCTCGTCAGCATGGTCTATCAATGACGCCGCGCGTCGATCGGCAGCATCATCGGTGCTGAAACAAAAAAGCCTCGGCAAAACCGAGGCTTTTTTGCGATGCCGCTGCTTATTCGCCGGGCGGTGCATCCGGCGTCAGTGCCGGGCCTTCGTCCACCTCGGCGTCGTCGCCGTTGCTTTCGTCGGCATCCACGCGCACCACGCTGACTAGCGATTCCTCCGCCGGCAGGCGGATCAGTGTCACGCCTTGCGTGTTGCGGCCAAGTTGCGAAATTTCCATCGACCGGGTGCGCACCAGGGTACCCTGGTTGGAAATCAGGATCAGCTCGTGCGCATCGCCCACCTGGATGGCGGCCACCAGCGCGCCGTTGCGCTCGGAACACTGGATACCGATCACGCCCTGCGTGCCGCGGCCTTTCTTGGGGAACTCGGCCAGCTCGGTGCGCTTGCCGTAGCCGCGTTCGGTGGCAGTGAGGATGTCGCCCTCCTGCGCCACTACCAGCGAGACGACTTTCGCCTCCTCGGTGAGCTTCATGCCGCGTACGCCGGTGGCGGTGCGTCCCATGGGGCGCACTTCGCTTTCGTCGAAACGCACCACCTTGCCGTTCGACGCGAACAGCAGCACGTCGCTGTTGCCATCGGTCAGCACCACGCCAACCAGGGCATCGCCTTCGTCAAGGTTGATGGCGATCTTGCCCTTCTGCAGCTGGTATTCGAATTCGGTAAGCGGGGTTTTCTTTACCGTGCCCTGCGCAGTGGCGAAGAATACGTAGCGATCTGCGCTGTATTCATGCACCGGCAACACGGCCTGCACCTTCTCGCCTTCCGCCAGCGGCAGCAGGTTCACCATCGGCTTGCCACGCGCGTTCGGGCCGGCGTCCGGCATCTGGTACACCTTGACCCAGTAGACGCGGCCGGTGCTGGTGAAGGTGAGCAGCGTATCGTGGGTGTTCACCACCCACAGCTGTTCGACGAAATCTTCTTCCTTCAACGCCGATGCGGAGCGCCCCTTGCCGCCGCGGCGCTGCGCGCGATAGATGCTGATCGGCTGGCGCTTCACGTAGCCGGCGTGCGACAGCGTGACCACCACGTCTTCCGGCGCAATCAGATCGAGAACGTTGAGATCTTCCTGCGAAGACTGGATTTCGGTGCGGCGCGCGTCACCGTATTCGGTCTTGATCGCGTCAAGCTCGTCGCGTATCACGGCGAGCAGGCGCACGGGATCTTCAAGGATCAGGATCAAGCCGCGGATCGCTTCCAGGATTTCGCGGTATTCGTCGGAGATCTTTTCCTGTTCCAGGCCGGTCAGGCGGTGCAGGCGCATGGCCAGGATTTCCTGGGCCTGCGTGTCGGACAGCTGATAGCCATCCGGTTTCAGGCCGTCGCGCGGATCGAGGTCTTCCGGCCGCGAAGCTTCCGCACCCGCGGCGGCCAGCAGCGAGGAGACCAGGCCTGGCTGCCATTTGCGCGCAACCATGCGCTCCTTCGCTTCCTGCGGCGAGGCGGAGGTCTTGATCAGCTCGATCATCTCGTCGATGTTGGCGAGCGCGACGGCAAGGCCTTCCAGGATGTGCGCGCGGGCGCGCGCCTTGCGCAGTTCGAAAATGGTGCGGCGCGTGACCACTTCACGGCGGTGGCGAATGAAGGCCTCGAGGATTTCCTTGAGGTTCAACGTGCGCGGCTGGCCATCGACCAGCGCCACCATGTTGATGCCGAAGGTGACTTGCAGTTGCGTCTGCTGGAACAGGTTGTTGAGCACCACGTCGGCCATCGAGTCGCGGCGGATCTCGATGACGATGCGCATGCCGTCCTTGTCGGATTCGTCGCGCAGCTCGGAAATGCCCTCCAGGCGCTTTTCCTTCACCAGCTCGGCGATCTTCTCGATCAGGCGCGCCTTGTTCACCTGGTACGGCAGCTCGTGGACGATGATCGTCTCGCGGCCGTTGGATTCGGTTTCGATCTCGGTGCGCGCACGCACCAGGATACGTCCGCGGCCGGTGCGGTAGGCCTCGACGATGCCGGCCGCGCCGTTGATGATGCCGGCGGTGGGAAAATCCGGACCGCGCACGTGCTGCATCAGGTCGTCGATCGACAGCGACGGCTCATCGATCAGGGCGATGGTCGCGGCGATCACTTCGCTGAGATTGTGCGGCGGCACATTGGTCGCCATGCCCACGGCGATGCCGGCCGAGCCGTTGATCAGCAGGTTGGGAACGCGCGTGGGCAGGACGGAAGGTTCCAGTTCCTTCTCGTCGTAGTTCGGCACGAAGTCGACGGTTTCCTTGTCGATATCCGCCAGCAATTCGGAGGACAGGCGTTCCATGCGGCACTCGGTGTAACGCATGGCCGCGGCCGCGTCGCCGTCGATCGAACCGAAGTTGCCCTGCCCGTCGACCAGCGGATAACGCAAGGAGAAGTCCTGCGCCATACGCACCAGCGCATCGTAGATGGAGCTGTCGCCGTGCGGATGGAATTTACCCATCACGTCACCGACGATGCGGGCGCATTTTACGTAAGGGCGATTCCAGACATTGTTGGCCTCGTACATGCCGAACAGCACGCGGCGATGGACGGGCTTCAAGCCATCGCGGACATCCGGGAGGGCGCGTCCCACGATCACGCTCATGGCGTAATCGAGGTAGCTCTGGCGCATTTCGTCTTCGATATTGACGCGGATGACTTCTTTGGCGAGATCTGCCATCAATCGGCTTCCCTGGTAGCAAATAAGAGCCCTGTGACAGGCACGCCGGGCGCGTGTCTGCGGGAGTCAGGCGGTAGCTTGAAATTGTATCACAGTGGTGCTTGAAAAGGCTCAAATTTCGCCTTTTCAATCAATAAGTTACTAGCCAGTTTTGGCGCGCCGGAAAAGCAGCATGCGCGCGCTTACGAAATTGACCACGGCGGCGAAAATCGAACCCACGCCAACGGCGAACACCGGCCATTTATGCCAGCCCGGAAACGCCATCAGACAGGCCACGTAGGCGGCGTAATTCACCGCGGCGCCGCCGCTCATCAGCGCCATCCAATGCAACCATTCGGTAGCCAGCGAGCGACCGCTCTGGCGCGCGACAAAGGTATGGCTGCGATTCCACCACCAGGTGACGGTGGCCGCCACCAGAAAGGAGATCACCCTGCCTGCGTAGGGATTGAAGTGCACAAAAGTGACCAGCGTCTGCACGATGCCGGCGTCGACCACGAAGCCGATCGCCCCACCGATCGCAAACAGGACGACTTCATGGCGCAACCTCATGCGCTGAATACGGCTCGCATGCGTTCGAGCGTGGGCTGTTCGATCACGCCACGCTCGGTAACGATGGCGTCGATCAGCGACGCGGGCGTCACGTCGAACACCGGATTCCAGGCTTGCGCGCCTTCCACCACCGTGCGGCGGCCTGCGACGCTGAGCAGTTCGGCGGCATCGCGCAGTTCGATGTCGATGTCGTCGCCCGATGCCGTGGCCATGTCCACGGTGGACGACGGCGCCACCACCATGAACTTTACGCCGTGATGGCGCGCGGCAATGGCGAGCTGATAGGTGCCGATCTTGTTGGCGGTGTCGCCATTGGCGGCAATGCGATCCGCTCCGACGATCACCCATTTCACCGCGCCCGACTTCATCAGGTGCGAGGCGGCCGAATCGGCGATCAGCTTGGCGGGAATGCCGTCGCGCACCAGTTCCCACATGGTGAGCCGCGCGCCCTGCTGCCAGGGGCGGGTTTCGCCGGCAAATACCTGGTTGATGCGCCCTGCCGCGACGCCGGCACGGATCACGCCAAGCGCGGTGCCGTAGCCGGAAGTGGCCAGCGAGCCGGTGTTGCAGTGGGTCATGACCCCGGAACCGGGGGCGATCAGGCTGGCGCCCAGTTCGCCCATGTGGCGATTGGCAGCCAGGTCTTCGTCCTGGATGGCTTGCGCTTCGCGCTCCAGAGCGGCGCTGTCCGCAGCGGCGCCCATGCGCGCCTTCATGCGGTCGAGCGCCCACATCAGGTTTACCGCGGTGGGACGCGCCGCCCTCAGTTCCGCCAGCGCCTGCTCCATCGGAGCGCCTTGCTGCGCAGCAAGCACCACGCCCCAGGCGGCGGCAATGCCGATAGCGGGTGCCCCGCGCACGGCCAAATCCTTGATGGCGTGGATGACTGCCGTGTAATCACGGCAATCCAGCCATTGTTCCTCGGCCGGCAGCAGGCGCTGATCCAGCAAGCGGAGATGATCGCCACGCCATTGCACGGCGCGGATGGTGTCGTGAGCGGATGCGAGCTTGGTCATCGCGCTAGTTTAGTAGGTTGGGCTGAGCGATAGCGAACCCCAACTTGCGACTGCTGCTACCTGCACGCAGGAAATTTCGCGCGAAATTGGCCTTTCGACTTGGCCTCGCTATCCGCCATTGAAAGCAAAGCTACGCGCTGCGCTGGCGCAGCCACTGGTGAATGGACGGCGCCACCTCGCGCTGGGCGCGGCCGGACACGTAGATGCCGATATGCCCGCCCTTGAAGGCGAGCTCGGTGTAGTCCGTGGTGCCAACGTGGCGTTGCAAGGCACGCGATGCATCCGGCGGCACGAGGTGGTCCTGCGTGGCGTAGATGTTGAGCACGGGCTGCGTCACCATGCCCAGATCCACTGGCTGCTGGCCGATCTGCAGGTCGCCCTTGATCAGCTTGTTCTGCTGGAAGAATTGCTTGATGAATTCACGGAAGGCTTCGCCGGCCTGGTCGGGCGAATCGAAGATCCATCGTTCCATGCGCAGGAAGTTTTTCAACTCCTGCGGATTGTCGAGAATGTCGACCATGCTGACGTACTTCTGCTGATTCAGGCGCAAGGGCTTGAGCATCAGGTACACCCAGTTCATCAGTTCCGCCGGAATATTGCCCAGCGTATCGACGAACAGGTCCACGTCCATGCCTTGCACCCAATGCGAAAGCATGTTGTCCGGCGTGCGGAAATCCACCGGCGTCACCATGGTAACCAGGTTCTTTACCTTTTCCGGATGCATGGCGGTGTAGCACAGCGAGAACGTGCCGCCCTGGCAGATCCCGAGCAGGTTGATGGCATCCAGGCCATTGCGCCGGCAGACCGCATCCACGGCACGGTCGAGATAACCGTTGAGATAGTCATCCAGCGTGAGCCAGCGATCGGCGCCGTCCGGATAACCCCAGTCGATGAGGTACACGTCCTCGCCCTGCTCCAGCAGGTTGCGTACCAGCGAGCGGTCTTCCTGCAGGTCCGTCATCCACACGGTGTTGACCAGCGCGTAGACCACCAGGACCGGCACGCGCGCGGTGGGCTTGTTCTTGCCCTTCATGTGCCAGACGGTGAGTTTGTCTTCCCGATACACCGCTTCGCGCGGCGTATTGGCGTAGTCCTGCTCACCCAGGCCGCGCAGGTTCTGCAAGCCGGTGGCGAGCTTGCGCTGGAAGGCGGCGATTTCGTTGAGCGCTTGCTGCGGATCGATATGGAAGGGGTTTTGCATGCGTGTTCCTTACTTCCGCTTGCCGGCGGCAGAGCGCGTGGCTTTCGTGCGTTGCGAAGGGGTTTTGCCGTTTTCACCCTTGGCCTGCCGCTGGATCGGATGCACCTTCGCTGCCTTGGTCGCTGCAAGCGCCTGCTTCAGGGAGGCGATTTCAGCCTGCAGTGTGTCGACCAGCGAAGGGTCCGCGGCAGGTTCAACCTGCCCGCGCGCCTTCAGTTCGCGCCGCAGTTGTTGCAGGCGCTTGCCCAGGCTGTTGACTTCGCTGCGCGTGGGAATGCCCAGTTCGCGACACACCCGTTCGGTGTATTGCTGTTGCAGCTTGCGCACTTGCATCTGCGCATTCACCAAGGCGCCGAACACCTCGCGGTATTCCTGCGACAACGCCATTTCCGCATAGGCGTCTTCCATCGCGTCCACCCACAGGTCGTAGAGCGCCTTGAAGGATTCAACCTGTTTGCCGGGTTCAGCATGCTGCGCCAGCATCTCTTGCAGCTTGGCAATGCCTTGTGCGTTCACCTTCTGCAGCAGGCTCTGGTAGCGCGCATTGATCTGCGCGTATTCCTGCATGGCAGCCTGCAGCGCCTGCTGGTCGAGCTGGAATTCGCGCGTGATGCCAAGCGCAGCCGTCTGGCTGGTGGGCATGCCTGCAGCCATGCCGGCCTGCTGCATGGCTTGCAGCCAGGCTTGCCACTGATGCTCCATGCCGAAGGCCGAGGCGCTGTCGATGCCGGCCACGGCCTGTTGAAAGGGCTGGGTGAAGGCGGAAAGAAACGATTGCATGGCGGCAGGTTGCTGCCACGGATTGGTCTGCTGTCCCAACCCCGCCCCGGTAGCGGCCTGTTGCAGCCAGTTGCCGTAGGCCTTGAGGCTGGCCAGGCTGCGGGTAAGCAGGTCGTCCTGCGGCATGGCCGGGGCGCCCATCATGCCCATCATGCCGAACGGATTGGGCTGGCCCGGCTGCTGCTGTTGCAGATAACGCATCCAGGCGTCCCAGGATTGTTGTGCGAAGGCCTGATAGTCCTTCATGAAATCATTCGCCTGGTCGGCCATACCTGCATCCTCAAGGTGAAGCACGGATCGTATCAAATACCAGGTTTCAGAAATGAAAACGCCCGGCTATGACGCCGGGCGTTTTCGATGGATCAGCCTGTCAGAAAAGCACTCAGACGCTGGCACCTTCGTCTTCGGTGACCGCCTTCATGGACAGGCGGATACGGCCCTGCTTGTCCACTTCCAGCACCTTCACCTTGACGATGTCGCCTTCCTTGAGCTTGTCGGAGACCTTCTCCACGCGCTCGTTGGAAATCTGCGACACGTGCACCAGGCCGTCCTTGCCGGGCAGGATGGTGACGAACGCACCGAAATCCATCAGCTTGGCAACCTTGCCCTCGTAGATGCGGCCCGGCTCGACGTCCGAGACGATCTGGTCGATGCGCTTCTTGGCCTCTTCGGCCGCCAGGCGATTGACCGAGGCGATCACCACGGTGCCGTCGTCACTGATGTCGATGGTGGTGCCGGTTTCTTCGGTGATGGCGCGGATGGTGGCGCCGCCCTTGCCGATCACTTCGCGGATCTTGTCCGGATGGATCTTGATGGTGAGCAGGCGCGGTGCGTATTCGCTCATTTCCGCGCGCGGCTGGCTGATCACCTTGGCCATTTCGCCCAGGATGTGCAGACGACCGCGCTTGGCCTGCTCAAGCGCCAGCTTCATGATCTCTTCGGTGATGCCTTCGATCTTGATGTCCATCTGCAGTGCGGATACGCCATCGGCGCTACCGGCCACCTTGAAGTCCATGTCGCCGAGGTGATCTTCGTCGCCCAGGATGTCCGACAGCACGACGAAGTCGCTGCCTTCCTTCACCAGGCCCATGGCGATACCCGCCACCGGCGCCTTGAGCGGTACGCCGGCATCCATCAGCGCGAGCGAGGAGCCGCACACCGACGCCATCGACGAGGAACCGTTCGACTCGGTGATTTCCGACACCACGCGCAGCACGTACGGGAACTCTTCCATCGCCGGCTTCACCGCCTGCACGCCGCGCTTGGCAAGGCGGCCGTGGCCGATCTCGCGACGCTTCGGCGCGCCGAAGCGGCCAGCCTCGCCCACCGAGAACGGCGGGAAGTTGTAGTGGAACAGGAAGGGATCCTTCGACTCGCCTTCCGGCGCATCGATGATCTGCGCATCACGCGCGGTGCCCAGCGTGGCCACGACCAGCGCCTGGGTTTCGCCACGGGTGAACAGCGCCGAGCCATGGGTGCGCGGCAGCACGCCCACGCGCACCGAGATCGGGCGGATGTCGTCCAGCTTGCGGCCGTCGATGCGCACCTTGGTCTTCAGCACGCCGTCGCGCATGGTGCGGTATTCGATCTCGGCGAAGGCATTGCTGATGTCGAGATCGCTCCAGCCGTGCGAGGCGGCCGTTTCGGCGATGCCGGCCTTGATGTCGGCCTTCAGCGCGGCGATGGCATCGCGACGCTCCAGCTTGTCACGGATCGCGAACGCCTTTTCCAGGCGATCGCCGAGGATGCTCTGGATGTCGTTGAACAGCGCATCGTTGCGAGCCGGTGCTTCCCACTTGAACGGCTTGCGGCCGGCTTCATTGACGAAGTCGTTGATGGCGTTGATCACCACCTGCATCTGCTTGTGGCCGTGCACCACCGCGCCCAGCATCACTTCTTCGCTGAGCAGCTTGGCTTCCGATTCCACCATCAGTACGGCGTTGGCGGTGCCGGCGACGACCAGGTCCAGGTCGGAGGTCTTGAGCTCGGTGACGGTCGGGTTGAGCAGGTACTGGCCGTTGGCATAGCCCACGCGCGCGGCGCCGATCGGGCCCTTGAACGGAATACCGGCCAGGGACAACGCCGCGGAAGCGCCGATCATCGAGACGATGTCGCCGTCGATTTCGGGGTTCAGCGAGACCACCTGGGCGATGATCTGCACTTCGTTCTTGAACTCTTCCGGGAACAGCGGGCGGACCGGACGGTCGATCAGGCGCGAGGTGAGCGTTTCTTTCTCGGTCGGGCGGCCTTCGCGCTTGAAGAATCCGCCGGGGATGCGGCCGGCAGAGTAGAACTTCTCGACGTAGTCGACGGTGAGCGGGAAGAAATCCTGCCCGTCTTTCGCCTTGGCAGCGGCGACCACGGTGACTAGCACCACGGTACCGCCCATGCTGACCATGACGGCACCCGAAGCCTGGCGGGCGATTTCGCCCGTCTCCAGTGTGACTTCGTGATTACCGTACTGGAATGACTTGGTTACTTTCGCCACTTTGGGTGTCCTCGTCCGATCAGCGACGCAGGCCAAGGCGCTCAATGAGGCCCTGATAGCGAGCCAAATCGCGGTCCTTGAGATAGCCGAGCAAGCGTTTGCGCTGGTTGACCAGCTTCAGCAAACCACGGCGGGAGTGATGATCCTGCTTGTGCGTCTTGAAATGATCGGTGAGGTGTTCGATGCGGGCCGAAAGCAGGGCGACCTGCACTTCCGGGGAACCGGTATCGTTCGGCGCGCGGCCGAAGTCAGCAATGATCTTGCTGGACTGTTCTGCGGTGAGGGACATGTGTGTCTTCCTTAAAAAAACAGATGCGGAACTTGCGCAACATCACCGCCTGATGATGTTGCGCAAGCTCCGACAGGTTGAGAGAAAAGTCTGAATCAAGCGCGGTATTGTACCGAGGGCCGGTGGATTGCAACAAGACCATCACATAACACGTTAAATGGCTGCAGGCAGATTGAAACCGCGAAGTATGCGGATTCGCCCCCGTTCATCGCAGTCCACCAGGGCCAGCAGCCGCCCCTCCGGGGCGAAGGCGGCCGAATACGCCCGCGGCTGTCCCTCGGGCCAATCGATCTGGCGCCCCTGTGAGACGGCCTGGGCCCCGGCATCGTCCAGTTGCAGCGCCTGCAGGTCTGCCACGCCGGCCGAGAGGGGCAGCACCAGCCGGTCCACCGCGGCATGGCCCTGGTCGGTCGCTTCGCGCAGCTGATCCAGGGTCACCATCGCCGGCTCGCGGAACGGCTCCACCCACAAGCGCCGCAGGGCGCTCAGGTGGGCGCCGCAGCCCAGTTTCTCGCCAAGGTCCACGGCCAGGCTGCGTACATAGGTGCCGGCGCCGCATTCCACGTACAGCGAAAGGGTCGTTTCCGTGCGGGAAACCAGTTCCAGCCGGTAGATATCCACCTCCCGCGGTGGCGCCTCTACCACCTCCCCGCGACGCGCCTTGAGATAAAGCGGCTCGCCGCCCCGCTTGATGGCCGAATACACCGGCGGCACCTGAACGATTCGGCCTCGCAGCGGCGCCAGCGCAGCTTCGATGGCGGCCTCATCCAGGGTGGGCACCGGGTGTTGAGCGAGCACCTCGCCCTCGAGATCGGCGGTGGTCGTGGTGATGCCCAGGCGGCACTCCGCCAGATAGGCCTTGCGCGAGCCCAGCAGGTTGCCGGCAAGCTTGGTACCCTCGCCGAAACAAAGCGGCAACAGGCCGGTGGCCAGCGGATCGAGTGCGCCGGTATGGCCGCCCTTGGCCGCGCGCAGGATGGCGATCGCCATTTGCAGCGCCTTGTTGGAGCTCATGCCCAACGGTTTGTCGAGCAACAGGATCCCGTGCAAGTCACGGGCATCGGGGCGATGGCGGCGACGGCTCATGGTGTGCGGTAACCAGCCCTCTCCATGGGAGAGCGGCGCATCAGTCTTGGTGATCTGCTTCGTGTGCCGGGTTTTGGCGCAGCAGCTGGTCGATGCGTTCGCCCTTGTCCACGGAATCGTCGTACTTGAAGCGCAATTCCGGCACGCGGCGCAGGCGCATCGAACGCGACAACGAACGGCGAAATTCGCCCGCCAGTTCGTTGAGCGTCTTTACCACGTCCTTGGACTGCTCCGGCAACAGCGCAGTGACCCACACCGTGGCCCAATCCAGATCACGCGTAACTTCCACGTCCGACACGCTGCACGAAGGCAGGCCGTGGTCGCGCACGGCGGCGTGCACGAGCGTGCCGAGCTCGCGGCGGAGTTCGGCGCTGACGCGGTCGGTGCGTTTGAAATCGCGTGAGGGCATGGATAAAGGCCGGAAATCGGGAATAGTGAAAAGCGAAAGCCTCAAAGCAAGAACGGGAATCGCGCCGGGAACTACCTCTAACGATTTACGATTCCCGACTTGCGATTCACGGACGTTGTAACGCCAAGCGTTACAACGTCCGGGCCACTTCGATACGCTCGAAGCACTCGATCTGGTCGCCGACCTTCACGTCGTTGTACTGCTTCACGGCGATACCGCACTCCATGCCGCCGCGAACTTCGTCCACCAGGTCCTTGAAGCGACGCAGCGATTCCAGTTCGCCCTGGAAGATCACGGTGTTGTTGCGCAGCACGCGGATGGGCTTGCTGCGCTTGACCATGCCTTCGGTCACCATGCAGCCGGCCACGGCGCCGAACTTGGAGCTGCGGAACACGTCGCGCACCTGGGCGATGCCGATGATTTCCTCGCGCACTTCCACGCCGAGCAAACCGGAAGCGGCCTGCTTCACCTGGTCGATCACGTCGTAGATGATCGAGAAATAGCGCACGTCCAGGCCGGCGGTATCGATCACCTTGCGCGCCGAGGCATCGGCACGCACGTTGAAGCCGATGATCAGCGCCTTGGAGGCTGCCGCCAGCGTGGCGTCGGATTCGGTGATGCCGCCGACGCCGGCCGCGATCACGTTCACCTTCACGTTCTCGTTGCCGATCTGGCTGAGCGAGTCGCGCAAAGCCTGCACCGAACCCTGCACGTCGGCCTTGACCAGGATGTTGAGCGTCTGCTGCTCGGTGGCCTGGCCCATCTGCGCCATGATGTCTTCCAGGCGGTTGGCCTTGCTGACCATGCGCGTTTCGCGGCGCTTGAGCTGGCGCTCGGCCGCCACTTCACGCGCCAGGCGCTCGTCGGCCACCGCCACGAAATCGTCGCCCGCCTCCGGCACGCCGGACAAGCCGAGCACCTGCACCGGAATCGAGGGGCCGGCTTCCTGCACGGTCTTGCCGGTCTCGTCGATCAGGGCGCGCATGCGGCCGTATTCGATGCCGCACACCACGAAGTCGCCGCGCTTGAGCGTGCCCTGCTGCACCAGCACGGTCGCCACCGGACCGCGGCCGCGATCCAGGCTCGATTCGATCACCACGCCGGAGGCAGCGCCTTCCTTGACCGCCGTCAGCTCCATGATTTCGGCCTGCACCGAAATGGCGTCGAGCAGGTCGTCCACGCCCATGCCGGTCTTGGCCGACACCGGGACGAACGGCGTGTCACCGCCCCACTCTTCCGGGATCACCTCGAGATTGCCGAGGCCTTGCTTGACGTGATCCGGATTGGCGTCGGACTTGTCCATTTTGTTGATCGCGACGATCAGCGGCACCTTGGCCGCACGCGCATGCTGCACCGCTTCCTGCGTCTGCGGCATGACGCCGTCGTCAGCGGCCACCACCAGCACCACGATGTCCGTGGACTGGGCGCCGCGCGCGCGCATCGCGGTGAACGCGGCGTGGCCGGGGGTGTCCAGGAACGTGATCACGCCCTTGGGCGTTTCTACGTGATAGGCACCGATGTGCTGGGTGATGCCACCTGCTTCACCAGAGGCCACCTTGGTGCGGCGAATGTAGTCCAGCAGCGAGGTCTTGCCGTGGTCGACGTGGCCCATGATGGTGACCACCGGCGGACGCGGCTCGCGCTCACCTTCCAGCTCGGCGCTCTGGGTGTGCGCAGCCAGCGCGGCTTCGGCGCCCTGCTCGCTGGCTTCCACCGCTTTATGGCCGAGTTCTTCCACCACCAGCATCGCCGTATCGCGGTCGATGGTCTGGTTGATGGTGGCCATCACGCCCATCTTGAACAGGGCCTTGACCACCTCGGAACCCTTGACCGCCATCTTCTGCGCGAGCTCGGCGACCACGTTGGCCTCGCCTACGACCACTTCGCGCACGACCGGCGCGGTGGGCCTGGAAAAGCCGTGGCTGCCGGCCGTCTGGGCGCCGCCACGCGGCGCTTCGCGCACGGCACCCTTGTTCGCCTTGCCACGCTTGGAGCGGCGCGCGCGATCGGCATCGGACAGATGCAGCTCGCCAGCCGCGAAGCGCTTGCCGCCGGCCACCTCGTCACGGCTGCGGAAGCCGCCACCGCCGTGCTTGGCCTTGCCACGATCGGCACCGCTGCTCGGCGCTGGTGCCGCGGCAGGTGCCGGGGCCGGCGCAGGTGCGGCAGCTGCGGGTGCTACCGCAACGGGTTTCTTTTCGCGCTTACGCGGCTCATGGATGCGCGGCAGGATCATGCCCAGTGAATTGGGATCGATGCGCTGCACGGCCGTGGATTCGGCCACTTTTTCTTCCTCGGATTTGACTGCCGGCTCGGGTTCGCGCGCCGGTTTTTCTTCTTCGGCGGGCACGGTGGGCTGCTGCACCTGTTGTGCAGCCTGCGCTTCGGCGGCGGCCTGGGCTGCCGCTTCCTGGCGGGCGCGTTCGGCCGCTTCGGCCTCGCGGCGCGCCGCTTCTTCTTCGGCCCGCTGCTGCGCTTCTTCCTGGTGGCGACGCTCGGCTTCCACGCGTTCCGTGCGCTCTGACCGCTCTTGTTCTTCCTGCTCGCGCTGGTGCTGCGATTCCTGCAGGCGGCGAATCGCTTCCTCGCGCTCGGTATCGGTGCTTGCTTCTTCGGCAATCACGCTGCGCTTGACATAGGTGCGCTTGGCGCGCACTTCCACGTTCACCGTCTTGGCGCTGGAGGTACCGCGCCCGCCGGGCGTGGATACCTTCAATTCGCTGATCTTGCGGCGCTTGAGCGTGATCTGCCGCGGCGAAGAATCCTCCGCCTCGACGGTGGCATCCGCCTTGCCGTGGGTGCGGCGCAGAAAACCCAGCAGTTTCACCTTCTCGGTGCTGCTGATGACCTGCTCCGGGTTCGAGAATTTCATGCCGGCTTCGCCGAGCTGCGTCAGCAGCCGATCGACGGGCATGCCCAGAACCTGGGCCAGTTGTTTGATTGTGACGTCCGACATCGTGATTCTTTCTCCGCCGTTCCCGCGCTTATCGTCCGTACGAAACCTGTCTTGATGAAACATGTTCCTGTACGGCCACCTCCATCCCTGGTGGAGACCGCAATCGGTCTCCCGGCGCGCCCATCCGGGACGCTGCCGTCCCGCGGTTAGCCGCCTTTCTCCAGCCGCGCAATCATCGGCGCACGCGCCGCCATGATGAGTGCCGCAGCACGATCTTCGTCCATGCCCTCGATGTCGATCATGTCGTCGACCGCGAGGTCGGCCAGATCATCCATCGTGACGACGCCGCGCTCCGCCAGCGCGTAAGCCGTCGCTTCATCCATGCCGTCCATGTCCAGCAGCTCCTGCGAAGGCTGGTGCTCGTCCAGGTTCTCCTCCACCGCCAGCGCTTCGGTCAGCAGCGAGTCGCGGGCGCGGGCGCGCAGTTCTTCGACGATGTCTTCGTCGAAGCCTTCGATGGCCAGCAGTTCCGCGCTCGGCACGTAGGCGATTTCCTCGACGCTGGAGAAGCCTTCCTGCACCAGGATGTTGGCGATTTCCTGGTCCACTTCCAGCTTGTCCATGAACAGCTGGCGGGAGGTTTCCTGCTCGGCTTCGCTCTTGGCGGCGACCTGGTCCTGGGTCATCACGTTGAGCTGCCAGCCGGTGAGCTTGCTGGCCAGGCGCACGTTCTGGCCGCCGCGGCCGATGGCCTGGGAGAGCTTGTCCTCGGCCACGGCAATGTCCATGGAGTGCTTGTCTTCATCCATGATGATGGATTGCACTTCCGCCGGCGCCATCGCGTTGATCACGTACTGAGCCTGATTCTCGTGCCACAGGATGATGTCCACGCGCTCGCCATTGAGCTCGTTCGACACCGCCTGTACGCGCGAACCGCGCATGCCGATGCAGGCGCCGATCGGGTCGGTGCGGCTGTCGTGCGCAACCACGGCGATCTTGGCGCGATCGCCCGGATCGCGGGCGCAGCCCTTGATTTCCACCAGGCCCTGGCCGACTTCCGGCACTTCGAGCTTGAACAGCTCGATCATGAATTCCGGCGCCGCGCGCGACACGAACAGCTGCGGACCGCGCGCCTCGGATTTCACTTCGAACAGGTAGCCGCGCACACGGTCACCGACGCGGTGCGATTCACGCGGGATGGTCTTGTCGCGCGGAATGAAGGCTTCGGCGTTGCCGCCCAGGTCGAGGTAGACGTTGCCGCGTTCGACCCGCTTGACGATGCCGGTGACCAGCTCCCCCACGCGATCCTTGAACGCATCGACCACCTGCTGGCGCTCGGCTTCGCGCACGCGCTGCACGATCACCTGCTTGGCGGCCTGGGCTGCAATGCGGCCGAATTCGGCGTTTTCAATCTGCTGCTCGATGAATTCGCCGATCTGCGCGCCGGGGCGCTCGTCTTCGGCGTCCATCAGGCGCAGTTGCCGGAACGGGGACTCCATCTCGCCATCGTCGGCGATGATCTCCCAGCGACGGAAGGTTTCGTAATCGCCCGAGTTGCGGTCGATGCTGACGCGGATATCCGGGTCTTCATCCGGATAGCGTTTTTTTGCAGCGGACGCCAATGCAGCTTCCATCGCCTGGAAGATCACATCGCGCGAGACGCCTTTTTCGTTGGCAACCGCATCAACGACCAGCAAAAGTTCTTTGCTCATTGCAACCACTCCGGGAACGCCGTCCAGCGTTCCATCACAGATTGACTTTAAGTTCTACCCTTTTTTCTTGCCCGACTTGCGACCGCCGGGTTTGGGCTGCGGCACGTAACCGAGCGCTGCCCAATCGGGCACGATGCGCGCGCTTTCCACCGCATCGTGCTCGAACTGAAATACCTTGCCTTCCGCTTCCAGACTGATCTGCTCGCCTTCCACCGAAACGACCTTGCCGCGCAGGCGGCGGCGTCCTTCCAGCGGCGCCTTCAACAGAATCTTCACTTCCTGGCCGACCACTTTCGCGACCTGCCCGGCGGTGAACAGCGGGCGATCGATGCCTGGCGAGGACACTTCCAGCACGTAGTGACCGGGAATGGGGTCTTCAACGTCGAGCAGCGCTGACAGCTCCCGGCTGGCCGCCTCGCAATCGTCGAGCGTGACCTCGCGCCCTTCGGCATCGATGTAGACGCGCAGCGTGCTCTGCCCCTGGGACGGGCTGAATTCCACACCGATGCATTCCAGCTGCAGATCCGCCAAAACCTCGGTGAAGCGTTGTGCTAGCGCCTGTGTGTCCACTCTCTCGATACCGTTGCCGGAAACAAAAAATGGGCTCTGACGGCCCATTCCCTTACCTTGCCGATGTCCCGCTCTACCAGAGCCTTTCCGTGCGCTCCAAGCCGGTGATTATCACCCGACAAGACGCATCCGCATCCTTGCGCCCAACAAAAAAGCCTCGCTAGGAGGCTTTCTTGTCCAAGAAAGATCTGGTCGCCTGCCGTTTCGCGCCTGTATTACGCGCGTCTGACCGCTACAGAGTTTGGAAAGTATACGGAACAGGACGGTGCAGCGCAATGATTTATCGCCCTTCGAGACTGGCAAATCCACCTCTCGCCGCCGCGTTCCCGGGGCATAAAAAAAACCGGCGATCTCGCGATCGCCGGCTTTCTGATGAACGTGGTAGCGGGGGTAGGATTCGAACCTACGACCTTCGGGTTATGAGCCCGACGAGCTGCCAGACTGCTCCACCCCGCATCAGAGTCCGAGAATGTTAGCGACTTGGCCGAATTCTTGCAAGACCATGACGGCTATTTTTCTCTTTTGCGGGAAAGTTTTTTCTCTCAACCCACAAATGCCTGTTTGCACCAGGCCAGCAGCGGGCCCCAGTACAAGCCAAGTCCGAGCAGCACCAAGGCATTCAGCGAGAGCACCAGGCGCAGCGTGAAATCGGGCTGGATTCGCACCTCGGTGCCGGCTTCCGGCTTATCGAAGTACATCACCTTCACCACGCGCAGGTAGTAGTACAGGCCGATGATGGCGAACACCGCGCCGACGATCGCCAGCCACAACATGCCGGCATGAATGGCGGCCTGCAGCACCAGCAGCTTGGCGAAGAAGCCGAACAGCGGCGGCACGCCGGCCAGCGAGAACAACGCCAGCATCATCAGGAACGCCATCCACGGCGCGCGCTGGTTGAGGCCCTTGAAGTCGTCGATGTTGTCGCATTCAAAGCCGGCACGGCTCAGCGCGAGGATCACGCCGAACGCTGCGGTGGACATCAGCGCATAGCTCACCGCATAGAACATCGCCGCGGCATACCCTTCCGGGCCTGCGTTGACCAAACCGAGCAGGAGGTAACCCATGTGCGAGATGGTCGAATAGGCCAGCAGGCGCTTGAGGTTGCTCTGCACGATGGCCACCACGTTGCCGATCGCCAGCGACAGCACCGCGAGCGCGGCCAGCATGATCTGCCAGTGCTGCGAGAAATCGCCCATGCCGGTGGCCAGCAGGCGGAACGCCATGCCGAACGCGGCCAGCTTGGAGGCCGAGCCGATGAAGGCCGTCACCGCCGTGGGCGAGCCTTCGTAGACATCCGGAATCCACATGTGGAACGGTGCCACGCCAAGCTTGAACGCCACGCCTATCACCAGGAACACCAGGCCGAACACCAGCAGGTGCGGCATCGTGCTGTGTGGGATCGCCTCATGCAGCTGTGCCAGACCCAGCGTGCCGGTGGCGCCGTAGATCATCGACATGCCGTACAGCAGCATGCCCGAGGACAACGCACCCAGCACGAAGTACTTGATGGCGGCTTCCGAAGACAGGCTGGAATCGCGGTTCAGCGCCACCAGCGCATACGACGACAGGGTCAGCAGTTCCAGGCCGAGGTAGATCATCACCAGGCTGCCGGCCGAAACCAGCAGCATCACACCGATCACCGCGAACAGCATGAGCGTGTAGAACTCGCCCACGAACAGCTTGCGGTCGACCATGTACGGACGGCCGTAGATGAAGACCAGGATGGTCGACAGGATCGCGAACAGCTTGAGGATCGTGCTCAAGCCGTCGCGAATGAACATGCCATTGAACGCGGTGACTGCGGTCTCGGGCTGATAGCGCAGCACTAGGTAGCCGGTCACCACCAGCACACCGATGGAGAGCCAGTGCAGGTACACGCGCTCGGCCGGTTTCATGAAGGCGTCGGCCAGCAGGAGGACGCACGCCGCCGCAACCAGAAAGAACTCCGGCAGCATGATGAGAATGTCGTTGATAGTCGGCATGGTCGATCAAACCTTATGAATGGCGAGCGCTTGCACGAGCTGATCCACCGAGGTGCTCATCAGGTGGGTCAGCGGTTCCGGCCACACGCCGACCAGCAGCGTCAACGCGGCGAACGCACCCAGCACCAGCCACTCGCGGCCGTTGATGTCCTTCATCTCGGCCACGTGCGGGTTGGTCACCTCGCCCCATAGCACGCGCTTGACCAGCCACAGCGTGTACGCCGCGCCGATGATCAGGGTGAACGCGGCGAACAGAGCGATCCACGGATTGGCGCTGAAACTGGCCAGGATCACCATGAACTCGCCCACGAACCCGCTGGTGCCCGGCAGGCCGCAGTTGGCCATGGCGAACAGGACATAGAAGAAGCCGAACCACGGCATCACGTTGATCACGCCACCGTAGTCCTTGATCAGGCGGGTGTGCAGCCGGTCATACAGCACGCCGATGCACGAGAACATCGCGCCGGAGACGAAGCCGTGCGAGATCATCTGCACCATCGCGCCCTGCATGCCCAGCCGCGCGGCATCGGTATTGCCCTGGTCGCGCACGAGCATGAAGGCGATGAAGATGCCCAGGGTAACGAAGCCCATGTGCGCCACGGACGAATAGGCCACCAGCTTCTTCATGTCCTCCTGCACCAGCGCGACATAGCCGATATAGACCACGGCGATCAGGCTGAGCAGGATCACCACCCATGCGAAATGATGCGAGGCGTCCGGCACGATCGGCAGGCTGAAACGCAGGAAACCGTATCCGCCGATCTTCAGCATCACCGCCGCCAGCACCACCGAACCGCCGGTGGGCGCTTCCACGTGGGCGTCCGGCAACCAGGTATGCACCGGCACCATCGGCACCTTCACCGCAAAGGCGATCAGGAAGGCGAAGAACAGCCAGCTCTGCTCGGTCAGCGACAGCGGCAGCGCGGCCAGTGTGTGCAGGTCCCACGTCCCGGCCTTCAGGTACAGATAGATCAACCCGATCAACATGAAGATCGAGCCGAAGAACGTGTAGATGAAGAACTTCAAGGTCGCGTAGACGCGGCGCGGGCCACCCCAGATGCCGATGAGGATGAACATCGGGATCAGCATCGCCTCGAAGAAGGCATAGAACAGCAAGGCGTCGGTAGCGCAGAACACGCCGATCATCAGGCCTTCGAGCACCAGCATGGCGGCCATGTACTGGTGCGGCTTGTCCTGGATCACTTCCCAGGCGCCCACGATGACCAGGATGCCCACGAAGGTGGTCAGCAGGATCAGTGCAACGGAAATGCCGTCGACGCCGAGGCTGTAGTGGACGTTGAGCGACTCGATCCACAGATGGCTTTCCACCAGCTGCATGCCGGCCACATCAGGCTGGTACTGCGGAATGAGGAACAGGCTGACGGCGAAGGTGAGGATGGCCATCAACAGGGAGATCCAGCGCGCCGCATTGGGACGGCTGGAGCCGGCCAGCAACACGGGCACGGCGCCGACGATGGGCAGCCAAATCAGCAGGCTGAGCAAATGATTGAACATGGAGCTCGCTTCCCTTTAGTGCTGCCCGACCAGCCAATATCCGCCCAGGAGCAGGATCAGGCCGAGGATCATCGCAAACGCGTAGTGATACAGATAACCGGACTGGACACGGCGCACGCCCGAGGCGATGCGCTGTACCAGGCTTGCCGAACCGTCGATCAGCACGCCATCGATGACGGCGGCGTCGCCGCCCTTCCAGAACATGCGGCCCAGCGCGATGCCGCCGCGCGCGAAGACGATGTAATAGACGGCGTCGAACCAGTACTTGTGGTTGAGGACGTTGTAGACCGGCCAGAGTGCTTGCTTGATGCGCCCGGCCACGGAGGGATTGAACAGGTAGATGTACGTGGTGATGAGGAACGCCAGCACCACGAGGCCGAACGGCACGCTGATGAACCCGTGCAGCGTGGTGGACAGCACATCGTGGAACTCGTGCCCGAGTTCGCCCAGCACGTCATTGGATTCGTTCACCTTGATCGCGCCGCCAAACCATCCCCCGAACAGCATCGGCTTGGCGGTAAAGAAACCCACCAGCAGCGAAGGGATCGCCAGCAGGATCAACGGCAAGGTGACCACCCACGGCGACTCTTTGGGCGCTTCGTGCATGATGCCTGCCTCGTGATGACCGTGATCATCGCGATGGGCAACATGATGGCCGTGACCGTGATGATCGTCGTGCACAACGGTGAAGCGTTCCTTGCCGTGGAAAGTCATGTACATCTGGCGGAAGGTATAGGTCGCCGTAACGAACACGCCCGCCATGACACAGAAGTAGGCGTAGTGCGCGCCCCAGCGATGGGACTCACCCACGGCCTCGATGATCGTGTCCTTGGAAAAGAAACCTGCCGTTCCAGGGAACGCCACCAGCGCCAGCGAGCCGATCCACATCGTGATCCAGGTAATCGGCATGTACTTGCGCAGGCCGCCCATGTAGCGCATGTCCTGCTCGTGGTGCATGGCGATGATCACCGAGCCCGCACCAAGGAACAGCAGCGCCTTGAAGAACGCATGCGTCATCAGGTGGAACACCGCGCCGGCGTAGGCGGACACGCCCAACGCAACCGTCATGTAGCCGAGCTGCGACAGCGTGGAATACGCCACCACGCGCTTGATGTCGTTCTGCACGATGCCTATCAGGCCAGTAAACAACGCACCTGTAGCACCGATCACCAGCACGAAACTCAGGGCCGTCTCCGACAGCTCGAACAGCGGCGACATGCGGGCCACCATGAAGATGCCGGCGGTCACCATCGTCGCGGCATGGATCAGCGCGGAGATCGGGGTTGGGCCTTCCATCGAATCGGGCAGCCATACGTGCAGCGGCACCTGCGCCGATTTGCCCATGGCACCGACGAACAGCAGGATGCAGATGACCGTAGCCGCTTCCCAGTGGATGCTCTGGGTGAGCGTGAGCGTCTTGCCAACCAGGGTCGGCGCTGACGCGAACGCGGTCGCGTAATCCAGCGTACCCAGGAAGTACAGGATGGCGGCGATGCCCAGCAGGAAGCCGAAGTCGCCTACGCGATTGACCAGGAACGCCTTGAGGTTGGCGAAGATCGCCGTGGGTCGCTTGAACCAGAAGCCGATCAGCAGGTACGACACCAGGCCCACCGCCTCCCAGCCGAAGAACAACTGCAGGAAGTTGTTGCTCATCACGAGCATCAACATCGAGAAGGTGAACAGCGAGATGTAGCTGAAGAAGCGCTGGTAGCCGTCGTCATCGGCCATGTAGCCGATGGTGTACACATGCACCAGCAGCGACACGAAGGTGACCACCACCATCATCATTGCGGTGAGGCGATCGATGAGGAAGCCCACGCTGGCGGTGTACTTGCCGATCTCGAACCAGGTATAGAGGTTGTGATTGAAGACCGGCGCACCGCCTGCAGTGATCTGGTACAGCACGTAGAACGACAAACCGCAGGAGATCAGCAAGCCCAGGATGGTGACGCTATGCGCACCGACGCGGCCGATCTGCTTACCGAGGAAACCGGCCAGCAGGCAGCCGACCAGCGGCGCCAGCGCAATGGTCAACAGGATGGAGGAGGAAAGTTCCATGATGCTCAGCCCTTCATGCTGTCGATTTCGGCAACGTTGACCGTGCTGCGGTTACGGAACAGCAACACCAGGATGGCCAGGCCGATGGCGGATTCCGCCGCGGCCACGGTGAGGATGAAGAACACGAAGACCTGCCCCGCCACGTCGTGGCCGAAGCGGGAGAAGGCCACGAAGTTGATGTTGACGGCGAGCAGCATCAGCTCGATCGCCATCAGCAGCACGATCACGTTCTTGCGATTGATGAACAGGCCTGCCACGGAGATGCAGAACAGGATCGCGCCCAGCACGATGTAATGCGAAAGCGTAATCATGGCTTTGGCTCCTGGGCCGGTGCTGCAGGCTGCGTTTCGATGGGGCGCTCCGCCGCCATCTTGACGATGCGTACGCGGTCGCTCGCCTTGACCGCCACCTGCTCGCTGGGATGCTGCTTGCGCGCGCCGGTGCGTTGGCGAAGCGTCAGCGCAACCGCGGCGATCACGCCTACGGTGAGGATCAGCGCAGCGATCTCGAACGGCAGCAGGTATTGCGTGTAGAGCGCCATGCCCAGCCATGCGGTGTTGGACAGGCCCGCGGCGGTGGCCGGGTTGTCGCCCATGGTCTGCGCATGCATCACGCGCACGCCGATCAGGCCGAGCATTTCCACCAGCATCACCACGGCCACGACCAGGCCGACCGGGAGGTATTTCACGAAGCCCTCGCGGATCTTTTCCTGGTCGATGTCGAGCATCATCACCACGAACAGGAACAGCACCATCACGGCGCCGACGTAGACCACGATCAGGGCGATGGCGAGGAACTCGGCCTCGGCCAGCATCCAGATGCAGGCGGTGCTGAAGAAGGTCAGCACCAGCGCCAGTACGGCATGCACCGAGTTGCGCAGCGTGATCACCGACAGCGCCGCAACCACGGTCACCGCGGCGAAGGCGTAGAAAACGACGAGTTGGAACAAGGACGTGTCAATCATGGATGTGTCCTTAGCGGTAAGCCGCGTCCTGAGCGCGGGCCGCCGCGATGTCCGCCTCGAAGCGGTCGCCGATGGCCAGCAGTTGCGGCTTGGTCACCACGTTCTCGCCGCGATGCTCGAAGTGGTACTCGTGGATGTGGGTTTCGACGATCGAGTCCACCGGGCAGCTTTCCTCGCAGAAGCCGCAGTAGATGCACTTGAACAGGTCGATGTCATAGCGCGTGGTGCGACGCTGGCCGTCGCCGGCGCGCGGCGCGGAATCGATGGTGATCGCCAGCGCCGGGCACACCGCCTCGCACAGCTTGCACGCAATGCAGCGCTCTTCGCCGTTGGCGTAGCGGCGCAGTGCATGCAAGCCGCGGAAGCGGTTGGATTTGGGAATGTGCTCCATCGGATAGCGCATCGTGTACTTCGGCAGGAACATGTACCGAAGCGTGAGCGCCATGCCTTTGAGCAGCTCGATGAGCAGCAGGCTCTTGAAATAATTGGTAACGCGGGACATGTTTTTTCCTTAGCCTCCCGTGCCGACGTGGACCCAGCCGTAGTACTTCATGCAACCGGCCACGAGCACCCAGACGATGCCGATGGGAATGAACACCTTCCAGCCCAGGCGCATGATCTGGTCGTAGCGATAGCGCGGGAAAGTGGCACGGAACCACAGGAACAGGGTGGCGAACACGAAGACCTTGATAGCCAGCCATGCGGGATTGGCCGCACCCAGCACCGGCACGCTGGCCGGGAACGGGCTCAGCCAGCCGCCGCAGAACAGGATCGCGGCCAGGAAGCTGACCAGGATCATGTTGGCGTATTCGGCCAGGAAGAACAGCGCGAACGCCGAACCGGAATATTCCACGTGGAAGCCGGCCACGATTTCCGATTCGCCTTCCGCCACGTCGAACGGCGCACGGTTGGTTTCGGCCACGCCCGAGATGAAGTAGACGACGAACACCGGCAACAGCGGCAGCCAGAACCAATCGAACAGGCCCTTGTTGCCCGCCTGCGCATGCACGATGTCGGTGAGGTTGAGGCTGCCGGCCAATACCAGCACGCACACCAGGCACAAGCCCATGGCCAGTTCGTACGAGATCACCTGCGCCGCCGAGCGCATCGCGCCAAGCAGCGCGTAACGCGAGTTGGACGACCAGCCAGCCAGGATGATGCCGTACACGCCCAGCGAGGTCATCGCCAGCAGGTACAACAGACCGGCGTTGGCATTGGACAGCACCGCCTTGTCGTTGAACGGGATCACCGCCCAGGCGGCCAGCGCCGGCACCAGGCCGATCAGCGGGGCGAGGTAATACAGGGCCTTGTTCGCGTTGGTGGGAAGAATCACTTCCTTAAGCAGCAGCTTCACCACGTCGGCGAAGGCCTGCAGCAAGCCGAACGGCCCCACCTTGTTGGGCCCCATGCGCACGTGCATCCAGCCGATGACCTTGCGCTCCCACCACACGTACAGCGCCACCGCGATGACCAGCGGCAGTACGACGGCAATCGTGTAGAGAAGCGGCAGCAGGAGCTGATGGATAAGTTGATCGCCCATGGGTTACGCCTTGCTCAAGGTGATGGCTGCGCCATACGGCGGCAACGTCGCGGTCTGGTCATGGGCGGCCTCGATCCACACGGCGCCATCCGGCAGGGTGGCGTCGATGACTACCGGCAGCACGACATTCGCGAGCTTGATCTTGTCGCCCTCACCCACGCCCTGGCGCTGCGCTTCGTTGGCGTTCAAGCGCACCGCCGGCGCACGGTTAAGCGGATGCGCCTGCAGCGAGCCCGCACGGCGCACCACCGCATCGCTCCGATAGATCGGCCAGCTGGCAAGACGGCTGAGGCCTTGCGCCGGCTTGCGCTCGGCCAGGTTCTGCGAGGTGATCGCCTTGCGCTCGGCCATGCTTTCACGCAGGCCGGCCATGTCGTCGAATTCGAAGCCAGCCAGCTGCATGAGGCCGCCCAGTGCACGCAGCACCTTCCAGCCCGCACGCGCCTCGGCCGGCGCCTTGGCGCCCGCTTCCACGCGCTGCAGAAGACCATCGACGTTCACCAGCGTGCCCGCGATTTCCGGCAGCAAACCGATCGGCAGGATCACGTCGGCAACCTCGCGCAGCGCCGCACTGGCGAAAGCACTGAAGGCAACGATGTGCTGCGCACCGCTCAATGCATGGGTGACGGCCGCGCCGTCGGCAAAATCGTGTGGGAATTCCAGGCCGTACAGCAGATAAGCCTTGCGCGGCTGCGCCAGCATCGCCTGAGCATTCAGGCCATCTTGGCTGGGCAGCACACCGACCTTGGCGAGGCCCACCGCGTTGGCGCCGACCGGCAGCTCGTTATAGGCAGCCCCGGTGGATGCGGCGATGAAACGGGCGACCGCGCGCAGCCACGACGCCTGCGGATGCGTCACGGCTGCTTCGCCGAGGATCACCACGGCATGGCCGGACTTCAGCGCCTCGACGGCCTCGCGAGCCTTGTCGGTCACCTGCAGCGGTGCCAGCGATTCGCCCGACACAAAGCCCGGCTGCGCGACACCGCCCTCGATCAGCGCCTTGGCGAGCACCAGCAGCGAATCGACCAGGTAATGCGGCGGCACCACGGCTTCGCCGGCCAGGCTGTAGTTGAAGTTGAACTCGGCCGGATTGACGGCGTAGACCTTGGCGCCCTTCTTCACCGCCTGATGGATGCGGTGGTTGAGCAGCGGCATTTCGTAGCGCAGGTCGGAACCGACCAGCAGCGCCGCCTTCACCTTGTCCACGTCGGCAACCGGCATGGCGAAGGTTTGCGCCACCGCGTTGTCGGCAAAGTCGAGCTGGCGCAGGCGATGATCGATGTGCGCGCTGCCCAGGCCCTGCGCGAGGCGAACCAGCAGCTCGCCTTCTTCGCTAGTGGTGGCCGGATGCACCAGCACGCCCAGGTCGCTGCCCGGCACGCTCTTCAGCGCTTCGACGGCGGCGGTGAGCGCGTCGTCCCAGGTGGTCTTCTGCCACTGGCCGTTGCGCTTCACTTCGGGGGCATGCACGCGGTCGGCGGCATACAGGCCTTCGTGGCTGTAGCGATCGCGGTCGGACAGCCAGCATTCGTTGATGGCTTCGTTGTCGCGCGGCACCGTGCGCAGCACTTCGCCGCGGCGCGTGTGCAGCCACAGGTTGGAGCCGAGCGCATCGTGATAGGCCACCGACGGCTTGGCGATCAGTTCCCAGGCGCGCGCCTTGAACTGGAACGGCTTGTTGGTCAGCGCGCCCACCGGGCACACGTCGATGACGTTGCCGGACAGTTCGGTTTCCAGCGCCTTGCCGATGTAGGTGCCGATCTGCAGGTTCTCGCCGCGGCTCATGCCGCCCAGTTCGTAGGTGCCGGCGATCTCGCTGGTGAAGCGCACGCAGCGCGTGCACTGGATGCAGCGGGTCATTTCGGTGGCGACCAGCGAGCCGAGGTTTTCATCGGCGATGGTGCGCTTGCGCTCGGTGTAGCGCGATACGCTGCGGCCATAGCCAAGCGCAATGTCCTGCAGTTCGCACTCGCCGCCCTGGTCGCAGATCGGGCAATCGAGCGGATGGTTGATCAGCAGGAATTCCATCACGTCGCGCTGGAACTTCAGCGCCTTCTCCGAACGCGTGACGACCTTCATGCCTTCGGCCACCGGCGTGGCGCAGGCCGGCTGCGGCTTGGGCATCATGCGGCCGCCCATTTCCACGTCCACCAGGCACATGCGGCAGTTGGCGGCGATCGGCAGCTTGCGGTGATAGCAGAAGCGCGGGATGGCGATGCCGACGTTGTCGGCCGCCTCGATGATCATGGCGCCCTTGCGGATCTGCGTGGGCTTGCCGTCGATCTCGATGTTCACCAGATCGGGCGCGGTATTGGCTGGCTGCGCACTCATGCTTTTGCTCCGCAGCGGGAATCGGGAATCGGGAATCGGGAATCGTAAAAGCCCGTCGGCCCGCAACGTTCCGCGCTGAAAGAAACTTGTCCGGTCACGTGATCGCTCAAGAGCGGCACGCCATACGCTGCCTGCTCTTTCCGATTGACGATTGACGATTGACGATTGACGCAGCCGGTCATGCCGCCACCCCCAACTTATCCTCAGTCATCGAGCGGCCGTGCTGCACGTAGTATTCGAATTCGTTCCAGAAGTGATGCAGGAAGCCCTGCACCGGCCATGCCGCCGCTTCGCCGAACGCGCAGATGGTGTGGCCTTCGATCTGGCCGGCCACGGCTTTGAGCCGATGCAAATCATCTTGCGTGCCCTTGCCTTCGACGATGCGCGTCAGCACGCGATACATCCAGCCGGTGCCTTCGCGGCACGGCGTGCACTGGCCGCAGGATTCCTTGAAGTAGAAGCGCGCGATGCGATGGCAGGCCTTTACCATGCAGGTGGTGTCGTCCATCACGATCACCGCGCCCGAACCCAGACCCGAGCCGGCCTTCTGCAGGCTGTCGTAGTCCATGGTGCATTCCATCATCACGTCGGCCGGCAGCACCTTCATCGAGGAACCGCCGGGAATGACGGCCTTGAGCTTGTTGCCGTTGCGCACGCCGCCGGCCATCTCCAGCAGGTCCTTGAAGGACGTACCGAGGCGGATCTCGAAATTGCCGGGGTTATTGACGTGGCCAGACACCGAGAAGATCTTCGGACCGCCGTTGTTCGGCTTGCCCAGGTTCAAGAACCACTCGGCGCCGTTGCGCAGGATCGCCGGCACCGACGCATAGGTTTCGGTGTTGTTGATGGTGGTGGGCTTGCCGTATAGGCCGAAGTTGGCCGGGAACGGCGGCTTGAAGCGCGGCTGGCCCTTCTTGCCTTCCAGCGACTCCATCAATGCGGTTTCTTCGCCGCAGATGTAGGCGCCGGCGCCGAGCGCGGTGTAGATGTCCACGTCGATGCCGCTGCCCTGGATGTTCTTGCCGAGCAGGCCGGCGGCATAGGCTTCCTTCAATGCCTCTTCGAAATGCTCGAAGGGCTCATGATGGAATTCGCCGCGCAGATAGTTGTAGGCCACGGTGGAACCGGTGGCGTAGCAGGCGATGGCCAGGCCCTCGACCACCGCATGCGGGTTGTAGCGCAGGATGTCGCGGTCTTTCGCCGTGCCGGGTTCCGATTCGTCGGAGTTGCAGAGGATGTACTTCTGCATGTTGCCCTTCGGCATGAAGGACCACTTCAAGCCGGTGGGAAAGCCAGCGCCGCCGCGGCCGCGCAGATTGCTGTTCTTGACGATCTCGACGATCGACGCGGGGTCGGGCTTCTCGGCGAGGATTTTTCTCCACGCCTTGTAACCGTCCGCCTGCTGGTAACTGTCCATCGACCACGGCTTGTCGAAATGCAAGGTGGTGTAGACGACCTGGTGCTCTTGGGGTGCGGGTCCGACTGCCATGCCCTGCCCTCTCACTTCAAACCGTCGAGAATCTCGTCGACTTTTTCAGTCGTGAGACGCTCGTGGTAATGGCCATTGACCGTCATCGCCGGCGCGTACACGCACGCGGCAATGCATTCTTCTTCGCGCTTCAGGTACACGCGGCCGTCCGGCGTGCTTTCGCCCAGCTTGATGCCGAGTTTCTTCTCGCAATGGCGCACGAGGTCTTCGGCGCCATTGAGCCAGCAGGAGATGTTGGTGCAGATCGCCACGTTGTTGCGGCCTACGGGCGTGGTTTCCAGCATCGAGTAGAAGCTGGCCACCTCGTACGCCCACACGGCCGGGACGTCGATGTACTTGGCCACCGCCGTGATCAGCTCGTCAGTGAGGTAGCCGTGGTTTTGTTCCTGCGCGGCGAACAGCGCCTGGATCAGCGCGGAGCGCTTGCGATCCGGCGGGAACTTGGTCAGCCAATGATCGATGTGATGGCGCGTGTGCTCGGTGAGCACGGCGAGTGGATCGACGTGCTTGACCTGTTCGTAATTTCCGGTGGCTTTCATGTGTGCTTATCCTCTTACGCTCAGCGATCGACTTCGCCGAACACGAGGTCATAGGTGCCGATCACTGCCACCGCGTCGGCCAGCATGTGGCCGCGCACGAGGACATCCATCGACGAAAGATGCGCAAAACCCGGCGCGCGCAAGTGCACGCGGAACGGCTTGTTGGCACCGTCGGAAATCAGGTAGCAGCCGAACTCGCCCTTCGGGGCTTCGACCGCCGCATAGGTTTCGCCGGCCGGCACGCCGTAGCCTTCGGTGAACAGCTTGAAGTGATGGATCAAGGCTTCCATGTCTTCCTTCATGGCCTCGCGCTTGGGCGGTGCGACCTTGAAGTTCTCCACCATCACCGGGCCGGGATTGGCGCGCAGCCAGTCCACGCACTGCTTGATGATGCGGTTGGCCTGGCGCATTTCTTCGATGCGCACCAGGTAACGGTCGTAGCAGTCGCCGTTGACGCCCACCGGAATATCGAAATCCACGTCGGCGTACTTGGCATACGGCTGCTTCTTGCGCAGGTCCCAGGCGATACCCGAGCCGCGCAGCATCACGCCGGTCATGCCCCACTGCTGAGCCATCTCGGGCGACACCACGCCGATGCCGACGGTGCGCTGCTTCCAGATACGGTTATTGGTGAGCAGTTCCTCGTACTCGTCGACCTTCTTGGGGAAGTCGGCGGTGAAGGCGTCGAGGAAGTCCAGCATGGAACCTTCGCGCCAGCTGTTGAGGCGCTGCAGGTCCTTGCCTTTGTGCCAGGGCGATTCGCGGTATTGCGACATCTTCCCCGGCAGGTCGCGATAGACGCCGCCCGGACGATAGTAGGTGGCGTGCATGCGTGCGCCGGAGACCGCTTCGTAGCAGTCCATCAGCTCTTCGCGTTCGCGGAAGGCGTACAGGAACACCGCCATCGCGCCAAGGTCCAGCGCGTTGGAGCCCACCCACATCAGGTGATTCAGGATGCGGGTGATCTCGTCGAACATGGTGCGGATGTACTGCGCGCGCACCGGCGCCTCGATCCCCAGCAGGGTCTCGATGGCGCGCACGTAGGCGTGCTCGTTGCACATCATCGACACGTAGTCGAGGCGGTCCATGTAGCCGATCGACTGGTTGAACGGCTTGGATTCGGCCAGCTTCTCGGTACCGCGATGGAGCAGGCCGATGTGCGGATCGGCGCGGACCACGGTTTCGCCATCCATTTCCAGCACCAGGCGCAGCACGCCGTGCGCGGCCGGATGCTGCGGGCCGAAGTTCATCGTGTAATTGCGGATTTCTTGCGCAGGCATGCTCAATTCTCCCGCCAGTGGTCGGCGGCTTCCGCCTTGGCCTGGATCAGGTCGGCGTCGTCACGGATCACGCGCGGCACCAGCACGCGCGGCTCGATCGATACGGGTTCGTAGATCACGCGTTTCTGCTCAGGATCGTAGCGAACTTCCACGTTGCCGATCAGCGGGAAATCCTTGCGGAATGGATGGCCCACGAAACCGTAGTCGGTAAGAATGCGGCGCAGGTCCGGATGACCTTCGTAGATGATGCCGAACAGATCGAACGCCTCGCGTTCGAACCAGTTCACACCCGGATGGATGCCAGTAAGCGAAGGCACCACGGGCAGGTCGTTGTCGTCGCAGAACACGCGCACACGCAGGCGCTGGTTGAGCTCGATCGACAGCAGGTGAAAGACCGATGCGTAGCGGCGAGGAATCGAGACATCGCGCGGACGGTCGTCCCAGGTGAAGCGGCCGGTGGCTTCGCCTTCCACGCCGCGCGAGAAACCATTGCCGGACACGTCGGTGGTATCCCACTCGGTCTGGCCGTAGCCCAGGTAATCCACGCCGCACAGGTCGACCAGTTCGCTGAAGCGGAAGCCGGGCTCGTCGCGCAACGAGACGGCCACGGACAACAGGTGCGCGGCATCCACTTCCGCCGTGACCTGGCCGTTGGCGACAGTGATTTTCAGCAGGTCGCCGAATCGCGCGGCAAGCCGCTCGGCCAGCGAGTTAGTTTGCGTATCACTCATGACTGACTGCGCCTTTTAGGAACGCGCGATGGTGCTGGTACGACGAATTTTCTTCTGCAACTGCAGGATGCCGTGGATCAACGCTTCGGCCGTGGGCGGGCAGCCCGGCACGTAGATGTCCACCGGCACGATGCGATCGCAGCCGCGTACAACGGAATAGGAGTAGTGGTAGTAACCACCGCCGTTCGCGCAGCTGCCCATGGAGATCACCCATTTCGGGTCGGGCATCTGGTCATAGACCTTGCGCAACGCAGGGGCCATCTTGTTGACCAGCGTACCGGCCACGATCATCACGTCGGACTGGCGCGGGCTCGGGCGGAACACCACGCCGTAGCGATCCAAATCCAGGCGGGCAGCACCGGCGTGCATCATTTCCACTGCGCAGCAGGCGAGGCCGAAGGTCATCGGCCACATGGAGCCCGTGCGCGCCCAGTTCATCAACGCATCGACCGACGTGGTGACGACACCGTGGCGAAGCACCGGGTTGTCGCCAGCCGGACGCAGGATGTCATCCACCAGGTTCAACGGCTGCGGGTTGTGCATCACCCGGTCAAGCGTGGAGATCACTCCCATTCCAGTGCTCCCTTCTTCCACACGTAGGCAAAACCGACCACCAGCAGCAGCAGGAACAGCGCCATTTCAATCAGCGCCACGATGCCGATGTGCTGGAACACCACCGCCCACGGAAACAGGAAGGCGATTTCCAGATCGAAAATGATGAAAAGGATGGCGAGGAGGTAATAGCGCACGTCGAACTGCATGCGCGCATCCTCGAAGGCCTCGAAGCCGCATTCGTACGGCGAAAGCTTCTCCGACTCCGGACGGCGCGGACCGGCCAGCAGGCCGATGATCAGGAGGACGACACCCAGCCCTGTGGCAACGCCAAGGAACAGGAGAACAGGCCAATATTCGGCAAGCACGGTTTAACTTACCTCCGCACCACGTGAGTGCATCAGCGACCGTCGGGGCAAACGGTCCGGAATTTCAAATCAGCGGGCTGTCCAGCTCTGTGGATGCAGATGTGGGCGCTCGACGTTCCTCGGGACTAGCCCTGGGATCACGACATTGTATCAGTGGGCATGGGTAGGCCGACAAGCCTTGTGTGGCGCACCATGGGATGTTTCTTGCAATAAAACATGGTGAAGAAGGCGTCCGATCACGCTGCACGGATGCACCATGCACCCGGCACGCAAGAAATGTTGGCGTGTTTCAGAAAAACGACGGCAGCGGTGGCTTACATCGTCTGCGTGGCCCGCTCGGAATTGAGCACGCCGGCCAGCAGGGCCTCGATGCGGGCGCGCGCCGCCTCCCCGTCGGAGGAGTCGTTGAACTGCACGCCGATGCCGGCCGTGCGGTTGCCTTGCGCACCGATCGGGGTGATCCACACCACCTTGCCGGCGACGGACAAACGCTCGCTCTCGTCGATCAGGCTGATCAGCAGCACCACTTCGTCGCCCAGCGAATAACGCTGGGCGGTGGGCGCAAACAGGCCGCCATGCTTCAGGAACGGCATGTACGAGTTGTACAGCGACGCCGTGTCCTTGAATTTCAGCGAGATGATGCCCTGACGGGCCGCGACCGGGTTCATACCTGCTCCCCTTGATACAGCGCTGGCGGCGATGGTGGAGGTACATCCTAACCATGCCGCCGGATGTGCGCAAAGATGCGTTGCTCGGTTCGACGCCAGGACAGGCTTGCTGCCCCCCCCTCAAACCTCCCACCAGCCCCAATGATCGAAGATCCAGGGCGACGACCAATCCAGGTGCAGCTTGACGAAGGCTGGCCCCGCGTTTCGCCCCGACAGCCGGAACACGCCATCGGCATCCCGCGTTACCGGCGCCTTGGGCCATGGCCAGTCCTGCACGCCGGCAGGTGTCGCCACCAGCAATCGCAGCCATGGCCGCAACATCGCTGGCGGTCGCCACGGCAGTCGTCCATCCCCGGTCTCACCGCGGACGGACATATAACGCTCCGGACTATCCGCCAGCCGCAGCATGCGCCGGCCGCTCAGCGCCATCTGGGTACGGTGTTCGGCCAGCGCCGCCAGCTTGCATTGCCGCTGCGTGGCCGTGGCATCGACTGAAATCGGGTAAGCGGACGTCTCCGCGCTACCGTGGACCGGATAGGCGAGCAGCATGGGCGCGGACGCCATCCCTGCCAGCGCCAGCCGGCACAGCACGTGTGCAGCACCGTGATCGGGATGGCTGTCGCGCAGTGCCGGCCCGCACACGATGGTTGGCGCAAATGCGGCGATGGCCGCACGCATCGCTGCTATCGACTCTGCCGCGTCGTCACGCAGGCGGCTCGTCAGCTCCATGTCGTGCCAGCCAAGCGGGTGCAGCGCCGACGCCGGCACGCCCAAACGCATCAAGGCAGACACCACCTCGCCACGCCGCTTGGTTCCCCAGCGCAGGCGCGCATCGCGATCGATCCGCAGGCGACGCTCCAGAAAGCGCTGCGGCCAGGGATTATTGTCGCCATCGGTCAGCAGCAGGATGCGTACTTCGCCGCCCGCCGCCAGCACCTGTTGCAGCAGGATGCCGCAGGCCAGCGTTTCGTCATCCGGATGCGGCGCCACCACCAGCAGGCGGGTTTGCGCGGAAACGGGCCATGGCGACATGCGTCAAGGCGTCCCTAGCGCCAGCGTCCCAACAGCTCCAGCAACAGCAGGTCGCCACGCAGCGGGCCACGCAGTGCCTCGCGCGTGCGGTTGACTGCGTCGTACCACGCCATCAGCCCCTCACCATCCAGCGAGCTCGACAGCGGCGGGGTTTGTGCAGTGGCACGCGCGCGCATTTCCTCGGCCGCGGCTTGCGCAGCGAACCATAGGCGCTGCTCGGGCGCATCGTCGAGCCAGCGCTTGCCCATCGCGATGGCATCGCCTCGTCCGGCGGCCAACGCAGCCAGGTCCTTGCGGACTTCCTGGCGCTGCGCGAGCGCGCCCTCTTCCGCCCAGATCCGCGCCAGGCCGGGATTACCGCCCGCCGCGGCCAAGGCAGTTTCTGCATCACGTACGCCAAGCTGCTGCAGCCAGGCCAGCGACTCTTCGCGCTGGGGCAGCTGGAAATCCATGCGCTGGCAACGGCTGCGAATGGTGGCCGGCATGCGCCAGGGCGCATCGGCCACCAGGATCAGCATGGTTTGCGAAGCGGGTTCTTCCAATGTTTTCAGCAAGGCGTTCGCAGCCGCGGTGTTCATCGCATCGGCCGGATCGATGCTGGCCACCTGCCAGCCGCCGAATTGACTGGAGGTAGCCAGGCGCGCGGAGAGATCGCGAACCTGATCCACCACGATGTCCTGGCGCTGCACGCCGTCCTTGCGCAAGCCGTAGCTCAGCGAGACGTAATCGGGATGCGTGCCGGCGTCGAACAACAAACAACTGCGGCAGGTACCGCAGGCATCGCCCTCCTGCGGGTGCTGGCACAGCAAGCCGCGCACGAAGCGTCGCAGAAAATCGCGCTTGCCCAGACCCTGCGGCCCGCACAGCAGCAGCGCGTGCGGCAGGGCACCGCGCTGGCGGCGCGCCTGCAGCCGCGTCCAGTGCTCGCCATGCCAGGAAGGAGTGCTCATCAGCTTGCCTCGAGCAAATGCGCCGTCGCTGCGATCGCCGCCGCCAGCACCTGGCCCGGCGGCAAGCTGGCATCGATCACGCGGAAACGTTGTGGCTCTGCCTGCGCACGGTCGCGATACGCCTGGCGTACGCGCTCGAAGAACGCATCGGCTTCCGTCTCGATACGATCGGCAGCGCCACGGCCGGCGGCACGCGCACGCCCCGTCGACACCGGCAGATCAAGCAGCAGCGTGAGATCCGGACGCACGCCATCACACGCCCAGCGCTCCAATTCGGCAATGCGTTCGAGCGGCTGGCCGCGTCCGCCGCCCTGGTACGCATAGCTGGCATCCACATAGCGATCGCACAGCACCCACTGCCCTGCGTCCAAGGCAGGCTGGATGCGTTCGCGCACCAATTGCGCGCGCGAGGCGAACATCAGCAGCAATTCGCTTTCCGCGCTCAGCGCTGCGTGGGCCGGATCGAGCACCAACGAACGAATCGCCTCGCCGAGCGTCGTGCCACCGGGCTCGCGCACCTGCAGCAACTGCACGCCGTGCTGATGGAGATAGTCGCGCAAGCCGCCGAGCAGGGTGCTCTTGCCCGCGCCTTCGCCACCCTCCAGGGAAATGAATCGTCCGTGCCGGCTCATTGGCAACGCTTCAATTGATAACAGGCGACATTGCGGTTTTGCTCTTCGAGCGTGCTGGCAAACACGTGCGTGCCATCACCACGCGCCACGAAGTACAAGGCATCGCCGGGAGCCGGATGCAAGGCCGCCTCGATCGCCGGCTTGCCGGGCATGGCGATCGGCGTCGGCGGCAGGCCAGGCCGCGTATAGGTGTTGTAAGGCGTATCGGTGGTCAGATCGCTTTTGTGGATGTTGCCGGCGTAGCTGCTGCCCATGCCGTAGATCACCGTGGGGTCGGTCTGCAACAGCATGTTCTTTTGCAGGCGGCGGATGAAGACGCCGGCAACGCGCGGACGCTCGTCGGCACGCCCCGTTTCCTTTTCGATGATGGAGGCGAGAATAAGCGCCTCATACGGCGTCGCCAGCGGCAGGTTGGGAGCGCGCTGCGCCCATAGCTCGGCCAGCAGCTTGTTCATCGCTTCGTGGGCGCGGCGCAGGATGTCCAGGTCGCTATCGCCTTTCACGTAGGCATAGGTTTCCGGAAGGAAACGCCCCTCCGGGTTTTCGCCCGGCGCGCCGATCTTCTGCATGATGGCAGCATCGTCCAGGCCAGCGGTTTCGTGCTTGAGCTTGTCGGCCTTGGCGAGTGCCTGCCGCACTTCATGGAAGGTCCAGCCGTCGACGATGGTGACATCGCGCTGCATCACCTTGCCTTGTGCCATGGCGCTGAGCAATTGCTGCGGCGTGATGCCCGGCGTAACCGCATATTCGCCAGCATGCAGACGACCAGCCACATGCATCTTCTCCGCCAGCAGGCGCCAATACAGGGGCGCGGAAGTAGTCAGGTGCTGCGAACGCAGCTGATGCACGATGTCCTTGAAGCTGGTGCCGCGCCCGATGTCCACGCTTTCGCCGGCCGCACTGACGGGCAAAGGCGTTACGGCAAAGCGCGAGAAATCGTGCCAGAACCAGCCGGCGGCACCCACGAACGCCAGCAGCAGGATGGCGAGCAGCAGGCGCCACGACACGCGCCCATTTTGTGTACCGCCTCGACTCATGCGCACTCCACCGCGAAACCCAACGCGCGCCAATGCTGCTGCATGGCGCGGGCGACCGGACCGGGAGCGTACACGGTATCGCCCACCGCCTGAACAGGCAGGATGCCGCGAACGCTGGAGGTCAGGAAGAGTTCGGAAGCATGCATGGCCTGGTCCAGCGGCAGGTCCCGCTCCTGGCAGTCCGGAAAGGCCGCCAGCATGGCCGCACGCGCAACGCCGGCCACGCCGCAGCGAGCCAGCGCCGGCGTCACCGGCACGCCGTCGATGACGGCAAAAAGATTGGCGGCCGTCGCCGAGATCACGTTACCGCGGCTGTCGCACACCAGACCTTCGCCGATGGCCGGATCACCCCATTCGGCGCGCGCCAGCACCTGCTCCAGGCGATTGAGGTGCTTGATGCCCGCCAGCAACGGTTGATCGGCAAGCGTGGTGCGGCAGCGATATAGACGGACGCCTTCGGCATACAGTGCGCCGGGCATCGCAGGCAGGGGAAACGCAGCAACGATCCGCGTGGGCGAAACAACGACCGGTGGTGCGTAACCCCGCTCGCCAGGGCCGCGCGTCACGGTGATGCGCACGACGCACTGCGCAAGCGTGCCACTGACGTGTCGCGCTTCCTGCCACAGCAATGCTGCATCCGGCCTCGGGATGCACAAACGCTCGCACCCCAGCGCCAGGCGCTGCATGTGTCGGCTCCACAACGGCGCCACGCCCTGCTCGAAGCGAACCGTTTCGAACAAGCCATCGCCATAGCTCAGGCCGCGGTCCAGCACCGAAATAACATCCTGCGCCTGGCCATTGACCAGCATCATCAACCCGCCACGCCCAGCGCACGCAGCATGCCGCGCGCCTTGGCGCGCGTTTCGTCCAGTTCCTTGGCGGCATCGGAATCGGCCACGATGCCGGCGCCTGCGCGCAGGCTGACTTCGTTGCCATGCAGGGTAAGCGTGCGGATCAGGATGTTCAGATCAAGATCGCCATTACGGTCGAGATAGCCGAGCGCGCCGGTGTAGGCGCCGCGTGGCGCATTCTCCAGCGCGGCGATGATCTCCATGCAGCGCACCTTGGGGCAGCCGGTGATGGTGCCGCCCGGAAAGGTCGCCGCGATCACCTGCCCCGGCGTGACGCCATCGCGCAAGCGTCCCCGCACGTTGGAAACGATGTGGTGCACGTGCGCATAGCTTTCCACCACCATCAATTCGTTCACTTCCACCGTGCCTGGTTTGCACACGCGACCAAGATCGTTGCGTTCCAGATCGATCAGCATCACGTGCTCGGCACGTTCTTTCGGATGCGCAGTGAGTTCGCGGATGCGCGCCAGGTCATCGTCACCGGCCACCCGCGGACGCGTGCCGGCGATGGGGCGCGTCTGCGCGATGCCGCGGCGCGCTTCGACCAGGCGCTCCGGCGACGAGCTCACCACAGCCCAATCCCGCTGCTGCAACAAGCCCGCAAAGGGTGCGGGATTGGCGCGGCGCAAGGCGGCATAAAGACTGGCGGCGGATGGCGCGTCCGTAAAACGCGCACGCCATGCGCGCGAAAGATTGGCCTGGAACAGATCGCCGGCATGCAAATGATCATGCACGCGCGCCACGCCATCGAGAAAACGCTGCGGCTCGTCTTCTTCAACCATTTCCGGAAGCGCCAGCGGCGCTATCCCGGGCATGGCGGAAAGATCGGCCTGCATGGCGTCAAGCAACGCCTCCTGGCCGGCTTCCGCCACCAGGATGGTGCACTCACGCACATGGTCGACGATGATGCCCGCCGGGCAGCGCAGCGCCAGCGCCACCGGCAGCTGTTGCGCGTAACGCAAGCGCAACGTCGGCTCGATTTCCGCCGCCAGCTCGTACGCGAGCAACATCACCCAGCCGCCGTGGAACGGCAATCCGTCATCGGCGCCTTGCGGCAGCCGCTCTGCGCGCCATGCTGCGTCGAGCGCGTCAAGGAAGCGCCCCGCGTGAACGCGACCATCCGGCTCGTGCACCAGGCCATCAGCCGCCAAACCAAGCGTGGACTGGGGAAAGGCGAACAGGATGTCGTAGCGTGCATGTGCGCTGGCGCGCGTCACACTCTCCAGCAATGCCGGATAGCGTTCCGGAAATGCAGCGGCCGGCGCGAGCAGATCGCGCCGGCCGGCAAGGGTGCGAATGACGCAAGCCATTCGTTACGTCAGAGTCGGCGGAAAGCGAGCGTGCCGTTGGTGCCGCCGAAGCCGAACGAGTTGGAGATGGCGATGTCGATCTTCGCTTCGCGCGCGGTGTGCGGCACGAAATCCAGGTCGCAGCCCTCGCCAGGCTCATCCAGGTTGATGGTGGGCGGCAGCACCTGATCGCGCATGGCGAGGATGGTGAAGATCGCCTCCACGCCGCCGGCGGCGCCGAGCAGGTGGCCGGTGGTGGATTTGGTGGAGCTCATCGCCAGCTTGTAGGCGTGGTCGCCAAAGATCTTCTTGGCCGCCAGCACTTCGCCGAGGTCGCCCAGCGGCGTGGAGGTGCCGTGTGCGTTGATGTACTGCACGTCGGCCGGATTGATGCCGCCATCATGCAATGCGGCGTCCATGCAACGTGCCGCACCTTCGCCGCCTTCGCTGGGGGCGGTGATGTGGAATGCATCGCCGCTCATGCCGAAACCGACCAGCTCGGCATAGATGTTCGCGCCGCGCGCCTTGGCGTGTTCGTATTCTTCCAGCACCAGCACGCCGGCGCCGTCGGACAGCACGAAACCGTCGCGGTCCTTGTCCCACGGACGGCTCGCCTTGGTCGGCTCGTCGTTGCGGGTGGACATGGCCTTGGCCGAGCAGAAACCGGCCATGGCCGTCCCGGTGGTGGCGAATTCCGCGCCGCCGGCGATCATCACGTCGGCGTCGCCGTACTGGATCATGCGCGCCGCCAGGCCGATGTTGTGCGTGCCCGTGGTGCAGGCCGTGACGCAGGCGATGTTTGGCCCCTTCAGGCCATACATGATCGACAGGTGGCCCGACACCATGTTGATGATCGAGCTGGGCACGAAGAACGGGGATACGCGGCGCGGTCCCTTCTCGTGCAGTTCGATCGATGTGCGCTCGATGGTATGCAGGCCGCCGATGCCCGCGGCCACCGCCACGCCGATGCGCGGTGCGTTGGCTTCCGTCACTTCCAGGCCGGAGTCGCGCAAGGCCTGGGTGCCCGCGGCGATGCCGTAGTGGATGAACGGATCCATCTTCTTGATCTCTTTCGGCGCGATCCATTGCGCCGCATCGAAATCACGCACCTGCCCGGCGATGCGCGTGGCATACGTCGTTGCGTCGAAGTGCGTGACTTGGCCGATGCCGCTGACGCCCTTGAGGATGTTGTTCCAGGCGGTGGCGATGTCGTTGCCGACCGGCGAGATGATGCCCATGCCGGTCACTACCACACGTCGTTTGCTCATGGATCGAATTCCTAGCTGGTTCGGGAAAGCTCGGCCGCAAGGCTACTTTCCGTACATCGCGATGCGCGCCGATCCGGCACACCATACGGGATCGGACGTTGCAAATTGCAGAAACGAAAACTGCGCCGAGATGGCGCAGCTTCCGATATCACTACGTGGATGCATGGGACGCGTGTGCCTCGCCCCGCCACGCGGATCACTCCTTGGTGTGGGCCTTGATGTAATCGACGGCCTGCTGCACGGTGGTGATCTTTTCGGCTTCCTCATCGGGAATTTCGCATTCGAATTCCTCTTCAAGCGCCATCACCAGCTCCACCGTGTCCAGCGAATCCGCGCCCAGATCGTCTACGAACGAAGAGTTCGGATTGACCTCGTCTTCCTTCACGCCAAGCTGCTCGACGACGATTTTCTTGACACGCTCTTCGATGGTGCTCATGTTGCCTTTGCCTCCCAAGGGGAAATTAGTCCGTCTGCCGGGCTTCCCCCGGCAAAGTCTGCGGCATTGTAGTGGCTAAGCCGCGAAGCCGCCAATTATGCCAGGAATACAAGCCATCGCGGATGCCATATGGCGCGAAACGGCGATTGTCGCGCAAAACGGCCGCCGTGACGACTTTTTGTTGCGGGTGACGTCGACCGGGCTAACGAGTTTCAAACGGTTGATCCGCCACCCGGCCCAAGCTGGCGCCCGGGCCCCGTTGGTTACGGCATGTACATGCCGCCATTGACGTGCAGGGTCTCGCCGGTGATGTAGGCCGCAGCAGGTGACGCCAGGAAGCCCACCGCCTTGGCGATATCGCCGGCTTCGCCAAACCGGCCGAGCGCGATCTGGCCCAGCAGCGCCTGCTTGGACTCTTCCGGCAGGCCGCGGGTCATGTCGGTGTCGATGAAGCCGGGCGCCACCACGTTGACGGTGATGCCGCGCGAACCGATCTCGCGCGCGAGCGACTTGGAGAACGCAATGATGCCCGCCTTGGCGGCGGCGTAATTGGACTGGCCCGGGTTGCCGGTCAGGCCGATCACCGAAGCGATCGAAATGATGCGGCCCTTGCGCGCCTTCATCATGCCGCGCATCACCGCCTTGGACAGTCGATAGACCGAGGTGAGATTGGTATCGAGGATCGCCTGCCAGTCTTCATCGCGCATGCGCATCAGCAATTGATCGCGCGTGATGCCGGCGTTGTTGACCAGGATCGATACCGCGCCATGCTGTTTGGCAATCTCGTCGATCAGCGCCTCCACGGCTGCCGCATCCGTGACGTTCAGTGCGCGCCCATGCCCGCCGTGCGGAGCCAGTCGCTCGCCAATGGCCGCGGCGCCCGCCTCCGTGGTAGCGGTACCGATGACGGTGGCGCCCATGGCGGCCAGTTCGTCGGCGATCGCCGCGCCGATACCACGGCTGGCGCCCGTAACCAGTGCGACTTCACCTTGCAGTGTGCTCATGCTTGTGTCCTTCGGTGCGGCGTGTTGCGAAGAGAAAAGGGGATTTCAGACCCACTCGTTGCGTACGGCATCGAGTTCGGCAGGCGTGCCGATGGCGCGCGCTTCGACGCTCTTGTCGATGCGCTTGATCAGCCCGGCAAGCACCTTGCCTGGGCCGCATTCGGCCAGGCGCGTGGCGCCACCTGCAACCAGCGTTTGCACGCATCCGGTCCAGCGTACCGGCAAATAAAGCTGCCGCTGCAAGGCGCCGCGAATCTCTTCCACAGAGGCGTAGCTGCGTGCTTCGGCGTTCTGCACCACCGAAATGTCCGGTACCTGCCATGCGATGGAAGACATGCGCTCACCCAATCGGTCGGCCGCCTCGCGCATCAGCGCGGTATGCGAAGGCACGGACACCGCCAGCTTCACCGCTTTCTTCACGCCTTGCTCGGCGAGCTTGGCCAGCGCGCGATCCACCGCTTCGGCGTGGCCGGCAATCACCAGCTGGCCGGGCGAATTGAAATTGGCCGGCGCCACCACCTGCCCTTGCGCAACCTCATCGCACACCGCAGCGATTTGCGCGTCATCGCCACCCAGGATGGCCGCCATCGCGCCCACGCCGGCAGGCACCGCAGCCTGCATCAGGCGGCCGCGCTCGGTCACCAGCGCCGCCGCGTCGTGCAACGACAGCGCACCTGCGCAGACGAGTGCGCTGTATTCGCCAAGGCTATGTCCGGACAACTGCGCCGGACGCGCACCACCCAGCTTTTGCCATACGCGCCATACCGCCACGCTGGCCGCGAGCAAGGCCGGCTGCGTGTTCTCGGTGCGATTGAGCTGATCCTCCGGCCCCTGCTGGCTGAGCGCCCACAGATCGAAGCCGGCGCCTTGCGAGGCTTCATCGAAGGTAGCTTTCACCTCGGCGTGGACGGCCGCCAGTTCGGCAAGCATCCCGACCGATTGCGAGCCCTGGCCGGGAAAAACGAAAGCGAGCGATGCGGACGATTGAGTCATGTACAGGCGCAATCCATCAGTAAAAACGAAATGGTGCCATCAACGCATGACGTACGCAGCCGTATTCGGCTGCGCGTATCGCATGCCATGCGTTTTGCGTTACCCGGATCAGTACCGCAACAACGCCGACGCCCAGGTAAAGCCGCCGCCGAAAGCTTCCAGCAACAGGTTCTGTCCGCGTTTCACCTTGCCCGAGCGCACGGCGACATCCAATGCAAGCGGCACGGAACCGGCGGAGGTATTGGCGTGCTTGTCGACCGTGACGATCACCTGGTCCATCGACATGTTCAAACGCTTCGCGGTGGCTTCGATGATGCGCAGGTTCGCCTGGTGCGGAATCAGCCAATCCAGCTGCGCCGCATCCATGTTGGCGGCCTTGAGCGTTTCCTCCACCAGCGAATCGAGTGTTTTTACCGCCACCTTGAATACTTCGCGGCCCGCCATGCGGATGCGCACGCCGTGATTGGGTTCGTCATCCTTGAAGCCGACAGACACGCCGACCGGATTCCACAGTAGCTCCTTGTACCCACCATCGGCATGCAGGCAAGTGGCATAAATGCCCGGCTCGCTGGACGCTTCCAGCACCACGGCGCCGGCGCCATCGCCAAACAGCACGCAGGTTTCGCGCTCTTCCCAGCGCACCATGCGCGTCAGCGTTTCCGCGCCAATCACCAGCACTTTCTTCGACTGGCCGCTGCGGATGAATTTATCCGCCACGCCCAAGGCATACACGAAGCCGGAACACGCTGCATTCACGTCGAAAGCGGCGCAACCGTTGGCGCCCAGTCGATGCTGCACCAGGCATGCCGTGGAAGGAAAAATGATGTCGGGCGTGGTGGTGCCCAGCACGATCAGATCGAGTTCGGATGCCTTGACGCCTGCCGAGTCGAGCGCGCGCTGCGCGGCCAGGGTTGCCAGATCGCCGGTGGTTTCCCCTTCCGCAGCGACATGGCGCTGGCGGATACCGGTGCGTTCGCGAATCCATTCATCACTGGTGTCGACGAATTTTTCGAGATCGGCATTGGTAAGCACACGTTCCGGCAGGGCGCTGCCGGTGCCGACGATGCGGGCGTAGATCTGGGTCATTGAATGTCCATCAGCGGGCGAAGCGTTTCATGACCATCCGCCCCGCGGGTGATCCGAACACCAAGACCGCAACGTTACGTTGCCGTGAGAGCCCGTTCAATAGGCGCCACGACGTAGCCGAACGCAAAGCGGCGCGTCACCGCGCCGCTTTTGCGAACGAAACCAACAGGTTTCGACAACTCAGTCTTCGTCGACCACCGCAACGTTGCTGTCGATCACCTTCTTGCCGCGGTAGTAGCCATCGGCGGTCACGTGGTGACGACGATGCACTTCGCCGCTGGTCGGGTCGGTGGCCAGCTGCACGGTGCTCAGCTTGTCGTGCGAGCGACGCATGCCGCGGGTGGACGGGGTCTTGCGGCTCTTTTGAACAGCCATGATGGTTTCTCCAGCTAAATCATTTGTTCTTGAGTTCGCGCAACACCGCGAACGGGTTATCGGGACGCTCTTCGGCGGGAATCGCTTCCGCCGGCGGGCGTATGACTTCTTCGGGCAGCGCACCGTCCGGATTGACCGGTACCAGCGGCAGCGCCAACAGCAGTTCGTCCTCGATCACATCGACCGGACTCAGTTTGTCGTCCTCGGCGACCAGCAGGGGTTCGACCCCTCCCGGCAGCGCGGCTTCCTCCTGCTCCGAACGGATCAGGCCCAGACGGCTATCCACCGCAATGGGCATGGCGAACGGCTCAAGCGTACGCTGGCAGACCAGCCACAGGGATGCCTGGACGCGCACTTCGACGTAGGCGGTGCCGAACTCGTCCCGACCGAAGTCGAGCTGGTACTGGGCCAAACCTGCGTCATCCGCCAGTACCTCGCAGAGGCGAGGCATTGCGGCGATGGGCAGTGACCCCTGGAACGAACGCCGCGCGGAAACCATGCGCCAAGCGTCCACCGACTCTGGCAGTGTCGCGGACATAACCAGGAAATAGTAAGTTTCCCCGCAGGTTAAGTCAACCGCGCGGGCGGTCACATCGCCGCTGGGCCGTCTTTGCCTGAACCGGATGCATGCGGCAGACTGCTCGCATCTTAAGCGCAAGCCGACTTTCCCTTGGATACTTCCCTCACGATCGGCTTGGCCGCCCTGTTCATTCTACTGGCCGTCGCCCTCATCGGCGCCCTCGTGTTGCGCCGATTGAACCGGCGCAACACGAGCCTGCGGCGCCTGCTGGAGCTGGCCGACCGGGTGGAGGCCGACCTCAAGTCCTGCCGCGCCAAGCTCAAGCAGGCCCATGCTGTGATGTCGATGAATCCGGACCTGCCGGCCGCCAGCGAGCAGGAGGCTGCCAACGCCGTGGACGCCGGCCTGCGCGCCCTGCTGCAGCACCGCCTCTGGATCCGCGACCATGCCCCCACCGCCAGCCAGCGGGAACTGGACGCCGCCACCCGGGCCATGGACCAGACCCGCGACCGGCTGCGCCCTCTCCTCCAGGCCCTGGGCGAGGCCCAGGATCAGTTGGATATCGCGATGCGCGAACACATCCGCCAGGATTCGCATCTTTGACCCGCCCACGGCGGTTGGTGCTGGGCTCCACCTCACGCTACCGCGCCGAACTGCTCGGCCGGCTGGGACTTGCGTTCGAGCAGCGGGCGCCAGGGGTGGATGAGACCGAACAGCCCGGCGAACAACCCGTGGACCGCGCCATCCGCCTGGCTACGGCCAAAGCCATCGCCGCTGGCGCGGGCCTCACCGATGCACTGGTGATCGGCTCCGACCAGGTGGCCGAGCTCGATGGCGAGCTGCTGGAGAAACCAGGTTCAATGGAACGCGCCCATGCACAACTCAGCGCCTGCTCCGGCCGCGACGTGCGCTTTCATACGGCGCTGTGCGTATACGACACAAACAGCGGGCAGCAGCATTCCTTTCTCGATCTCACGCGAGTGACATTCCGCCACTTGCAACCGGATGAAATCAGCCGCTACATCGCGCGCGAGCAGCCACTGGATTGCGCGGGAAGTTTCAAATGCGAGGGACTGGGCATCAGCTTGTTCGAACGCATTGACAGCACCGACCCCACGGCGCTGATCGGCTTGCCCTTGATCGGATTGTCGAAGATGTTGCGCGAGGCAGGACTCGCCCTGCCGTGATGCACGAGAGGCTGGAATTTCATCCCAGTCTACGAATTCGATGCTGAGGCGTAGGTTTTCCAGGCAATGCAATCATCCGCGTTGTTTTCACGCACGGCGGGTGCAACCTGCCCGCGATAGAACGCAACGCTCTTACGCCCCGCAAACAGACTCAAACGCTGCGCGGGTTGCAGATGCTCGATGCGCGCACATAGCGAACCCAGCCATGCCGCGCGATCGCGTCCGCGCGCGGCGTTTTCATCGACCACCAGCAGCACCGGTGCGCCGGGATGGTTGCGGCGAAGTGCGGCTTCGTCCATCGACCATATCGCCAACTGCGGCGCGCGCCCGTATTTCAGGTTGAGCGGGTTGTCGAGCGTGTAGATCTCGCGCTTCCCATCGAACTGGAAATCCAGTTCGGCAGCCATCATGAAATTGTCCGCCACCAGCAATGCCGGCTGGGTCGCGAGTTGTTGTGTTGCGACGTCGGCACTTTCACGCCAACCGACAAAGGCCGTGGGCACGACACGCGCCGCGCCAAGCGCCTGTGCCGTGCCGGGATAAGCGGCAAGGCCGAGGTAAATCAAACCCGTCACTTGCAGCAGCAGGGCAAGCACGGCGCCTCCTATCGTGAGCCCGCGCCACGCGGGAAAGCTGCTCGCTCGATACAGCAATGCCGGCAACGCCACCAGCAACGGCAAGTAGCCCGGCAGCGGCCAATGCACGCGAAAGCGCTCGTCGTCGGCAAACAATCCCGCCGCGAAATAAACCACGATGAAGGTCAGTGACATCAAGGCAAGCACGTCCCACGGGCCGCCTTCGCGACGCCGACGCCAGCATTGCCATGCGGCCCATAGCAAACACGCATACAGCAGCGGCGTGCAGGTGACCGCCTGCTCCAATGGCTGCACCAAGGCATCCGCATGGAAACGCCAGGGATTGCGTTCGAGCAGCTGAAAACTGAGGCCGGCACCGTGTTGCTGCCAGTTGGAAATCAGCAAGGGCACCAGGCCCAGCGCCGCGACGACCATCGCCATCCAGAAACCCGCGCGCCGCCATTGCATGCGCCCGCGCGGCGTCAGCAACAACAACAGCAGGCCGGCCAACATGTACATCGCAGCGCGGTAATGGCTGAGCCAGCAGCACGCGAGCGCCACGCCGAGCCATAGCCAATGGCGCAAGCGGTCCTCATCCATCACGCGCAGCAGCGCGAACATGGCGACGAGACCCGCAACAGTGAGCGGCACATCCGGCATGGCCATCACACCCAGGCTACCGGCCAGCGGCAGGCACAGGCACAGCAAGCCAGCCTGCCAACCGGCCAACGCGTGGAACGCACGGCGACCGAACAGCACCAGCAGCCACGGCAATGCACTGCCCAGCAGCAGGAACGGCCAGCGCATGCCGAACAATCCGTGCCCCGCCACGCTTTCGCCCAACCGGATCAGCCACGCCGTCAACGGCGGTAGATCGCTGTAGCCCCAGGCAAGGTGGCGGCTTTCCTCCCAATAGAACGCTTCGTCGCCGAAGGGTTGGACCGTCAGGACAAGCAGCAGCTTCAACAACGACAGACCGAGGAACACTGTGACGAAAGCCGCTCGCCAGCGCGCGAGGTCGGCGACTACACTGGCGTCGACTCCCTTATCTGTCCCCGGTTTCGGCAAATCCATGTCAGCCATCACTCCGCTTCGTGATGAAAATCTGCAAAAGCGCCTGCACGCCGCCATTGCCCAAGTCAATAAAGTGCTGCTCGGCAAGGCTCGCCAGGTCAAGCTGGCGTTTACCTGCCTGATCGCTGGCGGCCATTTGCTGCTGGAAGACGTGCCCGGCGTCGGCAAGACCACACTGGCGCATGCGCTGGCGGCGAGCTTTGCGCTGGACTTCCAGCGCGTGCAGTTCACCAGCGACCTGCTGCCGTCCGACATTATCGGGGTCAGCATGTATGAGCGCGAGACCGCACAGTTCCGCTTCCACCCGGGCCCGGTATTCGCCGGCCTGCTGCTGGCCGATGAAATCAATCGCGCCACGCCGAAGACGCAAAGCGCCTTGCTGGAAGCGATGGCCGAAAAACAGGTGACGGTGGATGGACAAACCCACCTCCTGCCCGATCCGTTCTTCGTGGTCGCCACGCAGAATCCACTCGACCTGGCCGGCACTTTTCCCCTGCCCGACTCGCAACTGGACCGCTTCATGCTGCGGGTATCCCTGGATTACCCCGACGCCAGCGCCGAACGCGAATTGCTCACCGGCAGCGATCGGCGCGATCTGCTCACTCACCTGACTCCGCAGTTGGATGCCGCCAGCCTCAGCGCCTTGAATCGGCAGACGAAGACGATTACCGCCAGCACCGCCTTGCTCGATTACCTGCAGGCCTTGCTGGCGGCAAGCCGCCGGCATCCGGAGATTCGCGTCGGCCTTTCGCCGCGCGCCGGTCTCTCGCTGCTTGCTTCGGCGCGGGCGTGGGCCATGCTCAGCGACCGCGGCCACGTGCTGCCGGAAGACCTGCAGGCGCTGTTCGTGCCGCTCGCCGCGCATCGCCTGGTTGCCGCACGCGGAGCCAATGGCGAGACCCTGGCCCGCACGTTGTTGAACGAAGTCGCTGTCGACTGAGCGAACATGTCCGTACTCGCGCAGTGGCAGCGCCTGCAGCAATGGGCCGAGCGCCGCTTGCCGGCGTTGACCCGGCATCGCCGCCAGGAAGACTTGCCGATCGAACTGCATCGCCGGCGCATCTATATCGTGCCGACCGGTTTCGGCGTGGCCTTCACCCTGCTGCTCCTGGTGATGATGGTCGGCAGCCTCAATTACTCGAACAACGCAGGGCTGCTGCTTACCTGCCTGCTCGGCGCGGCGACGTCGATCAGCATGCTGGTGGCCTTCCGCACCTTGAATGGCTTGCGCATACGCGGCGTGCGCGCCGGCCACGCCATCGCTGGCGAACCGATCAGCGTCACCTTCGATTTCGAAGCCCCGCATCCGCGCCAGGCGGTGCGGCTGGATCTGGGCGAGGTCAGCCAGGCCTTCGATATCGATGGCCGCGCCGACGTCGGCATCAGCCTTCCTACCGAGCATCGCGGATGGCTATCGATCCCGCGCCTGCGCATCTGGACCACCTGGCCGATGGGTCTGTTTCGCGCATGGAGCTGGGTGAACCCGCATTACGCCGTGCTGGTATGGCCACGGCCGGAGTTCGGCGGCCCCGGCCCGAATCTGCCGCTGGAAGACCATCGCAGGCAGCGCCTGCATCGTGGCGAAGACCTCGCATCGCTGCGCGATTACCGCAGCGGCGACTCCATGCGTCACGTGGCATGGAAGGCGAGCGCGCGGCACGACAACCTGCTGGTGAAAGATTACGAGCAACCCGAGGCCAGCCAGGAATGGCGGCTGGACTGGCGCCACCTGCGCGGACTGGACAACGAGGCACGCATCGCGCGACTCGCCCGCTGGCTGGGTGAAGCCCTGGCGCAAGGGCGGCAATGGAGCCTGTGGCTGCCCAGCGAAGCGATCGGCATCGGCGGCGGCCCAGCGCATTACGCGCGCTGCATGAGCGCACTGGCCGTACTGCCATGAGCGCGCCCCCCTGGTGGCGCGCAAAACGCCCGACGCATGAGCGGATCAGCGAGCGCACCTTCGATCTGCTGTGCGTGACCACCGCGTTTGTCTTGGGAGTACACGCCGGGCATCTGCCGATCGGGCTGACATTGGCCCTGTTCGTGGCGCTGGGTTTGCGCTGGTGGCAGCGACGCTACCGGCCGGGACACGTGCCCGCCTGGCTGAAGCTGCCGATGCTGGCGATCCTGGTCGGCGCGGTCGTGCTCGATTACGGCAACCTGTTCGGCCGCGAACCCGGTTCGGCGCTCGCCGCCGGCCTGCTGGTATTGAAGCTCACCGAAAGCGAGGCTCCGCGCGATGCACGCGTGGCTGCCGCCTTTGCCTGCTTTCTGCTGATGGCGGCCCTGCTGTTTGGCCAGGGCATGGTGGCCACCTTCGTGGTGGCGCTCGGCCTGCTGCCGGCACTGACCACCTGGCGTTCGCTCGAACCCACCCAGACATCGCCCACCCTGCCGCGCCAGTTGCTGCCGGCGCTGGGATTGCTGGCGGCCTCCCTGCCGTTGGCGCTGACTGCCTTCGTGCTGGTGCCGCGGCTGGGCACGCCACTGTGGGGCACCAACAGCCCTTCGGCTGCACACACCGGGCTCAGCGATCACATGTCGCCGGGCGAGTTCAACGAACTGCTCACCGACGACACCGCCGCCATGCGCGTGAGCTTCGACGGACCGCCGCCGCCGCAAGACAAACGCTATTTCCGCGCCTTCGTGATGTGGAACTACGACGGTCGGGACTGGCAACGCTCCGAGCAGCCGGCGAGTACATCCATTCCGGTCGGCGCCGCCCGCACCATCACGTACCACATCAGCCTCGAACCCACGCACCAACATGTGCTGCCCACCTTGGACGTACCGCTGGCGGCGCCGCTGCAATCGCAGGCGCATGTGGACGGCGAAGTTCTTGCCGACAAGCCGGTCGACGAGGTGCGCGAATACGCGCTGCGCTCCGCGCTGGATTATCGCTTCCAGCCGAACCTGGACATCGCCACGCGCATGCATGCCCTGCAGTTGCCGGATGGCTTCGATCCGCGTACCCATGCGCTTGCCGGGCAATGGCGCCAGCGCTACGGCCGCGACAATGCGGCCATCGTCCGCGCGGCCTTGAGCATGTTCCACGACGGGGGTTTCAGTTACACCTTGTTGCCGGCGCCGCTGGGACGCGATGCCGTGGACGATTTCCTGTTCAACACGCGCGAAGGTTTTTGCGAACACTACGCCTCCGCCTTCACCGTGCTGATGCGCGCCGCCGGCATCCCGGCGCGCGTGGTCACCGGCTTCCAGGGCGGCTTCTGGAACAAGATCGGGCAGTATCTTTTGGTGCGCAACGCCGATGCGCACGCCTGGAGCGAAGTATGGCTGGAAGGACGCGGCTGGGTACGCGTGGACCCTACCGCCGCGGTGCGCCCGCAACGCATCTCGCTCGGTGCCGCAAGCGCCGCCGGCAATCAATTGCCCTGGTATCAGTCGGGCGTGCTGGAATCGATGCGCAACCAGTGGGACATCGTCAACCGATGGTGGAACCAAAGCGTTATCGGCTTTGACGCATTGCGTCAGCGCGGCCTGCTGACACCGTTCGGGATCGGCGAGGCGGACATCGGTTTGCTGACCCGGCTGCTGGTGATCTGCATCGCGACGTTCGGGGCATTGGGCCTGGCGTGGGCGCTGTGGCGTCGACCGGAAAGCGATCCTGCGCTGGCGGCCCTGCGCTCACTGGAACGCAAACTTGCGCATGCCGGGGTCGTACGCCGACGCAGCGAAGGGCCGCAGCATTTCCTTCGCCGCGCCAGCCGCGCACTGCCCGGCCAGCGTGCGGAACTGGACCATTTGATGAGGTGCTATATCGAGCTGCGCTACGCCACTGTCGAACCATCCACTGAATCCTTGCGCACCTTCAGGCAGGCCGTACGGAATTTCCACCCGCGCCGCATGGTCTGAATACGGCGCAACGATGTAGCATGCATCCGCCCCAGCATGGAGAAACACATCATGTCTCCCCTGTACCGAATCCTCAGTCTTGCAGCGCTTTCCACCTTGTTGGCCGCGTGTGCCACGGTGCCGCAGCCGCTGCAGGGCAACTTCGCCCCGATCACCACGGCCAGCGTCCAGCAAGGCACCACCGCCAACGGCACGCAGGTGCGCTGGGGCGGCAGCATCATCAGCACCGAGCCGAGCCAGAACGCCACCTGCTTCTATGTGCTGAGCCGTCCGCTCGACGACGAAGCCCGCCCGGTCGCCGGCGACAACAGCAACTCGCAGGGCCGCTTCGTGGCCTGCCGCCCCGGCTTCTACGATCCTGAAGTGTTCAAGCCCGGCCGCGAAATCACCGTGACCGGCGCGCTGCAGGGCACGGTCAGCCGCAAGGTGGGCGATTACGACTATGCCTATCCGCGCGTGGAAGCCAACGTGGTCTACCTGTGGCCGAAGCGCCAGGTGATGGTCGGCTACCCGTACGGCCCGGGCTGGTACGACCCCTTCTGGGGCCCCTACTGGGGTCCGTATTGGGGTGGCCCCTACTGGGGCGGCTGGGGTGGCTGGGGTGGCTGGTATGCGCCTCCGCCGCGCGTGATCGTGGTTCGCCACCGCTGATCGCCCTAAGCAGGGCCTCATTGAAAACGCCGGCATGTGCCGGCGTTTTTCTTTGCGTGATGCGAGGGTACGTGCGTCAGCCCGGCGGCCAATGCATGCGCCGGCCGGCCAGCAAGTGCAGGTGCAGATGGAACACCGTCTGCCCGCCATGTTCGTTGCAATTGACCACCACGCGATAGCCGTCCTTGTCGAGGCCTTGTGCTTTGGCGAAATCGGCCGCGGCCAGCATCAGCTTGCCGAGCAGCTCGGCATCCGCAGGCGTGGCGTCGTTCAAGGTGGCGAGTGCGCGCTTGGGCACGAACAGCACGTGCAGCGGCGCCTGCGGATTGAGATCCTTGAAGGCCAGCACATCGTCGTTTTCGTAGACGATGTCGGCCGGGATTTCGCGCCGGATGATCTTGCCGAAAATCGTGTCTGCCATGGGGGGTTCTCTCCGTATGTCTAGTCGACGGACTGGCGGCTGCCGAACGCATGCGCCAGCGTGCCGCGATCCACATATTCCAGTTCGCCACCCAGCGGCACGCCATGGGCCAGGCGCGTGGGGCGGATGCCGGCGGCGCGCGCGAGTTGCGCCAGGTAGTGCGCGGTGGCCTCGCCTTCCACCGTGGGGTTGGTGGCGAGAATCAACTCCTCCACTTCGCCTTCCGCCAGTCGCTCGCTCAACAGCCCCAGGCCCAGCTCTTCCGGACCCAGACCATCGAGCGGTGACAGGCGCCCCATCAGCACGAAGTATTGGCCGCGATAACCGGTGGCCTGTTCGATGGCGGCCAGATCGGTGGGTGACTCCACCACACACAGCACGTGCCGGTCGCGGCTGCTGCTGGCACAGATGGCGCACACCGGTGTTTCGCTGAAATTGCGGCAACGTGTGCAGTGGCCGATCTTCTGCATCGCCTGCTGCAGCACGTTGGCCAGTTTCAACCCGCGCTCGCGTTCGCGTTCCAGCAGATGGAACGCCATGCGCTGCGCGCTCTTGCCGCCCACGCCTGGCAGGCAGCGCAGCGCTTCGATCAGTTCGGCGAGGAGCGGGGATGAGCTCATGAATGTTTATTTACCTCTCCCAAGCGGAGAGGATGCCATCAAAACGGCATCTTGAGTCCGGGCGGCAGGTTCAAACCGGCGGTGAGGCCGCCCAGCTTGTTCTTGCTCGCCTCGGCCACCTTGTTCACGGCGTCGTTGACGGCCGCGGCGACCAGGTCTTCGGCCATTTCCGGATCATCGGCGAACAGCTTGCGATCGATCTGCACGCGGCGCACTTCGTGGGTGCCGGTCATCACGACGCTGACCAGGCCGCCACCGGAGCTGCCGGTCACTTCAAGCTTGGCGATTTCTTCCTGCGCGCGCTTCATGTCTTCCTGCATGCGCTGCGCCTGCTGCATCAGCTGGCCAAGTTGCCCTCTCATAACGTGTACTCCAAATCAGGAATCAAGCGGTTTGATGGATTGCGGCACCACGCGTGCGCCGAACTCGCGCTTCAGCGTCTGCACCAGCGGATCGCCTTCGATCGATGCTTCGGCCGCCGACTGCGCCGCACTGCGCGCCTCGGCCGCGCGCGCCGCCGGCGTATGCGCAGCACTGTGGCTGTCTTCGACGAAGCGCAAGCGAATCGGTTCGCCCATGGCCTCGCTGAGCCGATCGGCGATCTGGCTCACGATTGGCTCTACCGCCAGGTGCATGTGCGTGGGCTGCAGGGCGAGCACCAGCGTCTGTCCTTCCCGGCCGCGCAGCGCCGAGTTCTGCGCAATCTGGCCGAGCGGGCCACGCAGGTCGGCCCGCTGGATCAGTGTTTCCCAATCCGGCAAACCGCCGGGGCTGGCCACGCGTGGCATGGGGGCGGCAGGCGTGATGTTTTCGCGCGCAGCGGCAGATGGCGCGGGCGGCGCGGCAGCAGCGGGACGTGCGCTTGGCGCGGGGGCCGCGGCGGATGCCGAGGGTGCAACGGGCGGACGCGGCGGCGCAGCCGCGCGCTGTCCTCCGGAAGCCGCTACGGGCGCGGCATCGTCGCCAGGGCGAAACGCCAGCATGCGCAGCAAGGCCATCTCGAAGCCGGTGCGCGTATCGGGTGCCAGCGCCAGGTCGCGACGGCCGGCGGTGGCGATCTGGTAGTAGAGCTGCACGTCCTCGGGCGTCATGCGCTCGGCCAGGCGGGTCAGCACCGGGTCGTCGCCATCGTTCTGGTCGAGCCGGTAACCGGGCACGAGCTGCAGCAACTGGATGCGATGCAAAGAGGCGGCCAGGTCATCCAGCACGCTGCCGAAATCGGGCGAGAACGAGGCGATGCGCGTGCACTCGGCCATCAGCTGCTGCCCGTCGCCGGCGGCCAGCGCATCGAGCAGGCCCAGCACCTGGCCCCGCTCGACGCTACCCAGCATGGCGCGCACTTCGTCCGCTTTCAGCGCACCGCCGCCGTAGGCAATGGCCTGGTCCAGCAACGACAAACCATCGCGCAAGGAACCGTCCGCCGCGCGCGCAAGTTCCGCAAGGGCCGGATCTTCGTATTCGATATGCTCGGCGCCCAGAATATGGCGCATCTGCCCGGCGATCTGGTCCGGCAGCAGGCGCTTCAGGTTGAAGCGCAGGCAGCGCGACAGCACCGTCACCGGCAGCTTTTGCGGATCGGTGGTGGCGAGCAGGAATTTCACGTGCGGCGGCGGCTCTTCCAATGTCTTCAGCAAGGCGTTGAAGGCGGGCTTGGAGAGCATGTGCACTTCGTCCACCAGGTACACCTTGAAGCGGCCGCGCGCCGGCGCGTACTGCGCGTTCTCGATCACCTCGCGCACGTCGTCCACGCCGGTGTTGCTGGCAGCGTCAATTTCCAACAGATCCACGAAGCGGCCGGCGTCGACCGCCGTGCACACCGCGCACTCGCCGCAGGGGTCGGCCGATTCGCCGCGCTCGCAGTTCAGCGACTTGGCGAAGATGCGCGCGATGGTGGTCTTGCCCACGCCGCGCGTACCGGTAAACAAATAGGCGTGGTGCATACGCCCGCTGTCCAGGGCGTTGGTGAGAGCGCGTACGACATGCTCCTGACCGACGAGTTCGGCGAACTTGCGGGGGCGCCACTTACGCGCGAGTACCTGATAGGACATGCGTTAACGCTATTTGGGCCAAAGACCGATTGTGCCAAGTCCAGGGGGGCAAGTCATGCAAAGCATGCGCCCGAAAAGGCGGCAGCCCCGCCAGCCACACCCCGGCACCCGAATCATCCGCTACCGTTGCTTCCTTCCGGACCTGGCGGGGTTTGCGAACTATCGTCGCGGGGGGACCGACGGGGCCACCATAGGGTGGGCATCGAAGCCCTGAAACTGGTGTTATTTGCCAGCTTCAACGAAAACTGGCGGAGAGGGCGGGATTCGAACCCGCGATACGGGGATAAGCCGTATACACACTTTCCAGGCGTGCTCCTTCAACCACTCGGACACCTCTCCGGGTAAAACATTTTTGCTGCGCGGACCACCGGGCGGGATGGTTCGGCCCGTCCTGGGCCTCACCCCTACGCGCTACGCGCTCCGGGGCCAGCCTGCGGCTGTCCAAAATTCGTTCCAGACGAATTTTGTCGAACCCGCGATACGGGGATAAGCCGTATACACACTTTCCAGGCGTGCTCCTTCAACCACTCGGACACCTCTCCACACGCAAAACCTTTTATCGGTTGGAGCCCGACAAAGAAGCGGAAGGATAACGGTTAGCCGTCTAGCGGACAAGAGAGGACCGGGGTGAGGAGCCACTCTGGCGTGGAACTTGAAACCCCGAAATCGCCGATCTCATCACCCCGCATCCGGCCGCTGCGACGACGGATTCGCCAAGGGCACCCGCTGCCCCGCCCGCGCAATGCCATATCCCCGCGCCGCCAGTGCATCGCCGTCGGCCTTGCTGCCGTAGTGATACAGCAGCAGCCGCGCACGCAAGCCTTCGTCGTATTCGCGCTCGATATCCTCGATGCCGGTATGCGAAGGGTTCCCGACCAGCCCGCAATCATGCGCGACCAGTTCCTCCCCGCCCGCGTAATGCATCAGCACCTCGGGAATGGGACGCGTGTCGCCGGTGAACGCGAAACTGCCCGACAGGGCCAGACCGAACGACGTATTGGGGCGGTGATGCCGCGTGGCGAATACGTCGAACCAGAAACCATCCAGCCAGAAGCCGCGCGAGCACGGCACCAGCCGAAAGGCTTCCCAATAATTCACGCCGCCTTCGGCCAGCACGCCCGGATAGTCCGCCACTCGCGTCTGCAGCCACGGCAGCAAGGCCGCATGCGCGAACACGCGTGTTTTTCCCCGCTGGGCTTGGTCGAACCACAGGCGAGTGAACAGGCGCTCCAGGCCGCCTACGTGATCCATGTGCGTGTGAGTGATGTAGAGGTTTTGCGGTGGTTCGCCGTAAGTGGCGAGATAACGATCGAGCGTGTCGGGGCCGCAATCGATCAGCAGCAACGGCTTGCCATCGCGTTCCACTACCGCAGACGACGAACCAAGCTCCACCGCATGGGCCGCGCCGGTGCCGAGAAAATGCAAATGCCAACTCATGCGCCCAGTGTCTCCTCGTAGCCGTCCATGAGTGGCGTCCATATGGCTTGCTCGAACACCGCCTCGCCCTTTGCCGCCGCCCCCAACTTGAGGAGCGATCGGCGCAAGCGCTGCAAGTTCGCCATGCGCCACCCCGGTGCCGGCGCACGCATGCGGCCGCGATCGAAATCCACCAGGTAAAGCCCCGCCGGCGAGATCAACACATTGTGTGCGTTCAGATCGGCATGCCACACGCCAGCGCGGTGAAAACGCGCGACCAGCGCGCCGACTTCCTGCGCGAGTTCGGCGTCCAGGCGCCCCTGGGCCAAGCTCTCCGCCAGCGTGTGCGTATCGGCAATCCGGCGCGTGATCAGGTCCGCCTGGTAATAAAGCCCGGCTCGGCGATATTGCGCCGCCACCACTTGCGGCACCGGCAATGCCAGCTTCGCCATTGCCTGCAGCAAGCGGAATTCCCGGAAGCTGCGCGTGCGATCCGCGCCCGTCCACAGATAGCGATCCCCCATCAACCTCGCCACCAGGCCGCCGCGCCGGTAATGGCGCAGCACGCATTCACCGGCCGGGGTATGAATGATCGCCACCCCGCCGCGGCCGCCGGACTGCGTGCTGAGCGCACCCTGCCCGCGCCAATGGTCGGCATCGAACCATGGGCTGGCGACTTGTGGCGATACGGTAGCGTCGAACAGAATCGCACCCTTGGCGTCTTGGCGCAGTTGCTCGTGCATCGGTGCTGCGGTGGCCCTGTTTCGGTCAACTTTGGCGATTCTACATGTCCGCTCCCGCTTCCATCTGCCTGCTGCGCACGTCGGCCATCGGTGACGTCACCCACGTGGTGCCCCTGGTCCATACGTTGCAGCGAGCCTGGCCGCAGACCGCGCTGACCTGGATCGTCGGCAAGCTGGAACGCAAGCTGGTGGGCGATATCCCCGGCGTGGAATTCATTACTTTCGACAAGGCCGCCGGCTGGGCCGGCATGCGCGAAGTACACGCCGCACTGAAGGGACGGCGTTTCGATGCATTGCTGCAAATGCAGGTGGCCCTGCGTTCCAACCTGCTGAGCCTGGGGATCAAGGCCGATCGCCGCATCGGCTACGACCGTGCGCGCGCCAAGGATTTGCACGGTCTGGTCATCAACCAGCGCATTCCGGCGCGCACCGGCGAACATGTACTGCAGGCCATCGGCAGCTTCTGTGAACCGCTGGGTTTGCAACAGACCGACGTGCGCTGGGATATTCCCATTCCGGACGAAGCCCACGCATGGGCCGCGCAACAATGGCCGCACGACAAGCCGGTATTGCTGGTGAGCCCTACCTCCAGCCATGCGTTGCGCAATTGGCGGGCGGAGCGCTACGCCGCCATCATGGATCACGCTGCGGCGCGCGACTGGCGCGTGGTGCTGATCGGCGGCCCTTCGCCGGCCGAACGCAGCATGGCTGATGCCATCCTGGCCTGCTGCCGACGCGCCCCGCTCGATCTCACCGGCAAGGACACGCTCAAGAAACTGATGGCGATGTGCTGCCGCGCCCAGCTGCTGCTTACGCCCGATTCCGGCCCCATGCACATGGCCAATACGGTCGGCCTGAAGGTGCTCGGCCTGCACGCGGCCAGCAACCCCGCCCGCTCCGGCCCTTATTCGGACCGCCGCTGGTGTGTCGACAAATACGACGACGCCGCGAGCAAATACCTCGGCAAGCCGGCAAGCCACATTCCATGGGGAACGAAGATCGAGAAACCGGGCGTGATGGATCTCATCGACATCGATGACGTCATCGAGCGCTTTGAAGCGGCGGCAGCGTCGTTAACGCTGCCGCCAGCGGCTTAACCGTCGCGCGGGGCCTGCGCCACCGGCGCATCGGGCAACGGCGGAGCGGGTTTGCGCTCACGCGTCTTCCAATAGCCGCCCTTGGTCCATGCATCGAAACCCCAACGCAGCCATCCAATCAGCGCATTCGCCAACCACAACGCCCAGGCGAGCATGGCGAGCTTGTAGAACCACAACGAAACGCTGACTACCCCGCCCTGCGGCAACGCATCCTTGGCCTGGTCGGCGAACCAGTGCAAATCCCACGCACTGGACGCGTTGCCGGCAACATGCATATCGGGCAACCCGAGCAAGCCTTTCGGCACCGCCGATACCAGCGTGACCAGGGCCAGCAGGGTGACGGCGGCCAATAGCGACTGCACGACGTTGAAGCGCCCTCTTTCAAGCCTGGTTACAGCGGGCTCGTGCTGCGCACGCAGGCCAAGCAGGATCAACCACAGCACCACGAACGCGTAGGCGCTCCATGCGAACGCAGAAAAACCCAAACCAAGCAGCAGCCATTGATAAAAGCGCAACGGCGTCGGCGCATAGCGTCCCAACAACCACGCCGCCACCAGCAACACGATCAGCTGGGACCAATACAACACGGCAGGCCCGACCGGCGGCCCCCAGGCCCACAACACCCAGCGATCTTGCGGCAACCCAAGGTCCAGCGCGATATTTGCCGACAGGGCGCCAAGCGCCAACGCCGGTGTCGCGACATGCACGCCGATGCCGCGCGGTTCGCGCAGGCGTATCACGTAATGATGTTTGCCGGGCAAAAGCGGCAGGCTCAGTTTGCCGCCCTTGATGGCGAGGCTGAGTTGCCCGTCGTCGCGCGTGGCGCTGAGCAGTTCGCTGCCCGCAGGCAAAGCGATGGCGTGTTCACCGCCACGCGTGCTGCGCGCAAGCAGGTCGAGTTCCGTTTCGGTTGCGCGATCGCCAACGCTGACACTGGCATTCACGCTATCGAACGCAAGACTGTCGCCATCCACAGCCTTGGGCCGGCTTATCTGCAAGTGCAGCGTTTCATGCGGCAATGGTTGAAAGCTGAGGCCCGTGAGACTGTCGCCAGCAGGCACCCCTTGCGCTTCGACATGCCAGATGGGCGCGGCGTGCACCTCCCAGACTTCGGCATGATCGCTCAACGATGGCGCCGTAAACTTCAGGTTATCGGCGTGATCGAGGCGACTGCTCCAGCTGACTTCGTTTTCGCCGGCATTGAACGTGACGCTGATATTGCCGCCTTGCACGCGCATGCCCTCGCCCAGCGGATGCTCTCCCGGCAACAATGGCAATTCCAGGGTGAAACCGCCATCGCTTGGCGCCACCCGCTTCACCGTATTGACCACGGTCCAGTCCACGCCAAGCAGGAGATTGCGCGTGATCTGCACATAAGGCGGAAACGCCTGCTGCGAAACCGCAGCCGGCTTTCCGTCGGCGGCCACGGCGCGAACGCGATTGAGCGTGACGCTATCGCCCAGCAAGCGGCCGCCATCGACACCATCGAGCGACCACGCCTGGCCGTTGAACACCAGCCATTGGGGGCGCAATGCGAAGCGCAAGCTGGTGCTGTCGACAGGCTGCGCGTGATAGCTCAAACCGAGCTTGTGCACGCCGGGTTCCAGCCGGACCAGCATCTGATCGTCCTGCTTGCCGATCGCTGCATTGGCATGACCGTCCACCGTCACGCCGAGCAGTTGCAAGCCTGCGTCGGTTTGCGGCAATGGCAGCGCCACCGCTGCGCCAACATGCACCTCCAGCTCGATGGCGACTTGATCGTCTTTCGCCTGCAAGGAAGCAGCAGCAACCACGGCGCAATCCGGCGCGCATTTGGGCGCTTCCAATAGGCGAGCCTGCAATTGCCGCAACAGGTCCGGGCCAGGCATGGCTTGTGCGCGGGCGAGATGCGGCAGGCCTGCCAGCAACAAGCATGCTGCTGCCGTACGGCCCAAGCGCCAGCTTCGCCAAGATGCATTCGAGGGCCCGGCAAAACCCCGCGCAAGCCGGCCAAGCAGAACGACCAGCAAGCCCAGCATCAGCACGCGCAGCAACCTCACCAGCCAGGAAGGCGCAATCACCAGGCGCATGCGTTGCGCCGATGTCACCGGGCCGGACCAACTCAGCCGGTAATTGTTGCCGACATCCCAGCTTGGCTCACCCGCGCCAGCCTGGATGATGCTGTGATTGTCCGTGGCGGGCACAAAGGCTACGTTTGGCGTCCAACCAGCCAATATCTTGACGTTGAGGTTCTGACTCGGTGGCGCAGCTGGCGCATATTGAGCGGCTGGTGCAACCGGAGCGGGTTCAGGTGGCGGCGGTGCCGGTGCCGCGCTCATTTCCGGTTGCGCCTGTTGCGCAGCGAGTACTTTTTTTGCCTCCTGATTTGTCTCGCCAGCAGCCGATACATGCTGCATCCACGCAGCGCCATTTCCTTCCAGTTGCGGATGCAAGGCATCCTCCAACTGCGTCTTGGCAAAGGGCAAGGTCCAGATGATGGCCAACGCCAGCGCGAGCATGCTGGCCATCTGCGTCCATTGGCGCAATCGCCCCGCCGGCAGTGCACGCATGAGCAATGCGAATGCCAGCGCCACGCCCAGCGTCCAGCGCGGCGCACCGGCTTCGTGCTGGGACAGGACCAGGAACAGCGCCGCCATCACTGCCCAACGCCAACCGAGCAATCGTCCGGCCAGCAAAGCCATGAGCGCGACGATAAACAGGTCCAGCAAGCTCCATTGCGCCACCCATGAATCCGGCGAACGATCCACGCCAGCTGCGCCGATCAGGCGATAACCGTAGGGCAGATGCAAGACGGCATCGATGCTCTCCAGCGAGGCAAGCCATCCTGCGCCAGGCAAGGAGCCGCTGCGGTCGGCAACACGCAAGCCTGCGTGCAGGTCCAATGCCGAGCCTCGTAGTTCGGCGCCGGTTCTGCCTTGACCCAGGTCGGTAATCAGCAAGGGAGTGCCACGTTGCGTGGCGCGCTGCAATTGCCAGGGCGCCCCTGCATCCAGACGCTGCGTGTGCGGCAGCGTGCCGGTGAGGTGATCGCTGACGTTGAAACCGCGGCCGTCGAAATCCAGCCATATTTGACGTTCGAGCTTGATCTGATCGCCCGCCTCGCCTTCGCCACCGCGCGCGCCCTGCTGGATGGCCAAGCCCTCGCCTTGGTCGAGCACATAGGCCGGAAGTTGACGCCAATCGGCGGGTACGCCCGCTTGCGCTGCATCGGTGGCACGGCCTTCGACGCGTGTGCTGCGAAACGCAGGATCATCGCTGTAACTCCAGGTCTCCTGTTTCGGCCAGATCCTGTCGGCAGGCGGCGCCAGGCTCACGTCGCGCAAGGTATCGGTGGCACGTGCAGCCAGATGCACGGTCCACTGCCCAGGGCGAAGCTGCAGGCGCAGGCGGCCGTCGGGTTCCCACTGCGCAGGTATATCGCTATCCAGCGAGGTGGCTACGAAGCCCTTCGGCAACACCGGCCCCAACGGCTGCTCGCGCGCGCTGCCTGTCACGTTCAATTGCAATTGCGTATCCAGCAAGGCAGGCATGCCATCGGAGAGATGGCGATAAACGCGCAGCGAAAGTGCATCGGCCTGGCGCTGCGCCGCTGCCGCTTCGCCCAGCGTCAACTGATCGCCGTTGCGCTCGATGCGATCGACCGCACTCCCATCCACGCCAAGCGAAACCAGGCCGATCGACGGTGGCACGCGCAACCGCGCAGGACGCGCCACCCACGGCAAGCTCCCCTGCAGGGAATAATCGCCAGGCTCCAGCCACAGCGCCGGCTGCCCATCGTGACTCAACACCGGCCACGCCTTGTTGTTCACCGCAACCTGCTGCGGCCAAGCGTGTTCATCGCCGGGCAAGTCAACCCAGCCTGCAGCATCCACGTGCACATCGAGATTGAAATGGCCACCGTTCTTGCCGGCATCGATAGCCAGACGGCCCGGCCAAATGCATTGGCGGCTATCCGCGTCGCCATTGGCCAGCAAAGGACAGGCGTGCTGAGGAGCATCGTGCAATACCCAACCCTGCCAATCGCGCAAAGCGGGCGGAACGTCTTGTGCCAGCAACGGCGACACCACCAACAGCAGCCCCAGCAACCCCTTCCAGCGGCGCATACGACAACCTCCCCTGTGACGTTTTACCCAGTGTAGTGGGAGTCACCGGGGTTCTGGGAAGCTGACCGATAAGCAGGCTGGGATGACAATCCCAGCATCGCAGCGGCAGCCAAAGCTGGAATGGCCATCCCAGTCCAGGCCGCCAAAAACCATTCACTTCGCCGCGCGGTAATCCTGGTAGGACTTCTCTTCCACCAGCTGCGAACCAAGCTTGAGATTGATTTCGCGTTTCACTGCCGCACGCTCGTCATTCTGGAAATACACCGAACGCGCCAGCTCGATGAACTCGGCATCGAAGGCCTGCGCCTTTTCCTTCATGCGGATGCGGTCTTCGATATCCCACAGCGCCTCGTTCACCGCCAGCAGGCGCGCGCGCTCCTTGCCGATCTCGGTTTGCGACGCATGATGGTTGGCCCACGTGGCGTTGAGCAGGTTGAGCTCGTTGTGCACGTTGGCGAGCTTGACGGGGTCGCTGATCTGCCGCGCCTTGATCTCGAGGATGGTGATCTTGTCGATCAGCTCACCGAAGGATACCGGTACCTGGATCAGGCTCATGGAAGACCTCATGCGAAAAAAGGACGGCTTATCGCCGGGAAATGCCGCCTATGATAGCGCCATCCCTAGCGTGCCTGGGCCTGGAGCTTCGTCCACAGCGCATCGTAGAAGCTCGCCGGCAAATCGGCCGTCACCGGTACGCTCCACCAATGCGGCTGCGCGAACGGGCGGCACTTCACCGCATCTTTTTCCGTCATCAACACAGGCAAGCCGTCGTCGAAGACAAGGTCTTCGGGCGCAAACGCGTGATGATCGGGAAAGGCGTGCGGAATCAGGTCCAAACCTTGCGCGGCGAGGCTTGCAAAAAAACGCTGTGGATGGCCGATCGCGGCGACGGCATGCACACGCGTACCTGCAAAGCTCGCGACAGGTCTGGCGTCTCCGTCGCACAAGGCGCGCACGTTGCCGCCGCGCAAACACATCGGCACTTCGCCCGCCTGTGCATGGCCGCCATTGCAGATGCGGAAATCCACTTGCTGCAAACGCTGCAAGGGTTCGCGCAAAGGCCCCGCGGGCAACAGGCGCGCATTGCCGAAGCGGCGCTCGCCGTCGATCACGCAAATCTCTACATCGCGCGCCAGACGGTAATGCTGCAAACCGTCATCCGCGATGATCACGTCGCAGCCTGCAGCGAGCAGCAACTGCGCGGCGGCAGGCCGATCGCGCCCGACGGCAACCGGCGTGCCGCTGGCGTATATCAGGCATGGCTCGTCGCCGACCTCGGCAGGTGTGGATGCGTTGCTGAGCAGGATGGGGCCAGGTTCGCTGCCACCGAATCCGCGGCTCACGACGCCGGGCCGACAACCGCGTGTGCGCAAGACATCCGCCAGTGCCAGGGTAAGCGGTGTCTTGCCGGTGCCACCGGCCGTGACGTTGCCCACCACGATGACCGGGCAAGCCAAGCGCACCGCGCGCAGCCAGCCATATCGATAAAGCCCGCGGCGAAACGCCACGATCGTTCCGTACAGTGCCGCGAGCGGATAACACCACCATGGCAACCGCTTTGCGCCATACCAACCTGCCTGGAGCGTTTCAGCCAAGCTCATCGCGTCAATCGGCGGCGACGGGAGCCGAACGTTCGTTGAACTGCATGCGATGCAAGGCGGCGTACTGGCCTCCCAGGGCCATCAGCTCGGCGTGCGTGCCGCGTTCGATGATGCGGCCCTGGTCCATCACCGCAATCTGGTCGGCATGTTCGATGGTGGAGAGCCGATGCGCGATCACCAGGGTGGTGCGATCGCGCATCAGCCGCTGCAGCGCCTGCTGGATCAACCGCTCCGATTCGGTATCGAGCGCGCTGGTGGCTTCGTCCAGCACCAGGACGGGCGCGTTCTTGAGGATCGCGCGCGCAATCGCGATGCGCTGGCGCTGTCCGCCGGAGAGCATGTTGCCGCCCTCCCCGATCGGGCTGTGGATGCCCTGGGGCATGCGCTCGATGAATTCCATCGCATTGGCCGCTACGGCCGCAGCGATGATGTCCTGCTCGCTGGCGCCGGCCAGCTCGCCATAGGCGATGTTGTCGGCCACCGTGCCATCGAACAGCACCACGCTTTGGCCCACCCATGCGATCTGCTTGCGCAGCGAGGGCAAGGTATAGGACTCGTAATTCTCGCCATCGAGCAGAATGCGGCCGCTGGTTGGCGCGTTGAAACGCGGCAACAAGCTGACCAGGCTGCTCTTGCCACTGCCGGAACGCCCCACCAGCGCGGTGACCGTGCCGGGTGCGCAATGCAGGCTCACGCCGGCTAGCGCTTCGAGGTTGCCACGCTGGTAAACCAGGCGCACGTCTTCGAAACGGAGATCGCCCCTGGTGCGTTCCAGCACCTTGGTGCCGTGGTCCGCTTCCGGCGGCAGATCCATCACGGCAAACAGGTTTTCCGCCGCCGCGATGCCCGTCTGCATGGTGGACTGCACGTTGGCCAGCCGCTTCAACGAAGGCAGCATGCCGCCCATGGCGGTCAGCACGGTGACGAACACGCCAGCCGAGATGCTGTCGATCACCGAAGGACGCGAGCCCAGGAACACCAGGCCGGCCAGCGCGAACGAAGCCACCGTCTGGATCGCCGAACTGGAAGTAGCGGCCGTCGCGACAATTTTGAGGTTCAGATAGCGTGCACGGTCGGATACTTGCTTGAAGCGCTCATCTGCTTGCTGCTGTCCGCCATAGATGCGTATTTCGCGATGCGCCTCGATGGTTTCTTCCACCGTGCCCGTCACCGAGCCCATCATGTTCTGGATGCGCCGGCTGATGACGCGATAGCGGCGGCTGACCGCCGTGGCGATCAGCATGATGGCCGGAATGAGCAGCAGCAGCGCGACGGTGAGATAAGCGCTGTTGGTCAGCATGACGTAGAACATGCCGATGACGGTGACGCCTTCGGTTACCGTCACCTTGAGCGCATCGGTGGACGCGCCCGCGATCTGTTCGCTGGTGTAGGTGATGCGCGAGATCTGATGGCCGGAATGCTCGTCGCCGAAGAACGTGGCCGGCAATCGCAGGTAGGCGGCAAACACGTCGCGCTGCATGGATTGCACCACGTTGCGGCCGATGTAGCCGATGCCGTAGTTGCTGACGAAGGTGGCGACACCGCGCACCAGGAAAATCGCGATGATCCAGATCGGCATCCAGAAGATCAGATACGGATCTTTCTTGGAGAACAGATCGTCGATGATCGGCCGCAGCTTGTCGGTGAAGATAGCCAGGCAGCCACCGTCCACCGCAAAGCCGATGATGGTGATCAGCGCCACCGGCCAATAGCGCGCGGAGTAGCCGAGCAGCCGCTTGTAGGTGCGCCGGCTCTCGGCATTCCACAGCGAAACTTTGGTACTGCTCATTTGCCCGCTTCCGACTGCGTCGGCGTCGTGGCGATGGAAAGATGGGTAAAGCCCAGTTGGCCCAGCGCGTCCATGGCGGTGACCACGTTCTGGTGTGCGGTCATGGCGTCGGCGCGGATGGTGACGGTCTGGTTGCGATCGTCGCCGGCTGCGTGCGCAATGGCCTGCTTGAGCGCATCCACGTTGGTGCCCTGTACTTCGTCGCTGCCGACGTAGAAGTGTCCATCGCGATCCACCATCACGGTGACGGCAGGCTGCTGCATATCGCGGTCTTCCGCGCTGGCCTGCGGCAGGTTCACCTTCAGGCGCGAATGCTGCACGAAGGTGGTGGTGAGCACGAAGAACATCAGCAGGGTCAGCAGCACGTCGATCAACGACACCACGTTGATCTCGAAATCGTCGCTGCGGCGGTCGTTACCGATACGCATGGCTCAAACCGGCGCCTTGTCGCCTGCAGCGGCCGGCGCGCGGCGTGTGCGCGGCGCGGCGTTGGATGCTTGCAGCGTGAGGTCGTCCAGCAACAGCGTGGCCTGCTTTTCCATATCCACCACGTAACCGGCCACCTTGGAACGGAAATAGCGGTGCAACACGTAAGCGGGAATGGCCACCGTCAAACCGGCGGCCGTGCAGATCAGCGCCTCGCCGATGCCGCCGGCCATCTTGGTAGGATCGGCCATGCCGCCGACCATCACCTGCATGAACATGCGGATCAGCCCGATCACGGTGCCGAACAGGCCGAGCAGCGGGCCGATCAGGGCGATGGTGCCGAGCGTGTTCAGGTAGCGCTCCATGCGATGCACCACATGGCGGCCGGTATCCTCGATGCGTTCCTTGATCAGTTCGCGCGAGTGATGGCGAACGGCCAGCGCGGCAGCCAGCAATTCGCCCAGCGGCGAACCGGTCGCAAGTTTTTCCAGATGGGCCGGATCGAGCTGGTCGGCGCGCGCCCATTCGCGTACTTCCTGCGCCAGTCCCGGCGGCAGTACGTAGCTGCGCCGCAAGGTCCAGCACCGCTCCAGCACGATCGCCAGCGCCACCGCCGAGCAGATCAGGATGGGCGCCATGGCCCAGCCGCCCGCCATCAGAATCTGACCCAAATCACCCACTGAAAAACTCCCGGCCCTGCCGCCTGCGCAAGTCGCCATCATAGCAGCGTCGCCAAGACGTACCGTGCGGCCAATCACTTCGCAGGCGGGGTGACTGGCCAAGCATCAGCAAGCGCCGCCGATAACCACATTCACTCGCGCCAGTAGCGCCGTTGCAGCAGGCGCCAACGCGCGGCCACATAGCCGGGTGCGGCAGCAGGAAACTCAATCTGAACGGCGCCGTCCACCGCGGTATTGAATACCGGCACGCCCGCCGCCGCGTAGCGTTGCAGCACGTCCGCACGCGGATGGCCGAAGCGGTTGCGCCAGCCGGCGGAAACCACGGCGAGCTCGGGGCGAATGGCGGCGATGAATTCGGCGCTTGAAGAACTTTTGCTGCCATGGTGCGGCACCTGCAACACCGGCCGCGGACCCGACCCCAGCGCCGCGGCCACCGACGTCTCGGTGCCTGCGGCGATATCGCCAGTGAGCAACAGGCGCGCCGCCCTGCCCTCGACCAACAGCACGCAGGAATGATCGTTCGCCGATGCGTTCAGCATGGCTGCAACAGGGCTCAGTACGCGGAAACGCACACCGTCCCATTCCCATTGCTGTCCGGCGAGGCATTGCGCCATTGGGATGGGTAGCCGCCCTGGTTCGCCGGAGTAACGCTCTGCCTCGGGAAACGCAGCCGCCACCGCGGGCGCGCCGCCGGCATGATCGTTGTCGGCATGGGTGATCATCAACCTATCGAGCCGATCCACGCCCAACGCGTGCAGCGAAGGCACGACAACAGCGGCCCCCAGATCGTACTCCGACGGGTAGCGCGCACCTGCGTCATAAACCAGGGCGTGATCGCGTGTGCGCACGATGATGGCAAGCCCCTGCCCGACGTCCAACACCCACGCCTGAAATGCGCCTGCAGGAGGGACATGACGTGCCGGCCACAGCAACGGCAGAAACAACAGCACGCCCAGCATGCGCAACGGCACGCCGCGCGGCATGAACAGCCACACCGCCCCCAGCGTGGCAAGCACCAGCGCCCAAGGTTTCAGCGCCGGCAAATACCAGTGCGCCCCGGGCCACGTTGCCGTCTGTTCGAGCAACCACCATTGCGCGTGCGTCAACCATTCGGCCACGCGCAGCAACGGCGTCGCCAGCGGCGGGCAGACGATCAGCAGCAGCATGCCCAGCAAGGCGCAAGGCACGATCACGAAACTGACGAACGGCACCGCGACAAGATTGGATAAAGCACCCACCAGCGACGCCTCGCCGAAGAACCACATCGTCAACGGCAGCAGCGATACCGTCATCACCAGTTGGCCCAGTGTCAGTTCGCGCAGAAAGCCGCGCACGCCACGTCCTTTCGCGTCCATGCAAAGAATCAGGAACGCCACGCCGACGAACGAGAGCCAGAAACCCGCCTCCAGCACGGCCGTGGGATTCAGCAGCAGGATCACCATCAGCGCCATCGCCAACGCATGCCCCGAACCGGTCGCACGCCGGCTGCAGCGCGCCAGGGCAAAGGCGCCGATCATCAGCATGGTGCGGACGGTAGGCATGCCCAAACCGGCCAGTGCGCCGTATGCGCTGGCCGATGCCAAGGCCGACATGGCCTCGGCCTGCACGCGCGGACAGCGCAGCGCGAGCCACGGCCATAGCCAGTAAACCGCGTGGCACAACCACACGCCGAAGACCGCGGCCACGCCCACGTGGAAGCCGGAAATGGCGATCAGGTGCGAAATGCCATTCGCGCGCGCCACATCCCAATCGTGCTGTTCAAGACCGCGCGTGTCGCCGACTGTGAACGCGCGCAACAAGGCCGCGTCGTGCGGATGATGCACGCGCGCCTGGATGCCGTCGGCGAGCGAACCGCGCACGCGATCCAGGCACCACGTCGCCGTGCTCAGGCGCCGGTTGCCGGGATCGTCGCGCACGTAACCCACCGCCGCGATGCCGCGCGCCAGTGCGCTGCGTTCGCTATCGGCTCCGCCCGGGTTGATCGTTCCGCGTGGCCGGCGCAGGCGCAGCAGCAGTTGCCAGCGAGAGCAAGGTTCAGGCTCTGCCGAGGGCTTGCCATACCAGCTGATGCGTGCACGGCCTCGCCACGGCACGACCTGCCCATCGCGCACAGCCTGCTCGATGTGGAACTGCACGCTGGTGGCATCGGCCTTGGTCTGGGCCAGACCCACCACATGGCCGACGACCTGGAAATCCTGCCCTTCCCAGTCTTTGGGCAAGCGCGCCTGCATGGCCGCGCTGCCATGCCAGGCCGCCCACGCGAAGCCGAACAGCAACACGGCCAGCCAGCGGCAACGTGGCAAGCGCCAGGCCAGGAACGGCGCGCAGGCCGCCAGGCTTGCCATCAGCCAGCGTGGCGGCAACGCGGGAAGCCATTGCACGATGGAGATGCCCGCAAGCAAGGCCAAGGCCGTAGCCACGGCGCTCGGCCATGCTTGTACCTGGGGCGATTCGCCTTGCTTCGTCATGCCACGAAGCTAGCGCAGGTGGCGAGGCCGGCCTTGTCAGCAGCCGGCGCGGTGTCTTGAGGGCAAGACGCGCGTTATGCGATGGCAGTTCGGGTTAGCCTACGCCCACTTCACGCCTTCTCGCGCAACTCGCCGTTATGCAATTCCAAGGTGCGATCCATGCGCGCCGCAAGGCGGCTGTCGTGCGTGACCAGAATGAAGCTGGTGCCGATCTCGCGATTCAATTCCAGCATCAGCGCATACACCTGCGCGGCGTTGTCCTCGTCAAGATTGCCGGTTGGTTCATCGCCGAGCACGCAGGAAGGACGCGTTACCAGCGCACGCGCCACGGCACAGCGCTGGCGCTCGCCGCCGGAAAGCTCGGCCGGCTTGTGTTCCAGGCGCTTGCCCAGGCCCACGCGTTCCAGCAGGGCTTTGGCCTGTTGCTGTGCTTCCGAGATACCGGTGCCGCGGATCAGCAGCGGCATGCACACGTTTTCCAGCGCGGTGAATTCGGGCAGCAGATGATGGAACTGGTAGATGAAGCCCATCGAACGATTGCGCACACGGCCGCGCTCGGCGTCGGACAACTTGGAAAGCACCTGGCCTTCCACTTCCACCGTGCCGCTGGTAAGCGTATCCAGGCCGCCGATGATGTGCAGCAGCGTGCTTTTGCCGGAACCGGAAGCGCCGACGATCGCCAGCGTTTCACCGCGCTTGAGGGTGAAACTGGCGTTGGTCAGCACTGGCGTGCGCAGGTCGCCCTCTTCATAGGTCTTGGCCACCTGGCTGGCGCGCAGGACGATATCGTTGTTCATCGGATTACTCATAGCGCAATGCCTGGGCCGGTTGCGTACGCGAGGCGCGCCATGCGGGATAGAGCGTGGCAAGCAGGGAGAACAGGAAGGTCACCAGCGACACCCAGATGACGTCATGCCAGTCGAGCCTGCTGGGTACTTCGCTGATGTAATACACGTCGGGAGACAGGAAGGTATATCCGGTCAGGTGCTCGATCCATTTCACGATGCCGGGCAGCCGCCACGAAAGCAGCGAGCCCAGCCCTACGCCAAAACCAATACCGACGAAACCCACCAGCACGCCCTGCACCATGAACATGCCCATGATGCTGCGTGGAGTCGAACCCAAGGTACGCAGGATGGCGATGTCGGCCTGCTTGTCGGTCACCAGCATCATCAGCATGGAAATCAGGTTGATCACGGCCACCAGGATGATCAGCGAGAGGATGATGAACATCACCTTCTTTTCCATCGAGATGGCGGTGAAGAAGTTGGCGTGGCTGTCCATCCAGGTGGTGACCATGTAGACCTGGCCCAGCGTATCGGCCAGTTCGCGCGCCACGGGGCCGGCGTTGTACAGATTGTCGAGCTTGAGGCGGATGCCGGTGGGGGCGTCGATGCTTTTCAGCTGTTCGGCATTATGGATGTTGATCAGGCCGAGTCCGGAGTCGAACTCTTCCATACCCATCTCGAAAATGCCGCTTACGGTAAAACCGCGGATGCGCGGCACCGCACCCAATGGCGTTGCACGCAACTCAGGTACGACTACGGTGACTTTGTCGCCGACGTTCACACCAAGTTGCAGCGCGAGATCTTTCCCAAGAATGATGTTCCAGCCATCCGGCGTAAGCGAATCGAACGAGCCGGCAATCATGTGCTTGTTGATGTCCGACACATTCGGTTCCTGGACCGTGTCGATGCCGCGAATGATCGCGCCGCTGGAACGCTGTCCCTGCAGGAAGGACTGAATCTCCACATAAGGCGCCGCGCCACGCACATGCGGATTGGCTTTCACCTGCTGCATGGCGTATTGCCAATTCCGCACGGGTTCGCCCGGAAGGCCCGATACGGTGGCATCCGAAATGGCGCCGAGGATGCGCGAACGAAGCTGAAAGTCGAAGCCGTTCATCACCGACATCACCGTGATCAACGCCATCACGCTGATGGTGATGCAAACGATGGAGACCGTGGAAATGAAGGAGATGAACTGATTGCGCCGCTTGGCGCGGACGTAGCGCAGGCCGATGAAAAGCTCGAGCGGTCGGAACATGGAGGCTTCGCTTGTGGGGGATGGGCGGAAGGCCGTAGGAATCCGTGAGACCGTGCCGCGCGCGCAGAGTGCCCGAAGCGCGGCAAGGCAGCAACCGTCAGGCCGGTTCCTCGGCGGCTTCGCGCATGACGGCCAGGCGCATGCGCAGGCGTCGCCGGGTATCCGCATCGAGGTTGTCGGGCATCAGCCAGAGCGTGAGCCTGCCGTAACGGTTGCTGGCCAAACGGAGCAGTACCAGTTGGCCGATGATGCGAAACGACAGCAGCGTGGCGGCTTCGTCCGCGCCGTCCAGCCCTCGCAACGTCCAGCCACTCTGGTTGGCCCACCCCACTGCGTAGATCGGCAATGACAGGCGGCCCATGGCATGCCTGCACGCCACCGCCGACGCCGTCATCAGCCCCATGCAAGCAAGCAAGGGCCAACCCGATAGGGCAATCGCCAGCATCGCCAGGCCGGTAACGCCCACGAACAGGCGCGGAACCCAGCGCGAGGGCCGGTATTCAAAGCCGATGGCGGGCGCGGATGTCATCGATGATCGCCTGCCAATCGGCACGCGGCGGCTGGGCGTGGCCCATCACCCAGTCCCACAGGTCGGGGTCCTGCACGTCGAGCAACTCGTCGAAGGCTTGTTGCAGGGCGGCGTCAGCCGTGGGAAACGAGGTTTCCAGCCAACCGCCGAAAAGCGCATCCAGTTCACGGGTACCGCGGCGGGTGCGCCAGCGCAGGCGTTTCAGGCGACCCTCATCCATCTATTGGAACTTCCCTTTACCCACCGAAGCATCCCGTCTGTCGAGGCCGTCATTCCCGCGAAAGCGGGAATCCATCTGCGCCTTTTGCTCCAGAGCAACATGGATTCCCGCTTTCGCGGGAATGACGGCGATGTGGCTGATCATCACGGCAGGCCGATCAGGCCGAACGCCGCTCCACCAGCAGCTTCTTGATCTCCGCAATCGCCTTCGCCGGGTTCAAACCCTTCGGGCAGGTGCGTGCGCAGTTCATGATGGTGTGGCAGCGATAGAGCTTGAAGGGATCTTCCAGATCGTCCAGGCGCGCACCGGTGTCTTCGTCACGCGAGTCGACGATCCAGCGATAGGCCTGCAGCAGGATGGCCGGGCCGAGATAGCGATCGCCGTTCCACCAATAGCTCGGGCAGCTCGTGGAGCAGCACGCGCACAGGATGCACTCGTACAGGCCGTCGAGTTTCTTGCGGTCTTCCGGCGATTGCAGGCGCTCACGATCAGGCGTCGCGCTCTGCGTGCGCAGCCACGGCTTGATCGACGCGAACTGAGCGTAGAAGTGCGTGAGATCCGGCACCAGGTCCTTCACCACCGGCATGTGCGGCAGCGGATAGATCTTCACGTCGCCCGACCCGCACTCTTCGATCGAGCGGGTGCAGGCCAGCGTGTTGGTGCCGTCGATGTTCATCGCGCACGAACCGCAGATGCCTTCGCGGCACGAACGGCGCAGCGTGAGGGTGGGATCGATCTCGTTCTTGATCTTCAGCAGTGCGTCCAGAACCATCGGGCCGCAGGCGGCCAGGTCGACTTCATAGGTGTCGATGCGCGGGTTCTGGCCGTCGTCCGGCGACCAGCGATAAACACGGAACGTACGCGGCTTTTTCGCGTCTTTCGCCGGAAAGTGCTTGCCCGGCTGGATCTTGGAATTCTTCGGTAGCGTGAACTCGGCCACGGTTGCCTCTCCAGATTAATAGACGCGCTTTTTGGGCGGCACGACTTCGACATCGCCGGTGAGCGTGTACATATGCACCGGACGGAAATCAAAACTGGTCTTGCCCGCTTCGTCGACCTTCACCAGGCTGTGCTTCATCCAGGTGTGGTCGTCGCGCTCGGGGAAATCTTCGCGGGCATGGGCGCCGCGGCTTTCCTGGCGCTGCTCGGCCGAGTGCATGGTGGCCACGGCCTGGCCCAGCAGGTTGGACAGCTCCAGCGTTTCGATCAGGTCGGAGTTCCACACCATCGAGCGATCGCTGACGCGTACGTCCTTGAAGGAGCCGTACACCTCGGAGATCTTCTTCGAGCCGGCCTGCAGCGTTTCGCCCGTGCGGAACACGGCGGCGTCCTGCTGCATGGTGCGCTGCATGTCCAGGCGGATCTTCGCCGTGGGCGTGCCGCCGCTGGCATTGCGCAGGCCGTCGAAACGGGCCAGCGCCTTGTCCAACGCGCTGGCCGGCAGGTCCTTGTGCGCGGCGCCCGGCTTGATGATCTCGGCGCAACGATGCGCCACCGCGCGGCCGAACACCACCAGGTCGAGCAGCGAGTTGGAGCCGAGGCGATTGGCGCCATGCACCGACACGCAGGCCGCCTCGCCGATGGCGAACAGGCCCGGCACCACGGCGTCGACGTCGTCACCCTTCTTCTGCACCACTTCGCCGTGGTAGTTGGTCGGGATGCCGCCCATGTTGTAGTGCACGGTGGGCAATACCGGGATCGGTTCCTTGGTGACGTCCACGCCGGCAAAGATGCGCGCGGATTCGGCGATGCCCGGCAGGCGCTCGTGGATCACTTCCGGCCCCAGGTGCATCAGGTTCAGGTGCACGTGATCCTTGTGTTCGCCCACGCCGCGGCCTTCGCGGATTTCCACCGTCATCGCGCGGCTGACCACGTCGCGCGAGGCAAGATCCTTCGCGCTCGGCGCATAGCGCTCCATGAAGCGCTCGCCCTTCGCGTTGGTGAGATAGCCACCCTCGCCGCGCACGCCCTCGGTGATCAGGCAGCCGGCGCCGTAGATGCCGGTGGGATGGAACTGCACGAATTCCATATCCTGCAACGCCAGACCGGCGCGCAGCACCATGCCGCCGCCATCGCCCGTGCAGGTATGTGCCGACGTGGCGCTGAAATACGCACGTCCGTAACCGCCGGTCGCCAGCACCACGGCCTGGCCTCGGAAGACATGCAGCGTACCCTCGTTCATGTCGAGCGCCAGCACGCCGCGGCATACGCCTTCCTCATCGAAGATCAAATCGATGGCGAAATATTCGATGAAGAAGGTGGCGTCATGCGCCAGCGCCTGCTGATAGAGCGTGTGCAGGATCGCGTGGCCGGTGCGGTCCGCCGCAGCACAGGTACGCTGCGCGGTGCCCTTGCCGTAATGCGTGGTCATGCCGCCGAACGGACGCTGGTAGATGCGGCCGTCGTCGGTGCGCGAGAACGGCACGCCGTAGTGTTCCAGTTCCAGGATCGAGGGGATGGCCTCTCGGCACATGTATTCGATCGCATCCTGGTCGCCCAGCCAGTCCGAACCCTTGATGGTGTCGTAGAAGTGGAAGCGCCAGTCGTCCTCGCCCATGTTGCCGAGCGCGGCGGCGATGCCGCCCTGCGCGGCGACGGTGTGCGAACGGGTCGGAAACACCTTGGTGATGCACGCAGCCTTCAGGCCCTTCTCGGCCAGGCCGAACGTGGCACGCAGGCCGGCGCCGCCGGCGCCCACCACGATCACGTCATATTTGTGCTGCTGGATTTTGTAGGCTTCCATCGAACTCAGGCTCCCAGTGCGATGCGCAGCACGGCCAGCGTGCCAGCCAGCACGCTCAACACGGCGACAAACTTGATGGCCACCAGCAGGAAAATCTCCTTCCAGCGGGTGTGCACGTAGTCTTCAACCACCACCTGCAAGCCGAGTACGGCGTGCCAGAACATGGTGATGAGGAAGGCGATCAGCAGCACCGCATTCCACGGCTTGGCCACCGTGGCGCGCATGGTGGCGAAATCGCTATGCAAATGGCCCAGCACCAGCACCACGAACCACAGCCCCAGCACCACCAGGCCCGTGGCGGTGGTGCGCTGGGTCCACCAGTGCCCGACGCCGGATTGGGCCGAACCCAGGCCGCGCGCCCGCTTCAGCGGATGGCGCAAATCTTTCGCGTTCGCACTCATGCGGCACCTCCGGCGGACAGCGCGTAGCCGACAACAATAAGCGTAAGCAGCAAGCTGACGATCACCGCGGCCCAGCTGGAGCGCACGAACTGCACGATGGCGTAGCCGGCGCCCGCGTCCTGCACCAGGTGACGGATGCCGTTGCACAGGTGGTAGAAGAACGACCAGGTCCAGCCGATCAAGAGGATGATGCCGATGGGGCTGCCCATGCAGACCTTGAACTGGTTGAAGGCGTCTTCGCCGGCAGCCAGGGAAACCAGCCACCACACGAAGATCAAAGCGCCCACGGACAGGGCGATGCCGGTGGCGCGATGCAGGATGGAGGTCACCATCTGCACTTGCCACTTATATATCTGTAGATGCGGTGAAAGCGGTCGTTGCGTCTCTGCCATGGCGGCTATCCTGGGGTGGAATCGCTGATGCCCGAACTACCACCGCCCCCTTTGCCTGTGCTTCGCGCCGACTTTCGAAGTCGTGCGCGGATGGCGCAACGGCATCAGAAGTCGATGCAGCGCCCGTTCTTTTCCCAATCGCCGTAGCGCGTGGGATCCGGCGCCGGCCGCTCGTTTTGGTCCTTGCCCGGCACGGGCGGAACGGGCGTTGCTGCCCGCTCTTGCTTGGCGGGTTCGTTCGGCGTTGCGGGTTGGGAGGACGTGTCGGGCATGTTCGTATCGCCAAAAGCGTAATACTTGCCGCATAGCGGCACAACCAGTTGACGCCGGGCGCCGGGCGTTGCAGGCAAGACAGGCGCTTGCGAACCACTTGCATCAAGCCCCAGCCACCCCCACACCAGCGCGCATGCCGACATCTCATTCCGCCCACGCCGTTTTCATCGAAGGCCCGGACGCCATCGCGTTCGCCCACAGCCAGTTCACCAGCCAGGTCACCGCACTGGCAAACGGGCGCTGGCAATTCAGCAGTTGGCTGGATGCACAAGGACGCGTTCGCAACCTGTTTCATCTTGCACGCATCGGCGATGAGCGGCTGCTGGTGATTCTGCGTGGTGGTGATGCCGCAGATTTTGTCGAAGCATTGCGCCGCTTCGTGTTTCGTTCGCGCGTCAAGCTTTCGATAACGGAAGGTTTGCTTTCAACAGGCCCTGCTGCAGCACTGCATGACGTCGACATGCAAGAGGACCTCATTCACCTTGGCTGCGAGACGCACGCCATGCTGTTCGGCACGAACTTGCAAGTCGACGATGCATGGCAACTGCAACAATTGCGCGAAGGCTGGCCGTGGCTTCCAAACAGCGCCTTGAGCGAATTGCTGCCGCCTTCGTTATCGCTGCATCGCCTTGGTGCCGTCGCGCTCGACAAAGGCTGTTACCCCGGACAGGAAATCGTTGCGCGCTTGCACTATCGCGGTGGAAACAAACGCCACCTGCATCATGTTGCATTGTCGAAGCACGCAGAAGATGGTGTGTTACTTGAACGCGAGCACCGCGAGTTCATGCGCTTGCTTCATGTCGTCGTACACGAAGAACACGTGGAAGCCCTGGCTGTCATGACTGACGAAGCGGCTGAACAGTTCAGACAATTTGATGGCCATATCGCAAGTGACGAAGGTGTCGACGTGCGGCTGCTAACTACTTGGCCTGCTTGACGTTTACATCATGCTTGCTATGCCAGCATGGTGAGCGTAGTGTGAATCTCGCTGCGCCAGCACTTGCAAAGACGAGCGCGGCCCACTAGATTCCGCCAAACTTTTTCTGGCACCCACCAGCCCACAGGGTGCCGACATACGCGACGAACCGGAGGGGTCCGGATCGGCGCGACCCGGCAAGAAGACGCCGGAGTACAACTCGCCATATGCGCGAACACGCTGCACTCAAGTCACTTAAGTGCACGCAGCGTAGAGCCCAAAGCTTTCCCGGCCGACATCGGACATGTCGACCGATTCCACCGCGTTATCGCGGTCAACAAGCGGTTGCGCCTCAAGTTTCGGCGCAAGCGATAGATCCAGGTGGAACGGCCTGCCCGCCCGTCCACCGCAACGGCGTTCTGGCGCGCATGTGTGCCAGCACGTACAGCAAGCTGGAGGCAGATATGAAACTTTCCATGTTGTTGTGGCTGATGTCCGTACTGCCCCAACCGCTCGCAGACCAGACTTGTCTGGCAACCACTGTCTATCTGGAAGCACGCAGCCAGTCGACGGTCGGTCAGATGGCCGTGGCGGAAGTCGCCATGCGCCGACGCGAACGCGGCCAGTGGGGCGATACGGTGTGCGAGGTGGTCAAGGCGCCGCATCAATTCGCGCTGTCGACCACGTCGCCCAACCAAGAAATCGATAACGTCGTTGCATTCCAGAAGGCCTGGGACATCGCTGGCAAATCGATCCAGAACTGGGGCCTTCCCGCCGACGAACGCCGTATGTTCGTACCGCACGCGGACCACTTCGCCACCGTATCGGTTGCGCCGACCTGGTCACGCAACCAGCGCGCCATCACGATCGGCGACCACAAGTTCTATTCGATCAACTGATACGCACGCAATGCATAAAAAAGGCCCTCGCAAGAGGGCCTTTTTCTTTTGGATGTCCAGACGTCCATTTGAAAAACAATCAGCGCGGGTAAACCTGATTGTTGCTGATCACCACATAGTCGCCGGGCCGCACGCCCGGATTGGCTACCTGGGTCACCGTGGCGTACTGGCCGTTGTCCATGCGCACCACGATCTGCCAGGCCGGCGTCGTACCGGCAGGCTGGCTATTGGCCTGGCCGACTTTGTTGCCTACCACGCCGCCGACGACCGCACCGCCCACGATGGCCGCCGTATTGCCGCGCCCATGGCCGATGGTGCTGCCCAGCAGGCCGCCCGCGACTGCGCCGATCACTGTGCCCAGGCCACTGTTGTTGCTGCCTTGCTGCTGGATGTAGATCTGCTGCACCTGCTGCACCACGCCGCAATTCTGGCAGCCGCGATAGCTGTAGCTGGTCTGATAGGTGGTCGGCTGCGTCTGGCAGCCCGACAGGGCAGCGATCGCTACCAGCACCGCCGCTACCGCACCGAGTTTGAACGATTTGTTTCTCACGACGACCTCCTGTGTATTTGATGTGCGCAAGCGCGCCGCCCGGCGAGACTTGATGTGGCGCATTGAAGCGCCAATACGCTGAATGACGGCTAGACCGTCTTGCGTCTATCAGAACAGCCCCAGGATAACGCATCATGACAGCCATGCTTACGCTTGCCGACAGCCACGTACACCTCGATGACGCCTCGTTCGACGGCGACCGCGACGCCACCATCGAGCGCGCCCGTAATGCGGGCGTAACACTGCAAGTGATTCCCGGCGTTGACGCCGCCAGCTGGCCGCGAATACAGGCGCTGTGCACTCCAGGCAGCGGACTGTTTCCCGCCTATGGCCTGCATCCCCTGTTCCTGCACCAGCATCGGCCGGAACATATCGCAACGCTGTCACATTGGCTTGCGGCACAGCATCCTGTCGCAGTGGGCGAAATTGGCCTTGATTTTCATGTCAAAGAGCTCAGCCCCGAGGATCAACGCGCTTATTTTCTGCAACAGCTCAAGCTGGCCAAGGACTTTGATCTTCCCGTCATCCTGCATGCGCGCGCGGCGATGGACGAGGTCACTTCCACCCTGCGACGCATCGGCGGCTTGCGTGGCGTCGTGCACAGCTTTGCCGGCAGCCAGCAGCAGGCCGAGCAACTGTGGAAGCTTGGCTTTCATATCGGCATCGGCGGCCCCGTAACATACGAACGCGCGCAACGCTTGCGGCGCATCGTCGCCGACATGCCGATCGAATACCTGCTGCTTGAAAGCGACGCGCCCGACCAGCCGCTGTCGAGCCACCGTGGCAAGCGCAACGAACCGGCCCGCGTTGCCGAAGTTCTCCAATGCGTTGCCACCTTGCGCGACGAAGCGCCTGAAACGGTCGCAGCCGCGACGACGGCGAACGTAAAGCGGCTCTTCGCCATCACAGAACCCCGATAGCCACCCTCAAAGATGGGGCGCACCTAGTGGACCGCCTACCTCGGCACTTGCAATTACCTGAGGTTGCGCCGCATCATTTTATTTCACCAGTGAAATATGCACCTATGAAATGTTTCTGAGCGAAAAAATCAAGTGCATGGACCAGGGGATCGCGGGTGTGCGCAAAGCCATGCCCGAGGTGCCGGCAGACGTCGGGCTGTGCCGGATCATGCTGCTTATCGCCGAACGCCTGCATGCGGAACTGGAACACAAGCTGCGCCCGCACAAGCTCAACGACAGCGAATTCCGCACGCTCATGGCGATATTTGCGCATCCTGGCGGCGCTTCCACGCCCAGCGAGGTGTGCCAATTCACCTCGCTGGGTGTCACCAACATGACGCGTATCGCCAATGCGCTGGTCAAGCGCGGGCTCATCACGCGTGGCCCCAGTCCCGAGGACCGCCGCCGCGTCGTCATGCAGATCACGCCGGCCGGCAAGCGCTTCGTGCAGAAGATGCTGCCGACCATGCTGCCGCGCCTGAAGCTGCTCTTCGACGGCTTCACCCAGAACGAACGCAGCACCTTGAACCGCCTGCTGCGCAAGCTGGCGCACAACCTCAGCAACCTCGAACACGCAGCGGGTGATTCGCCATGAACGCTTCATCCTTTCCGTATGCACGGCTCCGTCCGCTGGCGCTGCTTGTCGCATTGAGCCTCGCCGGCTGCCATATCCCGGCCAAGGTGCAGCACCCCGCCCTGCGCGACGACGTGCCGCTAGCCGGCCTGCCGACCTCCGCAGGCGCCGGCTGGCCCGCCGCCGAATGGTGGCGCGTGTACCATGATCCACAGCTCGACCAGGTGATGGCGCTGGTCATGCAGCAGTCGCCCGATCTGGAGCAGGCGCGCACGCGCGTAAAAACCGCCGAGCAATCGGTGCGCGTCGCCGCGGCGCAGGCCGGCTTGACCGTCGACGCCAACGGCCAGCTCACGCGCCAGCGCATGAGCGACCATGGCTTGATTCCTCCCTCCCTGCTCGGTTTCAACTGGTACAACCAGGCCGACCTGAGCGTGCAGCTCGAGTACGATTTCGACTGGTGGGGCAAGAAGCGCGCCGCGATCGAGGCTGCGCTCGATCAGGCGCATGCCGCCGAGGCGGAACGCAGCGCTGCCATGCTCAGCATTCAGAACGCCGTGGCGGATGCGTATTTCGGCCTGCTGGCCGATGAAAACCGTCTTGCGCTCACGCGGCAGGCCGTCGGCGTGCAACAACGTCTGCTGCACATCGCCGAACTGCGCGTACGACAAGGCGTGGACCTGCCCGACACCGTACAGCAGGCGCGCGCACAGCTGGCCAATACGCAGCAAATGCAAGCCACCTTGGAAGGCTCGATCCAATTGCGCAAGGTGGTGCTCGCCGCCCTGGTGAACGTATCGCCGGCACAGTTGCCGCCACTGGAACCACGCGCATTGCCCGAACTCGAAGGCGCGATTCCCGATAATGCGCACTTGGACCTGATCGCCCGCCGCCCCGACATCGCCGCCAGCCGCTGGCGCGTGGAAGCCGCGCTCAAGCAGACCGACGTGGCGCGTGCGGAGTATTTCCCCGATTTCAGCATCAAGGCGATGGCAGGCCTTTCCAGCACGGACCAGGGCGCACCGAGCTTCGGCGGTCTTACCACCGGCAGCAAGGGCGATCTGGGCAATCTGTTTACCGCCGGCAGCCGCGTGTTCGGCATCACGCCGGCGGTACATCTGCCGATTTTCGAAGGTGGCCGCCTGAAGGCGAACTACGGCGCCAGCCGCGCCCAGCTCGATGCCGCCGTCGCCGACTACAACGTGGCGGTGACGGACGCCGCGCGCGACGTCGCTACGCAAGCCGTTACCGCACAGCAGATTGCCGCACGCCGCGAAAAACAGGATGCGCAGATAAAAGCCAACGAGGTACTGCTGGCCAACGCGCAGGCGCGTACCGCACGCGGCACCCAGGATGCACGCCAAAGCCTCGACGCGCAGGCGCAGCTGCTGCAACAGCGTGACCAGGCCGTGAGCCTGCAGGCGCAGGCGCTCAGCACCGATCTGGCACTGATCAAGGCCCTCGGCGGCGGCTACCGCTCCGACGTCGGCACCAAGACCGCGCAATCCGCCGCCGCTTCCTCCTCCACTTCGAATCCCGCAGGAGCCCCCTGACCATGAGCGCCTCCGAGTCCACCCTCAAGGACGCCAACGACAGCGGCCTGGCCGCGAAGAATCCCGCCAAACGCAGCCGCGCGCTGTTGATTGTGGCGCTTGTTTTCTTGCTCGCGGGGCTGACCTGGTTCCTGCTGTGGTTCTTCGTGCTTTCGACCCGCGAAAGCACCGACAACGCGTACGTGGGCGGCAATCAGGTCGCGCTTTCCTCACAAGTGCCCGGCACCGTTACCGCCATCCTCACCGATGACACGCAACACGTCAGCGCGGGACAGGTATTGGTGAAACTGGACCCCACCGATGCCGATGTCCGCCTGCGCCAGACCAGCAGCGCGCTCGCGCAGGCGGTGCGCCAGGTTCGCCAGCAGAACGACTCGGTCAGCGAAGCCGATGCCACCGTAGCCGCACGTGAAGTCGACTTGCGCAAGGCGGAAGCCGACCTGAAGCGCCATCTGCCGCTGGTGGCCGCCCAGGCCGAATCGCCGGAAATCGTGCAGCACATGCGCGACAGCGTGGCGCAGGCGCAAGCCGCGCTGAATGCCGCGAAGGCGCAGGCGCAATCGGCGCGCGCCGCCGTGGAAGGCACCGACATCGCCAACAACCCGGCCGTGATGCAGGCGCGCGCGAACTTCCGCGCCGCCTGGATCGCGGCTCAGCGCAACACCATCGTGGCGCCGGTGAGCGGTTATGTCGCGCAGCGCAGCGTGCAGCTTGGCGCCAGCATCTCTCCCGGCCAGCAACTGATGACCATCGTGCCGCTGCACGATCTGTGGATCGATGCGAACTTCAAGGAAAACCAGCTGCGCCATATCCGCATCGGCCAGCCAGTGAAGATCACCACGGATCTGTACGGCGGCGGCGTCGAATACCACGGCAAGGTGATTGGCCTGGGCGCCGGCACCGGCAGCGTGTTTTCGCTGTTGCCGGCGCAGAACGCCACCGGCAACTGGATCAAGGTGGTGCAGCGCGTGCCGGTGCGTATCGCGCTCAACAACGACGAACTGGACAAGCATCCGCTGCGCGTCGGGCTTTCCTCGGACGTGACGGTCGACATCAGCAACGACAAGGGGCCGGCGCTTGCCTCCGCCCCCACGCAACCGCCGGCGGAAACCTCGGTGTATGACCAGGTCGCGGCTCAGGCCGATGCCGAGGCGGAAAAGATCATTCGCGCCAATCTTGGGGAGTGATGCCCAGGCATCCGCTGCTACGTCCGTAACGCTGATTGCCGTCATACCTGCATGCAGGCATGACGGTCTGGAAAGCAAGACCGCGAGGCCACCATGGCTGCCACACCCGACAACGCCGCACCCCTGAAACCGCTGCACGGCGCGCCGCTGGTCCTGCTGACCATCGCCGTTGCGTTCAGCACCTTCATGGAGGTGCTGGACATGACCATCGTCAACGTCTCGGTGCCGCACATCGCCGGCAGCCTGGCGGTAAGCCCGAACGAAGGCACCTGGGCGATCAGCTCCTACTCGCTGGCCAGCGCCATCATGCAACCGCTGACCGGATGGGTGGCGCGCCGCTTCGGCGAAGTGCGCACCTTCGTCACGTCGGTGATGCTGTTCGTGATCTTTTCGATGTTCTGCGGCCTGTCCACCACCATGCCGATGCTGGTGTTCGGCCGCCTGATGCAGGGCGCCGGCTCCGGCCCGATGGTGGCGCTTTCGCTGACCTTGCTGCTGTCGAGCTACCCGAAGGAAAAGCAAGGCATCGCGCTGGCCATGTGGGCGATGACGGTGGTGGTGGCGCCGATCTTCGGGCCGATCCTGGGCGGCTGGATTACCGACAATCTTTCCTGGCCGTGGATTTTCTACATCAACCTGCCGGTAGGCATCCTGGCCGGCATCATCACCTGGACGCTGCTGCACAAGCGCGAAACCAAAACAGTGAAGGCGCCGATCGACGTGGTGGGCCTGGTGCTGCTGGTGGCCGGCGTGGGCTGCCTGCAGTTCATGCTGGACAACGGCAACGACCATGACTGGTTCGCGTCGCCGCTGATCCTCGCGCTGGGCCTGATCGCACTGGTATGCCTCACCTTCCTGGTGGTATGGGAAATCCACGCCAGACACCCGGTGATCGATCTGAGCCTGTTCAAGCAGCGCAATTTCACCGTGGGCGTGCTCAGCCTTTCGCTGGGCATGTTCGCCTTCTTCGGCATCAACGTCGTATTTCCGCTGTGGCTGCAGACCACGCTGGGCTACACCGCTACTTGGGCCGGGCTGGCGGCCGCACCGGTGGGCGTACTGGCCTTCCTGCTCTCGCCGATCGTCGGGCGGAACATGAACAAGGTCGACCTGCGTTTACTGGTGAGCTGGTCGTTCATCGTGTTCGCCGCGACCTCGTACTGGTTTTCCACCTTCGACAGCAGCGCGTCCTTCGCCACGCTGGTAGTGCCGCGCTTCGTGATGGGGCTGGCGATTCCCTGCTTCTTCATTCCGCTCAACCAGATCTATCTCTCCGGCCTGCCTGCTTCGGAAATCGCCAGTGCATCAGGGCTTTCCAACTTCTTCCGTACACTCGGCTCGAGCGTATCCACGGCGGTGATGGTGACACTGTGGCAGCATCGCGCCATTTCTCACCACGCCAGCCTTACCGAGTACGTTAATCCGGCCCAGCCCGGTGCTGCGCACTATCTGGAGCAGCTTTCGCAGTTGGGTTTCGGGGCGACCCAGCGCATCGCTTATATCGATCAAATCATCAACCGGGAGGGCTATACCTTGGCGGTTAACGACATTTTCTACGGCTGCGCCATTCTGTTCATCGCACTGCTGCCCGTGCTCTGGTTCGCGCGCCCGCCGTTCGGCAGCGCGGGGGGCGGTGCGGCGGGGCACTGATTGCTGCACCCCATCGTGCAGCATAAATAGGCGAACGCTGACTGGTGCGACGCAATACCTTCTGCTAGTTTGTGTGCATGGCACAAACAATCCGCATCATCAAGAAGTACCCGAACCGTCGGCTCTACGATACGGAAATCTCCAGCTACATCACGCTGGAAGAAGTCCGCCAGCTGGTTCTGGATGGTGAAACCTTCGAAGTCCGCGACGCCAAAAGCGGCGAGGACCTGACCCGCTCCGTGCTGCTGCAGATCATTTCCGAGCACGAAGAGAAGGGCCAGCCGATGCTGTCGCCCCAGCTACTGAGCCACATCATCCGCTTCTACGGCGATTCCCTGCAGGGATTCATGGGGCCGTACCTGGAGCGCAGCCTGCAAGTGTTCCTCGACCAGCAGCAGCAGTTCCGCACCCAGCTCAACAGCCTGATGGGGCAAACCCCCTGGTCGCTGCTCAACGAGCTGACCGAGCGCAACATGGATGCCTGGAAGAACATGCAGCGCGGGTTCCTGGATGCCGCCACGCAGGTGACGACCCCACCGGGTCAGGCCGGCCGCGGCGGCACCACCAAGAAACCCTAGCCTCGCGTTGCCCGGGCGCATCGGGCCGCTGCGGCACAGCACGTGCTGCCGCGCGGCATGCGCCGAAGGAAATCCGTCATGAGCTTGTCAAAGTCCGGCCCGCGCGTCGCCCTGGTCACCGGCGGCATTGGCGGCATCGGCACCGAGATCTGCCTGCAACTGGCACACGTCGGGCGCATGGTGGTGGCGGTGGACCTGGCCACCCGCAGCGATCGTATTGAAGCCTTTCGCGAACATATTGCGTCCTGCAACGGCGCCATCCGTTTCGAGCCCTGCGACGTCAGCGATTTCAAGGCCTGCGGCTCGCTCGTCGAACACGTCGAGCGCAACATCGGCCCGGTCGACATCCTGGTGAACGCCGCCGGCATCACGCGCGACACCAGCTTGCGCAAGATGGATCCGCAGCATTGGCACGAACTGATGCGCGTCAACCTCGATGGCGTGTTCAACACCTGCCGCCAGGTGGTCGAAGGCATGACGACGCGCGGTTTCGGCCGCATCGTCAACCTCAGTTCCGTGAATGGCCAGACCGGCCAGTTCGGGCAAACCAACTACTCCGCCGCCAAGGCCGGCGTGCATGGTTTCAGCATGGCGCTGGCGCGCGAGACGGCACGCAAGGGCGTTACGGTCAATACGGTTTCGCCCGGCTATTGCGATACGCCAATGGTGGCGGCCGTGCCGCAGGAGATCCGGCAACGGATCATCTCCGACATTCCGGTGGGCAGGCTCGGCACGCCCGGCGACATCGCCCGTGCCGTCGTGTTTCTTACCGCGGATGATGCCGATTACATCACCGGCGCAAACCTGCCGGTGAATGGCGGCTATTTCATGAGTTTCTGAGTGGTGCCATTGCCGCCTGGCTGTCACCGGCTTGCATGAAATGCCCAGTTGCGGAACATTGTCGCGTTCCCACTTGCGGCGCGCAGCATGACGCAACAAACCATCACCCTGATTGGCGGCGGCCTGGTCGGTGCTTTGCTGGCCCAGCTGCTGGCCAGGCGCGGGTTTGCCGTAGAAGTCTTCGAAAAACGCCCTGATCCGCGCCGCGCCGGCTTCGTCGGCGGCCGTTCGATCAACCTCGCGCTGGCCGAGCGCGGCTTGCAGGCGTTGCGTACCGCGGGGCTTGCCGACGACGTATTGCAACGCGCCGTGATGATGCGCGGACGCATGGTGCATCCATTGCAGGGCACCTCCGGGTTGCAGCGCTATGGCGTGGACGACAGCGAAGTGATCTGGTCGGTCTCGCGCGGCGGGTTGAACATGCTGTTGCTCGATGCGGCGGAGGCCGCAGGCGCCACCTTTCACTTTGGCGAAAGCCTTGCAGCCGCCGATCTCGACGCGCAACGCATCAGCCTAGTCGACGAAGCCGGCACACACCGCCAGCACGATGCCTCCGTGCTGATCGGCGCCGACGGTGCCGGCTCCGCGCTGCGTGCCGCGATGAACGATTACTTGCCCCTCGGCCAGCGCGTCGAACCCTTGGGCCATGGCTACAAGGAACTTGAAATTCCGCCCGCCGCCATCGAGAACCGCTTTGCGATCGAACCGCACGCCCTGCACATCTGGCCGCGCGGCGGCTACATGTGCATCGCGCTGCCGAACACGGAAGGCAGCTTCACCGTGACGCTGTTCCTGCCCGCGCATGGCCCGCATCCCAGTTTCGACACGCTGCCCGATGCCGCGGCGGCCGGTGCATTCTTTCGTCAGGATTTTCCCGACCTGTTGCCGCTGATCCCGCAGTTTGCCGAGGATTACGACAGTCACCCGGTCGGCACGCTTTCCACGCTCTATCTGGACCGCTGGCACATCGACGGCCGCGCCCTGCTGATCGGCGATGCGGCGCACGCCATCGTGCCGTTCCACGGCCAGGGCATGAATTGTGGCTTCGAAGACACCGTGACGCTCGCCGACCTGCTGGCCGAATCGGGCCGCGATACCGCCGACGCCTTCGCCGAATTCCAGCGCATCCGCAAACCCAATGCCGACGCGATCGCGGCGATGGCGCTGGAGAACTACATCGAGATGCGCGACTCGGTCGCCGATCCGCACTACCTCGCCAAGCGCGAACTCGGCGCGCGCCTGGCCGAACGCGCGCCGCAGCATTTCATGGCGCGCTACCGCATGGTCACCTTCACCCACCTGCCGTACGCTTATGCATACGAACGCGGGCGCGCGCAGGACATGCTGCTGGAGCAGTTGCTGCGCGGCGCCACCGAGGTTGAAAACGTGCCATTGGATGCCGCGGTGAACGCGCTGCGCGCCATCCTGCCGCCATTGCCGCCGCTGCACCATGGATAGCGCGCTGATCACCGCCTACCGCAGCACGGATTACCGTGTGCGCCTGGCGCGGGGCGGTTTCGTGTCCATCCAGGTGGACGCGCCGGTGCCCGAACCCTTGCGCGCGTGGATCGGTCCGCACAGCTGGGCCTTCATCACCGCGTGGAACCCTTACTCGCAGGTACGGCCACGCGCACAAAACCATGCTGCGCAGCACCGCCTGCTCGACACCCTGCGCCAGCTGCCATCCACGGTGGCCATCCGCCCCGCCATCGGCGTGGGCGCGGATTGGCGCGAACCCAGTTTTTTCGTGGTCGGCCCGGCGCTGGCGGAAACCGATGCGCTGGCGCAGCAATTCCAGCAAAACGCCTACGTCCATGGCCTGGCCAGTGGCTACGCCCGGCTGCGGCTGGCCAGCGGCGAGCCGCCGCGTGGACAAGCCGGATAAGTCATCCGCACAATGCCGGCGATGACTTCCCATACCCCTTTGCTCGAAGCCCGCGCCCTCGCCTTCCAGCGCCAGGACGAACCCGTGTTCGGCCCGCTGGATTTCCACCTGCATGCCGGCGAACTGATGCTGATCGAAGGCGACAACGGCAGCGGCAAGACCACCCTGATGCGCATCCTCACCGGCTTGCTGCGCGCGGAGGAAGGCGAACTGCTGTGGCGCGGCGCGCCGCTCACCTGGAACCGCTGCAGCGGCGAAGTGGTATTTCTTGGTCACCACCTTGGCCTGAAGGCGGAACTGAGCGCGCGGGAAAACCTGGCGTTCACCATCGGCCTGCACGGCCATCGCAACCAGAGCGGCATCGATGGCGCACTCACCCAGGTTGGATTGACCGGATACGAAGATGAACCCGTACGCAAACTGTCCGCCGGCCAGAAGAAGCGCGTGGCGCTGGCGCGCTTGCTGCTGATTCCCGCCACGCTATGGCTGCTGGACGAACCCTACGCCAACCTGGATCGCACCGGCATCGAACTGGTGGATGCCTTGCTGGAAGCGCATATCGCGCACGGCGGTGCGGCCCTGGTGACCAGCCATGGCGCCGTGCAGTTCCATGGCGGCGAGCCGCAGCGGATCCGCTTGCATGCTTGATGCGCGGCGCCCGGGTCTTGCTCATGCTTGTGCCGCGGTATTGCGCCGCGACCTCACGCTGGCCTGGCGCCAGCGCGGCGACATGGTGTTGCCCGTGCTGTATGCGTTGATCGTCACCTCGCTGTTTCCCTTCGCACTGGGACCGGAAAGCGCCTTGCTCAAGCGCATCGCCGGCGGCGTGGTGCTGGTGACGGTATTGCTGGCCATGCTGCTGGCCTTGGATGCGATGTTCCGCAGCGATATCGAAGACGGTTCGCTCGAACAGCTGATGCTGGCGCCGCAACCGCTGGCGCTGATGCTGGGCATGAAAATCCTCGCGCATTGGCTGGCCACCGCGCTGCCGTTGATCGTGGTGGCGCCGCTGCTGGCGGGCATGCTGCATCTGCCGGCCGCGGTGATGCCCGTGTTGCTAACGGCGCTACTGCTCGCCACCCCGCTGCTGAGCCTGCTGGGCGGCATCCTGGTCGCCCTGACGGCCGGCACGCGGCGCTCTGGTATGCTGCTGGCCTTGATGCTGCTGCCGCTCTGCGTGCCGGTGGTGATCTTCGCCGCAGGAGCCTTGGCAGCCGCCCAGGAAGGCCTGCCGTGGACCGCGCCCATCGCATGGCTGGGTGCGGCGCTGGTCATGGCCGTGGTGCTCGCCCCGCTCGCTTGCGCAGCCGCTCTCCGCATCGCACTGGATTCGTAGCAATGGCCAACTGGATCCCCCTGTGGTTGCACAAGCTCAGCTCGCCGCCGGTGTTCTACCGCGTTGCCGGCAGGCTGCGACCATGGGCGATGGCGCTGGCCCTGCTGCTCGGCCTGGTCGCGCTGTACGGCGGCCTGGTGCTGGCGCCGCCGGATTACCAGCAGGGCGACGATTACCGCATCATCTTCATCCACGTGCCCTGCGCCTGGATGAGCCTGTTCATCTACGGCGTAATGGGTGCCGCCGCCTTCATCGCGCTGGTATGGCGCATCAAGCTGGCCGAAGTGGTGGCGATGGCCTCGGCGCCGATCGGCGCGGCGTTCACCTTCATCACCCTGGTCACCGGTTCTCTGTGGGGCGTGCGCATGTGGGGCACGTGGTGGACCTGGGATGCACGGCTCACCTCCGAACTGGTGCTGCTGTTCCTGTACCTGGGCGTGATCGCGCTCCATCACTCGTTCGAGGATCGCCGCCAGGGCGCGCGCACGGCGGCGTTTCTCGCCCTGATCGGCATCGTCAACGTGCCGATCGTGCATTTCTCGGTGAACTGGTGGAATACCTTGCACCAGGGCTCCACCATCAAGCTGCTTGGCCCGTCCACCATCGCGCCGTCGATGATATGGCCGCTGCTCACCATGATGATCGCCACCAAGCTGTATTACCTCGCCAGCCTGTGCGGCCGCGTGCGTTCCGACCTGCTGGCGCTGGAAGGCGGCAAGGATTGGGTGCGGCAGATTGCGGAGCAGGAGGTGCGCGGATGAACGTCGCATCGCTGCAATCTTTCCTTGCCATGGGCGGCTATGCGATCTACGTGTGGCCGGCCTATGGCGTGTTCTTCATCGTGCTGCTGATCGACTGGCTCGCGCCACTGCTCCGCCGTCGCCGGCTGTTGCGCGAATTGCGCGCACGCATGGCACGGCAGGATGCGCGCAAAGAGCGCACGAACCGACCTTCTGCAGCTTCAACCTAAGCGTATCCATGAACCCCACGCGTCAACGCCGGCTAACCATCATCCTCGCCATCCTCGCTGCCGTGATCGTGGCGGCGGCCCTGGTGGTCTACGCGCTACAGCAGAACATGAATTATCTGTTCACGCCGAGCCAGGTACAGGCAGGAGAAGCGGCAACCTACAAGACCTTCCGCCTCGGCGGCATGGTCAAGGCCGGTTCGATCCAGCGCAGCAGCGATTCGCTGAAGGTCACCTTCACCGTGGTGGATGCAAGCGGCGCGATGCCGGTCGAATACAACGGCATCCTGCCCGACCTGTTCCGCGAGAACCAATCGGTGATCGCCACCGGCCACATGGATGGCGCCCGCTTCATCGCTACCGAAGTGTTGGCCAAGCACGACGAGACCTACATGCCGAAAGAGCTGAAGGATGCAATGGCCAAGGCGCATGCCGGCAAGCACATCGACGAATCCGCCAATCAGGACAAGCCGCAGCCATGACTCCCGAACTCGGCCAGCTCGCACTCATTCTTGCGTTGTTTCTCGCGCTGGCGCAGAGCGTGCTGCCGTTGCTCGGCGCATGGCGCGGCAATCGTGCGTTGATGGCGGTGGCGCGTCCGGCCGCGACCGGGCAAGCGGTGTTTGTGGCGCTGGCGTTCGCGATTCTGGTCGCGGCGTTTCTGCGATTTGATTTTTCGGTGCAGTACGTCGCCGACAATTCCAACCTGCAACTGCCCTGGTATTACCGCATCGCCGCGGTGTGGGGCGCGCACGAAGGCTCGATGTTGTTGTGGGTGCTGATCCTCAATGTCTGGACCGTGGCGCTCACGCTGTTCAGCCGCCGGCTGCCGGATGCGTTCCTGGCGCGCGTGCTCGCCGTGCTCGGCATCATCTCGACCGGGTTCCTGTGCTTCATCCTGTTCACCTCCAACCCTTTCGCGCGCCTGCTGCCGATGCCGCCGGATGGCGCGGACCTCAACCCGGTGCTGCAGGACCCCGGCATGACCTTCCACCCGCCCGTACTGTACATGGGCTATGTGGGCTTCTCGGTAGCGTTCGCGTTTTCCATTGCCGCCCTGCTTGGCGGCTCCATGGAACAAAGCTGGGTGCGCTGGGCGCGGCCGTGGACCAATGCCGCGTGGGGATTTCTTTCCTGCGGCATCGTCGCCGGCAGCTGGTGGGCCTATGCCGAACTGGGCTGGGGCGGCTGGTGGTTCTGGGATCCGGTGGAGAACGCCAGCTTCATGCCGTGGCTGGTGGGTGTGGCGCTGATCCATGCGCAGGCGGTCACGGAGAAACGCGGCACGCTACGTGCGTGGACGATCCTGCTGTCGCTGTTCGCCTTCTCGCTGTCGCTGCTGGGCACGTTTTTGGTGCGTTCGGGCATTCTCACTTCGGTGCACGCGTTCGCCTCCGATCCGCGCCGCGGCACCTTCATCCTCGGCTTTCTCGCCGTGGTGGTCGGCGGCTCCCTGCTGCTGTATGCGCTGCGCGCGCCCAAGGTGGCGGGCGGCAAGGCGTTTGCGCTGGTCTCGCGCGAAAGCGCGATCCTGATCGGCAACCTGATGTTCACCGTGGCCGCCGCCATGGTGATGCTCGGCACGCTGTTCCCGCTGCTGGGCGATGCCTTGAACCTGGGCAAGATCTCGGTCGGGCCGCCCTACTTCGGCCTGCTGTTTCCCTTGCTGATGCTGCCGGTGGTGCTGCTGCTGCCGTTCGGCCCCTACCTGCGCTGGGGCAATAGCGAAGCGCCCGTGCTCAAGCAAGTGCTGGTGCGCGCCGCCATGGCCGCGGTGGCCTGCGCGGTGATCGCGGCATTCTTTGTGCAAGGCCAGCTGAAGGCCATCGCCGGTGTGGCTGGCGCCGCGTGGGTGGGCGTGGGCGTGGTGTTGTATATCGTCAAGCGCTGGCGCGAGATGGCGCGCGGGCGCCGCTATCCGGCCGAGATGGCCGGCATGCTGCTGGCGCACTTCGGCGTGGCGGTATTCCTGATCGGCGTGATGCTGTCCGAGTCGCTGAGCGTAACGCGCGACGTACGCCTGTCGCCTGGCCAAATCGCCACCGTCGGCGGCTATGAATTTCGTTTCGACGGCGTAAGCGAAACCACCGGCCCGAATTGGACCGCCGAACAAGGCGTGGTGACCGTGACACGCAACGGCGCGCCGGTAGCTGTCATGCATCCGCAGAAACGCACCTATACGCGCGAACAGGTACAGACCACCTCGGCCATCGATCCGGGCATTACCCGCGACATCTACGTGGCATTGGGCGAGCCGATGGACCCGAACCACGTGGCCGGCGCGTGGGCTTTGCGGCTGTATACCAAGCCGTTCGTGCGCTGGATCTGGGCGGGCGGCCTGTTCATGATGCTGGGCGGTTTCGTCAGCGCCGCCGATCGCCGCTTCCGCGTGAAGCGCGAAGTGGAAGCCGCGCAGGCCGTCACCGCTACGCTGCAGGAATCGCAGGCATGAGCCGCTTGCTGCCGTTCTTCGCGTTCATGCTGCTGGCGGCGCTGCTCGGCTTCGGTATTTGGTGGAACAGCGCGCACGATCCCACCGCCGTGCCTTCGCCGCTGATCAACAAGCCGGCGCCCGACTTTGCGCTGCCCATGCTGGACACGCCGGCCAGGACGGTGAGCAAGCAATCGATGCTGGGCAAGCCTTACCTGGTGAACGTGTTCGCCAGTTGGTGCTTCGCCTGCGGCGAAGAGCATCCGGTGCTGATGGCCGAGTCGAAAAACCTCGGCGTTCCGCTGATCGGCTACGACTACAAGGACGACCCCCAGGACGCGAAAGCGTGGCTGGCGCAACACGGCAATCCCTACGACATGGTGATGGCCGACAGCAGCGGCCATACCGCGATCGACTTCGGCGTGTATGGTGCGCCGGAAACCTTTCTGATCGACGGCAAGGGCGTGATCCGCTACAAGCGCATCGGCCCGCTGACGCCGAAGGTGATTGCGCAGCAGCTCAAGCCGGCGATCGAGGCGTTGCAGAAGGAGGCGCCGTAATGCTGAAACGCCTGCGCGCGTCCGTTCTGCTGTTGCTCGTCAGCCTCGCCGGGATCGCGGCGGCGCAAGCCATCGACCCGCTCCCCTTCCGCGACCACGCCGAAGAACTGCGCTTCCAGCATCTCACCAGCGAACTGCGCTGTCTGGTCTGCCAGGACGAAAACCTGGCCGACTCCAACGCCGACTTCGCGCGCGACCTGCGCCACAAGGTGTTCGAGCTGATGCAGCAGGGCCAGAGCGACGCGCAGATCAAGCAATACCTGGTCGACCGCTATTCCGACTTCGTGTTGTACGACCCGCCGGTCAATCACCGCACCTGGCTCTTGTGGTTCGGCCCGCTATTGATCCTGATCGCCGGCGCCCTGGTGGTTGCCAACACTATCCGCAAACGCAGCCGGTCCGGCGCCCCAGCCGCCGCTGCACCCACCGAGAACGGGGACGATTGGTGAAACCGCTTTTCTACATGGCCGCCGCAGTGATGATCGCTGTGGCGCTGGCCTTGCTGTTGCTGCCGCTGCTGCGGCATGGCCGCCAGGCAGGCCGCCCGCGCAGCCTGTTCGTGCTGATGCTGGGCATCGCGCTGGTCGTTCCGATCGGAGCGGCGCTGCTGTACTGGCGCATCGGCACGCCGGTTGCGCTCAATGGCGTGCCCAGCCAGGCGCAGACGGTTACCGACGTCAACAAGGCGCTGGACGAACTGCGTACACACCTGGCCGCGCAGCCGAACGACGTGCAAGGCTGGCTGCTGCTGGCGCAGGCCGACATGGACATGCAGCAGCCGGAGCAGGCGCGCGACGCCTACGAACAGGTGCTGAAGCTCAAGCCGGACAACACCACGGCGATGGTCGGCTGGGCGCAGGCCGATTCCACCGCACGCCCGGACCACCACATCAGCGATCGTGGGCGCGCACTGCTGGAACGCGCCGTGCAGTTGGAGCCCGATAACCAGCGCGGGCTGTGGTTGCTCGGCATCAGCGAATTCCAGCAAGGCCGCTTTGCCGAAGCCGCATCCACCTGGCGCACCCTGCAGCCCATGCTGCAGGCAGGTTCTACCGTCGCCCAGGCGGTTGCGCAGCAGATCGCCATGGCGGACGCGCGCGCCGGCGCGCCGGCGGCTTCCTCAAGCGTGGCGGCGCCGCTGTCTTCCGGGCCTGCCCTGCAGGTAAACGTGAGCGTGGCGCCCGCACTCAAGGCCAAGCTCGCCGCCGGCGATACGCTGTTCGTCTACGCCCGCGCGGAAAACGGCCCGCCCATGCCGCTGGCCGTAGCGCGCCTCGATGCCAGCCGATTGCCCGCCACCGTCACGCTGACCGACGCCATGAGCATGCTGCCATCGAAGAAACTCTCCTCGGTGCCGCGCGTGGTGATCGGCGCGCGCATCAGCCATCGCGGCAATGCCATGCCGCAGGCGGGGGACCTGGAAGGCGACGGCGGCACGGTCGATGTGGACAGCAGGACGCCGGTGCAAGTCGTCATCGACAAAGTGCATGATTGAAAATCGGTTAGGGTTTATGCATTTTCGTGCTGTCTGATGTCCTGATCGTCATGCCGGCGCAGGCCCGAATCCAGTACAACACGCCGTTCGAACCACTCCGCAGGCAGCCATGAGCGACGCACGCCAATACTTCAGCCTGCCCTCCCCGTTCGCCATGAAACGCGGCGGCAGCTTGCACCACGCACACATTGCCTACGAAACCTGGGGCAGCTTGAACGCCGCGCGCGACAACGCCGTGCTGATCCTTACCGGCCTGTCGCCAAGCGCGCATGCCGCGTCCAACGCGCAGGACCCTTCGCACGGCTGGTGGGAAGACATGCTCGGCCCCGGCAAGGCGATCGATACCGACCGCTGGTTCGTGATCTGCGTGAATTCGCTGGGCAGCGACAAAGGCTCCACCTGCCCGGCGTCCATCGATCCGGCGACCGGCCAGCCATATCGGCTCAGCTTTCCCGACCTTTCGCTGGAAGACGTGGCCAATGCCGCCCATGCGCTGGTCGACAGCCTGGGCATCGGGCAGCTCGCCTGCCTGATCGGCTGCTCGATGGGCGGCATGAGCGCGCTCGGCTACATGGTGCTGCACCCCGGCAGCGTGCGTGCGCACATCAGCGTGGACACCGCGCCGCAAGCGCAACCCTTCGCCATCGCCATCCGCTCGCTGCAACGCGAAGCCATCCGGCTGGACGCAAACTGGAATGGCGGCCATTACGACAACGAGCGCTATCCGGACATCGGCATGAGCATCGCGCGCAAGCTTGGCGTGATCACCTACCGTTCCGCGATGGAATGGAACGGCCGCTTCGCGCGCATCCGGCTCGATCCCGAGCAGCGCGAAGAGGAGCCGTTCGGCGTCGAATTCCAGGTGGAGTCTTACCTGGAAGGCCATGCGCGGCGCTTCGTGCGCACCTTCGATCCCAACAGTTATCTGTATCTTTCGCGCGCCAGCGACTGGTTCGACATCGCCGAGTACGGCAACGGCAGCGTGCTGGAAGGCTTGAAGCGCATTCGCATCGAGCAGGTGCTGGTGATCGGCGTCAGCACCGACATCCTGTTTCCGCTGGAACAGCAGGCACAGATCGCCGAAGGCCTGGAAGCGGCCGGCGCCAAGGTGGAATTCGTGGCGCTGGATTCACCCCAGGGCCACGATGCCTTCCTGGTGGATATCGAGAACTACAGCCGCGCGATCGGCGGATTTCTCTCACGCCTGTAATGGCGTCGGGAAGTGCGCCTCAAGCGGGAATTCCAGCGACCTGAACTCGGCGAACATCTTCTCCGCCTCCGGCAGCTCGCGCAGCGGCACGTACTCGCAGACGGCGGCAAAACGCTCCCACAGGTCAACCACGCGCGCGCTGGTGTGGGCCTCCTCGATGGCGCCATCCTTCCACTCGAACACCTCGACGATGATGCCGTCCAAGCCGCGCATCGCCTGGGCGGGCCGGTCGGTGACCAATCCCAGCGTGCGCAGGCATGGCACGTGCTCGCGAACCAGGGCCTCAAGCTCCTCTGCGCACCCCGGTTTCGGACGGTACGCTACAATCACCATCACACCCATGTGACGCTCCCCCTCGGCAATTCAGGGAAAGGCTAGCAGAGAAGCTTCAAGCCGGCGTCAAGGCCCGGCCTGCATGGGTGGCAAGCCTTTCAGATTGATCGAGACCATCGATGCTCACCACCGAATTCCCCGGCTGTCGGAAACTCATTCAGGCGATCGACACGGCTGTCGCCAAGGCCTCCACGCCTGCCATCACCGACAGCCTGCGCAACAGCCTGTGCAAGTTGATCCAGAGCCAGGAAATCGTGCTGCCCGCCTGCGTCTTCGAAACCGCCGAAAACCGCTATGCCCGCCGCGAGCTGTACCACAGCGACGAATACGGCTATTGCGTGGTCGCCATGACCTGGGGCCCCGGCCAGGGCACCCCCATCCACGACCATTGCGGCATGTGGTGCGTGGAAGGCGTCTGCAGCGGCGCGCTGGAGGTGGTCCAGTACGAGCGCCTGCCCGCCGACGACCAGGATGGCACCTACCGCTTCCAGCCGGTCGGTTCCATCCAGGCCGGCCCGGGCTCCGCCGGCAGCCTGATCCCGCCGCACGAGTACCACACCATCCGCAACCCCAGCGATGACGCCATCGCAGTAAGCCTGCACATCTACTCCGGCAACATGACCCACTGCGCGGTGTTCCAGCCCAAGGACGGCGACCGCTGCTACGAACGCCAGGACCGCCAGCTGAGTCTCGACCCGGTGAACTGAAACCGGCATAATAGGCGTTCGCACTTGCCGGTGTGGCGGAATGGTAGACGCGGCGGACTCAAAATCCGCTTCTGGCGACAGAGTGTAGGTTCAAGTCCTATCACCGGTACCAAGTGACATGAAGGCCGCTTTCGCGGCCTTTGTTTTTATCGCGGCCCAGCATCTTCGATGACCCGTCGTGGGCGGTTCATTCGCAAGTCGGCGATCCATCATCTGGGCGTTCCTTGTTCGTTACCGTCAAGGACTGCAGCGTTTGCCTGAATTGCTTTTTGTCCCCTCGTACTGCCGATGGTCGGCGCCCGAGAATGCGGCGGAACGTCCTGATCATGTGGCTCTGATCGCAAAAGCCTGCTTCCATCGCGATATCTACGTAGAGCAAGCTTGTTTCGCGCAATAGCCTGGTGGCGCACTCGACACGAAATCGCGCCGCTGTATCCGCAAGCCGTTCTCCCGCAGCCTGCTTGTAGGCCGCACCCAGCCACGCCATACAAAATGGGCGATGGGCCGGCAATGAATCGCTCTCCCACTTCGGTCCAGTTGGAGTACGAACCATCACGAAGAGCGATAACACCGGCCAACCGTGGGCATGCTCCGGCACCAAGCGGCCACTGCGGTCGATGGTCCTGCTGACAAGGGCGCCGCTGAATTCCCGCAACATAGTGTTCTATATTGGTTGGCGGGATCACGCAAGCAAATGGAACCGTAGTACTCGTCGATGACACAACTGCGGTAAGCGCCTGCAAGGCAGGCCTGCCTTAAATCCATCCAATACGATGCCGCACTGACGCGGCAGGATAGATCCCAGTGTTGCAAAGCTTCCATTAGAGGCCGCGTTGCATGCTTCCTGGTGTGATGCCAAACCCAGTCGAGAACCTGCGGGGGAATGAAAATGTCACGGCACCTGATGACTTCAGTTCACCGCGCTGCGCTCCTATTCGCGCTTGTCACCCTGGTCATGTTGGGCGGCGTCGCCCGCGCTTCCAGCAACCCCGCCGAAAATTGCTATATCGGCGCCTATCAACTTACCGACGGCAGCATTGTAGACATTGGCGCCACCGATCCTGCCTCATCGTTGCGTTGGCGCAGAGTTGACGGAACTACCGGCCTGTTGACGCGTCAGCCTGACGGCGCGTGGATGAGCACCCGCGGCTGGACCGGTCGGCCGGACGGCAGCATCGTCCGGTTTTCAGATTGTCGAGACGGCCGCATCACATTCGACGGCATGACAGGCCACCGGATCGCATTCGACATCGTCAACACGCGATTCCAGGGCTCCGGCGTCTCCCTCGCGGGTCGTCTGGTACTGCCGAAAGGCAAGGCGCGCGTGCCGATCGTGGTGCTCGTGCATGGTTCGGAACACGATTCCGCGCTCGACTTCTATGACCTGCAGCGCATGTTTCCGGCCATGGGCATCGGTGTCTTTGTGTACGACAAGCGTGGTACCGGCGCATCGGGCGGCAGCTACACCCAGGATTTCCTGCTGCTCGCGGACGATGCGATTGCAGCGGTACAGGAAGCCAAACGCCTGGCCGGTACGCGTGCCGGACGCATCGGCTACCAGGCCGGAAGCGAAGGAGGCTGGGTCGCGCCATTGGCTGCGAAGGTTTCCCCCGTGGATTTCGTCATTGTCGGTTTCGGACTTGCTGTCTCCCCGCTGGACGAAGACCGCGAAGCCATCGCCTACGATATGCAACGCCACGGCTACGGGCCGCGCGTCATGGCCAACGCCATGCAAATCGCAGACGCTTCGGCAGCCATCATCCTCAGCGACTTTCAAAGCGGCTACGACAGACTGGATGCGCTGAAGCTGAAGTACGGCAACGCACCCTGGTTCAAGTACGTGCACGGCGATGTCACATGGGCGCTGCTGGCGTGGCCAACGAGCGAGCTGAAGCAAAAGGGCCCGGTGTTATTTGCCGGCGTGCCGGCCCAGTACGACCCCATGCCGGTCTTGCATAATCTGGATACACCGCAGTTGTGGATTCTGGGCGGTGAAGACACGGACGCTCCGAGTGCTGAAACCATCCAGCGCTTGCGCGATCTGCAGGGAAAGGGGCATCCCGTAGCGTTGGCCGTTTTTCCGCACGCCGAGCATGGCATCTACGAATTTGAAACCAAGCCAGACGGGACGCGCGAGGACACCCGCAATTCCCAAGGCTACTTCGACATGATGCGTGATTACATTCTCGACGGAACGCTGCATGACACATATGGAGATGCCGTCCTGTACCGCGCCTCGGGCACCTCTCCTCGTCACCCAAGCCCTTGACCGCTTGGAGGCAAAAAAAGCCATTCCAGTCACGGACTCACAGGGTCGCTGCGGCCTGATCCGCAGGGCAAAATCGCTAAGCCGCCGAAAGGCTCTTGAACGCCGCGGCCAACGTACGTAGAGCATTGCGCGAGCGGCGATCATTGAGCGCCGTGTACAACACCACATCCTGGGTAGGCAGCGGCGGCAGCGACAATGCCGGGCCGACATCCACGGTGCCGCTCGGTGCCGTGCGCCGTGCCATCACGGCGATGGCCAATCCTGCCGCCGCGGCGGCGCCGACCACCGCGGCGCCCTTGCCGATGAACACTTCGGTCCACGCAATACCGGCCTGGTCCAGCGCACGCACGGCTGCGGCGCGGATGCCGCAGGATTCGCCTTGCGTGGACAGCGGCAACGGCTGGCCCGGGCGAAGCTGCCAGTTTGCGGCGCCGATCCAGGCAAAGTTTTCGCTGAAGATGGTTTCGCCTTGATTGCGGCGATGGTCCGCCTGCAGCACCAGCGCTGCATCAAGCGTGCCTTCTTCATACGCCTGCATCACTTCGCGCGAGCCTGCCACGCGCATTTCGATCAGCAGGTACGGATCATGCTCATTCATACGGCGCAGCAGCGCCGGCAGCTCGCTGCCGACGATCAGTTGGCTGATGCCGATCGTCAGCCGGCGCTGCTCCACCCGGAACGAAGCGATCGCGCGCTCATGCGCGCCGACGAGCGAGCGTGCCGCGTCGAGAAAAACGCTGCCCTCCGCGGACAGGCGGACCTGACGTGGCGTACGCTCCAGCAAGCGCCGGCCCAGCTGTTCTTCCAGGCGCCGCAGCTTCAGGCTGAGCGCGGACTGGGTGGTATCGAGCACCTCCGCGGCGCGCGTGAAACTCTGCAGATCGGCAATAAACACAAACGCTTTGACGGCGTCGAGATCCAGCGCTTTCATGGGCTCCATCACAACGTTTTTGCAATCGCCGGAATATACATCCATGACGTTTGGCAATGCATGGACTAAATGCTTGCAACCCGCTCGGCTTGAACGCCGATCCGGCGAGCCGATGCGCGCGAGCAGCGCTTCGTGGATGTGTTCCAGCACTTCCGATCCCGGCCTTGGAACCGGGCTGGCGACTCAGTACCGCAACGTCATCGTCAGATGATACGCAGCGTCATTTATCTTTTCGCTCGGATTCCGTCCGCAATATTCGTCCAGAAAACTTCTGACGGCGGTTCCATCAGCCTGTTTCAGCCGAAAGCCGGCCATGCTGGCGGCCGTGATGAAGCCTTGCGTCCAGTCGACCAGCGGCGTGTAGTTGAAGAAATCCCCTGTCTTCCTCGCTTCAACCCAGTCGCCACAGGATGCATTGCCGGCTCCATAAACCATTCCATCGTCATCCGCCTGTGCTGACATGGATGAGCACACAGCCCAGATGATCAGCAGCATAGCCAAGGTCGTCTTCATAACCGTTCCCCTATACGATTCCACTTGAACCAAAGCCCGCCCGCTCAATCCGATTCAACATCCTTATCGAGAGACATCCATCCATCCGGCGCGAAGTGCACGACCAAGCGCTGCCCTGCCCGCAGGCGACGCGCGGTGTCCAGCGATGCCGCCAGCACGGGCGCCATCTCCGCGAGCTCCACGGTGCGATTGCCGCGGCGCCGCTGCTTGCCCGCAAAGCGCACACGGTTGTATTGCGACCACGAGCCCATCAACAGCACGCAGACGATCGCCACGCTGAGCACGATGCTCAGGTCGCTGGCGGCATGCATCGGATGCATCAGGCCCAACTGCTTGAAGGCGTCTTCCGCGCCGAGCAACCAGGCGATCAAGGTGAGCAAGGGCAGCCATAGCGATATCCAGAGCGTCCATGCCACCATGGTGATGACGGTGAACAAGGTGCGCTGCAGCGGCGACTGGCGGTGGGGCCGGTTGATGATGAAGTCGGCTTTCATTAGATCCCCCTGTCAGGACTGGTCCAGATCGCCAGCGTGCCCTTGCGCTTCAGGATCGCCTTGGGCAACGCGACGACGGACGTGGCGGTGGTCAGCATCCAGTAAACCAGCGGATACCAGATCATCCAGTAGTAGTTGCGGCCGACGCGCGCTTCGTAGCGGCGGTCGATCAGCAGGCTGATGAGAAACTGCGCCATGCACACCATGCCGAGCACCACGCCGTTCCACTGCGGCACAAAGGTGGGTACGTGCAACGATGCCGGCATGGGCGCCACCAGCCCGAGCAGCCACAGCAGCACGATGCAGGCCATGTCGAACGACCATGCCAGGCTCACCAGGTATTCCAGCGCCACCATCCACATGCGCCGCTGGCGCCAGCGCAAGAGCTTCACGCCATAGCGCAGCAATACTTCCGAACCGCCCTGCGCCCAGCGCAGGCGCTGCTTCCAGAGACCGCGCAAAGTTTCTGGCATCAGTATCCAGCACAGCGCGTTGGGTTCGTAGCGAATTTCCCAGTGACGCATCTGCAGGCGCCAGCTGATGTCGATGTCTTCGGTCACCATGTCGGTGTTCCAGTAGCCGACGTCGTGCAAGGCCGCTTTGCGGAAAGCGCAGATCACGCCGGAGACGGTAAAGATGCGCCCGTACACGCGTTGTGCTCGCTTGATCAATCCGATGATCGACGAGAACTCGCCCACTTGCAGCCGGCCCAGCAGCGTGGAGCGATTGCGGATGCGCGGATTGCCGGTGACGGCGCCTACGCGCGGGCTTTCCAGCATATGCATCACCAGCCAATGCGTGGCGTAGGAATCGAGCAAGGCATCGCCATCCACGCACACCAGGTAATCGCCCCGGGCCGCGAGCGCCGCGGCGCGCAAGCCGCTGGCTTTGCCACGGTTGGTGGCGAAATGCAGCACGCGCAGCTCCGGAATCTCTTTCAGCAACTGATCAAGCTGTGCGCCGGTGTCGTCGGTGGAACCGTCGTTCACCGCGATGATCTCGAGCGCCGGATACGTCTGCTTGGCCAGCTGCTCGATGGTTTCGCGCACGTGCGCGCTTTCGTTGTGGCATGGCACGATCAGCGTCACCAAAGGATACGAAGGCAGCGGCAGCGGCTTCACGCGCGACGGCTCCTTGCGTTCCCAGCGAAAGAAATAGATCAGGCCGCCGCTCATCCAGATCAGCGACATCGCCAGCGGATAGAAGAAGGCGAACCCGAGCAAGTCATGGAGCGCGTGGCTGATCATCGTTATCGCTCCGGATAGGGGTAATCGGCGATGGAAATCGCCGGACGGACCGCTTCCAGCCGGGGCTGGTTGCGAAGGAAATCATCCGGGTAGTAGCCGAGGTGGCGTGCGCCTGAGATCTGCAGCAGACGGAAACGCGCATCGACGTCCTCCTCGCTGATGGCCTGCCCCGTGCGCCAGTCGCGCGTGGCCAGTTCGAACAAGCTGCGATCCAGTGCATGCGGGCCTGCGGCAGCCACGCGCGCGGCCAGTGCGCGGTACCAGCTGTCGTTATCCGCCTGCCGGTCGAGCTGCGGCATGGCCATCACGGCGGTGAGGTCGTAGTTGGCCAGGAACGCGGGCAGGCTTTGCGCGAACCACGCTTCCGACTTGGCGTCCATGATCGGCCGCACGTAAATGTTGCGCGCCGTTTTCACCTGCGGCCGCCAGCGCCGCACGCGCGCCGTCAACGCGTTGGTGAAGTCGATCAATGCGGCGGTGCGTTGCGCGGGCGTCATGTTCGACCACGGGCCAAGCCGGTCCGTGTCGCGGATATAGGCATCGTCGGAAAACAGCAGGCCGGCTTCGTCGGCATGCATGGCAAGATCTTCGTAGACGTCGCCGATCCATTGCCGTACCTGCGGATCCCACGGCGCGAGGCGATAGTGATCGCCGCCCGGTTTCGGTTCTCCGCCCAGCGACGGCAGGTTCGGCGCATCCGGAAAGCGGAAGGCGAGCACCGGCATCCATGCATACACGCGCACCTGGGCGCGCGTGCGCAGTTGCCAGGCCACGCGCGAGAACAGGTCAGCGCGCATCGGCAGGTGGCGGTTCGGAAAATACACGGCCTTCGCCACGCCGTCGCCGTTCGGATCGGCATAGGCCTGCAGCCATACCTGGCTGGGATGCATGCGGCGGATGCGGTCGAGCAGATGCGAAAGATTGCGTTCCTGCTGCGCCGGATCGGGATCGTAGACGTAGTCCAGATCCACCTGCACCGCGCGCACGGGATCGATGCGCGAGCGATGGCGCATCAACCAGCCAAGCCGGTTGGCGCTGATGTTGCCGCTGACCAGCAGGCGCGGCAGCGTGTGGTCGTCCGGCGATACGGGTATCGCATCGTCCAGGCTGAAGGAAATGCCCATGCCTTCGCTGGCTGCCAGTTGCATCGCTATCTGGTTGTAGGCGCCGTAGGGCCACACGATGGCGCGCGGGCGATGGCCGGTGGCGTGCTGGATTTCGTCCGCGCTCTTGCGCAGATCGTCGCGCAGGCGCGCTGCGTAGGCGGCTTCGCTTTCATAGCGCGCGCCGTGCGGGTCGTACGCCAAGGTCACTACGGCCGGCAACTGGTTGCCCTGCGGATTGGCGTCGATGCCTTCGTGCAGATCCCAGGTGTGCGAAGCGAACTCCACCAGGCCGGACCCCTGCATCTCGCGCACCTGGTCCCAGGTGAGGAAGCATTCGCGCGTGCAGGTGCCGCCGCCGTAGGGCATCTTGCGGCCGGAAGCCATGTCGATCCATGAGCCTTCCAGCGCCGCCAGCGCGGGATAACCGTATGCACGCAGCAGCGGATACACGCGCGTGTAGAAACTTTCCAGCCCGTCGTCGAAGGTGAGCAGCACGGCGTGCGGCGGCAGCGGCGCCCCGCCCTGCCGCGCCGCGATGACCTGATCGAGGCTTACCACCTGATAGCCGTTGGCCTTCAGCCAGTCGAAATGCGCGATCAGGTGATCCGTGCTGGTGGCGTCCGGATCGCGATCGCCCTGCAAGCCGACGTCGTCGCGCACGTCGTGATAGGCGAGCACGGTCAGGGATGCATCCGTTACGAGCGCGCCCGCGCGGGCCAATGGCGCAACGATGAGCAGAAGCAAGGTGAGCAGGATCATGCGCATCGCTACTCTCCCCAATGCATGGATACGTCGAGCACCACGCGCGACTCGTGCCGCCCGTCGTAAGGCTGCCAACGCCAGCTCACGCCCCAGCCGAAACGCAGGCCGGCACGCGGCTGGAACGTTTGTCCGTAGCGCATGCCGGCCATCCAGCCGGTCGCGTAGTTGCGCTCGGCGTAGCGGCCGATGGCTGCATCGAAGCGTTCGTTCCAGGAGCGGGCGTCGTATTGGTAGAGCGCGTTCTGCAGCGTGGCGGTCAGCGCGTAGGAGCGGTCCCAGGCTGGGTTGAAATACGGCCGATCTTTTTCGCTATTGGTGGAACCGCCGATTTCCACGCCGCCATCCAGGCTGAGGTTCGGGCCGGTGTGCAGGCGTTGCACGAAGTCGGCCAGCCAGCCTTTGCGCAGGTTGCCGTCGGTGAAGTGATCGCGGTACAGCGCCAGGCGCGCCGAGCTAAGTTCGCTCGCGCGCCACTGCACGGCAGTGCTGAACGTGTTGCCGGTGATGCCGTAGAACTGCGCGCGCAGCGGAATATCCGCACCGGCGCTGCTGGCGTCGGCCGACCACGACCAATGATCGCCGATGGCCCAGTTGAAGCCTGCTTCCACGTCGGTGCGACGTACGTAGCGATCGGCGGACGGCAGCGCCTGCAGGTAGAACGACAGGTTCGGCAGGAAGCCCTGCAGACCGAGGCCGCCGCGATCCCTCGCGACGTGGCCCTCGGGTAAAGCGGCGGACGCCGCGCGCGCCAGTACCAGCACGCGCCAGCGATCGTCGATCAGGGGGCTGGCCAGCGTCGCCTGCGTTTCCTGGTCGCGGTCGCCGTAATCCGGGCTGCTGCCCCAACCGTTGTCGTGCACAAGATCGAATTGCCAGCCGCGCTGGCGATCCCATGCCTGCAATGCATCCTGCACGCGGCCGCTGCGGCCGGCCTGCTGCTGCGCCTGGTCGAGTGAGGCCTGTGCGCCGGCATAGTCGTACGTGGCGCGCGCGACCTCGGCATCGTCCAGCGCGGCGCTGGCGTCGTGCTCGTCTTCGAGCGTGGCGGCGATCTTCAGCGTGTCTGCGGCGCGATGCGGCCAGCCGCGCGCCAGTTCCGTCATCGCCAGTTGGCGGCGCAGCTCCGCGTTACCCGGCGCCTCGGCGCACATGGCGGCGAGGCGCGTGTAGGCGCTCTGCAACTCGCCGACGTCGGCGTGCAACTGCGCAGCGGTGCTGTCTGTATCGACCTTGCGCGGATTGCGCTTGGCCGCACGTGCGCCAGGCGGATGCAACCAGCGCGGCTGCGCGGCGGCGGCCTTGTCGATGGTGGTCAATGCCTCATGCGTGCGGCCGGCGGCGAGATAGGCGTAGGCCAGGTCGATGCGTGGATCGCTATCGCCCGGCGCGTAAGGGCCGGGATCGCGGCGGATGCTGTCTTCGTACAGCGCGACGGCCTCGCCCGGCCGGTGCTGTTGCATCAGCGCATCGGCGGCGGCGCGCTGTGCATAAGGCGGCAACACTGCGCCTTGCTGCTTGAGCTGGGCGTAGGCGGCCACGGCCCGGTCGGCACGATCGCCCTGATCCTGCGCGACAAGCTGGTCGAGCTGCGCGCGCGCGCGCAGGTCCGCCGGCACCGCAGGGTCGTCCGCTGCGCGCTGCGTGTCGATGATGGCCCGATCGACATCCGCATAAGGATGCGTGGCATCGGCGGGCATGCCCTTGGCCCAGCGCACTTCATGCGCGGCGTAGTCGGCCTGCAGTTGCGCCTGCTCGGTTTTGTCCATCGGCGGGGACAGCCTTGCGGCCAGCTCCCTGGCGCGTGCGGCGCCGCCCAGTTCCGACAGGATCTGGATGGTGAGCAACTGCGCGTTGCGATCATCGGGCCAGTGCGCCAGCACTTCGTCGCAATGCGCAAGCGCTTCGATACGGTGCCCGGCGGCACGCTCGGAGCGCGCCTGGGACAGCAGCGCATCGCGATCGGCTGCACTATTCTGCGCAGCCGTCTCGCCCGTTGCGCACAAAGCCAGCGTAACGAAAACCGCCAGCGTCGCACGCCGCAGCCTCATCGCCTGCGCGGCCGATTCCGCTTTTTTTGGCACGCACTTCCCCATCGCCAGACTCGCTTTTCGCGTCCAACGTGAAAACACTTAAGTTCGGTGAAGCTGCTTGCTTTCCCACTGCTCCGTCGAACTCCCTCTCTGCAGTCATAGAGGGGCAAGAATCAGGCCATCAGGCGAGCGGGGTGATTGCCACGTGACAAAGAGATCGTTCGATGGCGAGCGATGGCGTCCAGAAGGCGGCGGGAGCGGCCAAAACCCTCAGCTAAGCCATTGCCTTTATTGAAAATAACCTGACCCTGCAGCCTGACTTGTCCAAACAAGGCATCAGGGAGAAAACGCGGTGCATCGCACACTGCCCGAAAAAGGGGCAGCCGACTGTTTCTGTCACTTTCGCCCCCGCAGGCTCACTGCTGCTAGCGGCTGGATGAAGAGCGCAGCCCGAACAGGACCAGCAGCACCGCCCCCACCGAGATACCGCAATCGGCCACGTTGAAGGTGGGGTAGTACCAGTCGCGGTAGTAGACCTGGATGAAGTCGGTCACCTGGGAGGCGTGCAGGCGGTCGATGAGATTGCCCAGCGCGCCGCCGATCACCAGCGACAGCGGCGCCGCCGTGCGCCATTCGCGCCGCGCCGTGCGCGTGAGCCACACCACCAGCGCCACGGTGATCGCCACCGCCAGCACCACGAAGAACCAGCGCTGCCAGCCGCCGCTCTGCGCGAGGAAGCTGAAGGCCGCACCGGTGTTGAAGGCGAGGTTCCAGTTGAGGAAGCCCGGGATCACCGGATGCGGCAGGCCCGGCGGCTGCAGGGCGGCGAGCGCCCACCACTTGGTGAGCTGGTCGAGGGCGATCAGCAGGACGGAGAGCAGGAGCCAGGGGAGTGCGTTGGGTTTGGGGTGCATGGGTGTTCTCAGAGATCACATGGCAAGGCGGGATCTTGCTCCCTCCCCTGCGTGCAGGGGAGGGTTGGGGTGGGGTTGTATGGGCTTGCGGCACAGTTTGAATGCAACGCGAGATTGGCTTCACCCCACCCCAGCCCTCCCCTACTACACGCAGGGGAGGGAGTTGGTTCGCCGCGGATTTAGAACCAACGCCGATCTTCGCCCGGCCCTTCCACATTGCCCACGCAACGCCCGCAGATCTCCGGATGCTCCGGATGGCTGCCGACGTCATCGCGGCGATGCCAGCAGCGGATGCATTTGGGCGCCAGCGTTACCGCCGCCCTCACCCATGCCGTCTTGCCGTCGACGTCCGCCGCATTGACCTGCGCACTCTCGCCATCCTGCCCCACCAGCGGTTCCACTTTGGACGCCGCGTGCAGCTTCACGTCGGAGGTGATGAAGAAGAAGCGCAGTTCATCCGCCATCGCCGCATAGCGCTGGATCAGTTCGGGGTCGGCATGGATGGTCAGTTCCGCTTCCAGCGCCGCGCCGAGTTTTTCGTTCTTGCGCATTTCCTCCAGCACGCGCGAAGCGGTATCGCGGATCGCCAGCAACTCGGACCAATAACGGCGCTGCTCAGGAGAACCCTGCGTATTCGCCAAGCCGTCGTACCAGGTTTCGAACAGCACGCTTTCGCCGCGCTCGCCAGGCATGTGCTGCCAGATTTCCTCGGCGGTGAACGACAGCACCGGCGCCAGCCAGCGCACCATCGCCTCCAGGATGCGATACATCGCGCTCTGCGCACTGCGACGGCCGTGGCTGTCGGTGGGCATGGTGTAGAGGCGGTCCTTGGTGATGTCCAGGTACAGCGCGCCCATTTCGGTGGTGCAGAAGTTCTGCACGCGCTGCACGATTTCGGGGAAGTCGTAGCGCTCGTACGCGGCGATCACCGTCTGCTGCATGTCGTACGTCTGGCCGATCGCCCATTGGTCGAGCAGCAGACTTTGTTCGACCGGCACCATGTGTTTGGCCGGATCGAAACCGTCCAGATTGCCAAGCAGGAAGCGCGCGGTGTTGCGGATGCGGCGATACATATCCGACACGCGCTTCAGGATTTCCTCCGACAAGGACATCTCGTAGCGATAATCGGTGGATGCCACCCACAGGCGCAGGATGTCCGCGCCCATGCGATTCATGATGTCCTGCGGCTCGATGCCATTGCCCAGCGACTTGGACATCTTGCGGCCCTGCGCATCGACGCTGAAGCCGTGCGTAAGCAACTGCTTGTACGGCGGCTTGCCGTCGAGCATGGCCGCGGTGAGCAGCGAGGAATGGAACCAGCCGCGATGCTGGTCCGAGCCTTCAAGATAAAGATCGGCCGGAAACGCCTGCACGTCGGCATGCGAGCCGCGCAGCACGTGCCAGTGCGTGGTGCCGGAATCGAACCACACGTCCAGCGTGTCGCGGTTCTTTTCGTAGTGTTCGGCGTCGGCGCCCAGCAGTTCGGCCGGGTCGAGCGTCTGCCACGCTTCGATGCCGCCCTGTTCGACGCGCTTGGCGACTTCTTCCAGCAGTTCCAGCGTGCGCGGATGCAGCTCGCCGGTTTCGCGATGCACGAAGAAGGCCATCGGCACGCCCCATTGGCGCTGGCGCGACAAGGTCCAATCGGGACGGTCGGCGATCATGCTGTGCAGACGCTGCTTGCCCCAGGCGGGGAAGAACTGCGTGGCTTCCACGCCTTCCAGCGCCACTTCGCGCAGCGTCTTGCCGCCGTCCTTGGGCGTGATATCCATGCCGGCGAACCACTGCGATGTGGCGCGGTAGATGATCGGCGTCTTGTGCCGCCAGCAGTGCATGTAGCTGTGCGCGTACTTGTGTTGGTGCAGCAGCGAACCGGCCTGGTCCAGCGCTTCGACGATCTTCGGATTGGCCTTCCACAGGAACATGCCGCCGAACAGCGGCAGCCAGGACGCGTACACGCCGTTGCCCATCACCGGATTGAGGATGTCGGCATCCTTCATGCCGTGCGCCTTGCACGAGTGGAAGTCTTCCACGCCGTAGGCTGGCGAGGAGTGCACCACGCCGGTGCCGGTATCCAGGGTGACGTAGTCGCCAAAATAGACCGGCGAGAGGCGCGCATAACCCGGATCGACCGCGTACAGCGGATGGCGGAATTTCAGCTCGCCCAGCGACTGGCCAGGCACGGAGGCGATGATTTGGCCGTCCAAACCATACGTCTTCAGGCATTCTTCCACGCGCTCGGTAGCGAGAATCAGCAAACCCTTGGGCGTATCGACCAGGCTGTAACTGAACTCCGGATGCAGGTTGAGCGCCTGGTTGGCGGGAATGGTCCAGGGTGTGGTGGTCCAGATCACGATCTGGCCGTTGGGCTTGGGCAGTTTTTCCAGGCCGAAGGCTTTGGCGACGGCGGCGGGATCGTCGAAGGCGAAACCGACGTCGATCGCGATGTCGACCTTGTCCTCGTATTCCACTTCCGCTTCGGCCAGCGCCGAGCCGCAGTCGAAGCACCAGTTCACCGGCTTCAGGCCGCGGTAGATGTAGCCCTTGCGCAAGAGCTCGGCCAGGGCGCGGATTTCGCCGGCTTCGTTCTGCGGCGCCATGGTGAGGTAGGGACGATCCCACTCGCCGAGCACGCCCAGGCGCTTGAAGTCGGCCTTCTGCTTGTCGATCTGCGCGTTGGCGTAGGTGCGCGCCTTGCTCATCACGTCGAGCGGCGGGAGCTCCTTGCCGAACTGTTTTTCGATCTGGATTTCGATCGGCATGCCGTGGCAATCCCAGCCGGGCACGTACGGCGCGTGGAAACCGGCGAGCAGCTTGGACTTCACCACCACGTCTTTAAGGATCTTGTTGATCGCGTGGCCCAGATGGATCACGCCGTTGGCGTACGGCGGGCCGTCGTGTAGCACGAACAGCGGGCGGCCCTTGGCCTTTGCCTGGATTTGCGCGTAGCGGTCGGCCTTTTCCCATTCGGCCAGCCAGCCCGGTTCGCGCTTGGGCAGGTCGCCGCGCATCGGGAAGGTGGTCTGCGGCAGGTTGATGGTGCTTTTGTAGTCCTGGGTCATCGTTCGGGCGCCGTGTTTACGGTGGTTCCGCTTCGATGCCCTGAGGGAACCGAAGCCTCGGTGCTTGCCGCGCGCGGCGGCAAGCGCACGCGCTTCGGCGAGAGCTCGTCAAATAATAATGATCGCTGTGGTGGCTACGGCGGGCATGGTGCTCATGATGTGGCCTGGTTCGCGTCGATCAACGCCGGGTTCATCCCAAGGATCTCCCGGGCGGAACGCGCATCATGCCGCATTTGCTCCTTCAATGCGTCCAGTCCGTCGAATTTCATCTCGTCGCGCAGCTTGGCGACGAACTCCACCGCCATGCGCTGGCCGTAGAGATCGCCCTCGAAATCGAACAGGTGCACTTCCAGCAGGGGCTCGGCCACTTCGTTGACCGTGGGCCGCACGCCCAGGCTGGCCACGCCCGGCCAGCTGCATTCGCCCTCGCCCAGCCCCACGCGCACGGCGAAAATGCCGTGCACCGGGGTGGCGCGGTCGCGCAGGTGGATGTTGGCGGTGGGGAAGCCCAGGTCGCGGCCGAGCTGGTTGCCGTATTCCACCTTGCCCTCGATCACGAACGGCCGGCCCAGCAGCGGCGCGGCGGCGCCGAAGTTACCAGCGGCCAGCAGCGCCCGCACCCGGCTGGCGGACACGCGCTCGCCATCCAGCAGCACCGCCGGCATGGTGTGCGCGACGAAGCCGCGTTCCTTGCCGACGCGTTCCAGCATCGCCACGTCGCCGGCACGCTTGTGGCCGAAGCGGAAATCCGCGCCCACCCACACTTCGCGCACGTTGAGGCGGTCGATCAGCACGCGCTGGATGAAATCTTCCGGCGACATCGCCGTCAGCGCCTGGTTGAAGCGCAGCAGCAGCGTGTGTTCCATGCCGGCGGCGGCGAAGCCCAGCAGCTTCTCGCGCACGCTGGACAGGCGCGGCACGGGCTCCTTGGAGAAATACGCACGCGGCAACGGCTCGAAACTCACCACGATCGGCGTGCAGCCCAATGCCTGCGCACGCTTGCGCACTTCGCTGAGCAAGGCTTGATGGCCGCGGTGCAGGCCATCGAAAGCGCCGACCGCAACCACACTGCCGCCGGGGGCCAGGCACGGCCCCGCGACGTCCCGGGACAGTTTTATCATTCACGCAGTATAGCGTTCACGCATGATGCAAATCGCGTAGACGGAAGCCCGCAGCAAACAGCACCGCGACGTAGGTCGCGCCGCCCACGCCAACCAGCAACGCCAACCGCCAGATGCGCCCGATCACCTGCAACTGCGTCCAGTCCGGCCAATACCAGCGGCCCAGCAGCAACACCGCCACCATCGCGGCGCACGCCAGCGCCAGGCGTGTCAGATGTCGCCCCCAGCCTGGCTGTTGCTGGTAGATGTCCGCCCGCCGCAGCCAGCGCCACAACAGCAGCAGGTTGATGTAACTGGCCACCGCGCTGGCCATGCCAAGCGCCAGGTGCAAGCCGGGAACCTTCGAAAGGCCTTCGAACAGCGGGCCGGCCTTCAGCGCGGGCGGTGCCCATAGCGTGTAAAGCAGCCACAGAAACATGCCATTGAGCAGCATGTTGGAGAGCAACGAGGCGACGCCCGCACGCACCGGCGTACGTGTGTCCTTGCGCGCATAGAACGCCGGCAGCAGCACCTTCACCAGCGCATACGCCGGCACGCCGAAACTCAGCGCCGTCACCGAGAGCGTCGCCATGCGCGTATCGAACGGCCGGAACTGGCCGTTCTGGAACAGCGTGGCGACCAGCGGCTGGGCCAGCAGCATCAATCCGAACATCGCCGGTACCGCAATCAACAGCGTGGTGCGCAAGCCCCAATCGAGCGCCTTGGAAAAACCCTCGTGATCGGTCGCCACGTGATGCCGCGACAGCGAAGGCAGGATCACCGTGCCCAGCGCCACGCCGAACACGCCCAGCGGCAATTCCAGAAAACGATCGGCCTGCGACAGCCAGGTCTGCGAACCGGCGATCAGCAGCGAGGCGATCACCGTGTCGAACAACAGGTTGATCTGCGATACGGAGGAGCCAAACAAGGTCGGCACCATCTGCTGCATGATCCGGCGCACTTGCGGGTGGTTCCAGCCCCAGCGCGGCCAAGCGAGCAGATCCAGGCTGCGCAACGCCGGAAGCTGGAACAGCACCTGCAATGCACCCGCGGCAAGCACCGCCCAGCCCAACGCCAGGATCGGCGTCTGCAAGCGCCGCGACAGCCACCACGCGCCGGCGATCATGCACAGGTTGAGGATCACCGGCGTCAGCGCCGGCAAACCGAACCGATGGAAGCTGTTGAGCGCGCCGCCCGCCAGCGCGGTCAGCGAGACGAACAAGAGGAACGGAAACGTCAGCCGCAGCAGCTCCACCGTCAGCGCGAACTTATGTGGCTCGTCCACTGCGCCCGGCGTGAATACCGTGGCCACCTGCGGCGCAAACAACACGCACAGCGCCGCCACCATCAGCAGCACGCCGCCGAGCGTGCCGGCCACGCGCGACATCAGCTCTTTCAGTTCGGCGTGCGTGCCCTTCTCCTTCACCTCCGTGAAGACCGGCACGAACGCCGTGGAGAACGCCCCCTCCGCGAACATGCGGCGCATGAAGTTGGGAATGCGGAACGCCACCCAGAACGCGTCGGTGGCGAGGTTGGCGCCGAACACGTGGCTGATCGAGATATCCCTGAGCAACCCCAGCACGCGGGAAACCATGGTCATGCTGCTGAAGGAAAGCAGCCCGCGTAACAGGCTAGGTGACTTCATGCTTCTTCCGATGTCCTCAAGGGCTCGCAACGGCGGGAATTCTGACAGTCGGACTGGAGCTTGTAACCGGCAACCGCACGCCTCGCGGCTATTCGGCCGTTCGCCGTGAAAACCAGGCGAACAAGGCGACGATGATCAAGCGCGCGGCGATATTGGCTACAAGGAGCTGGTTTCCGATCTGCCGGCTGGCCGCATAGGCTTCAAGCAACGCGGAGGCCGCATGAAAGACCATGCAGGCACTGGCAACCAGGCGCAGCCCCCGCGGTTCGCTGAGCCGGCTGCCGCCAAAGGAAAGAAACGCGATGCCGAACTCGGCGCCGGCCAGCAGGTAGGCCAGAAGATAGCCATTCGCCTCCAGTCGCACGCCGGCCATGCGTGGTATCAACCCAGGGGAAACGGTAAGCACGATGGCAGCGGCCAGCGTGATCACGCCATGGATGACCAGGAGTTTTCGCAAGCCTGCAAAACTCGCCATGCTGCCGCCTTGCCGATGGGATTGGGCTATTCTCGGCGCTCGGGCCTGGAATCGGCGAAGATACCCCGCAATGGCCCGGCAAAACAGCCCAACCACTTGACCCACCGGCAAATTGACGCCATAATTGCCGCCTTTTTCCAGCCCTAATATTCATTCCGGAGTTCTACCTTGGCCAACATCAAGTCCGCGAAGAAGCGCGCGCGCCAGTCCGAGCAGCGCCGCCTGCGCAACGTCAGCGCCCGTTCCATGGTTCGCAGCGCCCTGCGCAAAGTCGTCAAGGCCATCGAGGCCAAGGACAAGGCAGCCGCCGTGGCCGCTTTCGCCGTGGCCCAGCCGGTGATGGATCGCTACGCCGCCCGCGGCCTGATCCACAAGAACAAGGCCGCTCGCCACAAGAGCCGCCTGAATGCCAAGATTCACGAGCTGGCCTAAGGGCTAGCGGCATACGGGTTGGCGAAAAAGCCGGCGGAGACGCCGGCTTTTTTGTTATCTGAATTTCGCCATCTCCCAAGGGAGAAGGCGGGCCGGCGGAAACGCCGGCTTTTTTGTGCCTGGAATTTGGCTCCAACTCGCCTGGATCGGCTCCCTCCCCTGCGATAGTAGGGGAGGGCTGGGGTGGGGTTGCTCATGCTTTAGCATGCAGCCGAATCCCACCATGAGCTTTCCGATCGCAAAAAAACATTGCAGCGACATCGGGCTCCCGCCGCTCGCTGCGCTCGCACCCCACCCTCCCCCCTACTTCGCAGGGGAGTGGACATATCCTGGAGGGTGCGGGACGCTCCGCTAAAGCGTGCCGTCCCTTGCACGCAGAGTGGCTAGAGCGAAGCGAGCTGCACCTTCATCGCCCGCACCTCATCCACACTGCTCTGCTCGATATCCGGCGCCAGATCCAGCAAGGCCGGATTGAGATAACGCATGGAGGACTTCACCACCGTCCGCGCCGAGCCATGAAACTCGTGCGCCCCGGTCAACCGCGCCACCTCGGCCAGGTTGCCGGAGCGGATGCCTGCGCCGGCCATGATCCTGATTCGATCGCCGGCCTGCCTGACCAGGCCGGCAATGACCTGTGCACCGGCCAACGCATTCGCGCATCCGCCCGAGGTGAGCACGCGCTCGCAGCCCAGCGCCATGATATCGTCCAATGCACGGCCCAGATCCGCACTGGCATCGATCGCGCGATGGAAGGTCACACCCAGCCGGCCGGCGGCGCGCACCAGTTCGTGGCAACGCGGGTCGACATGGCCATCAGCATCCAGCGCACCGATCACCACGCCGTCAAAACCCAAACTGACGCAGGTTTCTATATCACGCCGCATCATCTCGAAGTCGGCCTCGTCATACAGGAAATCACCTGCGCGCGGCCGTACCAGTACATACACGGGAATGCGCACCCGCTCTCGTACGACTGCCAACATGCCGCATGACGGCGTGATCCCGCCTTCGGCCAAGCTACTGCACAGCTCGACGCGGTCCGCGCCACCTTCCTGCGCAGCGAGGGCGGAAGCGAGCGAACCGGCGGCAATTTCAAGCAAGGGTTGTCTGGACATCAGCTGTAGGTGGTCTGGTAGAGGCTGGGCGAGGCAAGCAGGCGATCTTGTTGCTGCTTGTCGCAGACGGCATAAGTGAAGCCCTTCTGGATGGCGTACGCACCGCATTCGCCATCCCGCCGCAAGGCGAGGAAGCCGACCTGCATCTCCTTCGTCGCCTCGGGGCGCTTTTTCACGATACGGCGCACGGCTTCTTCGCAGGCCTCCTGCGGGCTGCGTCCCTGGCGCATCAATTCCACCACCAGGAAGCTGCCGGCGTTGCGGATCACTTCCTCGCCTACGCCCGTCGAGGTCGCACCACCCACTTCGTTATCGACATACAGACCCGCACCGATGATCGGGCTGTCGCCCACGCGGCCGTGCAGCTTCCACGCCATGCCGCTCGTCGTGCAGGCGCCGGCAAGACGGCCGTTTGCGTCCACGGCCAGCATGCCGATGGTGTCGTGATTGTTCTTGCCGCCCGGCATGCCAAGGTTCTGCAGGCTGCGGTGATAATCGCTGTTCTCGCTGTTGGCCACCGGCTTGTACTTGGCCTGCTTCAGCCATTCGTGCCACGCTTTTTCCGATTCGGGCGTGAGCAGGTTTTCCTTCTTGAAGCCCTGCTGCAAGGCGAACTCCAGCGCGCCGTCGCCGACCAGCAATACGTGCGGCGTGTTCTCCATCACCTTGCGCGCCACGTTGATCGGGTGGGCGATATGTTCCAGCGCCGCCACCGCCCCACAGCGACCGTCGCCGTCCATGATGCTGGCATCAAGTGTCACGTGGCCGTCCCGGTCGGGATAGCCCGCGCGCCCCACGCTGTGATTGTTGAGATCCGACTCGGGCACCATCACGCCCTTCTCCACCGCATCCAGCGGCTTGCCGCCCTTGCCCAGCACGGTCCACGCGGCCTGGTTGGCGGGCACGCCGAAGTCCCAGGTGGAAACGACGCGTGCGCCGACGTTGCCGGGAACGGAACCTGCAAGCGTCGCAGCGCTGCGCGATAGTTTGGGCAACGCCAGGGCGGATGTGGCGAGCAGGGTGGTCTTCAAGAAATTGCGGCGATCGGTCATGGGCATCTCCCGGTGTAGCAGAGCTGGATGATGACGGATAAGTGGTGATGTGTGTACGGGTTAGCAGCAAGCATCGGTGACGTGGCGCCAGGCCCAATCCCAGGCGATGCGCTCCTGCTCCAGCCGCACTCGCCGATAGTCGCCTTCGCGCAGAGCGCGATAGAGAAGCTGCTCGCCGTCGTTGAGGTTGGGGAGCGTAACGGCTGCATGCTGCGCCTCCTCCCTGCCCCACAACGCATTGAAGGCCAGCAACGTCGGCTCGTCCATCATCAAGGAACGCGTCTGCGGCAAGTACGCACGCAAGCGACTGAGGATCGCCAGGCCATGCGTGTCGATATCGCCCCAGTAAAACACCGGCAATGCCGCCAGCCATGGAAGCTTCGCCATGGCATCCACTGCGTAACCGCGGCGCATGAACACCACTGTGCCAGGCAGCGATTCGCAGGCGAGGCCCGTGACGAGATTTTCAACGATCAACACGCGCTGGGCAGGCAGGTTCAAATCGATGAACTCGCCGACTGGCGCTTCGATATCGGATAGTCCGCCAAGCTGCGCGCTGAGCTGCTTGTCGAGCAGCCGCATGCGGAGACGGTCAGGCGCAGCCCGCAGTCCAGTGAGGGTGAAGAAATCGCCGGTAGCGGGGATGCCACGCAAAGCTGCAACCCAGCACGCAACGACAGCACGCCGCGATTCCACCCATTTGCTGTCGATGCCGGGAACCGGCAACTGGCGCGGATAGAGATGCGAGCAAGGGTACTCGCACAACCATATCACCACCTTGCACAGGCGCTCGAATTCCGCGTCACTGAAGTCAGCCAGCACATCGAAGTGTCGCGACAATTCCATTCGCCACGATTCATTGCTTGCCCATGCTGCCAGCTCATCGAAGCGCCGTATCGCTTGCGACCAGCGCGATGCTTGCCCCAGTTCCGCGGCAACGGCGCCAGGTGTGTCGAACTGCCAAGCACATGGAACATGCTGTTCGCCGACGCGCGACCAGATGCGTGTCTCATAGCGCACCACCCCGCGGTTTGCATGCGAAACATCACGCCACTGCGCCAGCCAGCGATCGAAGCGCGTCCAATCCGCCAGCACGTCCGCCTCCGTGGGCGGCTCCGTGCTGAACGGCAACGGCCATTCGCCCTGCCCCAGCAGCCAGTTGCGCCGCTGGTTTTTCCAGCGCCCCTCCAGCCGCTTGCGCAGTTCCTCAGGCGTCCGCATCGGCCTGCGCCTGACGCGCTTTCTCCGGCAAGGCCAGTCGCTTGTTGGCATCGTCGTATTCGATCAGCAGCACGCCCGAATCATGGCGGCCGGTGATATCGACGAAACACGCGCCGCCGATGAACGGCTCCAGTGTCATTACCGATTTCAGCGGCGTAGCCACCACCATCTGGAAGCCGAAGTTCTCGAAGATGTTCATCGCCAGCGCGGTGAATTCGTTGTCGGCTTTGTCGAAGGCTTCGTCCAGCACCACCGGCGCATAGCGCGGCAGATGGCCATCGTCGCCGCCGAGCTGGTAACGCAACGCCGCGGCAAGACAGGTCGTTGCCAGCTTCTGCCGCTGGCCACCGGACTTGCCCGCGCCGCTGCGATACACCTCGACCGTCTCCAGCGTAGTGGCATCCTTTTCCACACCGACGAACTCGACGTGCTGGCGCACGTCCAGCACGTGCTCGCGCCAACGCTTGTGCTCGGGATCGTCCGCAGCCAGCTTGGCCACCAATTGGCGCAACACCGCGAACTGGGCTTCGGCGCGCTCGCGGTCTTCGGTCTGGTGATGCGACAGCACGTCGCGCAGTTGTAGCTGGAACTCCTTCACTTCCGGCAGGCCGCGATCGGTCAGCTCGATCTGCAGGATGGTGCCGCGATTGAACGGCACGCGCTCAAGGCTTTCGTTCACTTCGTCCATGCGCTGGCCGATCGACTTGCGCGCCTCGGTCATGTGTTTCTGCAGCACCAGCAGGTTCTGCTTGCTCTGGCTTTGCAGCAGCTCGAAGAAGCGTGCTTCGTGCTTGGGCAGGCCATCCAGCTCCAGACGACGCAAACGCGAAAGGAAGCCTTCCACCGAATCCATGTTGGGCGTGAAGTCGGCGCTGTCCTGCGGCCATTTGCGGCAGAAACTGCGGAAGCATTCCTCGATGTCCTGGACCAACGCGTTATCGCGCGAGGCATGCTCGGCGAGCGCGTCATTCAAACCGTCTTTTACCTGGTTGATCTGGCGATCGAGATTGTCCAGCGTGAGCGGCGCATGCTCAGGCAAGCGCACTGCCAGCGCCGCCGACTGTGCCGACGAAAGCGACATGGCATTCGCCAGCTGCAAACAGGATTCGCGCCTTCTGCTGGCATCGTTGCGATCCCGGCCCAGCGAAAGACGCTCGGCGACCGCATCTTCCAAGGTCTTGGCGGCACGAGCGCGCGCAATCCGTTCGTTGTCGAGTTGCTGCATGATCTGCTGCAGCGTGGCGTCGCCTGCGCGCAATTGCTTGAGCTGGTCCTCGATATCGCCCAGGCGGCGCAGCTTGGGCGCGATGTCGATCTCTTCCCATTCCAGGTTGGCCAGCGCGGCGGCGGCAAGGCGGCGGTCGCCATCGGCGTCGCGCTCAGCCTTCAGCTTGTCCAGCGCGGCGGCGCTTTGCGCGATGGCTTGTGCTAGTTCCTGCCCTTCCCGCTCGAACAAGCCAAGCTTGTCGCGATTGTCGAAACCGAGCACCCAGTTGCGGCGGTCATCCACCGCACGTCGGTCGTCTTTCTCGTAGCGGTCGCCGGGATGTTTCACCTGGCCTTCGCGGGTCAGCGCGCGCTCGGCGTGGCGCAAGGCCGCGGCAGAGTCCACGCAGGCGTAATCGAAGCGCCGTGCCAACTCATGGGAGAGCCAATCGCGATGCGCATGGTCGCGAATGTCCAGCCGATGCACCAGCGAACGGGATTCCAGCGTGCGACTGCCAAACGCATCAGCACGGCCGACGCGGTAATACACCAGCTTGCCGCCCAGGTGCGTCTTGTTGACCCAGGCGGAGACTTCCGCGTACTGGCGTTCGTCCACCAGCAACGACAGCGCAAAGCCATGCAGCACACGCTCGATGGCGCCGCGCCATGCCGCATGCTCGGTCTTGACCTGCAGCAGCTCGCCCACGAACGGCAGGCTGTTTTCGGACCAGCCCAACTCGCTGCACAAGCGTGCGCGCATCGCCTGGATCGGCGCGGAAATGTTGGACGGATTGCGCTTGAGCGCATCGATTTCCGCGCGAACGGCGGCAAAACGCTGGCTGGCCTGATCGCGCTCGCGTTTGAGCGCGTCCATCTGTTCTTCCAGGCCGGCAGCGCGGTCACGCGCGCCATCCAGTAATTCGCGCGAACGGCCGACGATCTCGGCGAAGCCCTGCGCGGTAGAGGGCATGCTCCAGCCCAATTCATCGCAGGCTTTTTCCGCTTTGTCGCGGCGCTTCATGCGTTCGTCACGCTCGCGGGAAACCTGTTCGTGTTCGCGTTCAAGCTGATCGATCAGGTCGCCGCCTTGTTCGCGACGCTGCTGCTCCAGATCGGCCAAACGGCGATCATGGTTCTCCAGTGTTTGCCGACGCTGCGCGACTTCGCCTTCCAAGGCCTTGTCGCGCACCTGCAGCTCGGCCAGCTTTTCATCCAGCAGCACTAAACGGCGCTGTTCGCGCCAGGTGTCCACGCACAGATGCAGCTCGCGCAGGTTGCTGATGTCACGGCGCAACGTCAACAGCGTTTCGTGCGCGGTGCGCGCGGGCACCAGCGTATCGACCTGTTCGCGCGCGATCACTACCGACTTGTGCGCAGCGTCCAGTTCGCCGAAATCAGTGACCAGGCGATTCGCAGCACCGAAGGTCTCCGGCTCGTCCAGCATGAAGCCGCGCAGGAAGGAGTTGAGATCGCCCAGGTTCTTGGCCGACTGCGTCTTGTGCAGCAGCTTCAGCGCCATCTCGTTCTGGATGCCAAGCAAACGGCGGAAGCGTTCGGCGTAACCGGCGAAGGTATCGAAGTGATGCACGTCATCGCCAAGACGGGCCTTGAGCTTGCGCAGGTCGAGATCGAAGCCTTGCAGCTCGCTCGCGACATCGAACGCGCGCTCGCACACCATGTAGTGCTTCTTTACATCCGCAGAGGCCGAGCTGTTGCCGGCCACCCAGAACAGGCGGATCAGGCTTACCGTTTCACCTTGCGCATTGCGGTATTCCAACACCAGCGCGGACCAGGTGCTGCCCTTGCGCAGATACTGCGTGGCGATCTCGCCGGATTCACCATCATGCTGATCGGCCCAGGCGCCGCGCACGTAGGAAACCAGGCTGCGATCACGGCCGCTGCGTTCGGCTTCGCGTGCGGCGGCGTTGAAGTCCACCAGGTTGGGCGGAACCAGCAAGGCCGACATTGCGTCGAGCAACGTGGACTTGCCGGAACCGGAGCGGCCCACGAACAGAAAGCCACGTTCGGCGATGGGAATGTCGACCAGTCCGCTGAAGGTGCCCCAGTTGAGCACCTGCAAACGACGCATGCGAAATTGTTCGTCGCGCGGATCGGGTAGGTCGGATACGAACAAAGACGGCGTCGTGTCCTGTTTTGCCGGCTTGCGCGCCGCCTTGGGTTTAGCGTTCATTCGCACCTTCCTCCATGTTCTCATCGGCCTCACGCAACTGGCGGTAGATCTGCGCCAGCGACTGCACGTCCTCGGCGGAGAACAGCAACTTCAAGGCCGGCGACACTTCGTAGCGATCCTCACTGCCGCGCAATTTTTCCAGCACGTGATTTTCTTTCATCTTGGCGATCGACGCGGCCACGCGCTTATTGAAGCCGGCGCGGTCGGTGGAGAGATTTTTCTCGTACACGGACAAGGCATCCACCAGCACGCTTTCTTCCACCACGGCGCGATGGCCTTGCGCATCCGCTTCGGCCAGTTGCTGACGCAGATACAACAGCAGCACCGAATCAATGAAAGTCAGCGGCGACGAACGCAGCAGCACCGGCGTTTCCAGCTCGCCCGTATCGGCCTGGCGCGTGAAGGCCACGCCCGCGTCGCGATCGATCACCAACTCCAGGAACAAATCGTTGAGACGCGCACGCAGTTGCGCTTCGAAACGCAACACCGCAGGCCATAGCTGGCTGTGCCGACCGGCGTCGACGCTGGGCCCGCTCAACAGTTGGCAAAGCGCGCGGCGCGCATCCAACGGCAACGTGCCGGTATCGCCGTCGAACAGGCCGTCGTTGCGCGCCGGTTTGGGTTCCGGCTCGATGGCGATGGGTTCGTCTTCAAGCAAGTTCATGACGTTTCTCTTTCAGAAACCACACCAAGGGAATGCGGGCATGACGCCACTGGCCATCGCCGCCTTTCCAGCTCACGGCTTCGTGTTGATCTTTGGCCTGCACACCATGCCGTGTCGCCAGCGAGAGGTAGCCCACCACGCTGCCAAGGCCCTGCTCGGCGGGGCGGCGATCCAGTACCTGGCTGATGGAAAGCTGGGCATGATCGGCCAGCAGCTCGTGCAGGTCGCGGCGCAGGCTGCGGAAGTCGATTTCCGATTGCGCGACCAGTTCACCCACACTGTCCAGTGAAATCGCCGCGCCTTCGCTGCGCACGATGCTGCCGTCCACCTGGGTGTTGCGTGGATCGTGCAGGCGCCATTGCGAGAGCGAGCGCAGGCGGCTGGTGGTGAGCTGCAGCGTATACGGCGTGCGTTGGCGCACGCTGACCGAATCGCGCAGTTGCAAGGCTTCGGCCTGCGCCTGCTTCAGCAGTTGATTCAAGCGGCGCTGTTCCAGATAGCCGCGGCTTTGCACGAAACCGCGCAGGCTGCGTGCGAATTGTTGCAGCACTTCATGCACATGACCGCCGCGCTCCAGCATCACGCCGGTAAGGCCGCGCAGGAACTGGCGCTCGTGCCGCTGCAGCTTTTTGGCAAAGCCGCGCGACAGCACGCTTTCCAGCGCAGCATCGAGCTGCGCGCTTTGTTCCACGTCGTTGAGCAGCGCCCAGAACGCATTGAAGCTGCGGCCGGCCTCGCTTTCGGCGATCACGTCGACGCCTTCGAACAGGCGGTCGAGTACGTCGCCGCGCTCGCCTTCGTCGTCGATGATGCGCTCGCGGAACTCACGGTTGAGATGTTCGAAGTCGTCGCGCACGCGGCGGAAGTCTTCGGCCAGCTCATCGGCGAGCTGGATCACTTCGCGTGCGCGTTCCAGCGCGCGCTTGCCGTCGAGCGCAGCAACCTTACCCGTGCTGACGCGGGCGATCTCCGCATCCAGGCGATCGCGTTCCGCATACAACGCCTGCAGCCGTGCGGTGGGATCGGTTTCGGTCTGCTCGGCCAGGCGCACCAATTGCTGGATCACCAGTGACAGGCGGCTTTCGGTGGCGGCGATGCGAGGGGTATCCAGGCTGCTGACGAAACGGATCGCCTGCGCGGTTTGCGCGGAGAGCTCGTATTCCTCTTCGCTGGCGCCTTCGGGCAGGCGGCGCTCCAGGAAGCCTTTCGTCAGCCAGTCCGCCACATAGGCCTGCGCGGTGCGCGGCAGCTCGCGCGGCAGGTCGGAGGTATTGATGGCGTCGAGATGATGCTGCAGGCGCTCGAACAGGATGGAGGCGCGGAGCTTGCGCTCGCCATCCAGCAGCAGGGTCTGCAGCAGGCCGACGATTTCGGGAGCGTGATCGGCGGCAAGCAGGCGCCAGAGTGGCTCTTCGCGCAGGCGCCGGTAGGTGGCGATGCGGGCCTGGAGTTTCATTGTTCTTTCTCCCTCTCCGCTGCGGGGAGAGGGCCGGGGTGAGGGGCCACGCTCGCCATAGACTCCATCATCGGCTTGTTATTTTGCTGCTTTTACAGAGAACCGTTTTTATAACGTTTACCGCAAGATTCGCCCTTCACCCCAGCCCTCTCCCGGAGGGGAGAGGGAGTAGAGCTCAAGACTCCCCGCGCAAGCGCACATCGCCAGGCAGCATATCAGTGCGCCCCTCGTGCGCCTGATGCTGCGCCTCGAAGAAGCGCTGCACTTGCTGGCATACGGCCATGGTGTTTTCGCGCGCAATGGCCGACACCAGGAACCACGGCTGCGTCCAGCCCAGGCGTTTGATGATGTCCTCGGCCACGGCCTGGCGTTCGTCTTGCGGCAGCACGTCCGCCTTGTTGAGCACCAGCCAGCGTGGGCGCTGCAGCAGTTCGGGGTCGAACTTCTCCAGTTCGTGTTCGATGGCGTGCACTTGCTCGACGACATCGGAACCGTCGATCGGCGCGATGTCCACGATCTGCAGCAGCAGCCGCGTGCGCGCCACGTGGCGCAGGAACTGGATGCCAAGGCCGGCGCCTTCCGCGGCGCCTTCGATCAGGCCGGGGATGTCGGCAATCACGAAGCTCTGGTCGGTGCCAAGGCTGACCACGCCCAGATTCGGATGCAAGGTGGTGAAGGGATAATCGGCCACGCGCGGGGTGGCGGCGGATACGGCACGGATGAAGGTGGATTTGCCGGCATTGGGGAAACCAAGCAGGCCCACGTCCGCCAGCAGCTTCAGCTCCAGCTTCAGCTCGCGCACTTCGCCGGGCGTGCCCGGCGTGGACTTGCGCGGGGCGCGGTTTACCGAACTCTTGAAGTGGATGTTGCCCAGGCCGCCCTTGCCGCCCTGCGCCACCAGCAGGCGCTGGCCGTGCGCGGTGAGGTCGCCGATGATTTCGTCGGTGTCCAGGTTGGTGACGACGGTGCCGACCGGTACGCGGATCGTGGTGTCATCGCCGCCCTTGCCGTACATGTCGCTGCCCATGCCGTTCTCGCCGCGCTGCGCCTTGAAGCTGCGCTGGTGGCGAAAGTCGATGAGCGTGTTCAGGCCTTCGTCGGCCACCAGCCACACCGAACCGCCGGAACCGCCGTCGCCGCCATTCGGGCCGCCGAACGGGATGAATTTTTCGCGACGGAAGCTGACGCAGCCGTTGCCGCCGTCTCCGGCGTGGACTTTGATGATCGCTTCGTCGACGAATTTCATGGGTTAAGTGCCGGGAATCGTAAGTGGGCAATCGTAATTCGTACATGGGGGTCGGCGTTAACGATTGACGATTCCCGATGGGCGATTTACGACCAAAAAACAAAAGCCCCGCCGAAGCGGGGCCTTCGCTACATCATCAGGGGCGATCAACCCTTGATGACATTGACGTACCTGCGGTTGTTCTCGCCGCGGACCTTGAACTCGACCTTGCCGTCGACCAGCGCATACAGCGTGTGGTCGCGGCCCAGGCCTACGCCGGTGCCCGGATGGAACTGGGTGCCGCGCTGGCGGACGATGATGTTGCCGGCCTCGATGGCCTGGCCACCGTAGATCTTCACGCCGAGGTATTTCGGGTTCGAATCGCGACCGTTGCGGGATGAACCTACGCCTTTTTTATGTGCCATGACTGATTACTCCAGAATTGGCGGATCAGGCGTTGATGCCCGTGATCTCGACTTCGGTGAAATGCTGACGATGTCCCTGCTGCTTTTTGTGGTGCTTGCGGCGGCGGAACTTGATGATGCGGACCTTGTCGGCACGGCCATGCTTGCGCACGGTGGCGGTGACGGTGGCGCCGGAAACGGTCGGGGCGCCGACGGTGATGGTCTCGCCGGAGCCGACCAGCAGCACCTGGTCGAAATTCACGCTGGCGCCTTCTTCGGCGTTCAGGAGTTCCACGCGCAGGACGTCGCCCTGCTGTACGCGGTACTGCTTGCCGCCGGTCTTGATGACTGCATAACTCATGGGAATGGCCCTTCTGTCGTTATTCTCTTGGGTTCGCCACGCCCATGACGGGCGTAGCGAACTGCGGATTATAGCGATGGGGCCATTTACTGGTCAATCACTGACCAGGCCCCTAGGGATGCTCTGTTTAATTCAGCGTAGGCCGCAGCGGCCCTGTGAGTTCGCAGAGCACAGGGCCATCGGTGAAGGCAGACTGGCTGTCTGTCGAGGCGATGGACCGAAGCTATGCGGACTCACAGGGTCGCTGCGGCCTACGCTGAATTAAACAGAGCATCCCTAGCTCCCGTGGCCGCCGCCGGTTGCCGGGCAACGGCCGTCCGCGCCCAGCTTGCCCTGCTTCTGCAGGTCGAAAAACATGTCCGCGGTACGCTGCCGGCTCCACTGCTGGCCGCTCTGGGCCGCCTCGGCCAGGGTGGCCGGCATTTGGGCCACCAGTTTCGCCCCCAGGGGGGATTTGTAGAACTTGATCAGGCCCTCCACCTCGTCGGCGCTGAAATGGTGCTGGTAGGCCGGGATCATGGCGGCGATCAGCTGCTCCGTCCCGGTCTTGTCGATATAGCCCTTCCAGTAATCGGTGGGGACGCAGGGCAGCTGCTGCGCCATCACCTCGGCCATCTGGCCGTTCATGGCGGCGAACTGGCTGGACACGTTCATCACCTGCATCAGTTCCCGCACCTGCGCCTCGGAGGGCTGGGCCGCCAGGGCGGGGCCGGCCGCAAGCGCTGCGCACAATCCCAGGCCCATCATCCACTTGCCAGTCATATGCGGCCTCCGCTTGAGCCACTCGGGCATGTAGCGGGCGAGCATAGTCGCCTGTCTGGCTGCTGCCTAGCCGGCCTGCTGACATAACGCTGTCAGCAGGCTTGTTCGCCCCGCATGCAGCCCCGCTACGGCCACTTGTTATAGTGCGAGGTCCCCCAAATAGTCAGGCGTGATGGACACCATACGCATCCGCGGCGCGCGCACGCACAACCTCAAGAACATCGACCTGGACCTGCCCCGCGACCGGTTGATCGTGATCACCGGGCTGTCCGGTTCGGGCAAGTCCTCGCTGGCGTTCGACACCATCTATGCCGAAGGCCAGCGGCGCTACGTCGAATCGCTGTCGGCCTATGCACGGCAATTTCTGTCGATGATGGAAAAGCCCGACGTGGACCACATCGAGGGCCTGTCGCCGGCGATCTCGATCGAGCAGAAATCCACCTCGCACAACCCGCGCTCCACCGTGGGCACCATCACCGAGGTGTACGACTACCTGCGCCTGCTCTACGCCCGCGTGGGTACGCCGCGCTGCCCGGATCACGGCATTCCGCTGGAAGCGCAGACGGTGAGCCAGATGGTGGACACCACCCTGGCCATGAACCCGGAAAAGCGCTTCATGCTGCTGGCCCCGGTGATCCGCGAGCGCAAGGGCGAGCACGTGCAGGTGTTCGAGCAGTTGCGCGCCCAAGGTTTCGTGCGCGCCCGTGTCGACGGCGCCGTGTACGACCTGGACGCCGTGCCACCGCTCACCCTGCGCCAGAAACACACCATCGAAGCGGTGATCGACCGCTTCCGTCCGCGCGAAGACATCAAGCAGCGCCTGGCCGAATCCTTCGAGACGGCGCTGCGGCTGGGCGACGGGCTGGCGATCGTGGTCGACATGGACGATGCGAAGGCGAGCGAGCAGTTGTATTCCTCGCGCTATTCCTGCCCGGTGTGCGACTACTCGCTGCCGGAACTGGAACCGCGCCTGTTCTCCTTCAACTCGCCGGTAGGCGCCTGCCCCAGTTGCGACGGCCTGGGCGTCACCCAGGTATTCTCGCCCGAACGCGTAGTGCATCACCCGGAGCTGTCGCTGGCGGCCGGCGCCGTCCGTGGCTGGGATCGCCGCAATGCGCACTACTTTCAGCTGATCATGTCGCTGGCCAAGCACTACGGCTTCGACGTGGAAACACCCTGGCAGAAACTGCCCAAGACCGTGCAACAGGCCGTGCTGTACGGCAGCGGCAAGGAAAAGATCCAGTTCCGCTACCTCACCGAACGCGGCGGCAAGGTCACGCGCGAGCACGCGTTCGAAGGCATCCTGCCGAACCTGGAGCGTCGCTATAAAGAAACCGAATCGCCGGCCGTGCGCGAAGAGCTGGCGAAATACATCAGTGACCAGCCGTGCCGCGAATGCGAGGGGCAGCGACTCAACCGTTCGGCACGCAACGTGTTCGTGGCCGACCAGGCACTGCCGGTGCTGACGGCGCGCTCCATCGACGATGCGCTCGCCTTCTTCGAAACACTCAAGCTCACCGGCTGGCGCGGCGAGATCGCGGTGAAGATCGTCAAGGAAATCCGCGAGCGTCTCACCTTCCTCAACGACGTGGGCCTGAACTACCTCACACTGGATCGCCAGGCCGATACGCTTTCGGGTGGCGAAGCGCAGCGCATTCGTCTGGCCTCGCAGATCGGCGCGGGACTCGTCGGCGTGATGTACGTGCTGGACGAACCTTCCATCGGCTTGCACCAGCGCGACAACGAACGCCTGCTCGGCACGCTCACGCGTCTGCGCGATCTCGGTAACACGGTGATCGTGGTGGAGCATGACGAAGACGCGATCCGCGCCGCCGACCACGTGCTGGATATCGGCCCTGGCGCCGGCGTGCACGGCGGCGAAGTGGTTGCACAGGGCACGCTCAAAGACATTCTCGCTTCACCGCGCTCGGTGACCGGCCAATACCTGTCCGGCAAGCGTGAAATCAAAGTACCCACGGAACGCCGCGAGCAGCTCGACAAGGATTCCTGGCTGCATCTCAAAGGCGCCAGCGGCAACAATCTCAAGAACGTGGATCTGGCCATTCCGGCCGGATTGTTCACCTGCGTCACCGGGGTGTCGGGTTCGGGCAAATCCACCCTGATCAACGACACCTTGTTCGCGCTGGCCGCCGCCGAGTTGAACGGCTCCAGCGTACAGCCCGCGCCGTACAAATCGGTAGAAGGCCTGGACCTGTTCGACAAGGTGGTGGATATCGACCAGTCGCCGATCGGCCGCACACCGCGTTCGAATCCGGCGACCTACACCGGCCTGTTCACGCCACTGCGCGAACTGTTCGCGCAGGTGCCGGAAGCGCGTTCGCGCGGCTACACGCCCGGACGTTTCAGCTTCAACGTACGCGGCGGCCGCTGCGAAGCCTGCGAAGGCGACGGCATGATCAAGGTGGAAATGCACTTCCTGCCCGACGTGTACGTGCCTTGCGACGTCTGCCACGGCAAGCGCTACAACCGCGAGACGCTGGAAATTCTCTACAAGGGCCACACGATTGCCGACGTGCTCGACATGACGGTGGAAGATGCCGCCAGGCTGTTCGAGAACGTGCCGGTGATCGCGCGCAAGCTTGATACGCTGCGTGCTGTGGGCCTGGACTACATCAAGCTCGGCCAGAGCGCGACCACGTTGTCCGGCGGCGAAGCACAGCGCGTGAAACTGTCGAAGGAATTGTCCAAGCGCGAAACCGGCCGCACGCTGTACATCCTCGACGAACCCACCACCGGCCTGCACTTCCACGATATCGAGCAGTTGCTCGACGTGCTGCATCAATTGGTCGACCAGGGCAACACGGTGGTCGTGATCGAACACAACCTCGACGTAATCAAGACGGCCGACTGGATCGTCGACCTTGGGCCCGAAGGCGGTTCGGGCGGCGGGCGCATTCTTGTCACCGGCACGCCGGAAACGGTGGCGGCCACGGTAGGCTCGCATACCGGCCGCTTCCTCGCCTCGCATCTGAAGCCTGCAAAAGCTGCGCGCCCCAAAATCGTGAGCGACAACGGCAAAACTAAACCCAAACGCAAAGTGGCTTCATGACGAACGATTCCGCTGCGACACAAACACCGCTGTACACGGCCGCCATCAGCGTGCGCTGGCGCGATCTGGACGCGTTCAATCACGTCAATAATTCGACCTACCTCACCTATCTGGAAGAAGCGCGCGTGCAGTGGCTGCAGCGGCTGCCGGGCTCGTGGTCCGATGAGCACGCGATGCCGGTGATGGCGGCCAGCACGCTCAACTATCGCTTGCCGATCGAATGGCCGGGTAACGTGCACATCGAGCTGTACTGCGCGCGGCTTGGCAACAGTTCCATGACCGTCGCGCATCGCATCGTCGATGCCACCGACAGCAGCAAGCTGTATTGCGATGGCCATGTGGTGATGGTGTGGATGGATCCGGCAAGGGGGAAATCGGTGGCGTTGCCACAAGCGCTTCGGGACGCTGCGTCAGCGTAATCGCAGCCCGCTCTGAGCGGCTTAAGTGAACGCACAATCTTTGCGGCCGTCATTCCCGCGAAAGCGGGAATCCATTTTGCTCTAGGACAACAGGCAACAATGGATTCCCGCTTTCGCGGGAATGACGACCAAATGGGAAACGCCGCCATAGCAATGGCAGCGTGCATTCCCGACGTGTAGATGAGCCCCGCCACATGCCACATGCGACCGCACCGCTCTAAAATCCGTGCGTTCCGCACCAGGAACATCCCCTTCCCAACCACGGAGTCACGCGCATGCAAATCCAGCCTTATCTGTTCTTCGACGGCCGCTGCGAGGAAGCCATCGCGTTCTATCGCGACGCGCTCGGCGCACAGGAACTCATGAAGATGCGTTTCAAGGATGCGCCGCCCAGCGACGACTACGAAGTGACTCCCGAATCGGCCGACAAGATCATGCACGCCGCACTGGCTATCGGCAGCACGCATCTACTGATGTCGGACGGCCAGGACAGCCAGGGAAAAACGGCACACTCCGGCTTCAGCCTTTCAGTCAGCGCGAGCGACGTCGCATCCGGCCAGAAATATTTCAACGCACTCGCGCAGGGCGGCCAGATCACCATGCCGTTCCAGAAAACCTTCTGGACCGAAGGCTTCGGCATGCTGGTGGACAAGTTCGGCGTGCCGTGGATGGTCAATGTGCAACACGAAGGCGAGAAACAATAAGCCGTCCAGTGTCCCTTCCCGGAACATCCGGGAAGGGATCTCGCTGAACAAATAGCGCAATGCTGTTCAGCGAACGAGTGGTATCGGACAAATTCGGACTAGGACTACTACTAGACCGTTGTGATTCAGTCCCGGCCGACTGATCCAGACACCCGCGATTTCTAGCATCTCCCCATCACCTAACGATCCGATGAGGAGCACGCCATGAGCATGGCAAATCGCACGACGCAGAACCCCGGGAAGCGCACGTTTGTTCGCAGCGTGATCGCCGCAGCCCTGGCCGAAGCCCTCATGATGGGCTCCGCGATGGCGGTAGGCACCGATGCGAAGAACACGCTGGTTGCGGAGAGCTTTGATGTTCCGGCTGTTGAAGAGACCAGCGACACCGACGGCACTGACGCGAGCGGCAGCAGTTCGTTCAATGCAACGTCCAGCACGCTTGCGCTGGGCGCTCCTCAGCGCAGCGTCATCGGCGTCATGAACGAAGACCCGCAGTTCGCCGTGGATGGCGCGAGCGGTCTCAACAATGCCGACTTGAACGGCGCAGATCCCGCCACGAAGACCGCGCTCGCCATGGGCGTAAGCTCCAATGCCAGCGGTGGCAATGCCGTCGCGGCCGGCGTCCAGGCCGTCGCTGCATCGGACAACTCCGTCGCACTCGGTAGCCGGGCTACGACCGGAGCAGATCAGCCCTATGCGGTTGCGGTTGGCTCGAATGCTTCCACTAGAGGTACTCAGGCCATAGCGCTGGGCGCGAACGTAAGAGCAAACGCAGATAACGCGCTGGCCATCGGCAACAACAATACCCAGGCGCTGAGCCAGAGCTCGATCGCAATGGGCGATGGCGCCCGAGTAAGCAACCGCGGCGATAATTCGATCGCCATAGGCACCAGCGCAACCGTTGGCGTGAACGCTGCCAATGCAATGGCGCTGGGTGCAAATGCCAACGTCGCTGCGAATGCCTACGGCAGCATCGCTTTGGGCGCGGGCTCCATCGCCGACCGCGCGAATGCACTGTCCATTGGCTTCATCGGCGGGGAGCGTCAAATCATCAACGTGGCGCCTGGCACGCAATCCACGGATGCCGTAAACGTAAGCCAGCTCAAGGGCATCACCGATGCATTAGGTGCCGGGGCCGGCGTATCAACGGAAAACGGCAGCATCACGCCGCCTACGTACGTGGTCCATGGCAACCAGTATTTCACTGTCGAGCAGGCCATCCAGGCGGCTGCAGCGGGTGGCGCCACCGATTCGCAGGCGGTGAGGTACGACCTGACTGCCGACGGTTCGATCAACTACGGTTCGGTGACGCTGGGCGGCAACGCTTCGGCGCCGGTCATCCTGACCAACGTGGCCGACGGCAAGAATCCGTATGACGCCGTCAACTTCGGCCAGCTCAGCCATCTGCAGGACCAGGTCGACCATCTCAACCAGACCGTCACCAGCATTGGTGACCGCGTCACCAACATCGAGAACAACGGTGGCGGAGGAGGTGGCGGTGGCGGTGACAATGGCGGCAGTTGGAACTACGACGCCCAGGGCAACAAGATCACCAACGTTGGCGATGGCGCGGTGAATTCGTCGAGCAAGGACGCTGTCAACGGCTCGCAGCTTGCCGCCACGGCACAAAGTACAGCCGATGCCCTGGGTGGCGGCGCAAAGCTCAATGACGATGGCACGATCTCGACGCCGACTTACACGATTGGGGGCCAGCAGGTTCGGGGCGTCGAGGGTGCGGTGAATCAGCTCGACCGGCGCATTGATGGCTTGCAGGGTCAGATCGATGGGCTGCAAGGCCAGCTCGACAACACCGCACGCGGCGCTTACTCCGGCATCGCTGCTGCCACGGCATTGACGATGATCCCCGGCGTGGACGTGGGCAAAACGCTATCGGTCGGTGCCGGTGTTGCGAACTACAAGGGCTACACCGCTGCCGCGCTGGGCGGTGAAGCACGTGTCAGCGAGAACTGGAAGGTACGTGCAGGTGTGGGCCTATCCAGCAGCGGCAACACAGTGGGTGTGGGTGCTTCGTTCCAGTGGTGATGAAACGCGGGCGGCGCCAAGGCTCCGCCCGCCTGGATGTGCTCTTTGATGTTCCGCTTCTTCAAAGCCTGGCCTTCGCCAGGCTTCTTTTTCGCATCATTGCCCAGCCTGGCGCGCACCAAGCTGGCTACGCAGCAGCTCTATCTCAGCCCTCATCGCCGCCATCGCTTCCCGTAGTTGCGCAACATTCACCGCGTCGTTCGGTTCCGTGCCCGCTGCCACGTGAATGATCTGCCGCGTACCAACCGAACCGCCACCGATGGAGATCGCGTTGCCACGATCGGCCACCGCGCCATGGCCCAGTGCGACACCGCCGATCGCCCCCGCTTCCACACTCGCCTCCGCCCCCAGCGCCAGCGCATCGATCGCATCCGCCGTTACCATCGCAGCTCGCCCGATCGCAATGCTGTTGTCGCTGCGCACCTTCACGCCTTCGCCCATCGCGATGGCGCTCTTGCCGATCGCCCAGGTATCGCCGCTGCCCACGGCCAGCGCATGCTCGGCATTGGCCTGCACCCGCGTGCCAAGCGCCACCGCGCGCGACGCATTGGTCTGGACGTCCGCGCCCATGGCCACCGCATAGTCGTTATCCGCGCCCGTCCGCGCACGGCGACCCATGGCCACCGAATAATCTGCGCCCGCTATGGCGTCCAAGCCCACCGCAATCGTGTTGCTGCCGTTGGCAAACGAGAACACCCCGAGCGCCGCCGCCGTGAACGCCTCCGGATCGCCGCCGTTCAACGAAGCCACGTTTTTCCCGCTGCGGCCTTCGATGGCGCCATGAGGCTCGTCTTCCACGTTCTTCACGCCGTTCGTGCCGGCAAGCGCATCCAGCGCCTTGCGTACGGCAAACAATTGGCCGCCGTTGACGGCATCCGTGCTGAGCGGACTGATGTCGCCTTCCGCGACATTGATGATTTTGCGTTCATAACCGGCGTAGCCCACGGAGAGTACGTCGTCATCATCGGCCACCGAGCGGTCGCCCGAGACGGATGCACCGGTACCGATGGCTACCGCGGTGACCGACGTGGCACTGGTATTCGAGCCGATGGAGACGGCGTTGGTGCCGTTCGCGTTGGCCTGGGTACCGGTCGCATTGACCTTGATGTATTTCAAATTGATCGCGCCGCTGGTCAATTCGGTCTTGAGGTTGGTCAATCCGCTCGTCAATTGGGCGACGTTCACGCCATCGGTGTCAGCAGTGCCCGTCGCCATGTTGTGCAGCGCCGCCGGGGCGGCCGCGCCCGTGCCGCCCAGGGTCACTCCGTTCTTCGAATTGCTGTCATACGTGACGGCCAGTGACTCGCCGGTGTCCGGATCGATCAGGCCGCTGTTTTCCAGCGTGTCTTGCAACGTACTTACCACCTGGTTCGTCTCATACAACTGCGCGCCATTGACGATGTCGGTGCTCGCTTCCGAGACATCGCCCTCCGCTACGTTCGACACGGTCACCGGCATGCCCGTTGTGCCGAGCGTGATACCGGTCTTCGAGGCGTCGGCGTAGGTCACCGCCAGCGTTTCGCCGGTCGCCGGATCGATCACACCGCCGTTGTCCAGCGCATCCTTCAGGTCGCTGAGCGATTGGTCGACAGCGAACAACTGCGAGCCATTCACCGCTTCCATGCTGGTGTCCGTCAAGGCGCCGGCCTTCACGTTCGTCATCGTTACCGGCGTGCCCATTGTGCCGAGTGTGATATCGGTCTTCGAGGCGTCGGCGTAGGTTACCGCCAGCGATTCGCCGGTTGACGGATCCAGCACGCCGCCGTCGCTCAATGCTTCCGTCAAATCACTGACCGCCTGATTGGTGGCGTACAGCTGCGAGCCGTTCACCGCATCCGTACTGGTGTCCGATGACGCGTCGCCCGGCGCCACATTCAACACGGCCACCGGCGAGGCTGCTCCTGTCCCGCGACGCCACGGTCCTTCGCGCCATCACCCACCGCAATCGAACTCACGCCCAGCGCCTGGGTGGTATTGGTGCCCACTGCCACGGCAAAGTCGGCGTTGGCATCGACATTCGCGCCCATCGCGACAGCGCGCGTCCCCCGCGTGGTGGCTTTGGAGCCGACCGCGACCGAATAAGGCTGGTCGGCACCCGTCCCGGAATTGACGCCCATCGCGACGGAATTGTCGAAACCGGCGGTGTTATTGAGGCCGAACGCCGCTGTATTGGCGCCGCTGGCGAGCGACTTCACCCCGAACGCCATGGCGGTATAGGCCTCGGGGTCGTTGCCATTGAGCGACGCGGTGTTGTCACCCTCCACGCCTTCGACAGCGTAATTTGGGGCCGTGACATCCCGAATGCCCGCGCGCGCAGTCAACGCACCCAGCGCACCGAACAATTGTCCGCCGTTGATGGCATCGGTACTGCCGGCTCCGATAACGCCGTCAGCCACATTGGTGATCCTGCGCTCGCCGCCGGGATAACCCACCGACACCGTGTCGTCCTCCTCCGCCGAGGCGTTGTAACCGAGCGCCACCGAGCGCGCGCCTGAGGCGTCCGCGCCGGTACCAATTGCAACCGCTCCCGGACTCGACGTGGACGCGTTCGATCCAATCGCCACTGCATTGGTACCAGCGGCAACCGCCTGGGTACCGGTCGCGTTGACTTTGACGTACTTGAGATTGTTGTTTACCTCTGTGCGCAGCGCATTGACCGCACTGGTCACTTGCCCAACGTTGGCCGCATCGCTGGTCGCAAGGCCATCGGCCACGTTCATGATCTCCACCGGCGCGCCCAGGTTGCCCAGCGCAATGATGGCCTTCGACGCGTTGCTATAGGTCACCGCCAGCGAGGCGCCGCTGCCCGGGTCGATCAGCCCGCTGTTCTTCAGCGTGTCGCTCAATTCGCTTACCGCCTGATCGGTCGCATAGAGCTGTGCGCCATTGATCGCCTGTGTGCTGTACGCGCCGATATCGCCTGCCGCCAGGTTGACCAGCTTGCGCTCGTTGCCGGCGCTCCCCACCGACACGGTATCGTTAGCATCCGCGACCGAATTCTTGCCAATCGCCACAGCATTATTGCCGCTCGCGCTCGCGCCGCTGCCCAGGCCGATGGCGTTGTCACCACGGGCGACAGCATTTGGCCCCGTGCTGTTGACGGCCAGATAGGGATTGTTGGCCCCGCTTTCGCTCACCGCCTGATCCAACGCACCCAGTGCGTCTTCGAGACTCGTCTTCACGCCACCGTTAGCAAGCGTGTAGGTCGGGCCAGTCACGGCGCCGGTGGCCGGATCGATCGCCGCGCCGCCGCCCAGCGCCACCACCACCGACTGCAACTGGTGGATGGCCACGGCATCGTCGGGGCTCGTACCGGCTTGCAGGTTCACCAGCTTACGTTTCAAGCCCGCCGGTCCATTGCCGAGCGACACGGACAACGCCCCGTCAGCCAGACTGTTGCTGCCCAGTGCCACCGCTTGATCGGCCGACGCACGCGCGTTGGCACCCAAGGCAAGCGTGTTATCGAGCGAAGCAATCGCATGGGTACCGATCGCCACCGCATCCGAACCCGCGGCCGTCGCGTCGGCTCCGCTCGAATTGACCTTGACATAGGCAAGGCTCGGCGCCAAGTCGCTGCGCAGACCGTCCACGGCGCCCGTCAGCTGGCCAAGATTCACCGCATCGGTCGGCGTGCCTGCCGGGGCCACGTTCCTGATCTTTACCAGGCTCCCTGCGCTGCCCAGTTGAATCGTATCCTTCGCCGCGCTGCTGTAGGTCACCGCTAGCGTATCGCCGGTACCCGGATCAATCACGCCGCTGTTGTTCCAGGCTTCCTGCAGTGCCATAACCTGCTGGTTCGTTCCATCCAGCTGCGCACCTGTTACCGCATCCGTGCTGGTCGCAGAGACGTCACCCTCCGCCACGTTGACGAGCTTGCGCTTGATCAGCACGCTGCCTACCGACACCGTACCGTCAACATCGGCGATGGAATTCATGCCAAGCGCTATCGAATTGCTGCCGCTGGCGCTCGCACTGCTGCCGATCGCGATGGCATTGGTGCCATTGGCCAACGCATCCGGTCCCGTGCTGTTGATGGCGACGTACTTGTCGTTCTTTCCGCCGGCATGGCTCACCGCCTGGTCCAGCGCATTCAGTGCACCGCTGAGGGTGGTCTGCACGCCACCGTTGGTGAGGGTGTAGGTGGGGCCCGTGACTGCGCCTGTCGTCGCATCGATGGAGGCACCGCCACCGAGCGCCGTCACGACCGGTTGCAACTGGCTCACGTTCACCGCATCGGTGGATTGTCCACCGGCTTTCATATTGACGAGCCGACGCGTCAGTGCGGTGGACTTGTTGCCGATCGAGACGGTCGAAGCCGCATCCGCCAAACTGCCGGCGCCGATCGCGACTGCGTCACTTGGGGCCAAGGCTTGCGCGCCATTACCCAACGCGATGTTATTGGTCTGCGAAGACTGCGCGGCATTGCCGATCGCGATGGCATCGGTACCCGTCGCCGACGCGGCGGCGCCCGTGGATTTGACCTTCACATACGGCAAAGACACACCATTGGCCTGCAAGGCCGCAATATCGTTCTTGGCCGTCGTCAGGTTCGTGTCCAGCACGCCCAGCGCCGAACCCACGGTTGATACGGTCTGGCCCTGCACGGTGTACGACGGACCCGTGACCGCGCCCGTCGACGCATTGAACGTAGCGTCTACCGCCATCACCAACGGCGACAATTGATTGACGTTCACGACGTCCGTGCCTTGCGTGCCCGCTGCAACGTTGACGATCTGACGCCGGCCAACCGATACGGTACTGTCGCGGTCCGCTATCGAGCCCACACCCAGCGCAACACTCTGCGAGCCCGATGCAGTCGTGTCGTAGCCCAGCGCAACGCTGCGGTTTCCGCTGGCCGTGGATGTACTGCCCAGCGCCGTCGACCATGTGCCGGTCGCTTTGGCATGGGCGCTTATGGCCGTGGTTCCCCAGCCGACGGCATTAGCATGCGCACCCATCGTTAGCGCAGCGTAAGTGTCATCCGAAGCACCGGATGATTGGGTCGTCGCCCCGCGGCCTACGGCAATGCTACCGGCGCCGCTGGCATTGGCGCTGGCACCGGTAGCCAACGCACCAGGTGCGTTCGACTGGGCATTGGCGCCAAGCGCGACCGCATCGGCTTGCGTAGACTGTGTATTAAGACCGATAGCAATGGCGTTGCTCGCCGAGGCATTGGCTGTGTATCCAAGAGCCACAGAATAAATGGCTGTCGCCTTTGTCCCGCTTCCAACGCCCTGACCAATTGGTCCGCCACCCAGCGCAATGGCCCCCAGACCGGTAGCGTACGAGGCCAGGCCCAATGAAATAGAAGCCTCGCCAAAAGCGCTCGCACCGCTGCCAACTGCTGTAGTCGAAGCGGCGGTAGCCTGCGCATAGGAGCCCACCGCAGTGCTGTAGACGTCACTGGCAATCGATTTGAAACCCGACGCAATAGACTGCGCTCCACTAGCGGTGGAACCAGCGCCTAGCGCCGTACCGGCCCCCAATGTTCGCCCGGGGACGCTGCTGTTGACTGCATTGGCATTGGCATTGATCCCGACAGCCGTTGAGCCTGCATTGGCTTGAGCAGCGACATCTGGGTTAAAGGGGTCGATTTTAAAGGCAATGTACTTTTGAAGCTCCGCCTGGGTGGCTCTTGTCTCGACCAGCGCACTCTTAATGCCCGCGCTCAATCTGCTGCTGGCCATCGATTGACCATTACCTTTTTTTGCGCGCACTTTTGCGCGAACTGCGGGATTGATGTTTGGGTTGGCATGGAGATTGGCGCTACGGGGGTCAGCGCCGGCGTGACCATTGGTGTAGATATTCATGACGACACATCCTTATCAGGCAGGGGAAATGGCTGGATACACACAAAACCCTTGTCGCCCCGGCTTTCCATCGATACGAACCGTTCACCAAAACCATCCCGCCGTTCGTATCGCAACGCATGCGCGCGCTTTGCGTATAACTCGCAAAGGAAGCGGCCACAGCAACGCCATGCGTACAAAGAATGCTCGTAACGAACCAAGGAAAAAAGCGAAGGAAGGATTCCGCTGCAGCACACGACGCATGCAACTTGGGAAGTGCGCGACCGTTCGATACCTTCCGTGAAGCAAATGTGACGCGCAAACACCTCCTGCCACGTGCTACTGCTGCACCTGGCGAAGGGGTAACAATTCGCTGAACATGCAGCCGCCTGGTAGAAAGGGCGGCGGTGAAGCAGGGCGGAACAGATAACGCGGTTTGCTGCTGACTTACACTGCCAAGCACATCTGCAAAGATGGTGGGTGTGTGAAAATATCACAACACGTCGATAACGTTGGGTGAAGAATGCGCCAAGCAGCGGTCAAGCCAGCGTGCATGCTTATCAGGTCAAGCATTTGATTTCTTTTCAATTGAAACGAAATCGCCGCAAGCATTCTTCGTCACATCGCGAAGTGTTGCCGCCTATGGGTAAATACCTCCGTCAACACGTTGAAAAGTGTCATTGCCGCATTCCCTCCTTTTGGATGCTCTCACGCACTCATGGCCTACAACGTCGACCGCTCATCCACGCACAACCAGCCTGACGCCGCCCATGCACGCGGCGATGCGCCAGCCGGCGCCGGCTCGGTGGATCTCCATCACCGACGGCTTCTCTATGGGGGCGGCGTTGTCATTTCGATCGTTCTGGCCATCGCTGCGTGTGTGCTGCTGTATTCGATGGCAAGGGATGAGATCGCGCGGCGCTACACCGATTTTTCCGTTCGAAAATTGCTGGTCCAGCTCGAATTTCAGGCCCGCGAATTCGCCGTGCAAACGTTTATCGCCCACGAGGAAGCCGTGTGGCATACCCGAAGCCCGGCCTCCCCGGCCTTGATCGCTGCGTTCAGCGCACAGCATGGACGTGCCTGGTTGCAACGCAATCCACATTTCGATGCGATCCTGGCACTGGGCGACATCACGCCGCAGCAGCCGGCGGCGTCTTTCGACCGCTATCTCGCACTTGCCGATGAACTCAGCTATCGGGCCGGCGCTTATTTCAAGCTGCAAGCGCAATCGCAAGCCATGTCGGGTTACCTGTATAGCCCCGATCACGCTTTTATCGTCCTTATTCCCGCTCCCGAACCTAACAGCCTGCTGCTGACGCATGGCGTCACCGATGTGCATCGCTTGATCCAGTCGATGGCGCCGGATGCGGCAGAGCTCAATCGATGGATGACGGCATCGGATGCCTCGACGGCCCGCGGTCCGATCTGGCTTGCGCCTGCGCTTGATCCGATCCAGCAGCAGACGGTGATACGCCTGGTTGGCGCCGCCTTCGACAAGGGAGCGCCATTCGCCATCTTCGTCAGCAATTTGCCCATACGTTCGCTGCTGGCACGATTGCCCCCGGATCAGTATGAGGCGGCATCGCTGATCCTGGACGGCAACGGCCAGGTCATCCTGGGCACGCGGCAGAACCTATCCGCAGACAGCCTGGTCGGCCGAATGCTGCGTGTATCACCCGCACTGCACAGCGAGCAGCCTGTTGCCAGTTTCCGCAACGGACTGTTCGTGATCAGCCAGGGCATCAAAGGTACCGACTGGACCCTGGTACACGCTTTTTCTTGGCGGACCCTTGTGGTTTCGTTGTGGCCGGAACTGACCGCCTGTGCAGCAACTTTCCTGTTTGTGGCCGGCCTTATATGGGTGGCGCTGATATGGCTGGACCGACGTATTTTCATGCCGGCCTTTCGCCGCTCGCAACGCATCAGGGAAAGCGAGAACCTCAATCGCACCATGATCACCACGGCACCGTTCGGCTTCGCACTGATGGGCTTGCACGACAGAGCCGTACTGCTGCAGAACGAGGTGATGCGCGCGTACGATGCCTGGATTGAAGGCGACGAGCCGCTGCACCGGAAGCTGCTGCGCCTGTTCGATCCCGACCCGGCCGCGCCGGAATGGCAGCATGACCTGGAAACAGCCGTCGCCATGAAGGACGGCAGCACCTCAGACCTGCTGGTAAGCCTGATGCGCACTCGCTATCAGGGCAACGACGTCGTGTTATGCAATTTCACGGATATCAGCGCGCGCAAGAATACCGAGCGCAAATTGGAGGAAGCGCGCCGTGCCGCCGACGCTGCCAATGAGGCGAAATCGGTATTCCTCGCCACGATGAGCCATGAAATACGCACGCCGCTCAACGCCGTCCTCGGCAATCTGGAATTGCTGGACCGATCCCCGCTGCTGCCCGAACAGAGCGAGCGCCTGCATACGGTGGCCTCGTCCTCTTACGTGCTGCTGGACATGATCAGCAGCATCCTGGATTTCTCCAAGGTCGAATCCGGGCAAATGGCGATCGAAACGATCCGCTTCGATCTTGCGGAAGCGATCCGCCAGCTTGGCGCCCTCTTCGCGCCGATGGCCGAAGCGAAGGGCATCCAGTTCGATTGCGTGATCGACGATGCACTTGCGCCGCAGTATCTGGGCGATCCGACGCGCATCCGCCAGATCGTCACGAACCTGCTCAGCAATGCCATCAAATTCACCCGCCATGGCAAGATCATGCTGGAGGTTTACCGTGCCAGCGAGACCGGCAAGGATTCGCCCATTGTCATCGGCGTCAGCGACACCGGTGAAGGTATCGCACCGGAGCAGCAGCAACAGCTGTTCCGCCCCTTCACGCAAGCGGATGCATCGATCGCGCGACGCTTCGGCGGCACCGGACTCGGGCTTGCACTGTGCAAACGCCTGGCCGAGTTGATGCATGGAACGATCACCCTCAAAAGCGAGATCGGCCTCGGCAGTACGTTCCTGGTCACGCTGCCGCTTCCGATGGCCACGTCCGCAACGCGCACTTCCGATCGCGACGATGCGATGCGGAACCCCGCCGAGCGCGGCGTGGATGCGCCGACCCTATCCGCCCGCGTCCGCGCCTTGCGGATACTGGTGGTGGACGATCACCCGGCCAACCGCGTGCTGATCCAGCAGCAATTGAAGGCACTCGGCCACGAGGCCGAGCTTGCCGAGGATGGCTCCCGCGCCTTGCAGCGCTTTGCCAAAGCACGCCATGACGCGGTGATGACCGACCTCAATATGCCAGGCATGGATGGCTACGCGCTTGCGCAGCACTTGCGTTCGCAGGGTGCAACCCTTCCCATCATCGCCATGACCGCCAGCGCGAGCCCCGCCGAGCATGAACGTTGCGCGGCGGCCGGTATCGACGAGGTACTGGTCAGACCGGTCCTGCTGGATACGATCGACCGTGCGTTGCGCCGGCACGTTGATGCAACGGCCCCGTCGGGCGGCGCCGACGCCACGCCTGCGGCCCTCGCCAACGAACCGTTACCGGCGAAGGTTCACGCACTGATGCAGCAAACCTTGCAGCAATCCGTCGAGGCAATGGGCACGGCGCTGGACAAGGGTGATTTGCAAAGCGTGCGCAATCATCTGCATTCCCTACGCGGCTCGTTCGCGATGATTCGCGAAATGGAGACGGCCGACATGGCCGGGCAGATGGAAGCGCTGGTTGTTGCCAACGACCAGGAAGCGCTGAAAATAGCGATAAGAGGGTTTGCCGAGCATGCATCATCCGTGCTGGGACGACGGACAAGGTAGGCTGGGGTGAGGCACCGCCGAACCCCGACATGATGGTGTGCATGGCAACGTTGGGGTTCGCATGCACTCACCCCAACCTACGCATCGTCCGGCGATGCGCCTGATTGCGATGACGACGCAACAATGCCGTTGTCCATCGCATAACGCAGTAGATCCACATCGCGTTCGATGCCCAACTTCTCCATGGCGCGCGCCTTCTGGGTGCTGATCGTCTTTTTGCTGCGGCTCAAACGCTCGGCAATTTCATTGACGGTCAGGCCGCTGGCATAGAGCCGAAGCACTTCGAGTTCACGCTTGCTCAACAACTGAGGCGCCTTGCCGTCGTGCCGGTTCCGGTCGAGCGTGCGCATGCTTTTCTCGACCGAGGGCGAATAGTAGGCGCCGCCTGTAGCAGCCGCGTGGATGGCCGGAATCAGGTAGTTGACAGCGTCTGCCTTGCTGACGACGCAGCTGACACCCAGGCGCCGCAAGGCACTGAGCACAGCCGGATTGTCCAGCATGGTCAATACGACCAGCTTCACCGAAGGGTACCGGCGCTGGATCAGCGAAAACAGGGCAATGCCGTCGCCATGTTCGTTTCCCGGCATGGAGTAGTCGGAAACGAGCACATCGCAGCAACCGGTATCCAGGATGCGCATCAGCTCGGTCGAGTTGGCCGCCGTCCCGGTCACCCGAATGGTGCTGGCAGAAGACAGACCGTGCTCGACACCTGCGATCATCCCCGGGTGATCGTCCGCAAGCACCACTCTTAGCGAGAAGCCATCCATCTGCCACCCTCGTGTCCGTTGCGCGTCAACCATGCAGGCATTCCGGCGAGGACGGTGTGAATCACATCGCGCCGGCGAACGGGAACCGGGGCCGATAGTAAGTCAGTTCGGCCGCAACGTGCAGCATGGCAAGCCATCGTGCTGAAGCGCGAAAGAACGGCTAGCTACGGGGACACATACGCCGCCCTACCCGGCTCGCTATGATCGGCCTGTTATCCGCCAAAGGAGTGCGCCATGCCAATCCGGCACCGAAACGTTCTGACCATCGCCATTGCCACGTTGTGCAGCATATCTTCGGCCTGGGCAGCCGATGGCGCCTCGATCACCCTGTATCGCAGCGACAGCCCGGCCTTGTATGCCAGCAGCGGCGATGGCAACGCCAATGACGGCTATGCCGTAGTGCGCGAGCGGCGCAGTATCACGCTGCAACCGGGCGTGCACGATGTGGTGCTGGGCGACCTACCCAATCATCTCGATGCCGAAGCGATGGCGCTCGGCTTTCCCGGCGATGAAGCCAAGGTCATCTCCCAGCGCCTGCTGTTGGGCCAGGGTCCGAATGCCGCGCTGACCGGGTTGACGGGCAGCACCGTCAGCGTGCTGGGTGACAATGGCCAGGCATTGGCCAGCGGCACGCTTCTGCGCGCGGGTGAAGATGGCCTGGTTGTCCGTGGCAACAGCGGCACCACGCTGATACGCCAATACGCCGCGGTGAATACGGAAGGCGGCAATTTCCCGACCGGTTCCAGCCTGCGCCTGCGCGTGGATGCTTCACGCGGCGGCGCAGCGAATGCCGTGCTGAGCTATCCCACTTCCGGCATCGGCTGGCGCGCGGCTTATGTCGCTACGTTGCAAGCGGGCACTAGCTGCAGCATGCAGTTCGAGTCGCGTGCCAGCATCGCCAACCGCAGCGGACGCGACTGGCACGATGCGAATCTGACGCTGATTGCCGGCGAACCCAATTTCGCCAAGGCATCCGGACCACGCCCGATGATGATGCGCGCCGTGGCCATGCCTGCTGCTGCCGAGGCAATGCCCGAACAATCCTCGGTGGGCGATTACCGCAGCTATACGCTGCCAGCGCCGGTCGACCTGCCCGACGGCAGCATCAGCCAGGTACCGCTGTACGCGGCGCGTACGCTTGGCTGCGAGCGCACGGAACTGTATGAAAACGGCGGCAACTGGATGCCGCCACAGCCGATGCTCAATGAAACGTTTAATACGGACAGCAACACCAGCGTCATCAGTACGCTGCGCTTCACCGCTTTTGATAGTTTGCCAGCCGGCTATCTGCGCGTACTCACCGCCGATCGCAACGGCGTGCCGCAATTCATCGGCGAGGGGCGCATCAACGATACCCCCAAAGGCAGCGATGCCACGATCACGCTGGGCACCGCCTTCGATCTGCGCGGCCAGCGCGAGCGCACGAGCTTCCATGTCGACAAGGCCGGCCGCACGATGGAAGAAGCCTTCCGCATCACCATCACCAATGCCGGCGAGAGTGCTCGCACGGTCACGGTGCGCGAGCACCCCAACCGCTGGCGGCAGTGGACGGTGACGTCGTCGACGGTAAAGCCCAGCAAGCAGACCACCGATACGCTGGAATTCAAGCTCGACGTGCCGGCCAATGGCAAGGCCGTGCTTGACTATGGCGTACGCTATACCTGGACGGCTGACGTGCAGCCGCAATCGTGAACGCGATATCCAACGTAGGCTGGCGCTGAGCGAATGCGAACCCCAGCGCCGCCATATCGATCGCGACGTTGGGGTTCGGCTGGCGCCTCACTGCCAACCTGCATTCCGAAACGTTCCAACCCTTCTTACCTTCTGGACTTCTTATGCTGCATATCGTCAAACATGGCACCGTTACCGAAATCCAGCTGGCACGTCCACCCGTCAATGCGCTGAATATCGAACTGCTGCGCGCGCTGCAAAACGCCTTGGCGGAAGCCGTGCAAGAAGGCGCGCGCGGCGTGGTGTTTTCCGGTGCACAGGGCATGTTTTCTGCCGGCGTGGATGTGCCGGCGCTGCTGGTGCGCGACCGCGCCGGGGTGCGCGAGTTTTGGCGCGAGTTTTTCCTCACTTGTGCAGCGCTTGCACGCCTGCCGATTCCAGTCGCCGCCGCGATCACCGGCCACAGCCCGGCCGGCGGCGCCGTGCTTTCGTTGTTCTGCGATTACCGCGTGATGGCGCAAGGCCCTTATCGCATCGGCTTGAACGAGGTGCAGGTAGGCTTGATTGCGCCGGACTGCATCCAGATGGCGCTGCGCCGCGTGGTGGGCGCGTATCGGGCCGAGCGCCTGCTGGTGTCCGGCGCCTTGATCGACGCGGAGCAGGCGCTGGCCTTCGGTTTTGTGGATGAACTGGTCGCGGTGGACCAGGTTTCCACGCGTGCCTTGCACTGGCTCAACGAGACGCTGGCGCTACCCTCGCATGCGATGCTGGGAACGCGGCAGATCGCCCGCGCGGACCTTACGACTGCGTTTGCGGACGTGGATGCGTTGCCGATCGACCAGTTTGTGGAGGCGTTCTACCATCCGCAGACGCAGGCAACCTTGCAGGCGCTGGTGGAGCGGCTCAAGAGCAAGGCCAAGTGATGCCGGCTAGGAGCCTGTCGGATTGGAACAGTCGAGGCGTAGTGCGACGGCGCGAGGACAGATGTTCGGCGATGCGCCGGCCCATAGTGGTTCTATGGGTCAAGCAGCGACGGACATATGGACCGCGCAGGCGCATTTGCAGCCCGGCCAATTCAAGTCCGACAGGCTCCTACGCATCACCGGTTGCAACGGGGCGTGATGCGTCGCTGATCCATCCGCTCCACGACGGTGCATACAGACGCGAACCGGCCAGCCCGGCGTGCTCCATCGCCAACAGATTGTGGCAAGCCGTAACGCCGGAACCGCACATGTGCACGACGTGTTCCGGCGCATGCTCGCCGAGCACCGCGCGAAATTCCTCGCGCAATTGCGCTGGCGACTTGAATCGCCCATCCGCCTGCAAGTTGTCGGTGAACGGACGATTGGCCGCGCCCGGCACATGGCCGGCGACGCGATCGATCGGCTCCACGTCGCCGCGATAACGCGGGGTGGCACGTGCATCGATGAGTAAATCATCCGGCATGCTGCGGATGGCGGCGTGATCGAGCACCACTTGGCTGCTCTGGTAATGCACGCTCACCTGGGTCGGCTCGCATGCGGGAACCGCCTGCGAAACCGGCAGCTTGGCCGCCTTCCAGGCCGCGTAGCCGCCATCGAGCACGGCCGCTTCGCGCATGCCGCACAGCCGTAGCAGCCACCACAAGCGCGCCGCCGCCAGCGAGCCGTTGTTGGCGTCGTAGCTCACCACCTGCAGGCCTGGACGCCAGCCCAGACGCGAAAGTACGGCGGAAAAAGCCGCCTCGGTGGGAAGCGGATGGCGCCCCAAGCCAAGCGGCACGCGACTAAGATCGGAAAGATCACGATCCAGATGTGCAAACACCGCACCAGGAATGTGTTCGGCCTGATAATCGCGCTCGCCCTTGGCCGGGTCGGCAAGATCGAAACGGCAATCGACGATCAGCACGCCATCCGGCGACAGGGCGGCCAGTTCTTCGGCGGCGATCAGGGTGCTTTTCATGGCTGTTCCATCCTTTGCAGCAGATTGACCAAGATGGCGGCGGTAGCGCCCCAGATGCGGTGGCCTTCGTAGTGGAATTCCACCATCTCGCGCTGATGTCCGCGGAAATTCATGGTGTAGCGTTTCAGGTTCGACGGTTTCAGGAAAAAGCCCAGTGGCACCTCGAACACTTCGGCCACTTCATCGGGGGCCGGCGCAAAGCGCGCCTCGGCATCGATGCGCGCCACCACCGGCGTGATGCAGAAGCCGCTGATGGTTTCGAAGCAATCCAGGTAACCCAACGGCGTCACCCAAGCGGGATGCAGGCCGATTTCCTCTTCCGTTTCGCGCAGCGCGGTGGTCAGCGCATCGGCGTCGGTGGGATCGGCGCTGCCGCCGGGAAACGCGACCTGCCCGGCGTGCGAACTGAGGTGATCCGTGCGCACCGTGAAAATCATGCGCAAGGGTTGATCATCGCGCACGCCGATCAGCACCGCGGCAGGCCGGCGCTCCACTTCGCCGATCAAGGCAGTCATTTCGGCGTGGTTCCAGCCCGGCGGCAGCGGCGGCTGCGACAGCGGACGCAGGCTGCGCTGCAGGGCTTCCATCATGCCGGTTCGCGTGCAGGCAGCACCACGTCCATGAAGTGTGAACGCTCAAGTTCGCTCATGCTGCGCCAGCGGGCGATTTCATCGCCGGTGCGGTAACAGCCTTCGCAATAGCCGCGTGCATCCAGCCGGCAGATGCCGACACACGGGCTCAGGATGGCTTGGGGGGAAAGCGGGGAAAGGTTTGACATGCGCCCGCCATGCTAACGCACCTGTCACGCTGGCGTCAGGGGCTTGGCGCCTGTGGATTCGGAGGTTTGATATCCAACAGTTCGATGTCGAACACCAGCGCCTGGTTCGGGCCAATGCGCGGCAGCGCGCCGTGCTCCCCATACGCCAGTGCGGGCGGGATCACCACCTTCCAGCGGTCGCCCACATGCATGCGCGGAATCACGTATTGCCAGCCTCGGATCACCTTGTCCACGGTAAAGCTGACAGGATGGCCATGTGCCCATGTGCTGTCGAATTCGGTGCCGTCAATCAGCATGCCGCGGTAGTTGACGGTGACCAGGCTGTCGATGCCCGGGCTGGTGGTGCCGTCGCCTTTCTTGATCACCGAATACTGGATGCCGGAGGGAAGCTGCACCACGCCGGGCAGCGCCGCGTTGTGCGCCATGTAGTCGGCGCTTTTCTTCGCATTCTCGGCGGAGATGCGCTTGAACTCCGCCATCGCCTGCTCGTGCATGCGCTCGCCCAGGCCGACCAGCTGGTTGTACATGTCCTGCCTGGAAACGGCGGGCGGACGTTGGGCGTAGGCATCCTCGATCGCCTTCTGCAGCACGGCCATATCCACCGGGATGTCGCCATCGGAGAACTGCGTGCCGATGCGGTAGCCGATGGCGTAGGAGAGCTTGTGCTTGTCGAGCTTCGCCACCGGAAGCTGCTGCTGTGACGAGCCCGGCGCAGTCGTTCCCTGCGCCTGGGCCGCGCATGCGGCCAGCAGCAGTGGAATCGGGAGCAACCAACGCGTGGGTCTCATTACATTCTCCAGGTTGCAAAACCGCCCAACGCCTCCCAGCGACCGGCATCCTTGAGCGGTCGCCACTGGGACAAACAAGACTGGCGAATACGACTTGGAGACATGGGGCGGGCTCTAAGCATACGGCGAAAGCCATCATCGTAGGCAGTTGGATAGCTCGATGCAGCTATACCAAACGTTCAGCGCTGCCCAACATCCCCAAGGCGGCGATCATCGGCGGCATGGCGGAGACATCGAACTGGCAATAAGAAAGCCGGCGGCGGCAAAGGTTCCCGCTGCTAAAATCAACGCTTTATCTTTCCCCGGAGTCCTTGCATGGCCTACCGCAACCTTGAGATCGGCAATCGTGGCGCCGTACGCACCATCACCGTCAACCGGCCGGACAAGCTCAATGCGCTCAACCGCGAAACCTTGAACGAGCTGACCCTGGCCTTCGGACAGGCCGCGCAGGACGATGCCGTACGGGCCATCGTGCTGGCCGGCGCCGGCGACAAGGCCTTCGTGGCCGGCGCGGACATCAGCGAAATGAATGGCTACACGCCGATCCAGGCGCAAAGCTTTTCGCGCACCGGGCAGCGGCTGATGAGCAGCGTCGAACGCTTGGGCAAGCCGGTGATCGCGCGCATCCAGGGCTTTGCATTGGGTGGCGGCATGGAACTGGCGATGTGCTGCCACCTTCGGGTCGCCAGCGAGAAAGCCAAGTTCGGCCAGCCCGAAATCAACCTGGGCCTGATCCCCGGCTTCGGCGGCACCCAGCGCCTGCTGCGCCTGGCCGGCCGCGGCGCGGCGCTGGAGCTGTGCCTTACGGGCGGCACCATCACCGCGCAGCGCGCCTACGAACTGGGCATCGTCAACCGTGTGGTCGCGCCCGACGCGCTGGATGAAACGGTCAACGCCCTGGCCGACCAACTCGCCGCCGCCGCGCCGCTGGCTGCGGCGAGCATTCTGGATACCGTGCTGCAGGGTGGCGAAACGTCGCTGGATCAGGGTCTGGAATTCGAAACCCAGGCGTTCGCGCTGATGTTTGCGACGGAAGACATGAAGGAAGGGACGGCTGCGTTTTTGGAGAAGCGCAAGGCGGTTTTTAGGGGCTCGTAAATCGGGAATCGGAAGTCGTGAATCGTTTAGAGCGGTTGCCTGCGAACTCGCGGCGAGCCGCTCTTACGATTCCCGGCCCCGCAACAATCAATGCCCCCCGCGATATTTCTTCTCACCCGCGGTAATGCGCAGATCCAGCCGGTTCTCCGGCGGCGCCAGCGGACAGGTCGCGAACGGGGTGAAGGAGCAAGGCGGGTTGTAGGCTTTGTTGAAATCCAGCACGACCTTGCCGTTCTGTGGCAGCGCGGCGTAGAGGAAGCGCGCGGCGCCATAGGTTTCATGGCCGGAGGTGCGGTCGGCGAGTACGAAGAACAGTTCGCCGCCCGGCTCTTCCTGGTACGGCAGCAGCTCGTAGGTGTGGCCGTCGCGCGTGAACACCACCTTGCCCGGCACCTTCACCGTATCGATGGTGCCGATCACCGAACCGATCTTCAGATCATGCGGCGGCTCGAACGGCACCCAGTCGGCCACGATGCGCCAGGAGGGGTCGATGGGAAAATAGTCGATGCCGAGGAAGTGCTTGCGCGTGGCGGCGTCGGCATCCTTTACGCGCAGCGCCTTGCGGCCTTCGCGATCGATCACGTAGAAGCTTGCAGCGCCGAACGCCACCTTGGTGGGCGACGCGTCGCCCGTGACGTGCGCATCGTCGATGAGCGTGGCCTGCTCGACCTGTTTGCCGTCGACCGTCGCATGGCTGTCCTTGTCCAGCGCGATATGCACCTGACCGGACTTGTCCAGCGTGATCACGCCCAGGTGCGCGGGACCGGCCTGCAGAATGATGTCATTGTCCGAAGCGCTGCCGACCTTGTTCGCGCCTTCCTGCAGCCACTCCAACCCGATCAGGCTGAGCCAGCCGTCCGGTGCGGTCAGTCGCGCCACGCGCGCGGCACGCCATTGCTCGATGCTCTGCTGGTATGCAGCAGGCGTCGCGGATTGTTGGGTTGTATCGGCATGCACGAGGGCCACTCCAGTACTTAGGATCAGTCCGGCCAGGACGGTACGCCACATGGGGTTCACTCCGCTCGATGCAATGATGAGCCCGAGTATGGCCATCCATTTGTGCGTAGCACAAGCGATCGTTAACGACCGCGCAGAAAAAGCTTATCCAATTCGGTCATGCCCAATTGCACCCAGGTAGGGCGGCCGTGATTGCATTGGCCGGAGCGTTCGGTCGCTTCCATCTCGCGCAGCAAGGCGTTCATTTCCGGCAGCGTAAGGCGCCGGCCGGCGCGCACGGAGCCATGGCAGGCCATGGTGGACAGCAGCTCGTTTTCCAGTTCCTGCAACTGGCGCGAACTGCCATGCTGCGCCAGTTCGCTCAGCACGCTGCGCGTGAGCTCGGCCACGTCGGCCCCTTCCAGCAAGGCGGGAATGCGCCGCACCACCACCGCGGAAGGGCCGCTGCGCGAAAGCTCCAGGCCCCAGTCGGCCAGTGCGTCGCCGTGTTCTTCCGCGGCCGCCGCTTCCTTCGCACTGACCGGCACCGACAAGGGCACCAACAGGATTTGCGAACGCAGGTTGCTGCAGGCGCGGCCAGCTTTCAGTTTTTCGTAGGTGATGCGCTCGTGCGCGGCATGCATGTCGACCAGCACCAGGCCGTGTGTGTTTTCAGCAAGGATGTAGATGGTCTTCAGCTGCGCAATCGCGTAGCCCAATGGCGGCGCTTCACTGTTGTCAGCCGCAGGCATCGCCGGCTGGGCGGTGTTCGGCAACGCAGCCGCCGGCTCGCCCAGCAAGGCGGCGTATTCGACCAGGGGCTCGTCACGTACGCCCAGATGCAAACGGCTCTGCGATGCGCTGGCGGGCCAGCTGCTCACCTGCCGGCTCACCTGTTGCACGATGGCGGTTGCAACGCCGGGTGCGGCGGCGTGATCCCATGCCGGCGTTTCCGCCGGCACATGCTGGCCGGCACGCGTTTCGGCGAGTGCTTCGTGCAGGGTGCGGAACAGGAAATCGTGCACCAGGCGCTGCTCGCGAAAACGCACTTCGCTCTTGGCCGGATGCACGTTCACGTCGACGCCAGCCGGATCAAGCTCCAGATACAGCACGAACGCCGGATGGCGCCCATGGAACAGCACGTCGGCATAGGCCTGCCGCACGGCGTGCGCCACCACGCGATCGCGCACCAGGCGGCCGTTGACGTAGAAATACTGCGCATCTGCCTGCGGACGCGAGGCGGTCGGCAAACCGACCCATCCAGACAGGCGCATGCCGGCCGACGCGTGATCGATGCGCAGGCTTTGCTGCGGAAAATTTTCGCCCAGCATGTCCGCCACGCGCATCAGCATGGCGTGCTCTTCGCGCGCGGATTTCCACACGCGCACGGATTTGCCGTTGTGGCTGAGGCGAAATTCCACGCCCGCGCGCGCGAGCGCAAGCGACTTGAGCAGGTCGTCGATGTGCGCGAATTCGGTGCGTTCCGCGCGCAGAAATTTTCTACGCGCCGGCACGTTGTAGAACAGATCGCGCACTTCCACGCTGGTGCCCTGCGGATGTTGCGCCGGGCGCACGTCCTGCATGCGGCCGCTATCGACTTCGATGCGGAAGGCGTTGTCGGCGCCGCGCAGGCGCGAAGTCATCGCAAAACGCCCGACCGAGGCCATCGACGCCAGCGCTTCACCGCGAAAACCCATACTCGCCACGTGTTCGAGATCGTCGAAGCTGCCGATCTTGCTGGTGGCGTGCGAAGCGACGGCCAGCGGCAGATCGTCCGCGGCGATGCCGTCGCCATCGTCGCGCACGCGAATCAGGCGCGCGCCGCCCAGTTCGATCTCGACCTCAACCCGCGTGGCGCCGGCATCGAGGCTGTTTTCAACCAGCTCTTTCACGACCGACGACGGCCGCTCGATCACCTCGCCGGCGGCAATCTGGTTGATGAGCTCAGGCGGGAGGGGACGGATGCGGGGCATTGGGGGAGCGTAAATCGGGAATCGTAAATCGTAAACAGTTAAATGCGGCCGCTGGCAAGCTTGCCGCGTACCGCTCTGACGATTGACGATTTCCGATTGACGATTCCCGATTCAAGAGCTGGGAATCACCAGCATCGTACCGGTGCGCACGCTGTTGCTGTTGATGCCATTGACGCTCTTGAGCGAGTTCACGCTTACGCCGTACTGCTTGGCGATGCTGCGCAAGGTTTCGCCATTGGCGACGCGATGCATGTCGCGTGCGTCGGCATCGGCAGGTTGGTCGACGTTGGCCACCGTATCGGCCTTGGCATCGTTCGACAGCACACCCTTGCGGCGTGCGGCCTCCATCGCAAACCAGGTGCCCGGCGGCGGATCGTTCAGGAAATAGCCTTTCACGCCATCCATGATCGCCGTGGCCAGTTGCTGCTGATGCCCGGGATCGCGCAGCTTGTGTTCTTCGGTCGGATTGCTGATGAAGGCCGTCTCCACCAGGATCGATGGCACATCCGGCGAGCGCAGCACCACGAAGTTGGCATGCTCCACATAGCCGCGATGGGTCGGGCCGAGCGCGGAGAGCGCGTTCAGCACGTTCTGCGCCACCGTTTCGCTGGCCTGCACCGCCCAGCCCTGCTGCATGTCGAGCAGCACGGAGGCGAGGCTGTCGTTCTCGGCAGCCAGCGATACGCCGCCGATCAGGTCGGAACTGTTTTCACGATCGGCCAGCATCTGCGCCGCCACCGAGCTCTTGCCGCGCGGCGACAGCACCCATACGGACGAACCGCGCGCGTCGCTGCTGGTGTACGAATCGGCGTGGATCGAGACGAACAGGTCGGCCTGGTTCTGGCGGGCGATCTCATAGCGCTGCTTGAGCGGGATGAAGTAATCGCCGTCGCGGGTAAGCACGGCCTTCATGCCGGGCTGGCGGTTGATCAGGGCAGCGAGGTTGCGCGCCACGGCGAGCGTGACGTTCTTTTCCAGCGTGCCGTCCGGCCCGTGTGCGCCCTGGTCCTTGCCGCCATGGCCGGCATCCACCGCCACCACTACCTGGCGTTGGCTGTTGAGCATCACCGCCGCCTGGCGGGTAGTGACGCCCTTGCGCGATGTCAGCTTGCTGCTGGCATTGACCACGACCGGCGCGGGCGCACCGGCCTTGTCGGCGATGGCGGTGGCGTTCGCATCGGCCTTGGCCGGCTTGCTCGATGCGACGGCGGCGCCGTCGTCCTGGTCGGACGAGGCCTTGCCGGGCGTCGCCGAGGATTTGCCGTTACCGGGGTAAAGATCCAGCACCAGTCGGTAACCGGCCTGCCCGGACGGGCCGAGCACGAAGCTCTTCGGCTGGCTGTTGGGCGCCACGGCGGCGGTCAGGCGCAGCGTGCCGCCCTGGGACGTGCTGCTCAAGCCTTTGAGCAGGCCTTGCGCGGACGACGCGAGCTTGCCGCCGGCACTGCTGTCGGCCAGTTCCAGCACGACCTGATCGCCCTGCTGGCTGAGCTTGTACTTGGCGGGGCCGGAAAGATCGAACACCACGCGGGTGTATTCGGCCCCGGCCCACACGCGGGCATCCTTCACTTCCGCCGCCTGCAGGGCGAAGCCGGGCGCCGCGGCAAGCAGCGCGGTGGCAGTCAGGCAACAAATGCGAGTGAGATAGCCCCTCATGGTGCCGCATTGAAGCTCACCACATTCCTGAATGCAAGAGGTTTTCCTTTAAAATTCCATGAGCTGCATGGCATTTGTCAGAATGCGCTCAAGCTTCTGGCCTGCCATCACCCCGCCGCTGCCGCCGCGGGCGAAATGGTCGAGGCCCGCAATGCCGGCGCCAACACGGCCAGCTGGCCTGTTGCCCACAGCGCCAGCGCGCCCAGCGGAAAGTAGAACCAGGGCAAGCGCGGCAATTCGTAGTAGTGCATCAGCAGCATGCTCAAGCCATACGCCAGCGCCATACCCAGGATGACGCCCAGGCTGGTGAGCAGGAAGTTTTCCAGCATGAAGTAGCGCAGGATGTCGGCGCGGGTGGCCCCCAGCGCCCGGCGCACGCCGATGTGGCGACGGCGCTGCTGCACCCAGTAGCTGCTCAGGCCCACGATGCCCAGGCCGGTGATGGCCAGCAATATCACGCATAAGCCGGCCAGCGCCCTGGCCATGGCCAGTTCCTTGCCGAGCTGTTGCTTGCGGGCATCGGCCACGGTCCGCTGCGCGATGATGGCGACGTGCGGATCGAGCTTGCGCAGCACGTCCACGGCGGCCTGCAGCACCTGCCGGCGCTGGCTGGGACCCTCGGTACGAATCAGGTAGTACACGCCATCGTCCAGCCACAAGCGCATTGGCAGAACGATGCTGTAATCCTCCTCGCCGTCGGCCGCGAGTGCGTAGGAACGCGGCAAGTGTTCGACCACCCCGACCACCGTGGTCGCCGGCCTGTCGCCACCCGTGAAATAGAACCGCTTGCCCAGCGGGTTCTGGCCCGGCCACACGCGCCTGGCCAGCGCCTCGGTAATCAGCGCTTCGGCCGGCGCCACCGTGCTGTCCGGTTTGTAGACATCGGCATAGTCGACGAAGCCGAGCGGATTCAGCCAGCGGCCGGCCACCAGGTGCAAGCCGAGCGTCTGGGCGAGATGTTCTCCCCCGTAGACATCGACCAGTACACCGGAGCGGTTTTGTGCATCCTGCTGGGTGAGCGCGACGTAGCCGGGATAGAACGCGCTGTCGTCCAGCGGCACCATGTTGCTCAACGTTACGCCTTGTACGCCGGGGAGCTGGCGCAGCGCGTCCACGGCTTCGCGCGTGCGCCGCCTGGCTTCGTCACTGTGCGGGATAAGCAAATTGTCGGCACTGATTTCAACCAGACGGTCTTCGTCGAAGCCGGCCGGCATGTACAGCCGCTTCAGATGCACGCTCATCAGGAAGACGCAGTTGCTCACCACGCCGCAGCTAAGCGCGACCACCAGCACCAGCAAGGCAAGCACCACCTTGTGTCGCAGCAGCGCGGAGAAAATCGGCTTGAGTTGATCCATGGCGCCACCCCTCACTGGGTTTTCAGTTGCAAGGCGGGCGACACCAGGCAGGCGCGCCACGCAGGCAACAAGCCGACCAGCAGACTACTCGCCAGCGCAATCGCGAGGCTGACGAGCAGCATGCCCACGTCCATATGCACCAGCGCGGCGTAGTCGATCTCGCCATCCTGCTGCTGCCGCAGCAACCACAGGCCGGCATAGGCCAGCACGACCCCGACCAGGCCACCCGCAACGCCGATCATGCCGGCCTCGACCAGCAACTGCACGAACACGGTGCGGCGCGAGGCGCCCATGGCGCGACGCACGCCTACGGTGCCGATACCGCGCATGAATTTGGCCAGCATCAGGCCGGTGGCGTTGATCAGGCAGACCAGCAGAAAACCGAACGACAACCACACCTGCACGCGCGCATCGTCCGGCACGGCATGGAATGCCTCAAGCCATTGCGTCACCGAACGCAGGCGGACGTTGGGTGGCCGCTGGAACCGGCCCACCGCTTTCTGTTCTTCCGAATAGTGGATGAGAAAGTCGCGATACGTCGCGACCTTGTCCGCGCCGTCCAGCTGCACCCACATTTGCAGCCAGGCGCAGGGCGCAGTCTTCTTCGGCTGGTTGTCCGGGGGAAACGGCGTATTTTCGTCCCAGCAGCGCCGGCTGCCCGCCGGGTGCAGTTCGGCGTCGATGGCGGCCGTCAACGGCACGTAGGCTTCGAGCACGTCGCTGAATTCGACGGCGTCGTAGGAGCCATAGACGCGCGGCAAGATCCGCCAATGATCCAGCACGCCCACCACGCGAAACGGCACCCCTCGCAGTATGACGATGCGGCCGACGCTGTTCGCGCCGCCGAACAGCGTCTGGTTGAGCGTATCGGCGAGCACCACCACGCGCGTGCCTCGTTCGTCGTCAGCTTCGCTCCAGGCAGTGCCGTAATGGAACGGCGCCCCGAACATGGCAAAGAAATCGGCCGTCGTGTAGAGCCCGAAGGGATGGCTCGGCTGGACCTTGCCATCGGGCAGTTCCACCCGAAAAGAACCGGTCGACATCACCGCCTGGCGATCCGCACGATGCGCATGCAACAGGTTCATGGCATCGATCCAGCTCAACTGGGTATAGGGCTCGTCGGCGCCGACACGAAGGCCGGAATTGCTGCGATCGGCGGATTGGCGCGGGTCGAGCTGCGGCCGATAAAGCTTGTCGCTGCGCCCGGGATAGGGATCCCGTGCAAGCACGTGATACACGGTAAGCGCAGTCATGCTGGCGCCGATGCCTATGGCAATGGTCAGCACCATCAACAGCGTCAACGCGATATCGCGACGGAGGCTTCGCAAAGCCAACGCGATGTAATAGACGAGCACCCTTCCCCCTGCCGATCATTCCTAATCCACGTGCGCGGTCGCTTCCGCGACTCGTCCAGACATCACATCGGGTTGGTTGTCGAGGAAGCGTGAAGACCGGAAAAAATTCAAGCTTGCGCGGGATGCGAATCCAGCAAGGCCAGCAGTCGCTCGCCGCGCGCCGTTTTCGGCTGCAGGCGCACGTGGCGCCCCGCTCCGCGGTAGCTCAGGTGCACCTCCACGTCCGGCGGCGGCAACGCCCCCTGCCCGCGCTCCGGCCACTCCACCAGCACCACGGCCGCCGGGTCGGATAACGCGTCCAGGCCCAGCCATTCCAGTTCGCCCGGATCGGCGATGCGGTAAAGGTCCAGGTGCCAGGCGGGGCGGCCATCGCGGGCCTGGTAGCCCTCGACCAGGCTGTAGGTGGGGCTCTTGATGCGCTCGGCTACGCCCAGCGCCGTCAGCAAGGCGCGGGCGAAGCTGGTCTTGCCTGCGCCCAATTCGCCGCGCAGGTAAATCACCAGGCCGTCGTCCAAGGCGGCGGCCACGCGCGCGCCCAGCGTGCGCGTGGCGTCTTCGTCGGGAAGGTCCCAATGTTCTTCAGTCATGCTCAAGCCCGTTGCCAAGTGCGCGCAGCGGATCGAGCAGGTCGCTGGCAAGCAAGCCGCGCTCGCCTTTGCGGGCGGCCACGTCACCGGCCCTTGCATGCAGGCCCACGCCGATGCGCGCCGCGTCCCAGGCGGAACAACCCTGCGCCATCAGGGCGGCGATCACGCCGGTCAACAGATCGCCCATGCCGCCGCTGGCCATGCCTGGATTGCCCCAGGTACAGACGTCCAGACGTCCATCCGGATTCGCAATCAGGCTGCCCGAGCCTTTCAACACCGTCACGGCGCCGTAGCGTTGCGCCAGTTCGCGGGCGGCGGCGAATCGATCCTCTTGCACGTCGGCGGTGCTTTTACCGAGCAATCGCCCGGCCTCGCCCGGATGCGGGGTCAGCACGGCAGGCGTGCTGAAACGGCGCGGCTCGCGCGCCAGCAGATTGAGTCCATCAGCATCCAGCACCAGCGGTTTGCCGTTATCCAGGGCGGTAAGCCACAGGGCGTGGCCCCAGGCGCCCTGGCCCAGGCCAGGCCCAACGGCCAGCACGCTGGCGCGGGCAAGCATGGTCTCCAGTTCCTGCGGGCCATGCACGCCGTGCGCCATCAATTCCGGACGCGCGCCGTTGAGCGCCGTAAGGTTGTCGCCACGGGTGGCGACGCTTACCAGGCCGGCGCCGCAGCGCAGCGCCGCTTCGCCGCACAGGCGAATCGCCCCTGCCGTGCCATGATCGCCGCCGATCGCCAGCACGTGGCCGGCACCACCCTTGTGCGCATCGCGCGCACGCGGCCCCAGGTGCATGGCATCCAGCAGCGCGGCGTCGGGAGTGATGCCGTGCCAAAGATTGTCCGGCAAGCGCAGCGTATCGAGCTGCAGCACTCCGGTGCAGGTGGCCGCCTGCCCGGTATAGGTGCCGCGCTTGGCGGCGATAAAGCTCACCGTGGCTTGCGCGCGGATCGCCGCACCGGGGCAATGGCCGGTATCGGCATTCAGGCCGGACGGGACATCCAGCGCCAGCACGGGAATGCCGGATGCGTTGATGCGCTCGATCAAGGCAGTCGCAGCGGCCTCCGGTGCGCGGTTCAGGCCGGTGCCGTACAGCGCATCCACATAGACGTCGGCCTGAGGTAGCGGAGCATCCTGTTGCCAAGGGTGAGTAACGCCCTGGTTGCGCAGCCAGGTTTCACGCGCCAGCGCCGCGTCGCCGCGCGCCGCATCGCTCAATTCCACCACTTCCGTGCTGACGCCGGAGCCGTAGGCGATGCTGGCCAGCAAATAACCGTCGCCGCCATTGTTGCCGGGGCCGCAGAACACCACGATGCGCCGCGCATGCGGCCATTGCCGGCACAGGCAGGCAAAGGCCGCGGTGGCTGCCCGGTTCATCAGCTCGAAGCCGCTGACACCCAGTTCGTCGATGGCGCGCCGGTCCAGGGCACGCACTTGCTCGACGGTATAGAGATCGCGAAGGTGCCGGTCTGCGTGCATCGGCGGATTATAGGGACCCACTACACTAATGCGCATGCCCAACTCGGTTACCCCTGACTACGCCGCACTCGCCCGCGATATCAAGCGCTGGGCGCGCGAACTCGGCTTTGCCGAGGCCGGCATCAGCGGGGTGACGCTGGAACAGGACGAGCAGCACCTGCAGCGCTGGCTGAAAGACGGCTACCACGGCGAGATGGATTACATGGCGCGCCATGGCACCAAGCGCAGCCGACCCGACGAACTCGAACCCAGCACGCAGCGCGTGATCTCGGTACGCATGGATTACCTGCCGCCCGGCACGCAGCATGCGTGGGATGTGCTGCGCGACGCCGAAGCCGGCTACGTGGCGCGCTATGCGCTGGGCCGCGACTATCACAAGCTGATGCGCAACCGCCTGCAGAAACTGGCCGAGCGCATTCGCGAGGCGGCCGGCGATTTCGGTTATCGCGCTTATGTGGATTCCGCGCCGGTGCTGGAAAAGGCGCTCGCACGCAACGCGGGCCTGGGCTGGATCGGCAAGCACACGGTCTTGATCAACGCCCAGGCCGGTTCGTATTTCTTTCTCGGCGAGCTGTACACCGATCTGCCGTTGCCGGTCGATGCCGCGGCCAGCGCGCATTGCGGCACCTGCCGCAAATGCATCGACATCTGCCCGACGCAGGCGATTGTCGGGCCGTATCGCCTGGATGCGCGCCGCTGCATTTCCTATCTCACGATCGAGCTGAAAGGTTCGATTCCCGAAGCGCTGCGCACGCCGATGGGCAACCGCATCTTCGGTTGCGACGATTGCCAGCTGATCTGTCCGTGGAACAAGTTTGCGCAGGATGCGCGCGAACCCGATTTCGCGCCACGGCATCGCCTGGATGGCGCCAAGCTGGTGGAGCTGTTCGGCTGGAGCGAGGAGGAATTCCTGCGCCGAACCGAAGGCATGGCGATCCGCCGCACCGGCTATGAAGGTTGGTTGCGCAATATTGCGGTGGCGCTGGGGAATGCGCCCGCGTCGGAAGAAGTGCGCGCGGCGCTATGGGCGCGGGCGGAGCATCCTTCGGCGATCGTGCGCGAGCACGTCGCGTGGGCGCTGGCGAAACAGGCGTCCCTCTCCCCGCGGGACAGAGGGAAAAAGCACGGGGTTTAGGCCGCCGCCATCTGCTTGGGAATCGAGCGATTCGTATGGCTGATGCGGTTGTCCTTGTCCACGTACACCAGCGTCGGCTGGAATTTCTCCACTTCCGCCTGATCGAGATGGACGAAGGCCGCGATGATGACCAGGTCACCCGGCTGTGCGCGGTGGGCGGCGCTGCCGTTCACCGAAATGATGCCGGAGCCTTCCTCGGCGCGCAGCGCGTAGGTGACGAAGCGCTTGCCGTTGTTGATGTTCCAGGCGTGGATCTGTTCGTATTCGCGGATGCCCGACGCGTCGAGCAGCAGGCCGTCGATGGCGATCGAACCTTCATAGTGCAGCTCCGCGTGGGTCACGGTGGCACGATGGATCTTCGCCTTGAGCATGTTCAGGTGCATGACTTTTTCCAGCAGGAACTGCCTGCGTAGCCCGTTATTATCCCGCCGCGGCGGTCATGGCCGCAACGGCGCCTGGCCGGTAGATGGGGATAGCCCTCCGCCGTTCAATAGCCCATCCATGTTTCAATCGAACAACAGATTGTCGATCAGCCGGGTCGCGCCCAGGCGGGCGGCGATCAGCGCCACCAGGCCCTCCTGCTCGCCGTCGGCCGGCTCGGCAAGGTCCTCGGACCGCCGGATGGCGGCGTAATCGGGGACGAAGCCGGCACGTTCCAGCTTGGACGCCGCCGCCTGCTCCACCACCTTGCGCGCGTGGCCCTTGGCGATGAGCTCGCGCATCTGTTGCAGCGTTTCGTAGATCAACGGCGCCGTGGCCCGCTCGGCCGGCGACAGGTACTGGTTGCGCGAGCTCAACGCCAGGCCATCCTCGGCGCGTTGCGTGGGGGCGCTCATTACCTTGACCGGCAAGGACAGGTCACGCACCAGGCGTTCGATCACTTTCAGCTGCTGGAAATCCTTCTGGCCGAAGATCGCGATGTCGGGCTGCACCAGGTTGAACAGCTTGCACACCACGGTCGCCACGCCATCGAAGTGCCCGGGACGGTGCGCGCCTTCCAGCGTATCGGTGAGCTCGGGCACGTGCAGGCTCACGCTCTTGTCCGCACCGAACGGATACATCGTCGCCACGTCCGGCGCGAACAGCACGTCGCATTCCGATTCGGCCAGGCCGGCCTGGTCCTGCACGAGCGTGCGCGGATAACGCTCGAAATCTTCGCTCGGACCGAACTGCGTGGGATTGACGAATACGCTGGCCACCACGCGATCGGTACGGGCGCGCGCCAGTTTCACCAGCGAATGATGCCCCGCGTGCAGGTTGCCCATGGTCGGCACGAAGCCGATCGTGTGCCCTTGCGCACGCCAGCCGCGAATGGTGGCGCGCAGGCTCGCTGCGTCTTGAAGCGTTTGCATGGAATAAAGTCTTCTTCAGTTGTAACCGTGTTCGGCCGCGGGAAACGCGCCGCTGCGCACGTCGGCGACGTAAGCGGCAATCGCCTCCTGCACCGAGCCGCGGCCGGCAAGGAAATCCTTGCTGAACTTGGGGCGCTTGCCCGGCGTGATGCCCAGCATGTCGTAAATCACCAGCACTTGACCATCGCAATGCGGGCCAGCCCCGATGCCGATGACAGGAATGTCGAGCGCCTTGGTGACACGCTCGCCCAGCGGCGTGGGCACGCCTTCCAGCACCAGGATGCTGGCGCCGGCCTGCTGCACGGCCAGCGCTTCGCTCAGCACGCGCTCCGCCGCTTCGTGTTCGCGGCCCTGCACCTTGTAGCCGCCGAACTTGTGCACGGATTGCGGCGTGAGCCCCAGGTGCGCGCATACCGGCATGGCGCGCTCCGTCAACGCGTGGATCGATTCAAGGATATGTGGTGCGGCGCCTTCGATCTTCACCATCGCCGCACCGGCCTCGCCGATCAGCCGCGCGCCGGCTTCCAGCGCATAGTCGACGGTGCGATCGGCCATGAAGGGCATGTCGGCCACCAGCAAGGTGGCCGACAAACCGCGCGCCACCATGCGGGTGTGGTAGACCATGTGGTCGAGCGTCACCGGCAGCGTGCTGCGCTGGCCTTGCACCACCATGCCCAGCGAATCGCCGACCAGGGCGACGTCGACATCGGCGATCTCCAGTTGCGTGGCGAAGCTGGCATCGTATGCGGTAAGCATCACGATCTTGCGCCCTTGCGCCTTCATGGCGTGCAGGCTCGGTACCGTGACCGGCTTGCGAGCGGGAGCGCTGGCGTTTTCCACGTACACGGCTAATCCTTCTGTGTTGCGGTGAACAATTATCGGGCGCGGAATAGCCGGCGCTCAAGCAAAGGGTGTGCAGCCTTGCGTATCAACGGCGCGCAGAAGCTCTGCCACGTTACCCTGCCCCGGAATGTCCAGCTCAGGCGCCACATCATGCAGCGGCAACAGCACGAAGGCACGCTCGGCGATGTGCGGGTGAGGCAAGGTCAGGCGCGCGCTGCTCACGGTTTTGCCGGCGACATGGAGCAGATCCAGATCGAGCGTGCGCGGCCCCCAGCGTTCGCCATTGCGCTCGCGCCCGGCAGCGCGCTCGATGTTCAGCAGGGCGTCGAGCAGATCGTGCGGTTCCAGCAGCGTTTCAAGCGCCACCACGGCGTTGAGGAATTCCGGCTGGTCGAGCTTGCCCCACGGCGCGGTGCGATAGATGCGCGAGCGGCCAACCAGCGTGGTGTCCGGCAGGGCCGCCAACGCTGCGATGGCATCGAGCAGGTGCTGGTTGGAGTCGCCAAGGTTGCTGCCCAGCGCGACGTAAGCGCGCATCAGGCCGCCCCGGATTTGCCGGCAGCCGGCTTGCGCCGCCGCTTGCGCTTGCGTGGCGCGCTGGCGCGCACCGGCTCGGCCACCTCGCCCGCGGCATTGGACTGGTGCAGCGGCAGCGCGGCGGCGAGCGTTTCGTGCGGCAGTTGCTGCGCGTGCGCCCACCACTGCCCCAGCTCGCCGATCGCCGGCGATTCGGCCGCGCGCAGCAGCAGGAAATCGAAGGCGGCGCGGAACCGCGGGTGGGTCAGCAGGCGAAATACCTTCTTGCGCTGGATCTGCTCGAAGCGTGGCTGCAGCGACCAGATTTCTTCCATCGTGATAGTGAAACGGCGCGGGATCGCCACGCGCTGGCATTGCTCGGAAACCACGTGCACGGCAGCGCGGGCCCAGGCATCGTTGGCATCCTTGCCCTGCGTCACCCAGGTGTGCGCCAGATCGCGCACTTCACCCCACAACAGCACGGCGAACAGGAACGCCGGCGTGACCGACTTGCCTTCGGCCACGCGCGCATCGGTGTTTTCCAGGCCATGTTCGATCAGCAGGCGCAGCGGCTTGTCGCCACGCTTGAGCGCACGCGCCGTGGCCGGAAACATGAACTTGAGCAGCCCGCATTCCTCGAGCATGCGGAAACTCTTGCGGCCGTAGCCGGCCAGGAACATCTTCAGCGATTCGTCGAACAGGCGCGCCGGGGCCACGCCGCTGAGCAAGGGCCCAAGTTCCGCGAACGGCGCGGAAGCGGACGGATCGATACGGAAATCCAGCTTGGCCGCCAGGCGCACGGCGCGCAGCATGCGCACCGGATCTTCGCGGTAGCGCGTGGCCGAATCGCCGATGAGATGCAGCACCCTATCCTGCAGGTCCTGCATGCCGCCGACGTAGTCGCGCACGGAGAAATCGCTGATGTCGTAGTACATCGCGTTGACGCGGAAGTCGCGGCGGATGGCGTCTTCCTCGATGCTGCCCCACACGTTGTCGCGCACGATGCGGCCATCCACGATGTGGCGGTCGCCTTCGCTTTCCTCATCGCTGGTGCCGCGGAAGGTGGCCACCTCGATGATCTCGTTGCCGTACACCACGTGCGCCAGGCGGAAGCGGCGACCGATCAGGCGGCAGTTGCGGAACAGCTTCTTCACTTCGTCCGGCGTGGCGTTGGTGGCCACGTCGAAATCCTTCGGATGCCCGCCCAGCAACAGGTCGCGAACGGCGCCGCCGACCAGATAGGCGTTGTAGCCGGCTTCGTTCAGGCGATAGAGCACGCGCAAGGCGGCCTTGCTGATGTTCTTGCGGGAGATCGTGTGTTGCTCGCGCGGAAAAATGCGCAGGGCAAGCTTGGCGTCGTTCGCAGCCCGCATTCTTACGCCCCTCCGCTAGGGCGGCGCGCCATCGGCGCGTGGCGCGCCGCGCACGGAAGGCGAATGAAGGCGTACTCCCCTGCAGACCGCGCGGAGCGATGGCCGCCATGGAAGGAGTGCGAGAAATGCGAGCTGACTGTGGGATTCAAGCGATCGAAATCCTTACGGGTTTCCACATAATGGTAGAAGTCTGGCCGAGCACGTCCGACGTGTATCGACACCCATCCTGGGCCGGCCTTGAAAACATTGTCCTGCAAGCGTTCCCGCTTGGGCGAGGGCACTGTCTCAGAGCGTTGCCGGACGAGACAATTCAGCTATACTAGCGCGCTTCGCGACAATCCGCTCCCATCGTCTAGTGGCCCAGGACACCGCCCTCTCAAGGCGGGAACACGAGTTCGAACCTCGTTGGGAGCGCCACCGCCCATTCAGTATGATCGGCTTCCCGATCCACAGTAGGCATACGGCAGCATGACCTTCGTCGTTACCGACAACTGCATCAAGTGCAAATACACCGATTGCGTCGAAGTCTGTCCGGTCGACGCGTTCCATGAAGGCCCCAACTTCCTGGCAATCGATCCTGACGAGTGCATCGACTGCACCTTGTGCGAGCCGGAGTGCCCGATCAACGCGATCTATCCGGAAGATGACGTACCTGCCGGCCAGGAGCATTTCACTGCCTTGAACAAGGAACTCGCCAAGGCGTGGCCGGTGATCACCGTGCGCAAGGATGCCTTGCCCGATGCGAAGGAATGGGAAGGCAAGCCGGATAAGCTGGGGTTGCTGGAGCGCTGAAGCGCCGGGAATCGTCAATCGAGAATCGTAGGAGCCTCTTGGCGAAAACCCATCATCCCTAGCCTCTCGATTCAAAAAGAAACGCCGCCTGTTGGGCGGCGTTTCTTTTTGGGCCAGTGTCGAAAATGGAAGCCGAGGTAAGCGTAAATACGCCCTGACGATTCCCGATTGACGATTCCCGATTGACGATTCCCGCAATCTCAACCCTTGCCACCCAGGCGCGATTTCAGGCTGTCGACCACCTTGGCTACCGCAGCTGCATCGCCCTGCGCACGCACTTCGCTCGAACCTTGGCCGCTGTTGGCAACGGTCACCACCACTTCGCGCGGCGCCACGCCCGGGCCCTTCGAATTGCTGCCGCCGCGACCGAACATGCGGCCGAAGAAGCCGGTCTTTTGAGCCGGCTGGTCGGAGGCCAGCACGCTCAGGGTGTAGTTGTGCGCAGCATCGTCATGGCTCTTCAACGTGCCGATTTCGCCATTGCTCAGCGCCTCGCCCACGCGCCGATAGGTGTTGTCCACCGTATCGGCCAGGATGAAGCCATCGGTGATCGTGCCGGGATTATTGCCCACGCGCGCCGTCGCGCCATTTGCGGTCGGCTGGTTGCTGCCCGGCGGCGGAATCACCAGCGCGGCGCTGGCATTGGGCGTGTCCATGCCCGGCGGAATTTCCAGCGGCGATTCCTGCTTGGCCGTCTGCCAGGCTTTTTCGGAACGGAAGATGCCGCAGCCCGAAAGGAGCAAGCCAGTCAAAACCAAGGCCGGCAGGGCGACGGCGAGGGAAGATTTCTTCATGTAATGGATTCCGTTGTGTTCCGAAAGGATAGTGAGAAGCCGGCCAGACTAAGCGGCATCCGCCAAGGATGCCAGAGTCGCCAAGGACTTGCGTAGCTGCTCGCGCGCCGGCCCTTGCTCCAGCTCCACCAGCGGCAGGCGCGGCGTTGCCGTGCCCAGGCCCAGTTCCGGCAAACCGGCCTTCACCGCAATCGGGTTGGGCGCGCAGTTGAGCGCCTGCACCAGCGGTTCGAGCGCGGCGTTGCAGCGTGCGGTGGCGGCGCGGTCGCCGGAAGTGGCCGCATCGCACAACGCACGGAAAGCCCTGGGCGCCAGGTTGGCTACCACCGAGATGACGCCGGCGGCACCTGCCAGCATGGCTTGCGCCCCGCTGCCATCGTCGCCGGACAGATAGACGAAATCCGGCCGCGCAAGTTCCGCGCTGCGCTGGATGCGCTCGGCGTCGGCGCGCGCCTCCTTGATGCCGATAATGGCCGGGTGATCGCGCAACACCGCCGTGGTTTCCGGCGCCAGGTCGCAAGCCGTACGGCTGGGCACGTTGTATAGGATCACCGGCAAGCCGCCACGCTCGGCCACTTCCAGGAAATGGCGGCGCAGGCCTTCCTGCGTGGGACGTACGTAATACGGCGCCACGACCAGAGCCGCGTCCGCGCCGAGCGAACGGGCGCGTTGCGTCAGCGCCACGGTTTTGGCGGTGCCGGCCTCGCCGGTACCGGCGACGACGGGAATACGACCGGCCACGTGCTTGACCGCAAAGGCCAGCAGGCGATCGTATTCATCGTGTTCGAGCATGTGGGCTTCGCCGGTGGAACCAGCGACGACCACCGCCTGGGTGCCGCCCGCGATCTGGAAATCGAGCAGGCGGCCGAAAGCCGCCAGGTCGAGCGCCCCATCCGAGCCGAATGGAGTGACCAGCGCGCAGACGCTTCCGTGAATCTTCATGGGCGCGATCCGCACAGTACAAAATATGGACATGGCATCTTACTTGCGGGCTCGCAGGACGGGCAAGTAAGCTGGCGTATCGTTCGTCGTCTTCCCGCACGACGCGGGGTCGCCACTATCCATGTCCACCAACCCTTTTTCCGCGCGATCCAGCAACGACCACCAACTGCTGATCCAGACGCTGACGCCGGCCACGCGCACGCCGTTGCTCGCACTGGCCCGGCGCATTGCCGATGCCGGCTGCAATCTGTCCGATGCGCGCGTGTCGACCATCGGCGCCGACACCTCGCTCACCCTGCTGGCCACCGGCGCCTGGGACGCGGTGGCCAAGCTGGAAACCGCCCTGGCCAAACTGGCGCGCGAGGAAGAGCTGCGGCTTACGCATTACCGCACCAACCCACGCGAACCCAGCGGCCATCTGCTGCCGTACCTGGTGGAAGTGGTGTCGTCCGACCGCCCCGGCATCCTGGTCAAGATCGTGGATTTCTTCAGCCGCCACGACATCAGCGTGGAGCAGTTGAGTTCCATGCGTTACCAGGCCATGCAGACCGGCGCCGCGATGTTCCAGGCGCAGTTCACGATTGGGGTTCCGGACCGCTTGCACATCGCCGCCTTGCGCGACGATTTCCTGGAGTTCTGCGATGGCCTGAATCTGGATGCCATCATGGATCCGGTGAAGTTCTAGCATGCGCCGGCCTGGATGATCTGACAAGGCTGTTTCCGTCACACAACACGCGCTAGTCTCCGTCCCAGCAAGTGCAACACCCAAGCTGGCTACCGGAGAGCCCATGCCCGAACTAGGCAAGAAAGTCCCCAAGCTGCAAGGCGTCACCGGCGACGGCAGTACGCTGAAACTCGATTCACTGAAAGGCCAATGGGTAGTGGTCTACTTCTACCCCAAGGACAGCACCCCCGGGTGCACCAACGAAGCGAAAGACTTCCGCGACCTCTATCCGAAGTTCAAGAAACGCCACGCCGAAATCCTCGGCGTCTCGCGCGACTCGGTGAAAGCCCACGCCAACTTCGCCAGCAAGCAGGAACTGCCCTTCCCGCTGGTATCCGACCCCGACGAAACCTGGTGCAACGCTTTCGACGTGATCCACGAGAAAGTGCTGTACGGGAAACGTCACATGGGCGTGGTCCGCAGTACCTTCCTGATCGATCCTGACGGCAAGCTCGCCGCGGAATGGCGGGGCGTGAAAGTGCCCGGCCATGCCCAGGCGGTGCTCGACGCCATTCCTTAGGGATGCTCCGATTGATTCTGCATAGGCGTCACCGGCCCTGTCTGTTCGCAGATCACAGGGCCATCGGCGAAGGCAGACTGGCCGTCTGTCGAGACGATGGACCGAAGAGATGCGGACAGACAGGGCCGGCCCGAAGGGTGATGTCCAGAAGGCCCGCAGGCTGCGCCGCGCGACTAGGCAAGACGGCCAGTCTTCCCAGCGTCGCGCAACACACCCTGCGGGCCTTCTGGACATCATGCCGCCCATGCGGAATCAATCGGAGCATCCCTGCGGTGACTCACACGTCTCACGCTCTCGTCAACGTGCCACGTTTCCTCCACCTCCTGCCTCGCGAGGTTCCTTCCGCATGACCGGAAGCAAGCGCATCTACGCTCTCGATACCAACGTGCTGTTGCATGATCCCACGTCGCTGTTCCGCTTCGAGGAGCACGACATCTTCATTCCGATGACGGTGCTGGAGGAACTGGACGAAAAGAAGAAAGGCGCCTCGGAAGTTTCGCGCAACGGGCGCCAGGTCAGCCGTTTCCTCAACGAGCTGATCGAACGCGGCAACGGCCACGGCATCAGCAACGGCTTGGCATTGGAAAACCCCAAAGGCGTCTCGCTCCGGCGCGGCGGCGCGGTCGGCCGGCTGTATTTCCAGCAGCGCACCACCAACGGACACGGCAAGGCCGACAATCAGATTCTTTCCGCCGTCATCGAGCTGAAGGAAGAAAATCCCGATCGCTCCGTCATCCTGGTCACCAAGGACATCAACCTGCGCATCAAGGCCAAGATCTATGGCATCGATGCGGAGGACTACGAGAACGACCGCGCGCTGGACGACTTCGCCCTGCTCTACACCGGCTCGGCGGAACTGCCGGAAGATTTCTGGGACCGCCATCCGGAAGTGCAGTCTTGGAACGAGCGCGGGCGCACTTTCTACAAAGTCGATCGCCACGAAGACGAAGACTGGCATCCGCAACAATGCCTGTTTCTGCCCGGCGACAACGGCGTGGAGCTTCGCGTGTTGCATGTTGACGACGTGCGCGCCACGCTGGTCCTGCTAGACGATCACAGCCATACCAATCACAGCGTGTGGGGGATTGCTTCGCGCAACCGCGAACAGAATTTCGCACTCAACGTGCTGATGGACCCGGACGTCGATTTCGTCACCCTGCTCGGCACCGCCGGCACCGGCAAGACCCTGCTGGCGCTGGCGGCCGGCCTGGCGCAGGTGATGGACCAGCAACGCTACCGCGAAATCATCATGACGCGCGCCACGGTGTCGGTCGGCGAAGACATCGGCTTCCTGCCCGGCACCGAAGAAGAAAAGATGACGCCGTGGATGGGCGCGCTTACCGACAATCTTGAAGTGCTCGCCAACCCGGAAGAAGGCGGCAGCTGGGGACGCCAGGCCACCAACGACCTGCTCGCTTCGCGCATCAAGATCCGCTCGCTCAACTTCATGCGCGGACGCACGTTCCTGTCGCGTTATCTGATCATCGACGAGGCACAGAACCTCACGCCGAAGCAGATGAAGACGCTGATCACGCGCGCCGGCCCCGGCACCAAGATCGTGTGCCTGGGCAATGTGGAACAGATCGATACGCCGTATCTGACGGAGACGACGTCGGGTTTGACGTATGCGGTGGATCGCTTCAAGCATTGGTCGCATTCGGCGCATATCACGCTGCGGCGTGGCGAGCGTTCGCGGCTCGCGGATTTTGCGTCGGAGGCGTTGTAATTCTGTATTACGCATTGATATGAATGGATCCCGGCCTTCGCAGGGATGACGGTTGAGCGAAATCGTCATCCCGGCGAAGGCCGGGATCCATCTGGAATCTTGCCATGGACCGACAACCTTGCGTCTACATACTAGCCAGCGGCAAAAGAGGCACCTTATACACCGGCGTGACCAGCAATCTGATCAAGCGCATCTGGCAGCATAAGCACCACATCGTGGAAGGATTTACGGATCGGTATAACGTGCATCTGCTGGTGTGGTTTGAACTCCATGACACCATGGAGTCGGCGATACTTCGGAAAAAGGCCATCAAAAACTGGAAGCGCGACTGGAAAATCCGTTTGATTGAAGAAGAAAACCGCCATTGGGCTGACCTGTATCCCGCATTGATGTAGATGGATTCCGGCCTTCGCCGGAATGACGAGCTTAGAGCGTGGCAATCATCGCGAACCCTCCATTCACCACCCTCACCATCGCCGGCTCCGACTCCGGCGGTGGCGCAGGCATACAAGCCGACCTGAAAACCTTCCACGCCCATGGCGTGCACGGCCTTTCCGTGATCGCCGCCATCACCTCGCAAAACACGCGCGGCGTGACGGCCGTGCATCCGGTACCGCTCGCGCACATCCGCAGTCAGCTCGATGCGGTGTTCGACGATTTCCCGATCGCCGCGGTAAAGACAGGCATGCTCGGCAATGCAGCCACGGTGCGCCTGGTGGCCAGGGAGCTGCGCAAACGCAAGCCGGCGTGGCTGGTGGTGGACCCGGTCATGATCGCCACCAGCGGTTCGCGATTGCTCGACGAGGACGCGGTCGATGCCGTCATCCACGAATTGATCCCGTTGGCCGACGTGCTGACGCCCAATCTGCCGGAAGCCGAAGCCTTGCTGGGCCGCCTCCTGAAAACGCCGAAACAACGTGCGGAGGCAGCACAAGACTTGCTTGCACTCGGCGCGCGCAGCGTGCTGCTGAAAGGCGGCCACGGCCGCGGCAGCGAAGTCATCGACCGCTTTGTCGACACCAAGGGCACGATGGAGATCCGCCACGCCCGGCTTGCGCGCGAGGGGCATGGCACCGGCTGCACGCTGGCTTCGGCGATCGCGGCCGAACTGGCCAATGGCGCCACGCCGCGCCAGGCCGTGCGCCGCGCGGTCGCCTATGTGCAACGTGCCCTGAAAAACGGCTATCGCCCAGGCCAGGGTGCAAGCTTCGTGCTCCGTCACTGAGCGGAATTTGCCGTAAAATTGACCGGCGGCCATTCGGCCACATATCAGGGCATTCCCTCAAGCCGCCTTCACGATGGATTTCCTCAGCCCTCGCTTCATCATTCTCTACGTGCTGCTGGCCTTCGTGCTGTGCGTGCTGCTGGTGCACCTGCGCGGCCGCTCGCGGCTGCGGTTCGATCGCCAGCTGGTGGACCATTCGGCCATCTTCGCGCCCTATAACCTCTTGATGTACGCCTTCTCGGCCGTACCGGCGCGGCCGATCCTGGACCGCAATGGCTTTCCGCAACTGGACCTGCTGCGCGACAACTGGCAGGCCATTCGCGAGGAGGCGCTGCAGTTGTTCGACGAAGGCCATATCCGCGCCGCGGAGAAGCACAACGACGCCAGCTTCAACAGTTTCTTCAAGCAGGGCTGGAAGCGTTTCTACTTGAAGTGGTACGGCGAACCGCTCGCTTCCGCCGAAACGCTGTGCCCGAAAACGGTGGCGTTGCTCAACGCGATCCCCAGCGTGAAAGCGGCGATGTTCGCCACGCTCGCGCCGCACAGCAAGCTCAATCCGCACCGCGATCCGTTCGCGGGCTCGCTGCGTTATCACCTCGGTTTGATCACGCCCAACTCGCGCGACTGCCGCATCTTCGTCGACGGCGAGGAACATGCATGGGGCGATGGCAAGGACGTGGTGTTCGATGAAACCTACGTGCACTGGGTGGAAAACAAGACCGACCAGACGCGCGTGATCCTGTTTGCCGACGTGGAACGCCCGCTGCGCACGCGCGTGATGAGCGCAATCAACCATCGCGTCGGCGCGTTCATGGGCAAGATCACCGCCTCGCCGAATACCGAATCGCCAGAAGAAAAAACCGGCTTCGTCAACCGCGTGTTCGCGCTCAACGCGCGCGGACGCGAACGCAGCCGCGTGTTCAAGAAGAAGTACCCGAAGCTGTTCCGCGCGGTGAAGTACGCCGGCATGCTGATCTTCATCTGGCTGGTCTTCCTCGCGCCCTGGCCGTTCGTGCGCTGAGCCCTGTCACGTTTGCGGTGGCTCGCGCGTCCTGGCCATAAGCCCCCACCGGAAACGACCATGGACACGTCCACCGAACTCTTCCAGAAGCATCGCCCCCGCTTGCTGGGCCTTGCTTACCGCATGCTAGGCACCCAGGCGGACGCCGAAGACGTGCTGCACGACGCCTGGCTGCGCTGGCATGCGCAGGACAAGACCGCGCTGGACGATGCCGAGGCATGGCTGGTGACCGTCACCACCCGCCTTGCGCTGGACCGCCTGCGCCACGCCAAGGTGGAACGCGAACACTACACCGGCCCGTGGCTGCCCGAACCGCTGGTGGCGCCGGAAGAGCAGCCCGATACGCAAGCCGAGCACGCCGAAACGCTCACGCTGTCGTTCCTGCTGATGCTGGAACGGTTGAGCCCGGAAGAACGCGCCGCCTTCCTGCTGCGCGAAGTGTTCGATTACAGCCACGCGGAAGCGGCGGCCATCCTCGGCATCACCGAAGAATCCTGCCGCCAGCGCGCGCATCGCGCCAAGCAGCGCCTGCGCGAGGAGCGCGTCCGCTTCAGCGCCAACGCACATACGCAGCGGCGCCTGCTGCAGCGTTTTGCGCAGGCCTTGCAAAGCCCCTCCGAGGAAAACCTGCGCGCCCTGCTTGCCGAAAATGCCGTGCACGTTGCCGATGGCGGCGGCCTGGTCACGGCCACCTTGCGGCCCTTGCTCGGCAGCGAGCGGATCGCGCGACTGTATCTGCAGATCAACAAGCTGGAGCGCGGGCACGATGTTTACCGCGATCTGCGCACCGTGAACGGCGCGCCCACGCTGCTCACGTGGGTGAACGGCCAACTGACCACCGCCATGTGGATCGAATGCGACGGCGACCGCATCACCGCGCTGCATGTGCTGCGCAATCCGCAAAAACTGGCGCGCCTGGCCGCTGTCACGAAATCGCCGGGTGGTTCGTCCTTGCATTGAACGGTCGATGCTGGCCGCCCCACACGAGGACTGAAACATGTCGCGTTTTTCCTATTACACCTATCCCGAAGCCCTGAAACCGCTGTTCGCCATGAAGGCGCACATCGACAAGTCCGGCCTGGAAAAAAGCCTGGCACACCTGGTAATGCTGCGCGCCTCGCAACTCAACGGCTGCGCCTATTGCATGGACATGCACAGCAAGGAAGCGCGTGCGGAAGGTGAAACCGAGCAGCGTCTGTACGTGTTGCAGGCATGGCGCGAAGCGCCGTTCTACACCGCACGCGAACGCGCGGCGCTGGCGTGGTGCGAAGCCGTGACGCGGCTCGATCCGGTACATGGCGTGCCGGATGACGTCTACGAGCAGGCACGGGCGCAGTTCAGCGAAAAAGAGCTGATGGACCTGAACCTGCTGGTGATCATGATCAACGGCTGGAATCGCATTGCGATACCGTCAAAGACGGAGCCGGGAAGCTTTCAGCCGGCGAAGCGCGAGGCGGCGTGAGTCGTATAGCGCCCTCCCCTGCTTGGCAGGGGAGGGTCGGGGTGGGGTTGTACGGGCTTGCCGTACAACTTGAACTCACCGCAAGGTTTGAACTCACCGCAAGGTTGCTTCACCCCACCCCAGCCCTCCCCTACTGCACGTAGGGGAGGGAGCAGATCCAGCGGGATTGAAGCTTTATGCCTTCACCCGCTTGGCGATCGCCTCGCCAAAACTCTGCGTGCTGCCCTTGCCGCCCAGATCCGGCGTGACGTGATCGCGATCGTTCGCCATGGTGTCGCGGATCGCATCACGCAGCTTGGTGCCCTTCTCGACCAGGCCCAGGTGATCGAGCATGTCGGCCGCAGCCAACAACAGTGCGCACGGATTGGCGATGCCCTTGCCGGCGATGTCCGGCGCCGAACCATGCACGGCTTCGAAGATCGCCGCGTGCTCGCCGATGTTGTCGCCTGGCGCAAGGCCAAGGCCACCGACCAGGCCGGCGCACAGATCGGAAAGGATGTCGCCGAACAGATTGGTGGTGACGATCACGTCGAACTGCTCCGGACGCATCACCAACTGCATGCAGGCGTTGTCCACGATCATCTCGTTGAACTCGATCTGCGGGAAATCCTTGGCGATCTCGCGCGCCACGTTGAGGAACAGGCCCGACGCGGTCTTGATGATGTTGGCCTTGTGCACGGCCGTGACTTTCTTGCGGCCTTTCTTCACCGCCATCTCGAAGGCATAGCGCACGATGCGCGCGCAGCCCTTGCGCGTGACGCGGATCATCGAGGTGGCCAGTTCGCCGTCTTCCGACAGCGTCTGCCCTTCGGAGAGATACGCGCCTTCGGTGTTCTCGCGCACCGTGATGATGTCGATGTTGTCGTAGCGCGCCTTGGTGCCGGGGAAGCTGATCGCCGGGCGCACGTTGGCGTACAGATCGAAATGGCGGCGCAGCGTGACGTTGATCGAGGTGAAGCCGCCGCCCACCGGCGTGGTCAGCGGGCCTTTCAGCGCCACCTTGTGCTTGGCGATGGCTTCCAGCGTCGGCTTGGGCAGCAGGTCGCCCTGCTTTTCGAGCGCGATCATGCCGGCCTCGACGGTGTCGTAGGTCAGGCCGCAGTCGAGCGCGTCGAGCACGTGCAGCGTGGCGGCCATGATCTCCGGGCCGATGCCATCGCCCGGGATCACCGCAATGGTCTTGCTCATGGGGAAAACTCCTTGGGGATTGAAGCGGGGATGCCGGCGCGTCGAGGGAGGCTGCCTGGCTGAAAGCTGCGCAATTATCCCTGATGCGGCTGTCGGCGAACAGCCTGAGGGCGGCGGCAAAGCGTTGGAAATGCTCGCATGGAGCGATGCTTCAATTCGAACGATGCTTGCCCGGCACCGCGATCCATGTGCATGGCGATGTTGGGGTTCGCTGCGCTCACCGCCAACGCAGGCTTCGTCACGCGTGCTCGCCGCAGTTTTCCGCTGCGGTGTCGCCTGCCTCGAGCCGATCCAGGAAATCCACCGCCCGGCGCAGATGTGGGATCACGATCGATCCGCCCACCACCAGGCCCACGCTGAACACCTCGAAGAATTCGTCGCGCGTTACGCCCACGTCCTTGCATTGCGCAATGTGATAGCTGATGCAATCGTCGCAACGCAGCACCATCGAGGCGACCAGGCCGAGCATCTCCTTGGTCTTCACGTCCAGCGCGCCGGGCTTGTAGGTCTGCGTGTCCAACGCGAAGAAGCGGCGCACCACCTGGTTGTCTTCGGCCAGGATGCGCTCGTTCATGCGCTGGCGGAACGCGGTGAATTCGGCGACGCGGTCCTTTTCGGCGCTCATGCAGCCGTTTCCAGCAACTGGGCGAGCTTGCCGCTGCGGTCGGCCGCGACGAGGTCGTCGTAACCGCCCACGTGATGGTCGTTGATGAAGATCTGCGGCACCGTGCGGCGGCCGCCGCTGCGCTGGAGCATGAGATCGCGCTGGGCCGGATCGCTGTCTACCCGCACTTCCTGCCACGTCAGGCCCTTGGCCTTCAGCAGGTTCTTGGCGGCCACGCAGTAGGGGCATACCGCGGTGGAATAAACTTCAATCTTGGGCATCGCGAAACTCCGGAATAACCTGCGCCGTAAATGGCGGCGGCAGGGTCTAAAACAAGCAATTGGACGCTGAACTGCCATATCAGCGAACGGTCTGAGTGTTATTGTCGTTCATCTATGACCATGCCGCATCGTCCCCTCCACATCCGCCTGCTCGCTGCGCTGCTCGCCGCCGGCCTGTCCTTCGCGGCCGGCGCCCAGGACAGCTCGGACAACATCCGCCTGCCCGACCTGGGCAGTTCCGCCAACGCCCTGATCTCCCCGCAGGAAGCGCAGGATTACGGCGCCATGATGCTGCAGCAGATGCGCGCGCTGGACATGGTGGTGGACGATCCGCTGCTGGACGCCTACATCAACAACCTCGGCTTCCGCCTGGTCGCCAACTCGGCCAAGCCCAAGGACCACTTCGCGTTCTTCATCGCCAAGGACCCGGAAATCAACGCGTTCTCGGCGCCTGGCGGCTATATCGGCATCAATTCCGGCCTGTTCGTCATCACCCGCAACGAAGACGAACTGGCTGCCGTGATGGCGCACGAAATCGGCCACATCACGCAGAATCACCTGCAGCGCGCCTACGAAGCGGCCAAGAAAGACACGCCGCTGATGGCGCTGGTCGCACTCGGCGCGATCGCCGCGGGCGGCGCAGCCGGCGGCCAGGCTGCTGCGGCGGCGTTGCTGGGCGGCCAGGGCGTACTGATGCAGAAGCAGATCAACTTCACCCGCAAGGACGAAGCCGAGGCCGACCGCACCGGCATCGACACCCTGGCCAAATCCGGCTACGACCCGAACGCCATGGCCGGTTTCTTCCAGCGCATGGAAGACGAGCTGAGCGCCGACTCCGGCGGCATCCAGGTACCCTCCCTGTTGCAGGACCACCCGGTCACCGCCGAGCGCATCAGCGATGCCAAGGCGCGTGCCGGTTCGCTGATCGCCGCCCAGAAGCTGCAACCGAAGGGTAACCTGCTCGACAAGAATCGCTGGGCCCAGCAGACCGCCCCGATCGCCTACGTGAAAGACCCCACCGCCCTGCTCCCCGCCAAACCCGGCGCGGGCCAGGGCGCCAGCACCTACCTGCTGATGCGCGAACGCGTGCGCGTGCTGTCCAACGATGCCTATCGCATGAGCACCTATTACGCCGGCCTGCTCGGCCGCCAGGACGGCCGCTACAACACGCCGGAGAATCACTACGGCTACGCCCTGGCGCTGACGCGCAGCGGCCAGGGCGCCAAGGCGGTGGCCCAGTTGCAGCCGCTGCTGGCAGCCTATCCGGACGACCTCCCGCTGCGCCTGGCCATGGCCGACGCGCGCCTGCAAGCCGGCGAACGCGCGGCAGCGCTAAGTATCTATGCCGCGCTCAATACCGAATCCCCGCGCAACAAGGCCATCGGCCTGGCCTATGCCAATGCGCTCACCTTCGGCGGCAGCAAGGAACAGGGCGCGCAGGCCGCCGAACTGCTGCGCCCGATGCTGGAAGACACGGACGAGCCAAGCCTGTTCACCGCCTATGCCCGCGCCGCCGAACGGGCCGGCGACAAGGTGCGCGCCGGCGAAGCCTACGCGCAGGCCAGTTATCTGTCCGGGCGGCCGTTCGACGCCATGGAACAGCTCAAGGGCCTGCTCAAGCGCAACGACCTGGATTACTACGCGCGCGCCCGCATCCAGGCGCACATCGCCGAGCTCACCCCGCTGGTGCTGGAGCTGCGCAAGCGGCGCATCTCCACCGACGACAACCCCGACGGCAACGACCAGTCGCAGCAGCAATTCGGCCCGGGCTGCGCGGGGCATCTTTGCTTCGGCCTGGATGCCAGCCACTGACCTCATCAAGCGCCGGTTTTACAAAACCACCCAAAAGTTCCCCTCGGCCCGCGTTCCAAGCTACTGTTTTCCCACGCTGTCATCCGCACGTAACATTGCACCGCTGCAATAATTGCGTCACAGGCCACCCCTCCGGACCTTAGCGTGCACAAACGCATCCTGATTGTTGAAGACGAAGCTTCCATCCGCGACATGGTCGCCTTCGCCCTGCGCAAGGCCGGCATGGATACATCGCAGGCCGCCGACGCCCGCACGGCCCAGATGTCCATTGCCGAGCAGGTACCGGACCTGATCCTGCTCGACTGGATGCTGCCCGGCACCAGCGGCCTGGACCTGGCGCGCCGCCTGCGCAAGGAAGAGCTCAGCCGCGAGATCCCGATCATCATGCTCACCGCGCGCGGCGAGGAAATGGATCGCGTCAATGGCCTGGAAGCCGGCGTGGACGACTACGTGGTCAAGCCCTTTTCCACCCGCGAGCTGATCGCCCGCATCAAGGCGGTACTGCGGCGCAGCCAGGGCGACGACGGCTCCGGCATGGTGGAACTGGGCCGGCTACGCATCGACGGACCGGCACACCGCGTATTCGCGGGCGACGAGCCGGTGCCGATCGGCCCCACCGAATACCGCCTGCTGTATTTCTTCATGACCCATCCGGAACGCGTCTATTCGCGCGCGCAATTGCTCGACCATGTGTGGGGCGGCAGCGTGTACGTGGAAGAGCGCACCGTGGACGTGCACATCCGCCGCCTGCGCAAGACGCTCGAGCCGTGGAAGCTCGAGGACATGGTGCAAACCGTAAGAGGCGCGGGCTATCGCTTCTCGGCCAGCCCCTAGAATGGGAATCGTCAATCGGGAATCGGGAATCGTAAAAGCCTGTGCGATCTGGGCTTGTTGCCATTTGCGATGCTCGATTCACGATTCCCGCTAAGCCCATGCCCTCATCCACGAGCATTTGGAAACTCTCTTTCACCCTGCTCGCTGGTCTTATCGCGGGCGCCTTCGGCGGCTGGCTGGCGAACGGCCATGTGGCCACCGGTGTGGCGCTCGTCGCGATCGCAGAGATTGTCTTGCTGCTGACGCATTTGCGTCACATTGCTAAGCCCATCATGAGCTTACCTTCCGTTGCTGCGGAGGGCACCCCCGACCCGTCCCGGCATGACCGATTCATGATGCGCTCCCGACGCCTAGCCGCCAATCTGCATGATCTACGCCGTGCCGCAGGCAGCCTGCCGGACGCCATCGTGCTGCTCGACCAGGACCAGCACGTACGCTGGTTCAACCACGCCGCCGAAAGCCTGCTCGGCCTGCGCCGCCCGCAAGACCGCGGCGTGGTGCTGAAGGAACGCCTGCACAACTCCGAACTTGCCGGCTGGCTGGAAGAAACCTCGCCCGAACCGCTCAACGACGTGAGCGCTCCCGGCGCACCCAGCCGCCACATCAACGTAACCCTGCTGCCCTTCGGCACGCGCCAGCGCCTGCTGCTGGCGCGCGACATCAGCCACATGTCGCGGCTGGAACAGATCCGCCGCGATTTCGTAGCCAACGTCTCGCACGAACTGCGCACGCCGCTCACCGTGATCCACGGCTATCTGGAACTGCTCGATCCGGAAGACGTGCCGCACCTGGCCCCGGTACTCAACGAAATGCGCGCGCAGTCCAAGCGCATGGGCCAGATCGTGGAAGACCTGCTCACGCTGTCGCGCCTGGAAACCCAGGACCGCGTCAGCGAAGAACGCGTGCCGATGGCGCCGCTGCTGGCCACGCTGCGCAAGGAAGCCGAGGCGCTGAGCCAGGGCCGCCACAGCATCACCGTGGAAAACCTGGCGGCCATCGACTTGCTCGGCTCACCCAAGGACCTGCACAGCGCGCTCTCCAACCTGGTCAGCAACGCGGTGCGCTACACGCCGACCGGCGGACGCATCACCATCCGCTGGGAACGCACCGCGGAAGGCGCCAATTACTCGGTCACCGACACCGGCTACGGCATTCCCGCCGACCACCTGTCGCGCCTCACCGAGCGCTTCTACCGCGTCTCCTCCAGCCGTTCGCGCGACAGCGGCGGCACCGGCCTGGGCCTGTCGATCGTCAAGCACGTGCTTGGCCTGCACCAGGCGCGGCTGGATATCCGCAGCATGCCGGGCCAGGGTTCTACGTTCACCTGTTGTTTCGGGCGTGAACGGCTGATGGCGCCGGAGACGCATGGAAGTCCTGAGGCTTGAAGCCGTCAACCGGGAATCGTAGATCGAGAATCGCAAGAGCAGACTCGGCAAGCTCCGAGCCGCCGCCTTTAACGATTTACGATTGACGATTCCCGATTTACGACTCACGTCTCCCGCTACAATCGGCCGATGCCGCGCCGCCAAGCTACTCAACCCGCCGTCAACGAAACCGCCCAGCCTGAGCTCTTCCTCAGCCGCGAGCTGGCCACGCTCGAGTTCAATTTCCGGGTGCTGGCGCAAGCGCGCGATACCGGCATGCCGCTGCTGGAGCGTCTGCGTTTTCTCAGCATCGTCGCCAACAACCTCGACGAATTCTTCGAGGTGCGCGTGGCGATGCTCAAGCACCACCACCAGTTCGGTTCGGCCGCGCCCGGCCCTGACGGCATTGCGTCCGGCGAATTGCTGGCGCGCATCCGCGAGCGCGTGCTCGACCTGGTCAGCGCGCAATACACCACCTGGCAGGACGAGCTGGGGCCCGCGCTCGCTGCCGAAAACATCCACTTCCTCACGCGCGCGCAGTGGACTACGCGCCAGCGCCGCTGGCTCCATGGCTATTTCGAAAACGAAGTATTGCCGGTGCTGTCGCCGCTAGGGCTCGATCCGGCGCATCCGTTCCCGCGCATCCTCAACAAGACCTTGAACATTGCGGTGGTGCTGCAAGGCCGCGATGCCTTCGGCCATGAAGGCCACCTGGCGCTGGTGCGCGCACCGCGTTCGCTGCCGCGCATCATCCGCATTCCCAACGAGGTATGCGGCCCCGGCGATCACTACGTGTTCCTCGCCGAGCTGCTGCAGGCCTTCGTCGACATGATGTTCCCCGGCTTCAAGGTGGCCGGCTCCTACCAGTTCCGCGTCACCCGCAACAGCGAGCTGATCGTGGAAGAGGAAGAAGTCGACAACCTCGCGCGGGCGCTGGCGGAAGAACTGCACGGCCGCGGCTACGCGCGCCCGGTACGCCTGGAGATCGGCGCCGATTGTCCGCAGTCGATCGTATCGATGCTGATCAGCAATTTCGAACTCGAAGAAAGCGACGTCTACCGCTGCAACGGCCCGGTCAACATCATCCGCGCCGGACTGGTCTACGACGAACTCGACCATCCCGCGCTGAAATTCCCGCGCTTCACTTCGGCCCTGCCGGTCGCGTTGAGCGGCGGACGGAAAATATTCGAAGTACTCGCCCAGCGCGACATCCTGCTGCATCACCCGTACGAATCCTTCAACGCCGTGGTCGACCTGCTGCGCGAGGCCGTGCAGGACCCGGACGTACTGGCGATCAAGCAAACCCTTTACCGCGCCGGCAAGGACACGCCGCTGGTGGACCTGCTCATCGAGGCCGCACGCACCGGCAAGGACGTCACCGTGGTGATCGAACTGCGCGCGCGCTTCGACGAGGAAGCCAACATCCGCTTCGCCACGCGCCTGCAGGAAGCCGGCGTGCAGGTGGTCTACGGTGTCGTCGGCTTCAAGACGCACGCCAAGATGATGCTGATCGTGCGGCGCGAGAACGGCCATCTGCGCCGCTACGTGCATCTGTCTACCGGCAATTACCACCAGGCCAACAGCCGGCTCTATACCGACATCGGCCTGATGACGGCCAATCCGGAATTCGGCGACGACCTGCACAAGATCTTCCAGCAGCTCTCCGGCCTGGGGCCGATGATCAAGCTCAAGTGCCTGCTGCATTCGCCGTTCACGCTGTACAAGAGCGTGATGGAGAAGATCGAGCGGGAAGCCGCGCATGCACGCCAGGGCAAGCCGGCGCGCATCGTCGCCAAGCTCAATGCCATGAACGAACCGCACGTGATCGAAGCGCTCTACGCGGCGGCGCAAGCGGGCGTGGAAATCGACCTGATCGTGCGCGGCGCCTGCACCTTGCGCCCTGGCTTGCCGGGCATTTCCGAGCGCATCCGCGTGCGCTCGATCGTGGGACGCTTCCTGGAACACAGCCGCGTGTACTGGTTTGCCAACGATGGCCAGGCGGAACTCTACTGCGCCAGCGCCGACTGGATGGAACGCAACCTCATGCGGCGCATCGAAGTGGCCTTCCCCATTCTCGATCCGCAGCTTGCCACGCGCGTGTACGAGGAAACGCTGGTCAACTACCTGGCCGACAACACCCAGGCATGGCTGCTTCAGAGCGACGGACGCTACACCCGCGCGACGCCAGGTGAAGACAAACCGCATTCGGCGCAGGACGCCTTGCTGGCCAAGCTGTGCAGTGCGGCGATTGCTGCGCCGGTTCGCGCATCGCTTCCCACCAAGTTGCGTGAAGAAGGCTAGCGGGACTGGACCCTGCCTGCATATAAACCAGGAAGCTTGTTGCCCGCAGCGACCTGCTCCCTCCCCTGCTGTCGCAGGGGAGGGGACACATCCTGACAAGCATTGAGATGTACGCTCAGGTTGATGCCCGACCGATACATGCGAGAATCGCCCGCAGTACCAACAGGAGCCCTGCGTGAGCCTCGGTGACCAGATGCAGATCAAGGACGGCGAGCTGATGGCCGCCGTCGACATCGGCTCAAACAGCTTTCACATGGTGGTGGCACGCATGGAGCATGGCGAACCGCGGGTGATCGATCGCCTGCGCGAAACCGTGCGCATGGCCGCGGGCCTGCGCGCCGACGGCACCCTGGATGCCGAGCACCGCGCTCGCGCCCTCAATTGCCTGGCCCGTTTCGGCCAACGCATCGCCGGCATTCCGACCGCGCGCGTGCGTGCGGTGGCCACCAACACGGTGCGCCGGCTCGCGTCGCCGCAAGTCTTCCTCACCGCCGCGGAAGCGGCGCTCGGGCACCCGGTGGAGGTGGTGTCCGGCCGCGAAGAAGGCCGCCTGATCTTTTTGGGCGTATCGCATGACCTGCCCACCTCGCGCGAACCGCGGCTGGTGATCGACATCGGCGGCGGCAGTACCGAATTCATCATCGGCCGCGGCCTCGCCCCGCTGCACACCGAAAGCGTGCAAGTGGGCTGCATCGCCACCACCCAGCGTTTTTTCCCCGGCGGCAAGCTCACGCGCAAGCGCTGGCAGCGGGCGCGCGGCGAAATCGGCGTGCTGCTGCAGCAGTTTTCGGAGGAATACCTGGAAGCCGGCTGGTCCGATGCCTTCGGCTCCTCTGGCAGCGCCAAGGCGATCGGCGCGGTGGTGCAGGCCATGAAGCTTTCCGATCATGGCGTGACCCCCACCTCGCTCGCGGCGTTGCGCGATGCGCTGCTCGAGCAAGGGCAGATCAGCACGCTCAAGCTGCCGGGCCTGTCGGACGAGCGCGCACCGGTGTTTGCCGGCGCCGCGGTGATTTTTGAAGCGGCATTCGCCGCGCTCGGCATCGAACGCCTGCAGGTGTGCGAGAGCTCGATGCGCGAAGGCTTGCTGTGGGACCTGATCGGCCGCGCCGGCGGCACCGACCCGCGCACCGCCAGCATCGATGCGCTGGCCAACCGCTACGGCGTGGACCGCGCGCAGGCACGGCGCGTGGAATCCACCGCGCTGATGCTGTTCGACCAGGTCGGCGCCAACTGGAAGCTGGATGGCGAAGCGCGCGAATGGCTGTCATGGGTGGCGCGCGTACACGAAATCGGCCTGGCCATCGCGCATAGCCAATACCATCAGCATGGCGCCTACATTCTGCGCAACGCCGACCTGGCCGGCTTCTCCAAGCAGGAACAGCATCTGCTTGCCACGGTCGTGCAGGCGCACCGGCGCAAGCCGGACAAGGCCAGCTTTTCCACCTTGCCGCAGCGCTATCGCCAGCTCGCCAGGTACATCACCGCCCTGCTGCGCCTGGCGGTGCTGTTCCGCCGTGCACGTCGCCCCGAATCGTTGCCGCCCTTGCGCCTCGCCGCCAGCGCCCAGCGTCTTGGGCTGAGGCTGCCATCGGTGTGGCTGGAGCAACATCCGCTCACCCAGGCCGATCTGGAGCAGGAAATCACGCCGATGGCGGAATTGGGATTGACGTTGGCGATCGGAACCGAATAAGGCGAGCCCCGTAGGCCGGAATGAAATCCCAGCATCGCCATTCCTCCAAGCCGGGATTTCATCCCAGGCCATCCACCCGCGTATCATGCCCGGACATTTCAGCCGTACCGCCCCAATCATGCCCAAGTACCTGCTGACCGCCCTCTTCCTGCTCGCTGCTCCCTTCGCCGTTGCGCAAACCGCCAAGCCAGGCGCCAAGCCCGCTGCAACACCTGCCGCGACGGCGCCTGCGGCCAACAATCCTGAGGTCACGCTGCATACCTCGCAGGGCGACATCACGCTGGAGCTGTATGCGGACAAATCGCCCAAGAGCGTGGCGAACTTCCTGCGTTACGTGCACGAAGGTTTTTACGCCGGCACCGTGTTCCACCGCGTCATTCCTGGCTATCTCATCCAAGGCGGCCTCTACACCGCCGAGCTGCAACCGCGCCGCACGCATTCGCCGGTGCCCAGCGAAGCGGACAACGGCCTGTCCAACTTGCGCGGCACGGTTGCCGTGGCGCGCGGCGCCGATCCCAACTCGGGCACCTCGCAATTCTTCATCAACCTGGTGGATGATCGCCGCCTCGATTACGTCGGCAACCAGAGCGGCCTCACCTGGGGCTACACGGTCTTCGGCAAGGTGATCAAAGGCATGGACGTGGTGGACAAGATCGCCGCGCTGCCCACGCATGCGCAAGGCCCCTTCGCCGCCGACGTGCCCACGCCGCTGGTGACGATCGAAAGCGTCAACGTGATCGGCGAAGAAGCCCCCGCTGCACCAAGCACCGCGGCCAAGCCGGCTCCTGCTATCGCACCACGCAAATCGAAATGAGCACGCTGTTCATTTCCGACCTGCACCTGGACGACAGCCGTCCGCACATCACCGCCTTGTTCGAGCAGTACCTTGCCAGCGACGAGGTGCGGCACGCCGATGCGCTGTACATCCTCGGCGATCTGGTCGAAGCATGGGTGGGCGACGACGACGATGCCGAACTGCCCCGGCGCATCGCCCGCGCCACCGGCGCCGTGCGCGATGCCGGCGTGCCGGTGTACTTCATCGTCGGCAACCGCGACTTCCTGCTTGGCGAAGCCTTCGCCGAACGCGCCGGCTTTACGCTGGTGGAAGACGGCGCGGTCCATGATCTCTACGGCACGCCTACCCTGCTGATGCATGGCGACGTGCTGTGCACGGACGACGTGGCCTATCAACAACTGCGTCGCCAGCTGCGCTCGCCGGAATGGAAGCAGCAGGTGCTTTCCATGCCGCTGGATGCACGCCGCGCGCTCGCCGCAAAGGCCCGTGCCGAAAGCCGCAACTACACCAGCGGCGCCGACGAGACGCTGATGGACGTCAACGCCGACGCGGTGGCCCAGGCCATGCGCAACGCCGGCGTAACGCATCTTATCCACGGCCACACGCACCGCCCCGCAATCCATCATTTTGAATTGGACGGTCAGACGGCCGAACGCATTGTGCTGGGCGACTGGTACGAGCAAGGCTCGGTGCTGCGCGTTGCGCCGGAAGGCCGCGAATTGCGCACCATCCCGAAGTAAGGGCAGCAGCGTTGCCCTACCGATGCTGGGTAGCGACTTTCAATCCCAACGCGATAAAGATGGTTCCGACGATTTTTCCTTGCCAGCGATGAAGCCAGGACAGTCGCTTCACAACACGCCCCAATGGCCGAACCGAAAGTGCAAGCAGCGTCGTATACAGCGAACTCAACACGACAAAACCAACCCTAGAACCGCAAACTGGAAAAAGACCGAACCTCTTTCGGGATGCACGAATTGAGGCATGAAAGCGAGGAAGAACAGCGCGGTCTTGGGGTTGAGCACTTCTGCCGGCACGGCCTGCAAAAAGGCGTTTGCAGGCGTTACGGCCGGCACCTTCGGCAAGGAAACATCCCCCTGCTTTTCAAGCAACGCGCGAATGCCGAGGTAGATCAGATAAGCCGCCCCGATGAGCTTCACCGCGTTGAACGCCAGTGCCGAAGTCATCAGCACCGCCGACAGGCCAACCGCGGCAAAGATGGCGTGCACAAAGTCCCCGGTTGCTATCCCAAGGCCCGTCATGACTCCCGTTCTGCGCCCAGCCTGAACCGTGCGACTCAGCACGAGCAGCACGGCGGGGCCTGGAATGAGAAACAACCCTAGAACGACAACAACGAAAGTGCTCAACGTGGAAAGGTCGAACATGGCGCCCCCGTATAAGTTTGTAGGGATTTTGGCGATTGTCCGGGAGCGAGGCCGCCGTGTCGAACGGCTGATCCGCGCGCATCCTGTCATTCGCATCGTGTCTCAGTGATACCTTATCGCGACCAGAGCTCCGCGTTGTACGTAACGCCGGACGAACGGCCCCTGCGCGGCCTGCCTGCATAAAGCCGCAAAACCGATCCACAAAATCGGCAACCTGTACCCGTTTTCGGCAAAGCGGCCTTTTTCCCCAGAATCAAGGGGAAATCGGCCGTTTCGTCCACGCCGGCTTCACCTATGTGTATGCAGGATCAATTCGCCCGACCCCACTCATGTCGGCGTATTCACGCTTGTTCAGGGTTTCAGATTGCACACGATACCGGCATGCATGAGCCGGTCGGGGATGGTTGTTTGCATTTCACCGGGCGCACCCAGCCGGCGCAACGCCATGGCTGGAGCGCACGCACTCAAGGAGCGGCCAGTTATGCGAAACAAATCTTCGGGCAACATTATCAAGCAGACCCTTTTGGCAAATCTGATCGCGGCATCCGTTTTGTCACTGGCGGCGTGCAGCGGATCGGGCGGTGTCCATCATTCATCGGGAGGACTCGCTGTGGGCCCTTCCAGTAGCGGCTCCAGCGGCACAGGATCCGGCGGCTCCGGCTCGGATGGTTCGGGTACGTCCGGAAGCAGCGGCAATAACGGAAACGGCAACGGTGGCGGCGGCGTCACCGGCACCGGTGGAAATGGTGGCGGCGATGGTGGCGGATCACCGAGCCCCACCCCGACGCCCACACCTACTCCCACCCCAACGCCTACTCCGACGCCCACGCCAACTCCAACTCCACAACCCAGCACCCTACTCGGCGGCGTGGCCACCGGCGTAGGCGGAACCGTAGCCGGCCTTGGCGGCGCGGTAAGCACCGTGGGCTCGCAACTCACCAACCAATCGCTGCTGGGCAACAACGGCCTCACCCAGGGTCTCAGCGGCGTCGTGACCCAGGCAGGCGATGCCGTGACCGCCCTGGGCAACGGTGTAAGCAGCGGACTCGGCCAGCTCGGCAATAGCAAGGATCCGGTGGGCACCACCGTGCAAAGCGTAGGTGGCGTGGTCAACGACTCCGGCCAGGCGGTCAATGATCTGGGCAAGACGGTCGCCAGTGTCGGTTCTTTCCAGGGCTCGCCGATCCAGCCGATCACCTCCACGCTGGGCGGCGTCGTGTCGACCGTCGGCAACGACGTATCCGCGGCCGGTACGCCACTGGATCACAACCTGAGTACCGGCCTGCTGAAGACCGTCACGCAAACCGCCAGCAACACCGTGACACCCCTGGGGACGCTGGGCCAAAGCAGCAGCAATGGCGGCGGCAATCTGGTCGCCGCGGTGTCACAGGCCGGCGGCAATGCCACCAGCGGCGTGGGCAACATCGTTTCGTCGGTGGGCGGGCAATTGGCCAACACCGGTTCGTCGGTGCCTGGCGCATCGCCGGTCACGCAGCTGCTGGGCAATACCGTGCAAGGCGCCGGTAACGCCGTCACCACGCTCGGCAATGGCGTTACTGCCGGACTGGGCCAGTCGGGCAGCATCAGCAATCCGGTCGGCGTGACGACGGCCGGCGCCACCAATGCCGTCACCGCGGTGGGCCAGACGCTGGCCGGTACGGGCCAGGCGCTCACCAGCGCCACCGGTTCCGGCCCCACTGCCGGGCTTGGCGCCGTGACCAGCGTGGTGGGCTCCACCGTCACTGCCGCAGGCAACACCGTAGCCGCGGTCGGCAGCGGCAGCACCACCGCTGGCGGCAACGTACTGCAGCCGATCACGCAAACGGCAAGCAATGTTGTCAACGGCGTTGCCAACCTCACCGGCACCAGCGGCACGGGCGGTTTGCTGGGCGCGGTAACGGGCGGCTCGTCATCAAGCAGCAACGGCAACAACAAGGGACTGGCCAGCCTGTTCGGCAAGCACGGTCTCTGATCGAAACACGGCACTGTGCAAGGAGCGAGGGCGATCGCAGGATCGCCCTCGCGCTACCGCCGCGCGCGAACCTGCACGGACAAGCCTTTCGCGCCTGACCACCCGAACAACCAGAGGCATCGCATGAAGGCATGGATCGGCCCGGCACTCGGCGTCTCGATGGTGATGTCGATGCAGGCACAGGCACAGATACGCCCACCCGCTACTGCCAACCCGCTGCAAAACCTGCCGCGCGTGGAAACGCCATCAGCCCCAAAAATCAACACCAACGTGCAAGCGCGCGCGGCCAACCCTCGTTTGGCAGCACTGCTCGCCATGCCGATCACGCCGCGGCGTTTCGACGTAGCCGGCGTACATGCGGTGCCATTCAAGGACGTCGCCGCCTTGTTCAGCCCGATGACCGGCAAGACCGTGCATGTTTCCGACGTGCTCAATGCCGCGGCAAAAATCAGCGCCCTCTACCAGGCCCACGGTTTCGCGCTGTCGTTCGGCTATGTACCGACCCAGGATTTCGCCAACGGCGACGTGCGCATCACGGTGGTGGAAGGCTATGTGGCCGACGTGGACATCCACGGCGATGCCGGCAACATGGCGGCGAAAATCCGCGCCATCGCCGCGCACATCACGCGGGATCGCCCGTTGCGGCAAAAAACCTTCGAGCGCTACCTGCAGGTGCTGGGCATGCTGCCCGGCGTGCATATCGACGCGAACGTGCCGGCGCCTACCACCACGGACGGCGCCACGCATCTGGTGCTGGCCGTCAAGCGCACGCGTTTCAATGCCACCACGGGCATCGATTTCGATCATCCCGGCGTACAAGGCCTCACCAGCCTCACCGAAAACGGCATGCTGCCCTTCGCCGAACAGATCGGCTTTTCCACCTTGCTGCCGTCCGGGCCTGGCCGCCAGCGCCTGTATTCGCTCACGTATCTGCAGCCACTGGGTTCGGATGGCCTGCAACTGCACGCCGGCGGATCGCATTACCAGGGCAGCCCGGATACTAGCAACCAGTTGCCCTACTACCTGCAGCAAACCATGCAGCAGAATCAGTTCTCGCTTTCGGCCAGCTATCCGCTGCGGCTGGACAACCACACCTCGCTCATCGCCAGCGGCGGCGCTTACGCCACCACGCTCGACGAGACGTATACCAACACCATCACCGGCGCGCGCCTGATCCAGCATGACGGCTTGCGCGTATTCAACGGCAAGCTGGATTACCTGCGCGCCGGCGACACCAGCCTGCAAAAGATCAACCTGGAGATCGCACGCGGCATCGACGGCCTTGGCGCCAATGCGAGCGTGGTGACGCGCGTGGGCCATATCGTGCTCGTATCACCGGTGGCTCCCACATTCACGCGCTACGACGCGACGTTCTTGCAGAGCAACGCCTGGTCGCACCGCATCGGCACGGTTTTCAGCATCACCGGGCAATACAGCCACAGCACGCTTCCCACCACCGAACAGATCAGCTTCGGCGGCCCGCGCTACGGCCTGGCCTACGACCCCGGCGAAACCGCGGGCGACAGCGGCTGGGGCGCCTCGTTCGAAGTGAACCAGCGCTACGACCTGTCCAACCGCTGGGTAAGACAGGTGACGCCGTATGTCATCACCCAGTTTGCGCGCGTCTATCTCAACCTCGGCGCGCCGGCGCCGGCGAAGCTTGGCAGTGCGGGGCTCGGCGTGCGCTGGACGGACAAGCACTACTACGCATTCGACCTTGCCGTGGCGCAGCCGGTCGGCGACAAACCGCTCGGCGCGAAACGCCGCGCGCCGCGGGTGGATCTTACTTTCAGCTATCAGCTGCGTTGAGAGCCTGCGCCCGGATGGTGCTCGGAAAGCCGGATTTCTTCCAGCCAGCTAGCGCCTGGATGGCATTGCTCGCTGGCTTCAGCAAGTGATGCCTACAGGCTCAAGAGACCGTCATTGCAGCATCAAGCTGTACGGGAATTGCGGTCAAAGCGTTCATACACATGGAAGATTGGGATCCTGAGTCGTATGGCGCCTGCTGACGCAGCAAGCCGCAAAACAAAAACGGCCACCCTCGCGGATGGCCGTTCGCTCGGCAACAACGGAGCCGCCGATTACTTCTTCGCAAACAAATGCTCGACGCCCGCGCGCTCTTCGCGCAGTTCCTTGTCGGTGGCATCCATGCGTGCACGCGAGAAGTCGTTCACTTCCAGGCCCTGCACGATTTCATACTTGCCGTTCTTCACCGTCACCGGATAGCCGTAGATCACGCCCGGCGCGATGCCGTAGGAACCGTCGGACGGAATGCCCATCGACACCCAATCGCCTTCCGCAGTACCGAGCGCCCAGCTGCGCATGTGGTCGATTGCAGCGGATGCAGCCGAAGCGGCCGAGGAGGCGCCACGCGCCTTGATGATGGCCGCGCCGCGCTGCTGCACGGTGGGGATGAAGTCCTTCTCGTACCAGGTTTGATCGACCAGGCTCAGTGCCGGCTTGTCGCCCACGGTGGCGTGGTGCAGGTCGGGATACTGCGTGGAGCTGTGGTTGCCCCAGATGGTGACCTTCTTGATGTCGGTGGTGTGCTTGCCGGTCTTCTCGGCGAGCTGCGACAAGGCGCGGTTGTGGTCCAGGCGCACCATGGCAGTGAAACACTTGGGATCGAGATCCGGCGCGTTCTGCTGCGCGATCAGCGAATTGGTGTTGGCCGGATTGCCCACCACCAGCACGCGCACGTCGCGCTTGGCGTGATCGTTCAGCGCTTTGCCCTGCGGGGCGAAGATGGCGCCGTTGGCTTCAAGGAGATCCTTGCGCTCCATGCCCGGGCCGCGCGGACGCGCGCCGACCAGCAACGCGTAGTCGACGTCCTTGAACGCGACGTTGACGTCGTCGGTGGCGACCACGCCGGCCAGCAGCGGGAACGCGCAATCGTTGAGCTCCATCACCACGCCCTGCAGCGCGGGCAGCGCCGGGGTGATTTCCAGCAGATGCAGGATCACCGGCTGATCCGGACCGAGCATGTCGCCGGCGGCGATGCGAAACAGCAGGGCGTAACCGATCTGGCCGGCTGCGCCGGTCACGGCAACACGAACGGGGGCTTTCATCGTGGCAACTCCTTCAGGTGCATAAACAACAAAGCCCGCATCTTAGCGATGCAGGCCGTAAGAAGAGATCAAGTCAGCTCGGCAAAGAATTCGGCGATGCGCGCAAGGCCGGGCTCGAGCTGCGCCGTGGGACAGGTGTAGGAAATACGCATGGCGCGCGGCTCGCCGAAGGCCGAGCCCGGCACGCAGGCCACGCCCTTGGCGCCCAGCAGCGCCGCGCAGAAATCCACGTCGCTTTCGATGCGCGTACCGTTGTGGCTCTTGCCGAACGCCACGGAGACATCCGGGAACGCATAGAACGCGCCTTGCGGACGCGGGCACACCACGCCGGGGATTTTCGCCAGCGCCGCCAGCACCACGTCGCGCTTCTGGGCGAATTCCTTGCACTTGGCCTGCGGCACGTCCTGCGGACCGCTGAACGCGGCGATGGCAGCCGCGGCGACCACTTCCGGCACGCTGGTGATGTGGTTGGAATTGAGCGTGGTCACTGCCTTGGCGACGTTCTCCGGCGCGGCGATCAGGCCCACGCGCCAGCCCGGCATGCCATAGGTCTTGGAAATCGAATCGACGAAGATCAAGCGATCGCGCAGCTCCGGCCGCGCGAACACGAAGTTGTGATAGCCGATGCCGTCGAACACCATCGAGTTGTAGATGTCGTCGGTGACGATCCACGTATCGGGATACTGCACCAGCACGTCCGCCAACGCGGCGATTTCCTCGCGCGTGTACACCATGCCGGTGGGATTGGACGGATTGTTGAACAGGAATACCTTCGGCTTGCGCGCCAGTGCGGCTTCCAGCTGCTGCGGCGTGAGCTTGTAGTTCTGGTCGGGACCGCAATGCAATACGTTGGCTTTCGCGCCCACGATGTCGGCAATGTCGCGATAGGTAGTCCAGTACGGCGCAGGGAAGCAGATCTCCTCGCCTTCGTTGAGCAGCGCCTCGGCCAGGTTGTACAGAATCTGCTTGGCGCCGATGCCGACCGACAGGTTCAAGCGGCCGTAGCCCGCGAAACCCAGCGCCTCGATGTGCTTGAGGAAGGCATCCAGCAGTGCATCCGAACCGCGGTTGCTGCCGTACTGGCCGCTGTCGTGCGAAAGCGACTCGCGGGCCGCTGCGTATACGTGCTCGCCAGGCAGGAAGTTCGGCACGCCGATGGAAAAGCTGATGATGTCGCGGCCGGCGGCCTTGAGCTGCTTGGCCGTCTCGGCAATGACCATGATCGCGCTGGGTTTGGCGCGGCCGATGCGCTGGGCGAGCTGGGGCATGGCTTTCCTCGATGGGGCGGGACAGCAAACCGGCGGATTTTAGCATGTGGCGATGCGTCATCCCGCAGGCCGGGGGAACAGACCCAGAAAATTCCTATTGCTCCGGGAGCGCCCGCTGGCATGATGTCGCGGGGCCGCCGCAAGACCGGGCGGAGGGTGTCATTGGATCAACAACAACGTCTCAGACGCGAGAGGGGCTATCCATGTTCAGCATCATCTGGTCGATCATTGTCGGTTTTATCGTCGGTCTTATCGCCCGCTGGATCGTGCCGGGCGCCGAGCACATGGGGTTCATCATGACCACCATCGTCGGCATCGTCGGTTCGGTCATTGGCGGTTTCATCGGCATGCTGTTCAAGAAGCCGGTACCGGGGCAGAAATTCCATGCCGCAGGTTTCCTGATGTCGATCGTCGGCGCAATCGTCCTGCTGTATCTGTTGCGCTTCGTGCAGCACTAAAACGGCTCGTTCCCTGCAGGCAAACAAAAAAGCACGGCGGATGTTCCCGCCGTGCTTTTTTTTGCGTGCCGTATGCTGCTTGGCGCTCAGGCCGTCTTTGGAGCAAGCAGCTTTTCGGCCAGCCCGCCAAGCATCGAGAGATCGAACCCGCCGCCGCTCGAAGGCACCTGGCCATCCGGCGTCGCGTGGTCCACTGCGTGCGGCAACACCTGCGCCAACTGGCCGATCAGCTGGCCCGGGTCGACGCCGAACTTGCTGGCCGCATTGTTGACCACCGTATCCAGGCCGGTCTTCTGCAATACCTGATTGAGCTGATCGCCGGAAATGGCCTGGTTGGCACCGTTGCCGATCCAGGACTGCACCGCACCGCCCAGCCCATGCTGCTGCAGCTTGTCGGCCAGACCCTGCACGCCACCGGCCTGCTGGATCAACTGCCCGGCCACCGAAATCAGCGAACCGGCACCCTCGCCCTGATTGCCGCCTAACAAACTGCCCAAGCTGTCGAGTAACGACATGGCTGTTCTCCTTTGGGAAAAGTCAAAGCTAGTGGATTTTATGTCGATATGCGCTACACGCACGTAACAGTGGCGTGAAAGTGCGCCACCCTACGGTGAAGCCCGCCCCGGCCAAAAGCCGGGACGAACGTACGGCGTCCTCAACGATTCAATGCGAAAACGGCATCTCAATCGCGCTGGTCGAGCACCGCATTCCATTCCTTCACGCGCTCGGCCTGCGCCGTCAGCAGCGCATCCACGTCGCCTTCCAGGGTTACCTTCTCGATGGTGTCGCCCTGCTTGATCGCGTCCACCACCTTCTGGTCCTCCGCGCTCACCACTTCACCGAACACGCTGTGCTTGCCGTCCAGCCAGGGCGTGGCGCCATGGGTGATGAAGAACTGGCTGCCATTGGTGCGCGGGCCGGCGTTGGCCATCGACAGGACGCCCGGCTTGTCGTGCCGCAGCGAGGCGTGGAACTCGTCCTCGAAGCGATAGCCCGGGCCGCCGCGGCCACTGCCTTCCGGGCAGCCGCCCTGGATCATGAAGTCGGGGATCACGCGATGGAACGACAAGCCATCGTAATAGCCGCGGCGCGCCAGGTTGACGAAACTCGCCACCGTCACCGGCGTTTTGTCGTCGTGCAGGCGCAGGTGGATGGGGCCGCGGTTGGTGGTGATCGTGACATGGATGGCCATGGGTATTCCTTGAAATTCTGCGGGGGTATGGGCGCCCGGCCGGGCACGGATCGGCAAGGATAACGCCAGCGGAGGCCGGTTGTAACAAACCCCGGCTTCCGCCCGGCTTAGGCCGCCCGGCGCCCTGCCGCCACTGCCTGAAACCGGCGCCGAGCACTATGCTTGGCCATCCCATGAATCATCACCGTGGATAAAACAAGGGGGGCATATGGCGAACTACCGCAAGCCTTTTCCCGTGCCGGCCGATGCCGCGCCGTCGATGATTCCCTGGCAGGCCGCTCCGTCACTGTTCAGCACCGATGCGCCGTTCCACCTGCCCGAGATGCCCTGGGCGCAAGGCTACGGCCCTGCCGACCTTGTCTGCTATGGGCTACCGCTGCCGTTCGTGCCGCATCGCGAACCGAAACTTGATCCCAAGCTGGGTTCGTTGTCGGCGATGGGGTGGCGATTTATTTATGTCCATGAGCGATGGAAAGGTATTTCCAATCACCTGCACTGGCCGGGTGGCTCAAGCGGCATCACGCTTGGCCCGGGCTATGACATGGGTGCCAGATCGGCTGATGAAATTGTCGCTGACATGAAAGCCATCGGCTTGTCCGATGCCTCGGCGCAAATCGTCGCGCAAGCAGCTGGCATGGCAATCGGCAAGAAAATCGGCGGAAAAACATTGACCAAAGACGACATGCAGCAATTCAAGGATGATCACAAGAAAGATGTCGACCTGACCGAAGCGCAAGAAATGGCGCTATTGAAACGCATTGGCGGCCATTACGAGAGCATGGTGCGCAGGTCGCTGAAGATCCCGCTGGCTCAGTATGAATTCGACGCGCTGGTCAGCTTCGCATACAACCCTGCAGGACGCTGGCATCGCCTTTCGCATTTGTTGAACGCAGGCAAAGTCCTTGAAGGCATGCAGGTCATTAGAGCTGGCAATACCACAGGGGGAAAGGTCAGTCGCGGATTGACGCATCGCCGTTCCGACGAGGTCAAGCTGTTCCTGCAAGGCAAGTATGAGAAGGAAGGCACCCCCATTTCGCTTTCATAAAAGAAACGACGAGGACACGCTCTTGCAGACCGCTTTTCGCCAATCATTGGCTTATCTGATTCTTGGCATTGCCTTCACTCCTTGCCATGCGTCTGGCGTACCCGACGTACTGCTCGGCCGGTGGCAAGTTGCCGAGGTGCACACCAATACCAACGTATCCTTCAAGACGCATTACGTGTGGAATGACGCACGATTGCGCTGGCGCATCTTCAATTTCTCCAACACGCAGTTGAGCGACGATACTTCCGACTCCGGCACCTGCGAAACACCAACGGCAACCGTAACGAAGATGCCGTTGCTGAAACTGATGGATGACAGCCTTGGTCATCCCGACGGGGACGATGCTGATTCGCATCCCACCCCGGAAGCCTATGAATTGAAGGCCGATCCGAACGAGCAAGTAAATGTCATCAGCATCCATTGCAAGAACGGACTATGGCAAGGTGACTTAGGCACAGGCAAAGGCGTCATGGGCTCGTGGATGTATCTCGCGCCAACCGGACGCCTGGTCGTTCGCTGGCGCGATGAAACCTTGCTGGTTCTGGATCGCTTGCCCGACGACGCAAAACCGCAACCGTCGTTCGATTGCGCGAAAGCAAGCTCGCCCGCCGAAAAAACCATCTGCAGATCGCTGCAACTCGCTTCGTTCGATCGCAGCGTGGCCTGGTCCTACAAAGTTGCGCGCGACGATATCAAGGACACGGATTACAGTCCCGTAAAACTTGCCGCTGAACAACGCGCATGGCTGCACAAACGCGATGCCTGCGGCACAGATGCATCATGCCTGCTGACCACGATGAAACAGCGGCTGGACGAACTGTCGTCCTATCCTTAGCCGCTCATGCATGCACCGATCCTCCGATCACTTGCCTGGTTGATGCCGCTTTCCGCCGGTCTCAGCCATGCGGCAGGCCTTCCCGCGGCACTCATCGGCCAATGGCAAGTCGCCGAGGTGCACATCAACACCTTCGTATCGTCCAGCGAAAACTACCATTGGAATGATGGGCGGCTACGCTGGCGCATCTTCCATTTCTCCAACCAGCAAATCACCGACGACACGTCATATGGCAACGACACCGATGAATGCGATGCGCCGCAAGCCAGCATTGCGCGCATGTCATTGCAGAAACTGATGAGCGGTAGCCTGGCGCACGGCTACGGCGACGCCCCCGATGCCCAGCCCTCGCCGGAAGCATACAAATTGCCGGCCGAACCGGACCAGCAGGTGGAGGTCATCAGCATCCGCTGCAAGGACGGGTTATGGCAGAGCGACCTGGGCGTGGGTGATGGCGTCAAAGGGGCATGGATGTATCTCGCTCCCGGTGGACAGCTGATCTTGCGCTGGGGCGACGAAACCATCCTGGTTCTCGACCGCCTGCCTGCAGATGCAAAACCGCAACCGTCGTTCGATTGCGCCAAGGCAAGCTCTCCCGCCGAGAAAACCATCTGCAGCTCGCTGCAACTCGCTTCGTTCGATCGCAGCGTGGCCAGGTCCTACAAAGTTGCGCGCGACGATATCAAGGACACGGATTACAGTCCCGTAAAACTTGCCGCCGAACAACGCGCATGGCTGCACAAACGCGATGCCTGCGGCGCAGATGCATCGTGCCTGCTGAAGACGATGGAACAACGGCTGGATGAGCTGGCCAGGTATCCGTAGGCTGTCCTGCTGCTGGGCGACAAACGCGAAGCACTCAAGCTACGTAGCTTACGTGTGATCTGCGCGGTACGTTCAAGACGGATTCCGGCCTTCGCAGGAATGGCGATCCGCCATGTAAATATCATCCCTGCGCAACATCACAACCCAAGCATGCTCTTCTGCAACGCACCGGCACCGCGCGCCGTACCTGCCGGCGTCGGCAGCTCGGCCGGCCAGGGCTGTTGCTGGAACAAATGCGCCCACAGGCGATCCAGCGCCGCATAGCCGTACGGCAGCAGCGGCAAATGCCGGTCGCCGAAACCGGGCAGCGCCAGGAACGCATCGAAGTGCTGCGCATGCGGCACCTTCCAATACAGCGGCTGCCGGCCCTCGGCGCGCAGCCATGCCACATACGGCTCGGATGTGAATGCGGTGGGTAGCAGGCCGTCGCTTGCGCCATGCAGCACCCACATCGGCAAATCCTTGCGCGGCAGCTTCGCCGCCAGCGCCTGCACCGAGGCACGCAATGCCCGCGCATCCGCATCGTGACCGGTCCACAGCTTGCGCAGGCAGGCGATGCCGGCCAGCTGCGGGTCGGCGCTTTCGCCGGCGCCGCCGAACAAGCCGATGCCGTTACCAGGCGGAATGCCGGAGCCATCCGCCCACCAGCTTGCGCGCGTCGCTTCGTCGGCTACGCCCGGCTTGCCATTGACGATGGCGGCGTAGTGATAGCCGCATGGCATGTCGTTGGCGCCGCGGCGCAGATAGGCCGATGCATACGCCGCACCGATCACGCGCCACAAATCCAGCGCAGTGGACGATGCCGCGGTGGCCATGGCCTGATCTGCCCAGCCGGTACTGCGCAGATGCGCATAGGCTTCGGCCGCTTGCTGGTCGGGTGTGTCGCCCTTCAACAAACCTTGCGCGTGCAGGCTTGCACAACGCGCCAGCCATGCAGCATGTTGCGCGCCCTTGGTATCGCGCGCAAAAGGCGTCGATGCAAAGCGCGCTTCGGTCAACGCACACGGCAGCCACATCGCCGCTTCGGTGGTGTAGTCGTACAGCGCGCGGCCATGGTTCGGCGTATGCACGTTCGGCTCAAGCGCCACGACGCCGGCGAGCATGTGCCGGTCATCCAGTCCCGCCGCTTGCAGCACGGCGCCGCCGCCATTGGAAAGGCCGGTGGCGATAATCCTGGTGTTCTGCGGCGTAAACGGTGCCTGATCAGGAAACGCACGATCCAGCATCGCCAGGCCGAACTGCGCGGCCTGCAAGACATCGCGCCCCCAGTCGGCCTCCGGGTTGTCGCCCGAATGCGCATGCTTGAAGGCAATGCCCTCGCCCTTCGTGGCGGTCGGCTCGAACTCCAGCATCGCCGTGCCGCGCTTTGCGCGTTCGCCACTCAATGCAATACCGCTGTCGTCGGCGTAGTCGAAATAGCCGGTGCCGGTGCCTTTGTCGGTATAGGCCACCGCGCAACCGCGCGGCAGGCCCCACGCGCCGGCCAGCGCAATGGCGCCGTAAACACCACGCGAGCCAGAAGACGCTGTCACCACCAGGCAACGATGCGCATGGTCGAAGCGATCCGGCACTTGCACCAGGACGCGATGCGGCTGGTGGGCGCCGGGAAGCTTGGCAAACGCCTGGTATTCGCGGCCCGGCACATCCGGCGCGCCACCGTAGACCGTGCCGTAGCCGCCGAGCGGACCAAGATCGGCGATGCCTTTCCAGTTGGCCTGGATCGCGCGCCGGCGCAGTTCCTGCGCGGTGGGTTGCGCCGGGTTTGTGAAAGGAGCGGGCGGCCCTTTCAAGCCTTCCAGGCCAAGCCCGGCGCTGAGCAAATCGTCATGCCCGCGATGCGTGGTGACGCTCACCTCGCCCTGCACGAAATCGATCCCTTGCTGCATCGAAGGCTCCGTCGCAAACGCCTGCGCAGCGCAGGCAAACAAGGCCAGCGCGGCGATACCTGCCATGGGGTTTCGCATGTTCATCCGCTCACCATAGCAAGCCCGCGCCCGCCGGCCATCGTACGAAAGTACAACATGACGCTTTGCATCTCGACGCGGCTGCCCGCCGCGGCTATGGTCCGCGTCATGCCGCGACTGCTTATCGCCGACGACCATCCCCTGTTCCGCGCCGCACTGCGCCAGGCGGCCAGCGAACATCTGGACGACTGCAGCGTGCGCGAAGCCTGCGACCTGCAAGGCGTGCTCGATGCACTCGCGACCGATCCGGATATCGACCTGGTGCTGCTGGACCTGCACATGCCGGGCAGCCAGGGACTCTCCGGCCTCGCCGCCTTGCGCGGGCAATATCCGGCGGTGGCGGTGCTGGTGGTGTCTGCGCACGATGAACCGCGCGTGGTGCGGCGCGTGCTCGACCACGGTGCGGCAGGCTTCATCCCGAAGAGCGCCAACCCAGGCGAAATCAGCGAAGCCGTGCATGCGGTGTTGAACTGCGGCAACTGGCTGCCGCCCGCCTTGGCGCGCAGCGTTGCCGCCTTGCCGAGCCATCCTGCCGACGCCGATCTCGCCGCCCGGCTGGCGCGCCTGACCGAGCAGCAATATCGCGTACTGGCCTTGCTCGGCGAAGGCTTGCTCAACAAGCAGATTGCCGATCGGCTGGGCATCCAGGAGCGCACGGTGAAAGCGCACGCCACGGCGATTTTTGAAAAGCTTGGTGTGCGCAATCGCACGCAGGCGGGTGTCTTGCTGCACATGCTGGATCTGGGTGAGCCAGGGGCGGGATCTTCGCCAATGAGCGCGTAGTTCTTCCTCACGTTCATGACGCGGTCCTTCGTAGGTTGGCGGTGAGGCAACGCCGAACCCCAACATCGCCATCTGCATGGCAACGTTGGGGTTCGCATACGCTCACCACCAACCTACGGGGGCATGCGCGCTGATCCGGTTAGCCGGAAGCGATCTCCCGCCCTGACATCACCTTCTGCAGCACCTGCCGCATCGCCAGCGGCTTCAGCGGCTTGTGCAACACCATCACGCCTGCATCGAGCAAACGCTGCTGCAATTCACCATCGCGATCGGCCGTCAGCATCACCGCCGGCATGTCCGGATAATCGCGGCGCAGATGCGTCAGCACGTCCCATCCGGTCTGCCCGCGATCGAGGTGGTAATCAAGCACGCATACATCCGGCCGCCACGGCGTGGCCAAGGCCTGGCCGCCGTGCGCGGCGGCGTGCACTTGCCAGCCCCAGCTATGCAGCAACGCCGCCAGCGCGGCGAGCGCCGCCGGTTCGTTGTCCAGGATCAGTGCGCGTCCTGCTGGTAATGGGCGCTGCTCTGCCGCGGTCGGCGCCATGGCGTGGTACGCCGTACTGGCGCGCGGCACGTCGATGTAAAACACGCTGCCGCGCCCCGGCCACGAACGCAGGCCGAGCGGATGTTCCAGCAACGCCGCCACCCGCTGCGCAATCGACAAACCCAGCCCTAGCCCCTGGCCGCCCGCTGTGCTGCCGCGGCGAAACTGCTCGAAGATCAGGCCGCGTTCTGCTTCGACGATGCCCGGCCCGGTATCCCACACCTCCAGCCGCCAGCCCTGCGCGCGACGGCGCACGCCCAGCACGACACGTTCGCGTTCGCTGTAACGCAATGCGTTCGACAAAAAGTTCTGCAGCACGCGCCGCAACAGCAATGGATCGGAATGCACCCATGCGCGGCTATCGATCACGCTCAGACGCACACCGCGGTCGCGCGCCAAGGCGCGGCATTCGGCCGCCAACGGCTCCCACACTTCCGCCAACGGAAAATCGCGCGGTTGCGGCTGCAGGCGCCCGCCTTCCAGACGCGCGATATCCAGCAAGCCGGCCAGCAGGCCTTCCGTCGCTGCCAGCGAATCGTTGAGATGCCGCGCGTTGGCCGCGTCGTAACCGCGCTCGCCCAAGGCATGCGCAAACAGTTGCGCGGCGTGCAAGGGCTGCATCAGGTCGTGACTCACCGCGGCAAGGAAGTGGCTTTTCGCTTCGTTCGCCTGCGCCAGTTCGCGCGTGCGCTCGGCCACGCGCAACTCCAGCGTTTCATTGGCAAGCATCAATTCGTGCGCGGTCTCGCGAAATACCGTGACGTCGGTAAAGGTTGCCACATACCCGCCGCCGGGCATGGGATGCCCGCGTATTTCCACCACCGTGCCATCGGGAAAGCGCCGCTCGGAAATGAGTTCCGTGCCGGCGCGCATATGCGCCAGCCGTCGCCGCACGCGCCCTTCCACGTCGCCCGGGCCGATGATGCCGGCGGCAATGTTGCGGCGGATCAGGTCCGCCACCGGCCGCCCCACCTGCAGCAATTCGGGCGGATAACCAAAGAGCGTGGCGTAACGGCCGTTCCACGCCACCAGCCGCAACTCCGAGTCCACCACGCAGATGCCCTGGCTCATGTTTTCCAGCGCCGCTTCCAGCACGCGCTGGCTGAAATGCAGATCCTGCGCCGCTTCGCCGACGATCGCCGCCACCGTGTCGAACTCGGCCCGTCCCTGGCGATGCACCACTTCCAGCAACAGCCGCGCGGAAGCCGCACCGATCACGGCCGCCAATTCATGCTCCACTTCGGCCACGCGCGCATTGCCGGCGCGGGCTTGCGCGGCGGTGTCGGCAAACACGCGCTCCACGCGTTCGGCCGGCAGAAAGCGCTCCGCCAGCGCGCGCAATTCCGCCACGCTGACATTGCTCACACCCGGCCGCCAGCGACGGCGTCCATAACGCGTATTGGCCACCGCCAGCATGGCCAGCACGTTCGCAACCAGGCTCAACACCACGGCGCGGCCAAGGCGGCTCCAATCGTCCAGCCCCAGGAAACCGTCGGGCGTCAGCCAACGCAAGCCGAAGGGTCCTTGCTGCAACCACGCCGGCGGATGCGCGATACCGGCCGGCAACAATACGTACAGCCACACCAGCGTGCCGATCGCCAAGCCCCACGCCACCGCACGCGGCCCGAGCTGCGGGCGATACACCGCTGCGAGCAAGGCCGGCGCCAGCCCGGCCAGCGCGGAGAACGAAAGCGCACCGATATCCGCCAGTACGTCGTTGCGCGCCAGCAAACGGCTGTACGCCCACGCCAGCAGGATCACGGCAAGAATTGCGGCGCGGCGCTGGTTCAATACCTCGCCACGCAGATCGCCCTGCTCATCGCGTCCCCAGCCGGCGCGTACACGCAACGGCGCAATAAAGTGATTCACCACCATCAGGCTCAAGGCCAGCGTCGCCACCACCACCATGCTGGTGGCCGCGCTCAGGCCACCGAGAAACGCCACCAGAGCCAAGCCGTGCTGATTGCGCGCCAGCGGCAAGGCCAGCACGTAAAGATCGGAAGGCACGCCGCTCGGCGCCAGCCATGCATCGCCCAGCTTCGCCAGCGGCAGGATCGGCAGCGCGATCAGCAGCATGTACAGCGGAAACAGCCAGCGCGCCGTGCGTATATGCGAACTGTCGCGGCACTCCACCACCCCCGCGTGGAACTGGTGCGGCAAGGTGAACATGGCCAGCGCGCCAAGCAGGATCAGCGCTGGAAAACCGCTGCTGTCATGCGCCGGCGGCGTACCGATCGCCGCGCCGGCCGGCAGCGGCGTGAACAGCAAGCTGCCCAGCGCCAGCATCGCGCCGAGCTTGAACAGCGATTCGAACGCCATCGCCAGCACCAGCCCGCGATTGTGCGCCATGGCCGAAGCGCGCCGCGTGCCGAACAGCATCGCAAACAAGGCCATCAGCAAGGCCACGTACAAGGCGATGTCGTGCCAGGGCGCCGATTCCGCCAGTTCGCCACGGCGCAGCAGCATGTAGCTCATCGCCACGGCTTTCAATTGCAAGGCGATGTACGGAACGATGCCCACCAGCACCACGCACGTCACCAAGGCGGCGAGCCCGGCGTGCCGGCCCAGGCGCACCACGATCAAGTCGGCAATGGAACCGGCGTTGTACTCGCGCGCCAGCTGCACCAGCTTGCGCAACACCGACACCGCGAACAGATACATCAGGATCGCGCCGACGAACGTCGGCGGCAGCCACCAGCCGGAACGGCTCGCCTGCGTGACCGTGCCGTAGAAGGTCCACGACGTGCAGTGAATCGCCAGCGACAGCGCATAGACGATCGCCCAGCGTTTCTCGAACAAATGAGGACGGCGTTCGCCGGTAAGCGCGACGCCGAACAGCAGGCCCAGCCAGATCAACGCGGCGGTGGCGATCAGGCCGGCGCTCAGCATGGCAATGGCTTGCGCAGGCTTGGGCGAGGCCTGCGTTTCCACAGGCATGGCGATGTTGGGGTCCGCGTGCGCTCACCCCAACCTACGTGGCATCGGCTGTGTCGTATCAATGGCGTTTGGGCAATCCCAGGCTTTTTACGGCATTGACCAACCATCGCGGCTGCACGCCCTGCCGCGTGTCGTAGTTGCTGCCCGAATAGCCCCACCAGTCCCAGCATGCCTGCGGATTCAACGGCGCAAAACTTGCCCGCGTCTGAGGATACAGGATGACTACGCCGTAGACGTCGGCCCAGCGATTGAAGCCGGCGTCCTTCACAAAGGCCTGCCCCACCGCATCGGCATTCTGCTTGCAGCCGTGAAACGCCACCAGCAAGCCGCAGCGCTTGCCGGCCGCGCAATCGGGCGGCACGTACAGATAGCCGGTGGATGCGAGCAAGGCATCGGCGCCATCGGGTTTGAAGGCATTCTGGTCGAAGCGCTGCAGCTGGCCATGCGCCTGTGTCGCGGCGCGCGGAGCATCGCCGAACAGCTGCGTGAAGACCGCACCCGCCGCATCGAAACCGCAATGGCCAAGATAAGGCGACACCGACTTGCCGCAATCATCGCCGGTGGCGGCCACCGGCAAGTTGTGCGCAAACGCGCGCCGGCCGTCGTCATCCACTTGCAAGCCCGACAATCCGGGCTCCTTGCGCAGCGCCTCGTAGAAGCGCGCCGCGGCTTCCGCGACAGCCGGCGCGACCACGTTGTCCTGCGTGCCGTGCAGCAGGTACACATGGCCGTGCGCCAGGTCTTGCAGCGGCCCGGTCTGATGATCCTGCGCACGCTGCTTGGTGATGGCGACCAAGGCCGCCACATCCGGCGCAGGCTCGCCTTTCATGCAGGTGCTAAGCGCGGTCTGCAGCTTGCCTTCGGCGCAGCCATAAGGGCCGCCCGCAATCAATGCGGCCTTGGGAAACAGTTCCGGATAGGCGATCTGTACCTGCGTGGCCATGTACGCGCCGGAGGAAAGGCCGGCGACGGCGACGCGGGAAGGATCGAGGTTCAGATGCGGCAACGCTTGCGCCGCGTCATCCGCATGGACTGCGGCTGCGATGAGCAGCACACCCATGCCTATCGTTTTTATTCCGCGCATGATCCAGATCCTTGCAAAAGAACATTCGAGGCGTAGTCAGAACGCATACTTCGCCGACAAGGTCACCATCCGCGGCGGCCCATAGAAGCCCGTCACGATGCCCAACGCCGCAATGTTGTAGCCAGTCGTGCGATACGACTTGTTACCCAGGTTCGTACCCTGCAAGCTGAGCGACCACGGTTGATCGATCTGCCAGATCAGGCCCGCATTGAGCAGGCCATACGAACCCTGCCTGATCAGCGGCGACAGCGTGGTCTCCGGCCACACGGAGGTCTGGTATTGATAATTCAGCCGCGCATTCAAGTCGCCATGCGCACCCAGCGAAAAACTGCGCTGCAAGCTCAGGCCGCCCGACCACTTCGGCGCATTGGTGAAGAATTGCGTGTTGGCGATGTTGACGCCGCCGCTGTAGAACTGCGTGTACTTGGTATGCAGGTAGGCGAAGTTGCCGCTGAGGGTCCATGCCTGCGAGGGGTACCAGGCAAATTCTTCTTCGAAGCCGTCGATATGGCCGCGGCCGGCGTTGGTGAAATCGCCGAAGAATCCTTGCGTGCCGTTCGGCAGCGTGTACGAGCTGAACACCGAAAGCTGGATGTTCGAATACACGTTGTGGAACAGCGCCGAGTTCATCATCAGGCTGTTGTCGAAGAAGCTCATCTTGCTGCCCAGTTCGAAGGACTGCACTTTCTCGTCCTGAATCGGCCGGCAGGATTGCGGAAGGGCCGCGCAGTTGGCGCGAATGTTGTAGCCGCCGGAATGGAAGCCTTCGCTGTAGCTGCCGTAAAGCTTGATGTCCTGGTTGACGGTGTAGTCCAGCGACAGCTTGGGCGATACGTTGTGCGAGGTATGCGAACCGCTGAAATCGGCCAGGGTGCCGATCGGCGTGCTGAAGGTGCCATCCGCGTAGAGATAGTTCTGGATGGTCGCCGTCTTCTTTTCGTCGGTGGCGCGCACACCTACGTCCAGGCTCCACGACGGGCTGATGTCCCAGGTGAAGTCGCCATAGGCCGCGTAGCTGCGCGTGCCCATGCTGCCGCCGGTGCTGCCGTATTCGGAGAAGCCCAGCGTGCTGTAGGGCGGCGAGCCCAGGAACACGTTGTGGATTTCACCGGCCGCCGAACCGTTGAAGTAATACAGGCCCATCACGCCATGCACGGCGGCGCCCGAATCGTAGTTGGCCTGCAGTTCCTGGCTGAACTGGTGATCCTTGTAGATGGCGTTCACGTCGGCCACGGCAACCGGCAAGGTATCGAAATCGATATTGCTGTCGGTCTTGGAGCTGCGGTAGGCGGTGATCGACTTCAGCGTCCAGTCCTGGCTGACGATCCAATTCAACGTGAGCGCCGCGCCCTTCATGCGGGTCCAGTTGAGCTGGGGCATGCCGCTTTGCGTGTTGTAGTTGCTGGGCAGCGGCTGGTATTGCGGATAGAACGCATTGCCCTCCAGCATCTTGGCGCCGCGCGGATTGGAATTGTCGTGCATGCCGTCGACTTCCAACTGCGCATTGAAATCCTGCGCGGGGAAGAAACCCAGCGTGGCGCGCGCCGCGTTGGTGTTCTTGTTGCCGTTGCGGCTGCCGGTAAGGATGTCGCTGCCGAAGCCGTTGTTGTGCTCGCTGGCTACGGCGACGCGCCCGCGCCACACACCGTCCGCCGTTGCGCCGCCGACCGCGGCTTTCACGTCCTTCTCACCATGCGTGCCTGCGGTGACTTCCACCGAACCTTCGGTCTTGGTCGGCAGCGGCTTGGACACGTATTTGATGGCGCCGCCGATGGTGTTCTTGCCGTACAGCGTGCCCTGCGGACCGCGAAGCACTTCGATGCGATCCACGTCGAACACATCCAGCAGCGCGCCTTGCGGACGGGCCATGTACACGTCGTCGAGATAGATGCCGACGGCAGGATCGAAACCCCAGGTGGGATCGGCCTGGCCCAGGCCGCGAATATAGGCAGTGAGCGTGGTGTTGGAACCGCGCGCGGCGTAGACCTGCAGGTCCGGCACCTTGCCTTGCAGATCGCCCAGGTCTTGTACGTTCTGGTTGTAGAGCGATTGCGCCGTGAACGCGCTGACCGCGATCGGCACGTCCTGCAGGGTTTCTTCGCGCTTGCGGGCGGTGACGGTGATCTGGTCGAGCTTCTTCGGGGCGTTGCTGCCGTGGCTGCTGTCGGCGGCCTGGGTGTTGGTGGTGGTTTGTTGCGCATACAGCGGCGCGGCGCAGGCCACGCTCATTCCAATGGCCAGACTCAAATGGCTACGCTTCATGTCTCCCCTCGCATTGACGCGCATCCGCCCACGGATGCCTATGCAGTGCAGCTTAGGCAAGGGGTGGATGGCTGGCACTTGTACCTTCGTACAGTGCCGCGCGATACGAGACTGCCCGGATACTGACAGCGCGAATTCTCCATCCCCTACCGGGAGCCACACTCGCTCGTCATTCCGGCGCAAGCCGGAATCCAGTTCTAGTCAACCGTGCAAAGCACGCAACATGTTTGGCTCGGGTGCTTCGCACGATGTATTCAGACTGGATCCCGGCCTGCGCCGGGATGACGGGCCAGGGATTTTCCGGTTCGGATGCTCGTATCAAAAAAAGGACGAACGGAATGGCTTTTCTCATCGTGCTGGCAGCCCTGTGCTTCCTGATGCTGGCGGCATATCGCGGCTACAGCGTGATCCTGTTTGCCCCCATCGCCGCACTCGGCGCTGTGCTGCTGACCGATCCCGCCTTGGTCGCGCCGATGTTCACCGGCCTGTTCATGGACAAGATGGTGGGCTTTCTCAAGCTCTACTTTCCGGTGTTCATGCTGGGCGCGGTGTTCGGCAAGGTGATCGAGCTGTCAGGATTCTCCAAGGCCATCGTTGCCTCCACCATTGGCCTGGTCGGACGCAGCCGCGCGATGCTTTCCATCGTGCTGGTGTGCGCCTTGCTCACGTACGGCGGCGTGTCGCTGTTCGTGGTGGTGTTCGCGGTGTATCCGTTCGCGGTGGAGCTGTTTCGCGAATCGGATATTCCCAAGCGCCTGATCCCCGGCACGATCGCGCTGGGTGCATTCACCTTCACGATGGATTCGCTGCCGGGCACGCCGCAGATCCAGAACATCATTCCCACTTCGTTTTTCGGCACCACCGCCTGGGCCGCGCCGTGGCTCGGCACGCTGGGCGCGTTGTTCATCCTGATCGTCGGCATGCTTTATCTCGAATCGCGCCGGCGCAAAGCGGCTGCCGCGGGCGAAGGCTATGGCGACAACCAGATCAACGAACCGGCGCCGTTCGAAGGCGGCAAGCTGGCGCATCCCTTGATCGCCCTGCTGCCGCTGGTGCTCGTGGGCGTGGCCAATCTGCTGTTCACCCACTGGATTCCGCGCGTCTACGGCCACACGCAATCGTTCGTACCCGCGGTGATCGGCCATCCTGCGCCCGTGGTGCAGGAAGTTTCCAAGCTCGCCGCCATCTGGGCCGTCGAAGGCGCGCTGCTGCTTGGCATCCTGTGCGTGCTGCTGTTTGCGTGGCGACCCGTCACGAAACATTTCGCCGAAGGCAGCAAGGCTGCCGTCGGCGGCGCATTGCTGGCCTCTATGAACACCGCTTCCGAATACGGCTTCGGCGCCGTGATCGCCGCCCTGCCCGGATTCCGCGTGGTGGCCGATACCTTGCGCGCGGTGCCCAATCCGCTGGTCAACGAGGCGGTGTCCGTGACCTCGCTGGCCGGCATCACCGGCTCGGCGTCCGGCGGCATGAGCATCGCCCTCGCCGCCATGGCCGACACGTTCGCGCAGAACGCCAAGGCGGCGGGCATTCCGATGGAGGTTCTGCATCGCGTCGCTGCGATGGCCTCAGGCGGCATGGATACGCTGCCGCACAACGGCGCCGTGATCACCCTGCTCGCCGTCACCGGGCTGACACATCGGCAGTCGTATCGCGACGTGTTTGCGGTGACGCTGATCAAGACGGCGGCGGTGTTCGTGGTGATCGGGGTGTTCTATCTCACCGGGCTCGTCTGAACGGTCGAGATGATGCAACGCTGGGATTGTCATCCCAGCCCATGTCCTTCGCGCTTGCGATCGTCATGTACTCCGGTCAAGCTTGCGCGCCTTTCAGCAAGCGGAGTCACCATGTCCAAGCAAACGAATATCCTGCAGATTCTTCCCGCCAATGGCTGGGTTGCCGTCTATGACGAAGCCGGCGAGGAAAGCGCCGCCGCCCTGGTCTGCTTTGCCCTGGTGGAAACCCTCGACGGCGGCAACAAGACCCAGGCGGTGCGCCCGATGTGCGCCGACGGCAAGCGCATCGCCTTCGCCGACGAAGCCGCCAACTTTGTACGCGTCGAAGAGCTGGCGCAGTTCGAGGAAGATGCCGAGGACGAGGAAGAAGAGGAAGACGTCGAGGCCTGATGAACGTCGCGACGCGACGGCGATGCGCGCAGGATGCGCGCCCGCTCTTCCCGGGCCCCATCGGGGCCGGTGAAGGGCCGGAGGACAAGGCCCCGCAAGGGGGCATGAGCAAGGATGCCCTGGCGAAAAGCCCTCCGGCCCTTCAGGGACTGGATCAAGCACGGGAGAGACGGCGTTCAACGGGCGCAAGCAACCTGTCACATAACCCCGTATAATCCACAGGTTAACCCTGACCTAAACCATCGCGGTGGCCTTACGGCTGCCCAAGTCCGGCATTCATGTCCATCGAAAACCTGCGCAACATCGCCATCGTCGCCCACGTCGACCACGGCAAGACCACCCTCGTCGACCAGCTGCTGAAGCAGTCGGGCACCCTGTCCGAACGCACCGTGCTGGCCGAACGCGTGATGGACAGCAACGACCAGGAAAAAGAACGCGGCATCACCATCCTGGCCAAGAACACGGCCATCAAGTGGCGTGAAAACCGCATCAACATCGTCGACACCCCAGGCCACGCCGACTTCGGCGGCGAAGTGGAGCGCGTGCTGTCGATGGTCGACACCGTGCTGATCCTGGTCGACGCGATGGACGGCCCGATGCCGCAGACCCGCTTCGTGACCCAGAAAGCCTTCGCGATGGGCTTCAAGCCGATCGTGGTGGTGAACAAGGTCGACCGCCCGGGCGCCCGCCCCGAGTGGGTCGTCGAACAGGTGTGGGATCTGTTCGACCGCCTCGGCGCCACGCCGGAGCAGATGGATTTCCCGATCGTCTACGCCTCCGCGCTGAACGGCTACGCCTCGCTCGACCAGGACGTCCGCGAAGGCGACATGACCCCGCTGTACCAGGCCATCATGGACCATGCGCCGAAGCCGGACGTGGACCCCGAAGGCCCGTTCCAGATGCGCATCAGCCAGTTGGACTACAACAACTTCGTCGGCGTGATCGGCATCGGCCGCATCCAGCGCGGCACGCTGAAGAAGAACATGCCGGTCGCCGTGATCAACCGCGAAGGCAAGAAGCGCCAGGGCAAGGTGCTGCAGGTGCTCGGCTTCATGGGCCTGGAGCGCATCGAGCAGGACAGCGCCGAAGCCGGCGACATCGTCGCCATTTCCGGCATCCAGGACCTGACCATCTCCGACACGGTCTGCGCGCTGGACACCCCCGAAGCGCTGCCGGCGCTGACCGTCGACGAACCGACCATCAGCATGACCTTCCAGGTGAACAATTCGCCGTTCGCCGGCAATAAGGACCTTTCCGGCGGCAAGTTCCTCACCAGCCGCCAGCTCAAGGACCGCCTGGAGCGCGAGCAGGTGCACAACGTGGCGCTGAAGGTCGAGCAAGGTTCCGACGCCGACAAGTTCCTGGTGTCAGGCCGCGGCGAACTGCATCTGTCGGTGCTGATCGAAAACATGCGCCGCGAAGGCTACGAACTGGCCGTGTCGCGTCCGGAAGTGATCATCAAGGAAATCGACGGCCAGAAGATGGAGCCGTTCGAGCAGTTGGTGATCGACGTGGAGGAAATCCACCAGGGTCCGGTGATGGAGCGCCTGGGCGTGCGCAAGGGCCAGCTGAAGAACATGGAGCCGGACGGCAAGGGCCGCGTGCGTCTGGAGTACATGATCCCGGCGCGTGGCCTGATCGGCTTCCAGAACCAGTTCAAGACCCTCACCCAGGGTTCGGGCCTGCTGTTCCACGTGTTCGACCATTACGGCCCGAAGGAAGAAGGCCAGATCGCCAAGCGCCAGAACGGCGTGATGATCGCCAACGCCGCCGGCACCACGCCTGCCTACTCGCTGGGGCCGCTGCAGGAACGCGGCAAGCTGTTCGCGGCCGAAGGCGATTCGGTCTACGAAGGCCAGCTGGTCGGCATCCACGCAAAGGACAACGACCTCACCGTCAACGCGATCAAGCCCAAGCCGCTGACCAATATGCGCGCCTCCGGCAAGGACGACGCCATCCAGCTGACCCCGGCCACCAAGTTCTCGCTGGAACAGGCACTGGACTTCATCGACGATGACGAGCTGGTGGAAGTGACGCCGAAGGAAATCCGCCTGCGCAAGAAGCACCTGACGGAGAACGATCGCAAGAAGGCGTCGCGCGGCGGGTAAGTGTGCCTACCGTGAATCAAATGAAAGGCCGCCGCGAGGCGGCCTTTTTGTTCGCGGTCACATGCTCGACCCTGAAACTCGCCGGCAACGCTTACCCCGACAACCGCTCGCTGCAGCGTATCGCCGTCGGCATCACCTTGTGCATGTCCAGCACCAGCACTTCATTGCGCCCGCGCCACAGCCACGGCCCCGGGCAAAACAGGCGCTGCTGCGGGCCGATGCGCCAATAACGGCCCAGCAGATGGCCGTTGACCCATACGTAGCCCTTGTCCCAATCGCTCATGTCGAGATAGCAGTCGCCCACCTTGTCGAGGTTGAACACCGCCTTGAAGAACATGCCGGGGCGCAGGCGTGAGGGCGACGTTGCCGCCATCGGCGGCAAGCCCGCGATATAGGTCTCATCCAGCGGCAAGCTGTGTGCCTGCCAATCGTGCAGTTCCTCGCCATCGAGCGTGACCGGGCCGACGATGCCCTTGAAGTCGTACATCGCCTGGCCATAGCCCACGTGGCCGAAGCTGTCGACCAGCACGTCCACCACCGTGCCGGCGCCGTTCGCCGGCGGCGGAATGTCCACGTAGTTCTTCACGTGCAGCCCGGGCTTGTTGACGCGCGACACGTAGTCCAGATATTTGCCGTCGCTGAAGATCGTGCCGTAGTCGCGCAAGCCTTCCATGTTGAGCATGCCGCCGTTGAGCAGCGTCTTGCGGTACACCACCATGCCATGGTCCTGCGCAAACAGGATCTCGTTCGGATCGGGCTTTTTCACCATCCGCGACGGCAGCGGCAGGTTGTCCCAGATCGATGCGTAGGGTTGCGCAATCAGCTCGGAAAAATGCGCACGCGGCACCGGCGGCGGCAGCTCGACCGGAGGGCGCGGCAGATGTGCGGCGATGGTTGCGCGAAAGGCATGGTAATCGTGCGTGGGTTCGCCGCACTCGCTGATCGGTGCGCCGTAGTCGTAGCTGGTGATCACCGGCTCGAAATTGGCGTAGTCGTCGCGCGCATTGGCGCCCGCGGTAAAGCCGAAATTGCTGCCGCCATGCACCATGTACATATTGAACGAACGGTCTTCCTGCATCAGCTTGTGCAAGGTCGGCAGATAGTTGCCGCGCTGGAACAGCAGGTCGCCCCAGTGCGTAAGCCAGCCTGGATAGCCTTCGCTCATCCATACCGGCGCGTCGCCGGCGATGGTCTGCGCCACCGCAAAATCCGTATCGCCATCCAAACCCAGCGCCACGCCCGGCACGTAGGTGCCGGCTTTCTGCAACTGGCCCAGGCCATCGGCAAGCGAGAACGGACCGTCGACGCCACGCGCCTGCCACATCGCCCGCAAGCGCGACAGGTAAGACACATCGTGGCCGAACGAGGCGTATTCGTTCTCGATCTGCACCATCAGGATCGGCCCGCCCTGGCTCGCCATCAAGGGCGCGATCTTCGGCCCCACCGCATCCATGTAGCGCTGCACCGCCTGCATGTAGCGCGGGTCGTCCTTGGTGCGTACGCGAATGGAAGGATCGCGCAAGAGGTAAGCCGGCAAGCCGCCCAGGTCCCACTCGGCGCAGACGTACGGACCGGGGCGCAGGTATACCCACATACCCTCGGCCTGGCACAGCTTGATGAAACGCACGAAATCGCGATTCTCGGTGGTGAAGTCGAACACGCCCGGTTCGCTTTCAAAGTAGTTCCACATCAGGCAGATCGCGATGGTGTTGAGCCCCATCGCCTTGGCCATGTGGATGCGGTGCCGCCAATAATCGTTCGGAATGCGCGCGGGATGCATTTCGCCGCTGCGGATCTGGAACGCTGCGCCGTCGAGCAGGAATTGCTGGCGGCCGAGCTCGAAGCGGTGAGTCCTACCATCGGGCGTGGGTTCGATGGACGGCTTGGTGGTGGCCTCGCCGTAAGCCAGCGGCACGGCGGCGGCGAGCGGTGTCAGTACGGCAAATCGAAGAAAGTCGCGTCGTTGCATGGATCCCTCGCTTCCACATATGTACCCCGACGGCCGTCATTCCCGCGAAAGCGGAGGCGCTTTCGCGGGAATGACGGCAACGAGGGTTAGCACACATCAGTCGCCCGAGGTTACCTCAAGGCGTCAGTTCAAGGGTCAATACTTCGAACGGCGCCAGCGTGATGGTGCTCACATGCTCCGCATCCAACTGACCCGGCACCTCGCCGCCGCTGTGCCATACATCGTGCACATGGAAGCGGCGCGCGGCATGTTCCGGCAATTCCAGTTGCCGCTGCAGATCGATCACCGCCGTTTGCGAACGTGCATCCGGATTGCGCAAGGTAATGATCGATTTGCGAGGCGACCACGCCGCCCAGCCATACACGTCCAGCCGCCCCGGATCGCCGCCGATCCAGTGCGTATCACGCAACACATCGGCATTGGCGCGCGACCACTTCGCCGCCTCGGCCAGCACGTTCCAATCGCTCTCGCTCAGCAGCGAAGGCGTGATGTACATCTCCTGCAACTGCGAGCCGGTGGCGAAGTAGCTATGCACTTCGTTGGCGAAATCGTGCCCCGGGTCGGTGTTGAGCCGCTTGTTCATCTGCGCGTAGATGATGCCGTGAAGCATCAGCGAGTTGAGCGGGAACAGTGGTCCCTGGATCACGATGTTCTCGTAGGTCTGCTGGTCGCGATAGGTGATCCACTGCTCGCGCTCGGTGCCCACGCCCGCGTGCCAGTCGTCCTCGCCGCCGCGCCAGATCGAATCGGCATAGCGCAGCCAGAACGGCGAGGCCCAGGTGCCGGTGGTGAGGTTGATGAAGGTATCGGGCTTGTCGGCGCGGATGTCCTTGATCAGCTCGAGTGCCGCGGCAAAATCGCTGTCGAAGCGGCTGCCGGGGAACACGCTGTCAGCATTGCCGGTACCGTCGAACTTGAACTGGTTGATGCCATCTTCGTTCAACAGCGTCATCACCACGTCGTGGAAGCGCTGGTAGTACTTAGGTCCGGAAAGCGCCAGGCCGTCGTTGACGATTTCATACCCTGCTGCCTTGCCGTGCTGCACCCGTTCGTCCTTGGGCGTGCTGTAGCCTCCCCACGGCGACAGCCACATACCGGGCGCTGCACCGTATTTCGCAGCCGCTTCGCGCAGGGGCACGAAGCCATGCGGAAAATCCTTGCTGAAACGCCAGCTGCCGGAACGATCGTCCCAGCCATCGTCGAACAGGAAGGAATCGAGCTTCACGCCGCGCTTCACCGTCAGCTCTTCGCCGAAAGTATTGATGCGATCCAGCGCCTCGGCTTCGGTATACGGGGTGAAATAGCCGATGTCGTACCAGGAGTTGTAATGCAGGAACGGCCGGTACGGATGTGCGCGCTCGCGTTCCACATAGCTGGCGAAATCGCGCCGCAATTGGCCATCGCGCACCACGCCCACCACGGCGGAATAGGTAATCGACTGCCCTTTGTGCAGCGGCAGGCTGCGCGCCATCGACAGCAGCACGTGCTTGCCGCGCACTTCGCTGTCGGAAAGCGGATTCTCCAGCCCCAGGTAGAGATGCCCCGCCGCCACCGGCGAGCCTTTCACCACGCCATCCACTTCCGCATGGTCGATGCTGGAAGGCAACAACGAAACGCTGGTGAGCGGCTCATCCTGTTTCAGCGCGGTAACGACCACCACCGTGCGCAAATAGGGCGAACCTTCGCGCTGGATCAGCTGCCACTGGATGCGGAAGCGCTGCTCCGCGTCGCCGAAGACCGCCCTGATGGCCTTGCCGGGCAATCGGTCGGCCAGCGTGGCAGCCTTGGCATCAACCGGCAGCGCCTGCATCGACGGCGGCACCAGCAATTGCATGTCGCGGGATTTGATCGACGTCTTGTTGGGCAGCGTCAGGGTGAACAGGTCGTCGACGTTTAATACCTCGCCATTGTCGCGATCGGTGATCGTGATAGCGGAGAGCTTGCTGTCGGCCATATTCCAATGCGCCTCGACGGCCATGTTGCCGAAGCTTGCGTGGCCGTTGTCGATGGCATAGGCCGGCGTGCCGGGATCGAGAATGGTCGCATCGTTGGCGTGCGCAAGGCCCAAGCATGCGTATAGCACGCCCGCGGCAAGCTTTTTTTTATGGTGTTTTCGATACATGCGAAGCCTCATGTCCAATCAAGTCGTCAGATCAAACCCCTCCCCTGCGAAGTAGGGGAGGGAACGCATCCTTGCAAGGTGAGATACCTGCTTAAGCCAACGCCGTTCTCGTTGGCGGATATCCTCAAAACCTCTGCTGATACCGCATATACACAAACCTCCCCAAGTCATACGACGAATTGAAGTCGAACGGCGTATCCCCGCTCGCGTAGCCGCCGTACACATTCGGGCTCACACGGTTGAAGAGATCGTTCGCGCCCAGCGAGATGGTCGCATTCCACGGCGCATTCCAATACACCTGCAGGTCGTTGAAGGTGATCGACGGAATCTGCGTCTGCGGCATCACGCCCACGCCGGGCGCGTAGTAGTTCGGCAAGGTGCAGGGGAACGCGGTATTGCCAAGGGAAGGGTCGAACGCGCAGTTGGCCTTGTACGGCGAGAAATAGCGGGCAGTCCAGCTGGCGCCGAAGTCGTGCCAGCTCCAGCTCAGGGTGACGTTGCCGCGCAGGCGCCAGGAGCTATAGAAGTTCTGCGTGTTGCCGGCCATGTAGACGATATTGGAACCCACCGTCGGCAGCATGTTGAAGGCGGTGATGTAGGTGCCGTTCATGCCGAGCTTGAAGTTGCCCAGGCGCGTCTGCGCAAAGCGGTAATTGAAGGCGAAGTCGTAGCCGCGTTCCTTCAGCCAGCCGGCGTTGGTCTCCAGGTTCAGCAGATCGATGATCTGGCCGGTGGCGGCGTCGCGCTTGAACTGCCCGCACGTGGCGGCAAGGCTGTATTGGTAGCAGTCGGCCAGCAACTGGTCGTTGCTGATGCCGGTGATCAGGTTGCGGATGTTGTACGTCCACCAGTCGATGGTGGCGTCGAAACCAGGCAGCCACGACGGGCTGTACACCAGGCCCACGTCGCCGTTATACGAGGTTTCCGGCCGCAGGTTGGGGTTGCCGCCGGTCCAGTTGGTGCTCGGCTGGTAGCCTTCGCCGCTGGGCGCGGTGATCGGAAGGCCGGTGTTGTCGGTCTGGCGGAAATTGGCCGGCACGCCGGCGATGCCGCCATAGCCGCTCAGGCAACGCTGCGCCACCAGTGCGCTTTGTCCATAGGCCGCGGGGCCGTACACCGCATCGCAAGGGTCGGTAAAGGTACCGGCCGGATAACGCCCCTGGTACAGGTCGTTGACGGTCGGCGCGCGGAACCCGGTGCCGTAGCTGGCGCGCACCAACACGTCGTTGATCGGTTTCCAGGTGAGCTTGAACGAGCTGTTGGTGGTGCTGCCGAAGTTGCTGTAGTGCGAATAGCGCGTGGCGATGTCCACACTCAGGCTTTGCGCACCGGGCAGGTTCTTCAGCAGCGGCGCGTTGATTTCGGCATAGGCCTCGTTGAGATTGTAGGCGCCGCTGTTCGGCCCGACCCCGCCGTCGGTGGAATAGCCGGCATAGGCGAACGGATCGGGGCTGTCGTAACCGGACTCATCGCGATGGGTGATGCCGGTGGAGAACGTCAGGTCGCCACCGGGCAGCTCCAGCAGATTGCCGCCGAAATCCGCCGCCCAGGCGCGCTCGTTGCTGCCGTAGTGCTCCACGCTGTCGATCGCGATGTAGTTGAGCATCTGCGGCGTGAGGGGCGCCAGCGGGTTGATCGGCACGCAGCCGGCGATCACGTGCCCCGGCGTGCCGCACACCACCGTGCCGTTCTGCAGGAAAGACGGCCCCAGGCCATTGGCGACATTGATCAGGTTGAAATAACCCGTGCGCACGTTCACGCCGCTGATCTTGCTGTCGTACATGTAGACGTCCCAGTTGAAATCGCGCGTGCCGAGGCTGAACACGCCGTCCACGCCAAAGCTGTAGCGGTAGTTCTTGGGATCGTTATAGCTGCGGTAACCGTCCTGAGCGAGGCGCTGGGCGATCTTCAGATCCTGCACGCCGTACAGCGGGTTGTAGTAGCTGTATTGCGACAGCAGCGATGGAAAAGCGCCGTTGGCGCCCATTCCCGAATAGAACAGCGGCGCACCGGACTTGGCGTATTCATAATCCGCGTTGTAGCCGTAGTTGAATTTGAAAGTGATGTTGTCGGTGATTTTGTAGTGCGTATCCAGGTACAGGTTCTTGGTCTTGTCCGCCGTCAGCACCATCGTGCGGCGGCCGGCGTTGTTGTTGTAGGTATAGTCGCCCGGGTCGGTGATGTCGCCGTTCGCACCATGTGTTGGCAACACGATCGGGTGATAGTCGGCCGGGTTCATCGGATCGCCGCCGGGGTTGAGCACCAGCCTTCCGCCGCCGGCAAACGAGGCAGGCGCGTTGAGAATCTGCGGCTGCGTGCCGTACGAACTCAGCCCGTAATACGGATGCTGCGACGTGTAGGGATAGGCAGAGAACGCCCGATCGTCCGCCCACACCGGGCTCTGGTTCTGGTACGACAGGCTCAGCACGATGCCGAACTTGTCCGTGCTCTTGCCCAGGGTGACGCTGCTTTGCGTCTGGCGGCCGTCGCTGTGCGGCATGTATTCGCCGTTGAAGGTATCGAGCTGCACACCGTTGAAGTTTTTCTTGGTGATGATGTTCACCACGCCCGCGATCGCATCCGAACCGTATACCGCCGAGGCGCCGGTGGCGAGAATATCGATGTGATCGACGATGGACGTGGGAATCACGTTGATGTTGGTGTAGCCGCCATGCGCTGCACCGATCCGCTGCCCGTCCACCAGCACCAGCGTGCGCATCGCGCCCAGGCCGCGCAGATCAATAAAAGCGCCGCCCTGGTTCGGCCCCAGATCGCCCGGTGCGGAACGGCTGAGATCCGGCGGCGACATCGACGAAACATTCTGCAACAACTGGCCGACCGTGGCGAAGCCCTGCTTTTGAATATCCGCAGCGCTGATCGTCACCACCGGCTGTGCATCCGCCACGTCCACGCTGCGAATGTTGGAACCGGTGACGGTGACCGCCTGCAGGCTTACCGGCTTCTTGGTGGTTGACGCATCGGCATCGCCGGAACCGGATGTGGTTTGGGCACCGGCGCAGCCGGCGAAGGATACGCCCGCCAACAGCATCGTCACCTGCAACGCCAGGGCTTTTTTACGGCAAGCCGGGGCCGTGGTGCCGCGCGTCGCTTCGCGGCATCCCGTGTTTTTTGCAAACATCAGAACGATCCTCCCGTGTTGTATGCGGCATCGCAGGGAGTGGGGCCGTGCGTGCACGCGTTGGTGTCCGAGCGAAAGCTCCCCTTGCGCGGCGGACTTGTTATCGGTACTTCAGGTTCCTGTCACAGATGGGTTGAACAGGAGCGCAGGTTGGTGCGCACCCCACAGCTTCTTGCTCGTCATTCCGGCGAACGCCGGAATCCAGTCGAAAATGGCGTGCGAAGCACACGAAATGAAGGCTTTGTGTGCTGCGCACGACGTACCCCACTGGATTCCGGCGTTCGCCGGAATGACGGGTGTTGGATCTCACGACTTCTCCGATCGCCATCAGCTAAAGACGTCGCACACTCACACCTGGCAACAACGCATCCACCTTGCCGCGTTCCGCAAAACCGGTTTCTTCGGATTCCGCATTCGCCACTCCACAAGCCACGGCCAGGCGCAGCGCTTCTTCCAGCGGCAAATCCCGCTTGATCGCCACCGCCATGCCGGCCAGAAAGCAATCGCCGGAACCCACCGCATTGCGCAAGCGCGCCGATGCAAGCTGCGCATGCCACACACCGGAATCGTCCGCGGCAATCGCGCCCAGTTCGCCCAGCGTTACCACCGGCATGGCGATGCCGCGCTCGCGCAGCGCCGTTACCGCCATCTGCGCCGCCTCGATATTGATCACCGGATGGCCGACCAGCGCGCTGATCTCGTCACGGTTCGGCTTCACCAGGAACGGCTTTGCGTTCACCGCCTGGCGCAATGCCTCGCCGCTGGCGTCGACCAGGCAGCGCTTGCCCAGGCTGCGTACGTAGTCGATCAAGCCGGCATACAAATGGTCGGGGAAGCCGCGCGGCAGGCTGCCGGTCAGAATCACCAGATCGCTCTTTTCCGCGCTGCGGCCAAATTCGCCCAGCAACGCGTCTTGTTCGAGCTGGCTGAGTTGCGGCCCCTGCCCCAGCACTTCGGTAATGCTGCCGCCTGCTTCCTGCAAGGCCAGGCATTGGCGCAGCTCGCCCTCGATCTCCACGCCGCGGAACAGCACGCCGCGCGCACTCATCTGCCGCGCAATGAACTGCTGGTGCGCATCGTCGACCGGGCCGACCAGGCGCACGTGTTCGCCCAGCGCGGCAATGGTCTGTGCCACGTGCACGCCCTTGCCGCCGGGATAGACTTTTTCCTCGCGCACGCGATGCACTTCGCCGGGCGTCAACGCATCCACCTGGATGAAGCGATCGATCGCCGTGTTGAAGCCGGCCACGGTGATCATGGCGTTGCCCTCATCAGGGCCTGCGCTTCATCCGCGCTGGCCTGGCGCGTGGTGCCGCCCATGCCGCGCGTGGACAAGCTGCCGCATGCACTGCCCCAGCGCATGCAGTCGGCCCACGGCTGCTTGCGCAGCCATGCGTGCAGGAAACCGGCATCGAAGGAATCGCCGGCGCCGGTGGTATCGATGGCCTCGACGGCATACGCGGGCACGTCCAGCCATTGCCCATCGTGCAGGCTGCTGCAGCCTTGCTGTCCGCGTTTCACCACGGTGCGCGTGTGGCCGTTCTGCACCAGGTGCAAGGCAGCATGCAGATCGCTGCAACCGGTGATGGCCAGCAGTTCCTTTTCGTTGGGCAGGAAAATGTCGACGCCGCGCAACACCTCCAGCACATCGCTGCCCCACTGTTGCGCCGGATCGAAACCCGGATCGAGCGAGGTGCTGAGCCCGGCGGCCTTCGCGCGCACAAACAATTCCCGGCAGCTCGCGCGCAAGCCCTTTTGCAGGTAATACGAGGAAACATGCAGATGGCCGGCGCGCTGCAGCCATTCGTCCGCGATGTCTTGGGCATACAGCTCCGACATGGCGCCGGGAAAGGTCACCAGGGCGCGATCGTGCGGCGTGGACAAGGATGCCGTCACACCCGTGCGCAACGCCGGATCGGGACGCAACGACGACACATCCACACCCGCATCGCGCAAGGCCCGCAGGCAGAAATCACCGGAAGCATCCGCACCCAGCAAGCCATGAAAGCTCACCCGGTTGCCCAGCCGCGCCAGGCCCATGGCGCAGATCATCGACGAGCTGCCCGGCGTCATCAGGAAATCGTCGGCCAGCACTTCATGCCCCGGCGCGGGGAACGCATGGCAGCCCTTGAACACGAAGTCGACGTTGATCTCGCCGATCACCAGGATGCGCCCAGAGGAGATCATGGCGCGGCTCCATGCAAGGTGAAATCCTCGACCACGCGTGTCAGCACGCCTTCGGAAGGCGTATCCGGCTTGCCGCCCAGTTCCAGGCAGCGGAAGAACGCCAGCAGCTGCGCGACGACCACACCTGCCAACAAGGGCGGTACGTCCGGATTACATGCACTAGGCAACGTATTGATCGCCACGTCGCCGGCCGACAGCACATCGGCCGGAATGTCAGCGCCCACTATCAACTTGGCCATGCCGAGCTGCTTGCGCGACAGTTCGCGCAGCAGATCGCATTCGTAGGGGCGCACGGCCGGATCGGCCGACAGCATCGCAACCACCAGCGTCTGCGGATGCACGAACGACATCGGCCCATGGCGCAGGCCGAGGAAGGTTTCCGCCATGGTGACCACCTTGCCGCCGGTCATCTCCAGCATCTTCAGCGCACCTTCGCGCGCCGCGCCGAACGCCGCGCCACTGCCCAGGTAGACGGCCGCATGCATGTCGCCCCCGGCCAATGCGGCGATCGCATCCACGTGTTGATCGACGATGGCTTGCGCATTCGCCGCCGCCTGCTCGACGGCCTCGGCGGCCAACGCATCGCACAGCAGGCCCAGCGCGCCCAGCAACAGATTGGTGAAGCTGCTGGTCATCACCAGGCTGCGGTCGTTGGTGCGCTCATCCAGCACCAGCGCACTCGCGCGCGGTTCGTCGCGGTAGTGCGTGGCCAGCTTGCCCCCGGCATTGCAGGTGATGAACAAATGCCGCCATGCCGGCGCCTCGCTCAGCAAGGTATTCACCACCGCGGCGCTTTCCGGGCTGTCGCCCGAACGCGCCAGCGACACCAGCAGGGCCGGCCCCGGCGGCAGTACGCTGCGCCAATGCGTCAGCAAGGTGCCCGCGGCGATCGCCTGCACCGGTATGCCCAGGCTCGCCTGCAGCAGCGGCGCCAGGCATTCGCCGATGTAGATGGAGCTGCCCGAGCCAGTCAGCACCAGGTGCGCGGGGCGCGGATCGAGCGCCTTGGCCAGCAACGAGCGGGCCGCGGGAGCGTGGATCCGCTGCAAGGTGTCCCGCCACGTGCCAGGTTGCTGCAGGATCTCGCGCAGCGTGTCGGCATAGCCGGCGGCGCGCTGCGCCTCGGCGGGCTTTTGCAACAGCGCGGCCAATGCATCGTTTTCTTTCGTTTTCTTATGGAGACTTGACATTTTATCCAATTCGCCCGAATGTGAAACCATTCGATGACGCCTCCAGAGTATTCGAAATGAAAGAGCACTTACAAGAGCCTTCAAAAGCTTCCGAAAACTTTTGCCGACTTGCACTTTCCCACGGCAAGCGAACCCGCCTCTGGCGCCTCATGTACGGCCACGGCCCGCGCAACGGCAGCCTGCTGGTGCTGCCGCTGGATCAAGGTTTGGAACACGGCCCTACCGATTTCTTTCCCAACCCGCCGGCGATCGACCCGGACTACCAGTTCCGCCTGGCCGTGGAGGGTAATTTCTCTGCCATCGCCGTGGGCGTGGGCCTGGCCGAAAAGTACCTGGGCCAGTGGTGCGGACGGATTCCGCTGATTCTCAAGCTCAACGGCAAAACCAACATCCCCAGCGATGCGGAGGCCACCTCGCCGCAGTTCGCCTCGGTGGAAGATGCCGTGCGCCTGGGTGCGGACGCGGTCGGCTACACCATGTATGTCGGCTCGCCGCGCCAGCACGACGAGTTCCGCCAGTTCGAAAAAGTGCGCCAGGATTGCGAACGCTTCGGCATGCCGCTGGTGCTGTGGTCGTATCCGCGCGGTGCGGCCATCGACGCCAAGGGCGGCAAGGGCAGCCTGTATGCGCAGGATTATGCAGCACGCGTCGCGCTGGAACTGGGCGCGGACATCGTGAAGCTGCACGAGCCCGATGACAGCACCGCCCATGTGCCCAGGCCGTACGACACGCTGCAGGAAGATGCCTCGGCACGCACGCAGCGCGTGGTGCGTTCGGCCGGGCGCACCATGGTGCTGTTCTCCGGTGGCGAGAAGAACGACGACGACGCGGCCGTGCTGCGCAAGGTGGAGTTCTACATGGCCTCCGGCGCCACCGGCGTGATGTTCGGACGCAACATGTGGCTGCGCCCGCTGGAGCAGGCGATTGCGCTGGTGGGGGAAGTGCAGCGGATCATGGCGAAGTATCCGCGTTGAACGCGGGCCTTCCCATGCCAGCAAGCTTGTAGCTTGCCGCGATCAAGCTCCCTCCCCTGCGACAGCAGAGCCTGCCCCGGACTTGATCCGGGGGGAGGGCTGGGGTGGGGTTGCTTGAGCTTTAGCGTGGCGCCAAAGTCGTCGTGGCTTCTGACTGCATGAAGCACATGGCGCCGCCATCAGCCCCTGCCGCTCGCTGCGCTCGCACTCCACCCTAGCCCTCCCCTACTGTCGCAGGGGAGGGGACGCATCCTGGCAAGCGCGAGATATACGCCTTAACGTGGCGCCATGGGCATTCACCCAACCTACGAATCAGCAGCGATGTCACGCAGCCAACGCAAACCCACGCCATCCACCTGGTCCTTCCGCACCCAAACCCGCGCCGGCTGCTTCTGCTGCGCCCCGCCGCGCGGCGCTGGCACCATCCAGGCAAGCGGCAAGAATCCGCTGCAAACCGCGCCCGATCAACGCAACAACGACCTGCGCCTGCAAGACTTCAAACCGCGCAGCATGCTGCGTGTACCCAGGCACCGCATCGAACGGCCGCGCTTTCCGGTGATCGATGCGCACACGCATCTCACCTGGTCCACCCATGTGCGCAACGGCGTATCGGTGGGCGAAGACATCACCGTGTTCGCCACCCCGGAAGAGCTGCTGCCGGTGATGGATCGCAAAGGTATCCGCACCCTGGTCAATCTCACCGGCGGCGTCGGCAAGGGCCTGGAACAAAGCATCGCGTTGTTCGACCGTGCCGCACCGGGGCGTTTCGTTACGCTCACCGAGCCATCGTTCGAACACTTTCCGCAAGCGAACTACCCGCAGTTGCAGGCCGATGCCATCGCCCATGCGCATCGCGCCGGCGCGCGCGGCTTGAAGCTGCTCAAGACGCTGGGCCTGTACCTGCGCGAACAACTCGACAGCGGCCCGCTGGTCGGCGTGGACGACCGCCGCTTCGATCCCATGTGGGAAGCCTGCGCCGCCTACGACATGCCGGTGTTCATGCACGTCTCCGATCCGGAGGCGTTCTTCCTGCCCACCGACGGTAACAACGAACGCTACGAAGAACTGAGCAGGCATCCGGACTGGTCGTTCTACGGCCCCGAATTTCCCAGCAACGAAGCACTGCTCGCCGCGCGCGACCGCGTGATCGCGCGCCACCCCAACACCACCTTCGCACTCATGCACGTGGGCAACTGGGCGGAAAATCTCCAGGCCGTCGCCGAATGCCTGGACCGCTATCCCAATACCCTGGTGGACATCAGCGCACGCATCGGCGAACTCGGCCGCCAGCCGCGCGCGGCGCAGCGCTTTTTCGATCGCTACCAGGACCGCATCCTGTTCGGCACCGATGCCGTGCCTTCACCTTATGGCGACGACGTACCGCAACAGCTGTTCGGCGACGAGCTTTACGAGATCTACTACCGGTTCCTGGAGACCGAGGACGAATACTTCGACTACGCCCCCGCCGAAACACCCCCGCAAGGCCGCTGGTCCATCTACGGCCTGGGCCTGAAAGACAGCGTGCTGCGCAAGATATACCATGACAACGCCGTCCGACTTCTAAAGCTTCCGCCATGAGTGAACCCCGCGCCGCCGCCCCCACGCAACGCCTGCTTGTCGAAGAGCGCCGCCGCCTGATCGTCGAACACATCGAAACCAACGGACGCGCCACCGTCGAAGAACTCGCCGCCCGCTTCGGTACCTCCACCGTCACCATCCGCAACGACCTGGAATCCCTCGCCCGCGTCGGCGCCATCGCCCGCTCGCACGGCGGCGCCCTGCCCGCCGCCCAGGCCTTCACCAACGACGTGCCCTTGAACATCAAGGAAACACGCTCGCACCCGCAAAAAATGCGCATCGGCCAGGCCGCGGCCAAGCTCATCCATGACGGCGAAACCATCATCCTGGACTCCGGCTCCACCACCGCGGAAATTGCGCGGCAAATCCGCCAGATGAAATTCGAATCGCTGACGGTGGTCACCAACGCGCTCAACATCGCGCTGGAGCTTTCCGGCCTGCCCAACATCCGCGTGATGATGCTCGGCGGCCTGCTGCGCCCCACCGCTTATTCGCTGGTGGGCCCCGATGCCGAACAGGCGCTGTCGCGCATTTCGGCGGACAAGCTGTTCCTGGGCGTGGACGGCATCGATCCCACCGTCGGCGTCACCACACCCGACCCGCTGGAAGCATCGCTCAACGCCCTGATGATACGCGTAGCCCGCGAAACGATCGCCGTGTTCGACGCTAGCAAGCTGGGCCAACGCAGCCTTTCGGTGATTACACCGGTGTCGACCTTGAATACGGTGATTACCGACGAGAGCGCGCCGGAGGAAATGGTGGAGGCGCTGCGCAGTGCGGGTGTGAGTGTGATGGTGGTTTGAGCCTTCTCGGCCCTTACGGCCCAAAGAGCCCAACTCTGGCAACAATCCTTCTACCTCGTCATTCCGGCGAACGCCGGAATCCAGTACAAATATGGCGTGCGCAGCACTCGAAACAGGTTTTGTGTGCTTCGCACGACGTATTCAAACTGGATTGACCAGCTTCGCTGTTGTGAAGCGCCTCGGCGTCCGCCGGAATGACGGACAAGGCAGGGACACGCCACCATGGAACAACGGCATCCATGCGTTTACATGCTTGCAAGCCGCAGAAATGGCACGCTTTACATCGGCGTCACCAGCGACCTGCTGAAACGCGTCTGGCAACACAAGAACGACGTGGTCAAAAGCTTTTCCGAGCGCTACGGCGTCCATGCCCTGGTCTGGTACGAACTCCACGCCACCATGGAATCCGCCATCACGCGTGAGAAAGTATTAAAAGGCTGGAAGCGTGCATGGAAAATCCAGCTGATCGAAGAAATGAACCCGCAATGGGCCGATCTCTACCCAACCCTTATTTAGCTTCCCGCCGTCATTCCGGCGAACGCCGGAATCCAGTGAAAAATGATGTGCGCAGCACACGACATAAGGGTTTTGTGTGCTTCGCACGACGTATTCAAACTGGATTGACCAGCTTCGCTGTTGTGAAGCGCCTCGGCGTTCGCCGGAATGACGGCGGGGTACAACAAGCGCTTCGATAAACGCGCAGGCCCCGGTCGCGATCACCAAGCCCGCTCCAACGCCGCAACCTGCCGCTCCAACCGCGCCCCCAAATAACAATGCGAGCCGCACGGCAACAAGCCCACCTCGCGAAACTCCCGCAAATACCACGCCGGTGAGCGCAGGCGCAGCTCGTGCCGGTCGCCTTCCAGGTCGTCGCGGTTGGTAAACACCTCCAGAAACGCGATCCCCTCCAGCATCTCCCCAATGCCGACCAGGCCCGCGCGAATCTCCGCCGGCTTGAGGTAATGCAGCACATCCGTGCAAACGATCACATCAAAACGCGTGTCGAAGCGCAGCTCCGCCAACTGCCCGAAGCGCGCCAGGCCGATGTTCCGACGGCTGCCGTAACGCCGCACCACGTATTCGCTGGCGTCCAGCCCGCGGTATTCGACACCGGGCCGCAAGGCCAGCAGCGGCGCCCGCCACACGCCTTCGCCGCACCCTACGTCCAGCACGTTGCGAATCGGCCGCCCCAGGTAATACTCCGCCTGCCCCACCACCATCGCCACCTTGCGTTTCAAGGCCGCCGTGGAGCGCACGGCGTGCTGCGGGTCGCGGTACCACTTGTCGAAATAGGCCTGGTCGTAAGTCTTGCGCATGCTTTCCTCCGTTAGGGCAAGGATGGTAACCGCGCTTTAACAGACGCAGCGCAAATTCGTGAATCACGGCCGAATATTTCTTTACGCTGGAACCTGGCCCGGTCAGCGTAGCCGGCAGCCAGGCGTTGAGGGCCTATGTGCCAACGGGGGAGCCGCCAACCATGCCCGCACCACGCTTGAAATGCCTGGGCCTGCTGTTTCTTGCCATCACGCCGCTCGCGGCGGCATTACCGCTGCAGGCCGCAGGCCGTGCGCCATTGAGCGCGAACGATATCGCCTGGCTGCGTCGCGCCAGCTTCGGCCTGGACAGCGCCACCGTCGAACGCTATCGCGAACTGGGCCGCACGCGTTTCCTCGATGAACAACTGGCCGGCGGCGACGATCCCCTGCCGCCGGCCGTCGCGCCCTTGATCAACAGCTACGAGGCCTACAACACATCCCCCGCCAAGCTGATCGCCGACTACCGCGACGAAGCGAAAAAAGTGAAAACGCTGGATGCAGCCGACACCAATGCCAAGGAGATGGCCAAGAAAGATTTCCAGATGTACCGCCGCGGCCTCTACAAGCAAAGCGCGGAAGTGGAATTGCTGCGCGCCATCTACGGCCAGAACCAGCTCAAGGAACAAATGGTGTGGTTCTGGCTCAACCACTTCAATATTTTTGCACCCAAGGCTGCGGTGGGCCTGTTCGCCACCGATTACGAAGAGAACGCCATTCGCCCGCATGCGCTGGGCAAGTTCAAGGACCTGGTGATGGCCACGCTGGAAAGCCCGGCCATGCAGCTGTACCTGGACAACGCCCATAACGTGCGCGGCAAGACCAACGAAAACTACGCCCGCGAGTTGATGGAACTGCACACGCTGGGCGTGCATGCCGGTTATACGCAACAGGACGTGCAGCAGCTTGCCTTGATCCTTACCGGCGCCGGCATCATGCCGCAGCGCGGCCCCAATCTTATCGACGGGATCGACGGCAATTTTCTCAACCGGCGCCCTGGCGTCGTGCGCAACGGCTTGTTCGTGTTCCTGCCGCAGCGGCACGATTACAGCAGCAAGGAATTCCTCGGGCAGACCATCAAAGGCAGCGGCTTCTATGAAATCGACCAGGCGGTGGACCTGATCGTGCATCAGCCCGCCTGTGCACAATTCATCTCGCACAAGCTGGCCGCCTATTTCGTTGCGGACGATCCGCCGCCCGCCCTGGTGAATGCGATGGCGGAAACCTTCCAGCGCACCGATGGCGACGTCGCGGCCGTGCTGCGCACCATGTTCCTGTCCAAATACGCCACCACCGGCTCCGGCAAGAAATTCAAGGACCCGATGCAATTCGTGGTGTCCGCCATGCGCATGAGCTACGACGGCAAGCCGATCACCGATGCCGATCCGCTGGTGAACTGGCTGAACCAGATGGCCGAGCCGATGTACGGCCACATCACGCCGGATGGCTATCCGCTGGATAGCGCCAGCTGGTCCAGCTCCGGCCAGATGGCCAAGCGCTTCGACGTGGCGCGTGCGATCGGCAGCGGGCGCAACCGGCTGTTCGCCAATGCGGACGGTGACGTGCAACGCCCCAACCCACCAATGTTGAATACCGCCCTGTTCCAGCAAACGCTGGAGCCCACGCTATCGGCCGCCACGCGCGACGCGCTGGCCAAGGCGCAGTCGCCGGCGGAATGGAACACCTTCCTGCTGTCCTCACCCGACTTCAATTACCGCTGAGAGGCGCCATCATGAACCGTCGCGAATTTCTGCTCGCCACCGCCAGCGCCGCCGCACTGCCCGCGCTGTCATTCTCCGGCCGTCTGTTTGCAGCGCCTGCCAACTCGCCGCGCTTTCTGTTCGTGTTCCTGCGCGGCGGCTACGACTGCAACAACTTCCTGGTGCCGTATAGCAGCGATTTCTATTACGAATCGCGCCCCACCATCGCCATCGCCAAGCCGGACGCCAGTAACCCGAACGCAGCGCTGCCGCTGGATGCAAACTGGGGCATGAACCCGGTGCTGCGCGATTCGATCTACCCGCTGTGGCAAAAAAAGCAGATCGCCTTCATTCCGTTTGCCGGTACCGACGATCTCTCGCGCAGCCATTTCGAAACGCAAGACAGCATCGAGCGCGGCGAGCCCTTGAACGCCGCCGGCAATTACCGCTCCGGCTTCCTGGCGCGCCTGTCCAGCCAGCTCACCGGCGTACCGGCCATCGCCTTCACCAACAGCCTGCCGTTGAGCTTCCAGGGCGCAGGCAAGGACGTTCCCAACATCTCGTTGAAGGGCAATACCAAGGCGAATTTCGACGAGCGCCAGTCTTCCATCCTGGCCGGCATGTACAAGAACACCCCGCTCGCCTCTGCCGCCGCCGATGGCCTGAGCCTGCGCAACTCGGTATCGATGGACCTGCAAAAGGAAATGACCGCCGCCAGCCGCGGCGCACCGAACGCCTCCGGCTTCGCGCAGGAAACGCAGCGCATCGCCGCGCTGATGCGCGACCAATACCGCCTCGGCTTCGTCGACGTCGGCGGCTGGGATACGCACGTCAACCAGGGCAACGTCACCGGCGGCCTCGCCAACAACCTGCGCAACCTCGGCGAGGGCCTGGCCGCTTACGCCGCCGCGCTCGGCAACGAATGGAACAATACCGTGGTGGTGGTCGTCTCCGAATTCGGCCGCACCTTCCGCGAAAACGGCGATCGCGGCACCGACCATGGCCACGGCACCGTGCATTGGGTGCTGGGCGGCAAGGTCAACGGTGGACGCATCGCCGGCGAGCAGATTGCGGTGAATCAGCAGAACCTGTTGCAGAATCGCGATTATCAGGTGCTCAACAATTATCGGGATGTGTATAGCGGCTTGCTGGGACGCATCTGGGGCTTGCGTGGCAACCAGTTGCAGGATGTATTCCCGCAGGCGAAGCCGCGCGACCTGCAATTGGTCTAACCGCAAGCGGGTATCTCACGCTCGCCAAGATACATCCACTCCCCTGCGAAAGTAGAGCCTGCCCCGGACTTGATCCGGGGCAGGCTCTACTTTCGCAGGGGAGGGAGCTGATCACGGTAAACAACAAGCCCCTTGGCTTAAGTTGGCTGCAAGGCAAGCACGGATTTTCATATCAACCTGCATCAACATCGCGAACATTGACCCTCAGCGAGATCTGTCGCATGCGCCTCACCGCTCTCACGCTGTCGCTAAGCTTGCTGCTTACGTCCAGCCTCACCCAGGCCGCCAACCTCAGTCCCAACGACATCGCCTGGCTACGCCGCGACAGCTTCGGCCTGAACTCCGCCACCGTTGCGCAGTACCGCGCGCTAGGCCGCAACGCACTGCTCACCAAGCAGCTCAACGATCAACTCGGCGATGCGCTACCCGCCCCCATCGCCGCGCAAATCGATAACTACGACGCCTTTCACACGCCGCTTGACCAGTTGCTCAGCTCGCTGCAACAAGAACAACAACAATTACGCAACATCCCCGATGGCCCCGAAAAGCAGGCCGCCAACAAGGCCATCCAGCAACGCGGCAACCAGATCGGGCTGCAAGCACAGCAAGCCGAGCTGCTGCACGCCATCTACGGCCCGAACCAGCTCAAGGAACAACTGGTGTTGTTCTGGCTCAACCATTTCAGCGTCTACGCCGCCAAGGGTCGCCTGCGCTGGGAGCTGGCCGATTACGAAACCACCATCCGCGCCCATGCACTCGGCAAATTCCGCGACCTGGTGATGGCGACGCTGCAAAGCCCGGCCATGCTGGAATTTCTGGACAACGCGCAAAACGCCAAAGGCCACGTCAACGAGAACTACGCGCGCGAGCTGATGGAACTGCACACGCTGGGCGTCAATGCCGGCTACACCCAGCAAGACGTACAGCAACTCGCCTTGATCCTTACCGGTGTCGGCATTGCGCCGGTGGACGGCAAGCCGCAGAATTTCAACCCCAAGCTGGCGCCGCTGGTCGTCCGCGACGGCTTGTTCGAATTCAACCCGCAGCGGCACGATTTCAGCGACAAGCAACTGCTCGGCAAAACCATCAAGGGCAGCGGCTACGACGAAGTGCAGCAAGCCGTCGACCTGATCGTGAAGCAACCGGCCTGCGCGCAGTTCATCTCGCGCAAGCTGGCCGCCTACTTCGTTGCCGACAACCCACCACCGGCGCTGGTCAACAAAATGGCACGCACGTTCCAGCATACCGACGGCGATATCGCGCAAGTGATGCGCGTGATGTTCCAATCGCCCGAGCTGACCGCCGGCGCCGGCAAGAAATTCAAGGACCCCATGCAGTTCGTGGTTTCATCCGTGCGCCTGGCCTACGACGGCTCGCCCATCGTCAACGCCCAGCCGCTGGTGAACTGGCTCAACCAACTGGATCAACCTTTGTTCGGCCGCATCACCCCGGACGGCTGGCCGCTCGACGGCGACGCCTGGTCCAGCTCCGGCCAGATGGCCAAACGCTTCGACATTGCCCACGCCATCGGCACCGGCAACAACCAACTCTTCACGCCCCTCGGCAGCACCGCGCGCACGGCCGGTTTCCCCATGCTCACCACGCGCCTGTATTACGACGCCATCGATCCGTACCTGTCGAAAGCCACGCGCGATGCGTTGGCGAAGGCGACCTCGCAGCAGGAGTGGAACACGTTCCTGCTGTCGTCGCCCGATCTCAATTATCGCTAGCAAGTAGGTTGGGGTGAGCGCACGCGAACCCCAACATCGCCATCTACTCGACAACGTTGGGGTTCGCCTACGCTCACCCCAACCTACGCAAGCCTCCGGCGAGGCGCGCCATCTTGCTCCCACTGCGCCTATTCGCCATCCCCAACGCGCCGATACTCCCCTTCCATCACTCGTTCCCAATTCACGCCGCCATCAAACGAACTCTCCAACACCAACCGATAAACCCCATCCACCACCCACTCGTAGATGTGCCGCGTCTGCCCGCGCTGCGAACTGCGCAGAAACACCAGCCGCTTCCCATCCCAATGCCCGGTAGCCGGCTGCGACGGTGCAAAGCCGTAGCTGTCGAACCAATACAAGGCGTATTCACCGGGCTCCTGCTGCGCCAGCAACACCGCATGCGCCTGCAACGCCAGCTTGCCATCGCGCTCTTCGCGGTAATCCAGCAACAGCGCCTTGCCACCAAGGCCGAAGCGCGCACTCACCTTGCCAATCGCCGGGCCGCCCTGCCCCCAGCGCGTGGTAGCGATGATTTCCTCGCCAAGCCATTCGCCCGCCAACGCACCCAGCACATTACCTTCCAAAACATCCATGGCCGATCACTCCTTCGCGCTTCCCGTCACCAGCAAGTGCTTGGCGAGTTGCCCGTGCAGATAACCCAAGCCGCGCACGATATGCAGCGTGGCGAACACCATGACGATACCGATGATCGACGCGCAAACCGTCCCCGGCCAGCTGCCCCACCAGGACACCCACTCGCACACCGTCGCCGATCCGTTGCAGCTGGCGTAAGGAATACCAAACGCCTCCAGCACTACCTTTGCGATCGGCGCCAACGCCAGCGCCAGCGAAATGGCAAGCAAAGTCACCGCAAGCGTGAAATAGGCGATACCCAGCGGCAACATCATGAACATGTAGAACAGCGTGCCCCAGGTTCGCGGATCACTGAATACCGCACCGATGCGCTGCCAGAACGACATGCCGCGGGTGGAGAACGCCGGCCGGCGCGGCATGCGCACGCCGAGCATGGTTTCCACGATGCGCCCTTCCATCAGCGACAGCATGCGCACGGAACCCAGGAACAACAGCGCAAACGGAATACCAATGACCAACACCAGCAGACTGGCCGACAGCGAAACGCCCGTCACCGCCCAGGTGAAATAGAAAATACCCGTGGCCAGCGACAACAGCATGTAGAACAGCGCACTGTACGTGTGCGGGTCCGCCGCCACCCCAAAGAACTGGCCCACCCACGACGCCTGCTTCGGCGGCTTCGGCGGACGCAGCGCCCGCTGGATCTTGATTTCCTGGTCGCGATAGATCTCCGCCACTTCCTCCGGCGCGCCGTAGCTGCTGACCACTTTCGCCAGCATGTCCGCCTCGCTGCGCCCAGGCTGATCGGCCAGCTCGGCACGCAGATGTTCCTCCGCGTCGTACAACGCATCCTGGATCAAGGCAGGATCCGCACCACGCAATGCAGCGCGCAGCTGTTCCAGGTATTCGGCTATCGTCCTTGGCAGCTTGGGTGCATCCGCATTCATCGCCAGTCTCCTTGCAGAACCTTATCGACCGAATCGCGCGTAGCCTCCCACGCCGCAATCCACTCACGCAGCACTTCACGTCCCAACTTCGTCATACGGTAATAACGCCGCGGCGGCCCGCTCACCGAGGGCTCCACCTCGCTGGCCAGCAAACCGCCCGCTTCCAGGTTGCGCAGCACGGGATACAGCGCGCTCTGCTTGCCCGCCAGCGCACCTTCGTCCCCCAACTCCTCCAGCCGCTTGGCAATCTGGTAGCCATACAACGGCTGCCGCGACTGCCCCAGCACCGCCAGCAACACCAGCGAAACCGTGCCCGTAGACAGTTCCTTCTGAAACTTCTTGAGGTGAACCCCAGTGTCTTCCACGGCTGCCCTGCTCTGCCGCTTATGTTGGAGGGAACAGTAGTACGGAGTTATGACTAGTGCATGGGTATGAAGTCATGGGATGGCTGTACGCTGCGGTTGGGCATATCACCAATGTTTGTGCACCCTGTACAAACAATGGTGATAACGGGTGTGTACAAACATTGGTGATAGCCGCGCCACAGCGACATGGGCAGCAGAGGCCTACCTCTCAGCACCCGAGAGTTCATTCACCATTTGAAAACAGAAACTTACGAAAAAATGCGAACATCAGAGGGCCGGCGAACAAGGGATGTCGTCTGTTCGACCTCAGCCTATACTTCGATGCAAAACCAGCAGATACCGCCAGCCAAGGCGCCTCGCATCTGGAAGCGGTAGCGGGGGGGGGGCATGCTGTGAATTGCGCAGACCGATCAAGGCTGTGTGAAGTCCCTCAATTCCTACGTAGCCGAGGACCTCAGGCGCCGTTCGGGGGAACTTCCGGTGCAGCGCCCATCGTAGTGCCCACCTCGACGAATCCCTTGGCGACAAGGGCCGGCCGCAAGGCCGGTAGGGCAGCTGACGGAATGGCAACCCACAGCAAGTTCCGCGCTCGGGTCGCTGCAACGTAGCCGATGCGTCCAAGCTCGGTGTCCACGCCCCGCAACAGGGCTTCGACATGATCTCTCTCTGCCAAGTACAACAGAGCATCCAAGCTCTCGCCTTTGACCTTGTGCACCGTGTCTACCCGCAGCATTGACTGATGCTCAGTGGCTAGATCCGCCGCTGGCAGCAAAGGCCGGTTCAACAGCTCCGTTTTCTTCAGCTTTTTGCCCACGTTGTCCACCGGTACAAGCCCGAACTGCTCTTGCAAACGATCCAGCAGCGTCTTCACGCGCGGGACAAGCAATGAATGCCATTGGGTGTCGGCCACCAGCGATGATGCCGGTAAGCCTTGGTCCGGGTTTCGGGTGAATGTCCAGATCTCCCGGCGAATCGACCTCATTTCGGGATGCTGTGCGGGATGGATGAGCGAGGCCAACCAGCCGTCGCCCGGCTTTTGCAGCAAACCGGTGATACAGCCGGCGACAGTCCTGAACGCGCCCAGATAGTCCCGCCGCTTGTCGCGCAGCACCGCGGCTCGCACAAACTGTTTGACCAGGCCTTGCCCCATCGCTGCCTCCGTCCCGGAGACGCTTTCAACCATCGCGCTTCCGCGGCAGACGATGGCCGATCTTTCAACGCTCAGGTCGGCAGCCAAGATTGCGACCTGGAAAGCCGCGATCAGCTTGTCCCGGTCGGCTGGCTTGTACGCGATGAAGAACGCGCCATGGGAGAACTCAGGAACCGACCGATCGGCGGTGTCTGCCCGATTCGACAGCGCGTTGGCCATGGCCACCACAGAGGGGACGGAGCGATAGTTGCGCGTCAACGGATAGCTGCGCACGCCAGCCTGTTTGCCGTATTCCTTGAGGAACGTACCGTCGGCGCCAGCGAAATCGTAGATGCCTTGCGCCGGGTCGCCGATCAGCGAGATCTGCGCCCCCGCCGCAACGAGCTCAAGCAAGATTGCCTGATGGATCGTACCGATATCCTGCGACTCGTCGACGAGGATGTGCGGGTAACGACGCGCCATGGCCGCGCGGATCAGCGGTTGGCTCTGCAATGTGCGCAGCGCCCAATACTGCCCAAGATTGTGGGTATACGCCCCGATCTGCCCCAGACGCGCTACCACGGCAGCACCATTGGTGATCTGAATCAGAGCCTTGTGCTTTCGATAGTGGAACTGCGCCACACTACCGCGAAAGTTGGCGACGACATCGCAAATGTCAGCACGAGGAACGGGATAGGCATCGCCCTTGGCGGATTGCGCCCAGAACTTGAAATCCTTGTTCTCAAGGAAGGGCTCCGCGCCGCTAACGAGGAACGGTGCACGCGGGCAGCCCATCGTTCGTGACGCGTGCGGCCGCAGGATGTTCGATGTCAGAAATCCATCGAGCGTGTCGATCTCGATTCGTTGCCGACCGGCGCCCTCCGGCAACGACTCCGCCAGAAGTCGATAGCTATCTCGAAATGTATTGACGGCCACATTTGAGAAGGAAAGGAGGACGACGCGCCCCCGAGCCTCACCCAGTTGCCGCCGGACCTCCAGCAGACGACGCACGGCGGTCAATGTCTTTCCGCTGCCGGCGCAGGCAACCACAGCCAGCGGCACCAATGGGGCATCAACGATAGCCTGCTGTTCGGGCGACAGGCCAATCATGGGCTCGTTGGAGCGAGCTGACAGGCGTGGGTGATGGCGCGCGAAATGTAGTCGGGCACGACGAAGGGCGTGGCCGGATTGGCCAACGTCTGGGCCAACGCCTGAGCGAAGCGACCTTTCTGAACGTTGTTACAATCCCGCTCAAACATGCCGCGAAACAAGACCTTGGCCTTTTCGGCATCTCCGACGGCGGCATCGACCGCGGCTTCCACACTGGCGCCGATGGTCGGATGGATGTCCTTCAATGCAGAAATCATGGCCGCTCGGTTATCCGCATGCAGAGCCAAGTCATACTCGAACGTCTTTACCCCGTGGAACACCTTGACCAGATTATCCTCGGCGGCCTTCATCTTGGCCGTGTTGTCGGACACGGGCACCACATCCTTAAGGTCGGGGTAAAGCGGCTGTGCCTTACCACCCCCTGGTAGTTCTTGCATGGGATCCGCGTCGGTTATGACGGCGACCGGGATCTTCAAAGCAGCCTCGCCAAACAGCGGCAGAAACGAGTCGAAGTTCAAGCCTTCGACGCTGATGAGACTGACAGCGTGCTTCCTCAGATTGACCTTGGCACGCTCGGCCAGCGCGCTCACCAACATCAACTCCGCAGCGCCCTCTACAAATATTACCCGACGGGCAAAGAACAGCTCGGCCCGTGTGACATCCAGGTAGCGTTCGAGCTTTTCCCGCTTTCCTTTTCCGAACGTGATCGTCCGAGGGAAGAACGTCTCGACGGCTTTGCCGGTATCGACAAGACATGCGAGGCTGTCCAAATCGGCAATGCTAGCAAAGTTCGGCGAGTGGCTGGTCACGAACAGTTGCACCGGTTTTTCGCCAGCAGTGGCCTGGATACTTTGTAGGTAGCGCAGCAAGATCGCCTGTAACTGCGGATGTAAGTGCGCTTCGGGCTCTTCGATAATCAGGCAGCGGTAGCTTGCCTCCGGGTTGCGAGCCAACTCGCTGAGCACCACCGCCATAAAAATTAGATTATTGAAGCCCAGTCCGTTTTGTTCAATTTCTAGGGTATCCACGGCCAACGATAGGCGAGACGCCAAACGCTGAAAGTCAGTGGCGCTCAGGCCGATGTTCAAGGACTGCGCAAGTTCGTCACCCAGCATTTCCGAGTGTCGGCTCGAAATTGCGCTTTGGGTCTTGACGATGGGCTCGTGCTTGCGCAGTTGCTCATCGAGATCCTGCAAGGCGGCATTGATCTTATCTTCGCCCGCCTGATCAGAGAGCAATCGCAACAAACGCGAGAGCTGGCTGGTGCGGCTGGGCTTGAGCCCATGGGACGCATCACGCAGTGGCGGGAGATATACGCCGCGCAAGTTCTCCAGAATGTCAGCAGTCAGCCCCACATCTTCGTGATCGCCACACCAACGCTTGGCTCGTAGCCGGCCGGCCTTGTCCAGCTCGGCGTAGCGCACGGTGAAGTGTGCTTCGAGCGCCCCATCTGTGCCGGGTTTGAGCGCGGCAAGGAAGTCCGCCTCGTCGTCTGTGCTCAGGCCCCGAAACACATACTGGAAGGTGATGTCGCCGGCGGCTGCACCACCTTTGGGCTGGTGGACATCTTCCGCGCTCAGACGTGCGTATGGTTCGTCGTGCCCCGCAAGCAAAGCTCGCAAGGCGTCGATAACCGCGGTCTTTCCCACGTTGTTGGCGCCGACCAGGACATTCAGACCCTCTTGGAAGGTCAACTCCGCCTTGGCCAACTTGCGAAAATTGGAGACAGACAACTTGGCTAGATACACCGGCATGTGCTCCTTGTGGGTCCCAGCACATTAGGGTAGCCCGGCGAAGCACTTCGCCAAAAGAGAGGCATGATCCGCCAGAAGCCTTTGCCGGACGCCCCCATCGCAACGCGATCCGTATCAACATGAAGTCATCGACCAAATGCGCGAGCCGGACGGCTATAAATCACCCTCCCGCCAGATGCACTGCCTGTTCCGGACGAACCAGTCCACAGCGGCCTCGACGGGCATTTCTTGTTCGTACTCCTGAATCTTCGCCTTAGCCTGGGTAGCCAGTGCAACCGAGGCGCTTCGGACTGCGTGTCTAGCAAGTACCGAAGTCACCTCGGCACGATCCGCCACCCTTGCAACACTGTGGCCGTGCGCCACGGATCCACCATGCGATGAGCCCTCGAGGATTCCTTTTGCACACAGATAGGCGGCGCGAAAACGCTTCAGAGTGACCGAGTCACCTTGGACAGCGTATTTTGCCTCGTAGAAGTCGTAGGTCTCGGCAACAACATCGCGGATCGCCAGCAACTGAACCCCGAACCTACCTAAAAGTAGCGAGATAGGCGGGAGATACGCGGGCCGTTGCCGGACAAAGTCGACAAGGCACTTCCCAGCGACATAGATCTTCTGTGCTTGCCTTGGGCTCGGGAGTGGCAAATACGTCAACCCGGCCCATCTCTCGAAGAGCAATGGCCCGGATGCCTCTCTTGGCGCAGCCAGGAGTTCCTTCACCGATACGCCTTGGATAGCGCAGAGATTGATCAGCGATCGAATCGATACCCGTCGTCCGCGAAGGCGAATGCAGCATGCGTAGAATTTGACGAGCGCTCCGAGTGCGCCCGCGCTCCTACCCCGAAGCGTCTTGTCGAGCCCGGCGACGAACTCCTGAAATACACGGTGGGGAAGTGGCTGGGCGAGGGGGCTGGCGCAAATCTCGACGAGATCAAGAACCTGCCTGTCCACCCATTGCATGAAAGGGTGCATCTGATCTTGCCCCTGGTTCACGGACACGTAGTTAAGCGACATACCGTAGCTCGAACTCTGCAGGGCTGAGATAGCCCAGGGTCGAGTGAAGCCGTTGGCGATTGTAGTAAACCTCGATGTATTCGAATACGTGCGCTTTGGCCTGTTCGCGCGTCGTAAAGCGCTCGCCGTGAATGGCCTCGACCTTCAAACTGTGGTGCCAGCTCTCCATGGCGGCATTGTCGTAACAGTCGCCTTTCTTGCTCATGCTGCATCGAAGGCCGTGATCGCTGAGCAAGCGCTGATAATCCTGCGAACAGCACTGGCTGCCGCGATCGGAGTGGACGATGACGCCTTGCGGGCGGTGACGCGCGAAGACGGCCATGCTCAGTGCATTACATACCAACGCCGCTGTCATGCGCTCGGACATCGACCAGCCGATCACGTGACGCGAATACAGGTCCAACACGACGGCTAAGTACAACCAGCCTTCGTCGGTGGCGATATACGTTATGTCAGCCACCCAGGCTTGGTTAGGCCGATCCGCATGGAAGTTCTGCTGCAGCAGGTTAGGCGCCACGGGCAAGCTGTGGTTGGAATTCGTCGTGGCCTTGTATTTGCGTGCTGCTTTGGCTCGCAGCCGTTGACGTTGCATGCTCTTGGCCACCTGATGGCGACCGGCCTGATGGCCTTGTCCCTTGAGCCGCTGTACGACACGTGGCGAACCGGCTCGTCCTTTCTCGGCGGCATACGCTTCACGCACCAAGCTGTCCAACTGCACTTGCTTGAGCGCACGTGGCGACGGCGGGCGCTCACGCCACGCGTAATAGCCGGACGGCGACACGCTGAGCACTCGGCACATCATTCGCACCGGATAGGTAGCTTCATGGATACGGATCATGGCGTACTTCACCTGGGCATCTTCGCGAAGTACGCTGCCGCCTTCTTTAGGAAGGCGATCTCTTCTTCCAGCCGCGCCACCTCACGTTTGAGCTTGGCATGCTCGGCCTGTTGTAGCCGCTGCTCTTCGCTCGTCTGGCCACGCTGTTGGGCTTTGCTGCGCCAGGCATAGAGCTGGCTCGCGGGTAGCTTCAAATCCTTGGCGACCGTCGCCACACCTTCCTGCTCGGCTCGACGCAGCGCTTGTTCCTTGAACTCATCGCTGTAACGTTGCCGGGTCTGCTTCACGCCTGTCTTCTGCTTCATGGATCACCTCGGATAGCGAATTGAATCGCTTAACCGGGTGTCCGTGGAAGAGGGGCAAGATCAGTGTGGGCATGACACTAATGTATGTACGGGTTGTACAAACATTGGTGTTTGAGGCATGTACATACATTGGTGTTTAAAAGCGTAGCTAAGGCATTGAAAAAACGAGAAACTAAACAAGGTCAACCATTTCGTACGGTTGGCAGCCCAGAATGAGGCCCTGGGGCCAAACCAACTCACTTGAAGCAACGGTATCGGCGACATTCCGGCGGCGATTAGCGGATGAGATAGGCCGTGACCAACCCGATGGCAGATCACTTTGACGCCTTGCCCGCCCATCTACTCATCACCCAATCGTTCCGATGTCCATCCCTTCGTAGAGACCAGCAGCAGCACTACCTAGCGCAATCGCTATTATTGCCAACGAACATAGTGCAACTTTCGCACTCTTTCTCATGCCACTCCCCTAGGCACAGTCCCCTTCGGGTCGGAGGCAGACCTAAGGACGGTCATCTTATACAAGCACTGAGTCAGATCACCATTTTGTATTTCATCATCAGTCCAGCTTATCCCCAGACGAGGGCAAACGCAGGCCTATTCCTTCCGAGCTAATGGTGGACTGCCAAGCTTTGCAAAGGGTTGGAAGTTCGATATGTGCTGTTCCAAGCTGCGATTCCTGCAGCTCATTGAAGCGGGCGAGAAGCTCCTTGTGCTGCTGCGTGAATGCCTGATCCAAACTTCTGACGGCCAAGTAGAGGCACGCTTCGGCTCCTACCGCGATCCGTTCGCGCTCATATACATCTCGCGACTCGCCGTCAACCATGTCCAGCGATGCGTGGGTGGATTCATGAAGCGCGATCGTGGCGGCAAAGAAAAGCGCAGCATCTGGATCGCTATCTACACAGGGCGTCCAGTACTTCAAGTGATATTTTCGACCTGCCAGTAATGACAAGTTGTACCGCGCCACGCGAACACCGTCGCTAATGATGTGCACGTCGACTTGGCCCTTCGATGGGAAGCCCCCGCTATAGTCCCATAGCTTAGCCAGCGCCTCTGATAATAGCCGGGAAGCCGCAGGTGATGCTCGGCATTCGCCTTCCGCACCGATATTCAATTTGTAGTTGCTTCTTCCGCTTCGCTCGAACAGGAATTCAGGATGACTGGAGGGCAAGCTTGTTCTTCGACCAGGCAGGTACGTGCCTGCTATCGACAACGTAAAGCCAGGCCATCGGAACACCGATGTGTTATGAGCCGTTGATACCTGCTCCTGATGGCGTTCTGCGCTCTCCACTTTCGAAAACGCCACCTTCGGACTTCTAAAGTTGACTGTGCACGCGGACACGACGAGGCCCGCGAGGAAGACAGCCAACCATCGGATCATGGACGCATTTCCCATTGAGAGTGGGCTGCGGGCTTTGCCGCAGCCCACCGTTCTAAACACTACTGAGCACAGGGCATCACGGTATGGATACGGCTGTAACACTCAGCCGGAGCCGTTACAACTTGAGACGCTTGCGTTGTTCCTTGATACACGATGGCGGACGATATTACGTGGTCTTGACCGTCTACCGGGGTGTTACCGACAACCAAATGCGCCGACGCATTGGCGGCAGAAGGATACTGGTTGAGCCAGTTTTGGACGGAGGTAGGATCGGAAAAGACGAGGCGAGTGCCGCTCTTAATCCAGGGGAACGTGGAAGATCCGATGACACCTCCGCTGGAGTCTGTCAGCGTAATAGCAACGTTTCCCGACGTGCTTAAGGCAAAGTCTGTTCCTGATGTGTCGATGTATAGCGTGTCAGCAGTTACGGCGGCACCCCGCATCGCCATCGCCTTAATGGCGGCAGGGAATTGACCACTAATACCGGCATCAATTTCGACCGGTTTTCCCATGGTCTTTTTGACACCTACGTTCCAGCCGCAGCCCGTCATTGCAGCTGCAGTAATTACCACTAAAGCACCAAACACAATCCGCTTTGCGTTCATAGACAAATCCTCTGTGTCTAGGTCCATAGGTACAGGGATGCCGCATCGAGCGTTCCAATTCATCCCACGAGGCGACCCCCGTCTCGCTGGCTCCTACCCATTAGCCGGGTGGCCAGCGGGGATAAACCCTACACAAGAACTTGCGCTGTCAACAGTGCCATGCCCGTAAGCAGATGGGGCAAGTTGTCGCAATCACGTAAGGCCAAGGTGTTCGTTCCGAATGACGTTTTGCCTTGAAACATCGCCAGCCGCTGTGTCTAGCGCGCTATTCTGTCGCAAGGGCTCGCCCGATGCTGAGACGACGGTGTCCATCGCAACCCCTGGTCAGTTGTTGGCCGGAGAATTATGTCCGCTTTGGGTCCAGCCTGTGTGAAAACACCCGGTAAGACGCACGACTTACTCTAGCGGCAATCCGAGCGGAGTGCCTTATGAAGCGATTCGTGGAAGGGCTGAACCGATCACAGAGCCTGCTCTTCCCCGAGCGGCTGGACGATTATATCGGCGATGACAATCCCGTCCGTATAATTGACGTCTTCGTCGATGAACTGGATCTTGGCTCGCTGGGGTTTGAAAGCATTGAGCCCGCCCTCACGGGGCGGCCCCGTTACCACCCGGCCACGCTGCTAAAGATTTACATCTACGGTTACCTCAACCGCGTGCCATCCAGCCGACGCATGGAGCGCGAAACGCAGCGGAATATCGAGCTGATCTGGCTTACCGGGCGATGCTCGCCTGATTTCAAAACCCTGGCCGATTTCCGCAAGGATAATGGACCGGCTATTCGCCGTGTTTGCAGCCAGTTCGTACTGCTGTGCCGACGCATGCAGCTCTTTACCGATGCCGTCGCTGCCATTGACGGTAGCAAGTTCAAGGCCGTCAACAGCCGCGACCGCAACCTGTCTGAGGCCAAGCTCAAGGCGCGCATGAAGCAATTGGAAAGCAACGTAGCGTGCTACTTGGACGAACTGGATCGCGCCGACGGCGAACCGGGCCAACTGCCCGAGGCGCGCGTGGCCCACCTAAAGCGCAAGATCGCCACCGTCCGCGAACATATGCAGCAGCTCGCTTCATTGGGTGAAGTCATGCGTGGAAGCCCCGATCAGCAGTTGTCGATGACCGATCCGGATGCGCGTTCCATGGCCACGCATGGCCGTGGTTCGGGTGTAGTGGGCTACAACGTGCAAATGGCGGTAGAAGCCGCTAATCACCTGGTCGTGGCACATGAAGTCGCCAACGAAGGCCATGACCGTCATCGCCTCGCCAGCACCGCCGACGCGGCTAAAACCGCAATGGCATGCGACCAACTCACAGTGATCGCCGACCGCGGGTACTACAAGGGCGAACAGATTCTCGCCTGTGAGCAAAACTGCGTGACGCCGCTAGTGCCTAAAACGCAGACATCCAGCAGCACGGCGGCCGGCCGTTTTGACAAGCGTGATTTTCGTTACGACGCCAACACCGACACCTATCGATGTCCGGCTAACGAAGTAGCCACTCGGCGCATGACCACCGTCGAAGACGGATCGACCATCCATATCTACTGGTCAGCGGCCTGCCCAACATGTCCTTTACGCAGCGCCTGCACCACGGCACGGCATCGACGCATCCGACGCTGGGAGCACGAGGCCGTGCTTGAGACCATGCAACGACGGCTAGATCACCATCCCGAAGCCATGCGCGTACGCCGCCAGACCGTCGAACATGTCTTCGGAACCCTCAAGGCATGGATGGGATCAACGCACTTTCTGATGCGAACGCTGCCTAAAGTCGCTACTGAAATGAGTTTGTATGTACTGGCATACAACATGAAGCGGGTCATCAAGATCATGGGAGTGAAGGCATTGATGCAGGCCATCACAACCTGATCATCAACCGATGGTCGATCCTTATTCGTCGACGCATCCGGTCCCTCCAGTGCGCGCAGGTTGGTGTTTTCACACAGTCTCGGTCGGAAGCGGACGTTCTTCCGAATGTTTTCAGCACATACTTTGGTTGTCAAAGGGTTGCTTAAGGTCGGCACCCATGAATCCTAAATAATTGTTTTAATTGACAGTGCACAGATTTAGCTATCCGCTGACAAGCAAAGTACGTACACATCCACCTAAAGCTGCACAAACAATGGTGTCAGGGGCGATGTACAAACATTGGTGGCAGATGATCGATAGAACCGCATCCAAGATGCGGGCACCCGATCGGCAGCTTTGCCAACCAACGCCTTCATTCATCCTAGGTGTTGAGCTGGGGAATCTTCGAAAATTCTTCAGTGATGAAGTCCATGAATACAACAGCCCTTTTCGGAACGAGCCTGTTCGCTACATAGACGATTTGCATGGGCACCGGCGGCGGGGAGAAATCGCTTAGGACGATCTGGAGACGGCCGGATTTGAGCCCATCCTCGAATAACCATTCCGGCCCCTGACCGATGCCGAGACCGGCGCAGACCAATGCGCGTGACGCTTCCGGCGAGTTGACACGGATTCGACCGGATACCGGAACCTCTGCATCCTTGAAGCGCCACGTTGCTCCCGACGCCAGCAATGTGTAGACCACGCAATCGTGATTAACCAGGTCGCCAGGGATTCTCGGCATGCCGCGTTTGGCTAGATATTCTTTGCTTGCCACGCATACACGCCTGAAAGATCCAATACGTCTCGCGCGAAGCGCGCTGTTTTCCAAGTGGCCTATGCGGATGGCCAGCTCAGCACCCTCGTCGAGCAGATTAACGAAGCGATCGCCGATCTGCAGGTCCAGCTCCATGGCCGGATATCGCTGCAAAAAGCGGGGCACGAGAGGCATCACATACATGTGTGACAGCGCCGTTGGGCAGGCTACCCGGAGAAGACCCGCCGGCTTGACGTTCTCTCGCAAGGACGTCTCCGATTCGGCTACCGCATCGAGTATGCGGCGAACCTCTGCGTAATAGCGCTCTCCCTCAGGCGTCAAGACGAGCCTACGAGTTGAGCGATTAAGCAGCCGAGTCTGAAGGTGGTCTTCCAATGCAGCCACATAACGGCTGACGTTGGGTTGCCCTATGCCTATGTCACGAGCTGCGGCAGAAAAGCTTCCGGTCTCTACCGCACGGGCAAAGCAGGTCATCAACAGGAAACGGTCCATTACCCACCTCACATTCATGCGTAGATTGCATAAATGCTATGCATGAAGGCGGTCTTATGGCAAACCGGGCATGGAGCCATGCTAGCTCACAGCAAAGGGCTGCCAGCGCGGCAGACCGGCATCAACGACAGGAGCAATCCATGGCCCGCCTAGCAGGCAAACGTACCCTCATCACTGGTGGCACCAGCGGCATCGGCTTGGAAACCGCCCAGCAGTTTCTGGCCGAGGGCGCGCGCGTCATCGTAACCGGAGTGAACCCGGACTCCGTTGCCAAGGCCAAGGCCGCGCTTGGCGAGCAGGTGCTTGTGTTGCGCGCGGACTCGGCAAGCGTCGCCGCGCAGCAAGATCTGGCACAAGCGGTAAAGGAACATTACGGACAGCTCGACATCGCGTTCCTCAACGCAGGCGTCGCGGCCTGGGCACCGATCGAACAATGGACCGAACAAGCATTCGATGCGTCTTTCAGCATCAATGTAAAAGGCCCGTTCTTCCTCATGAAGGCGCTGCTTCCCGTGTTCGCCAGCCCCGCGTCGGTGGTGTTCAACACGTCCGTCAGTGCACACGTTGGAGCCGCCCAGTCCTCGGTCTATGCGGCGACCAAGGCTGCGTTCCTGAACATGACAAAGACCCTTTCAAGCGAGCTGCTTGGACGTGGCATTCGTATCAACGCCGTAAGTCCTGGCCCAGTCGAAACGCCGTTGTACGACAAGCTCGGCATCCCTGACGCCTATCGCGACCAAGTCAACAAGGACATTGCGGCAAGCGTCCCGCTTGGTCGTTTTGGCACACCGGACGAAATCGCCAAGGCTGTGATGTACCTTGCTTCCGATGAGTCGAAGTGGACGGTTGGTTCGGAAATCGTCGTCGATGGCGGACGCCTGCTCAACGGTTGATCGTTTCAATGGATCAAGTTTGCGGCCGCTCTTGCTACCAACTGTTCCCCGCAGCTAGCAACGGGAAGGTCGTCGCAGGCCGGCGAGACCAGGACAAACGGCGCCATGCGGCGACCTACTACGTCGCCAACGTTGGCTTGTCGTCCACGAAAAAGGCCGGAGGTAGTTAAGGCGGCGCCGCGCACTCACACGCTTAACTACCTGCGGCCCGTTATCGGCCGCCAGGCGGCTAGTGTCTGGAGGTAACTAAAGGTTGCGCGACCAAACGACGGTCAAGAGCATTGCCTTGAATCGCCGCAGAAGACTATCCAGCTATCCGCATCATCGTCACGAGGCCGAAGTCCGTGGACCGGGGCCCGGCCCGAGGACCGCTCTGCCCTAATCACTCAACGATGATGATCTCGCTCAGCGCCCGATTCTTCGGTGCCAATGCCAGCAAGTGCCAGCGCCCGGTCGACCATCGTTCACACCCCCTGTCGGACGTAATCCTTCACGGTGTTGCGGATAACGTAATATGCAAAGGCTGCTGCCTCAGGAAAGAGACTATCATCACCCAGTAAGGCAGAAAGAGGCTACCAGCAACATTGGGCCACACTCCGCTGCGCCCTTTCCAACACGAACTGTGGTCAGTACCGGGCGAGGCACGCCGCGGCCCCCTGCACGGGTGCTGTTACTGACTCCCAGCTCAGCGGCCTGCACGACATCGCTTTACTGCGCAGATTCTGTTTCAAAGGATACACAGATTTTGATGTTATGCCTCGGAATTGGGCAGAACAGCCCAATGTAGACACCAAGATCTTATTGAAGAACTCAAGCATGAAATCAACGCTAAAGAACGCTGTCTGGCGCATTAGTCAGAAACGAAGCATGCCTTCATCCAGGCGGACGTGCATGGCCATCATCCTGGCCGGCGGCCTCTGCTTGCTGGCCACCGACGCGTGGGGCGAACTGGGCGCCAAGGGGACGCAGGAAGTGAATGCACTTCTGGCGTTTGTCGGCAGTTCCCACTGCATCATGATTCGCAATGGAAAATTATATAGCGCAGCCGAGGCACGTGCGCACCTCCAAGCGAAATTGAACTATCTATTGGCGAGGGACCGCATAAACTCTGCCGAGCAATTCATCCAGCGCGCAGGCAGCGTGAGCAGCCTCAGCGGCAAGCCATACCTGGTCAACTGCGACGGCAACAACCGTCTGGCCGCAGACTGGCTGACGGACGAGCTTCGGCATTTGAGGCTAAATAAGCCTTAGCCGTGTATTCGAAAGGCATGCGTCCAGCCGCGACGAGCCTAGCTCAGCGGTGACTCAGAGCACGCCCTCAATCGGCAGCAGCTTGAAAACAGACACTTCCATCCGGCGCTTCAGGGTCACGTCTGGATCATGCCTATAGATCAGCTCCTTGCGGGCGTCACTCGCCTGCCACCGCAGGCTTCCTTTTGGCGAACCGCTTGCCACCAGCACGACATGATAGGCATTTGCCGGCAAGGTGGCCGTATCAAAGAAGTGTGTTACAGCCATCGCCAACTGCGGGCAATCGACGATGATTCCCATTTCCGTGTTCAGCAGTTTCGATCGCTGATCCATGTTCATGGAACCGATGAAGACCCAGCGGCCGTCCACCACAATGGCCTTGGCATGCAGGCTGACACCGGACGACCTTCCCTTGGCGCTGACTGGCCGCTTTGGGCCTCCAGCAGGGCGCAGCTCATAGATCTGCACGCCACTCTGGAGAAGCCTTTGCCGGTAGCGTGAGTACCCCGCATACACCGCAGCCTCATCGGTGGAGGCAAGGGAATTCGTGAGCACTTTCACGACGACGCCGCGTGCCGTCAACTGGGAGAGATAACGTGTGCCACTGTCTCCGGGAATGAAATAAGGAGATACCAGCAGCACGCCCTTCTGCGCCTGGTCGGTCATTGCCCTAATTTGCGGGCCAATACGCAGTCGCGGATCGTCCTCGGTGGCTTCTATTTTTTCGGGCTGATCGGCCACCAGCACTGCGCCTCCCCAGAACCACGCCCCGGGGCGGTCTGCCGAGGGTCCGTCCGGAAATTCTTCCGACGCCGCTTGAGCATAGTCGGATTGAGCAAATGCGCGCGCGTCCCTGGCAAGATCCATGCGCAACCGCGCAAGATCGTAATGACTGGCCCGCTTGCCGCGAAACGCCGTGACCGGATAAGCGGCATCGCAGTTCCAGTATGCGTCGAAGGCAAGCGACGCTTCTTTGACGACCGGACCGATGGCAATAAGGTCAAGATCGCGAAAATTGGTGTCATTGCCTGCGTCAAAATATTCGTCTCCAATGTTTCGCCCACCGACGATTGCCACGTTGTTATCCACGATGTATGACTTGTTATGCATGCGGCGATTCAGGCGACTTCCTTCAAATAGAAATTGCGTCAACTTCGACAGTGGGGATGGGTTGCGCGTATGAAATGGATTGAACAGCCTCACCTCGATATTTGGGTGCGCATCGAGTGCATTCAGCATGTCTATTTCGTTGTGCACTCCGATGTCGTCAATCAGTACACGCACACGCACGCCACGATCTGCCGCAGCCAATAACCGCTGCATGACCAATCGCCCTGTCGCATCGTTGTTGAAGATGTAGTACTGCAGGTCGACGGAGTTCTTTGCACGATCGGCAAGCGCGATTCTGCTCATCAAAGCATTGGAACTGCTCGTAAGCAGGCGAAAGCCAGATTCGTCAGGGTGCTGATTTGCCTTGACATGCACGTATTGCGCGCTGGCTGTGCTCGTTGTCGGCGACAGGGCTTTTGATGGCCTCTTGACGAAGTCGTTGCGAAGACCCGAGCACGAGCAGAGCATAAAAACCACTATCGCCAGCGTCGCGACAGCGTCTCTACGTTGCAGGATGTTCATCTTTACTTGTCCTTTATTTGATCGAATCGTCCTGACCACGTTCCAACGCACATGCCTGTCGAACGGTATCGAGTCTGATCAGCCATGACCAAATCACGACCACCAACCAGATGAACATGGCATCTTCATACACGCGGCCCGTGTCGTTTCATGCCACCAAAAGCCATGGAAGAAGCAAATAAAGTAAGAAAGATTACAAAGCCGGTCTTCGCAATGCCTGCAATATCGACAGCGATGTCTGTGAAGCCAAAGAGTGCTGAGAAAATAGCCATTACGAAAAAAATCATCGCCAGATAGAGCATTTTTCCTCCGGCTCGAACGCGTTGTAGATCCACTTCTCCCTCTGACCCAATGCGCGCTCAGGCCATATGGAGTGCAAGTGCAGCGAATGGCGAGCGGCTCTCGCTACCAACGCTCGTATTGTGCGCGGGTCACGCCACGACTCCCTTTGCTGGCGACATGTAGATAGTCATTTGCCAGCAATGGATACGCCGCGGCCTCCGCTTCACTGATGAATCCATCATGGTTTGCATCAAGCGCGTCGAATGAAGGCCGGGATCCATAGCTGGGGGCCGGCGTCTGCACGGAGCGGACGGTAGTTTGATTGTCCGAAGTGCCGGTTGCGTTTACCTCGGAGGTAACCTGCCCCTTCGAATCGGCCACGGCACTGACATTTTGCTGCGTTGTTGCCAGCACCATGGGTACGCCGATGGGTGGGCTGGCATATGCGCCGGAGGCAACCAAGGACGAAGCCAGTGCGGCTCCTAGCATGTGCTTTCCATTGTTCATCATGTTGTTCCTGTGCAGAACCCAGGAGACTTGCGTGCCAGCACTTCCCTGACGATCCAGGTCGTGCAAGCCGCCTGGCAATGAGCAAAACGCCTTAAATGCGACCCAGGAAGACCAGGACTATGACCACAAGAAGCACCAGTCCAAAGCCTCCACTTGGCCCATAGCCCCAACTCCTGCTGTAAGACCATCGTGGGATCACGCCGACGAGCAGCAGAATGAGCAATATCAGTAGAACCATACCCAGTGTCATCTCGTTTCTCCCAGCTTCTGCCGTAACTTTCAGCGCCCATGCCACAGCCCGAAGCCGATGCAGAAGACATGTGCCTGCCGACCGTTTCCATGAATCGGACATGCCAGCTTCGACATATCTTCATGGCAACTGTCAATCTACGCGCAAAACCCCAATCTCTCTGTACGTCTCAACACATAGTTATGCCGTCGGCTTAAGGTCTTCTCGCCGTGTTTGCGGCGAGGTCAGCCAGGCCAATGCAATCACGCCACTGGCGGCAGATGCGATCGAGGCAGCCAGGATGCCGAGCTTGGCCGAATTGAGCAGACCGGAGCCAAAGGCCAGCGCCGCGATGAGGAGTGCCATGGTGAAACCGATGCCTGTCAGCAAGGCCCCGGCCGCCAACAGGCGCCATGGTAGATCCTGAGGGCGCTCCGCCAGGCGGCATTTGACAGCCATGTAGCTGAAGAGGACGACACCAATCGGCTTGCCAACGAACAGCCCCAAAAAGACCGCCATGAAAGGGGCTCGGTCAACATCAGCCGGCGAGATGCGCAAGCCGGCGTTGGCCAATGCGAACACCGGCATGACGGCAAATGCCACCCATGGATGCAGTGCTATCTCCAGGCGCTCGACCGGTGAAAGCGCCTCCCGCGCGGCAACGGCTGCCCGCCGCAGATCCTTCCGGTCTTGTGTATCGCCGCTCCAATGATTTCCGCGCGGATAGGCAAGCACGCGCCCAAGAATGGCGTGCAGACGATGGTCGCTAACCCAGCTCCTGGCCGGCGTCATCAGTCCAAGGACGAGTCCTGCTACCGTGGGATGAATGCCTGAAGCATCGAGGGCAAGCCATATGCCGCCCCCAAAAAGGCAATATATCGGCAGGTTTCGAATGCCGATGCGCGCCATTCCCGCGACGATGAGGATTCCAGCCGCGCCCCACCCAACCGCGGCCCAATGTAGGCTGCCACCATAGCCAAATGCGACAACCACGATGGCGCCAATGTCGTCAAAGATCGCCAACGACAGCAAGAACAGCCGCAGGCTCTGCGGTATGCGCGAACCAAGGATGGCGAGGCAACCGATCAGCAAGGCCGTATCGGTAGCCATGACAGCACCCCAACCATGCGAGCCGGCACCGCTGCCTTCCAGCACATAGAAAAGAATGGCCGGTACGATCATTCCACCGAAGGCCGCAGCCAGCGATAACGTAGCAATCCTGGGATTGCTCAACTCCCCCAGCACGATCTCGCGCTTGAGCTCGAGCGCGCCGACGAAAAAGAACAACGTCATCAATCCGTCGTTGATCCATCGTGTTAACGAACGAAGTAATTCGATATGATCGATGCGAATACCCGCATGTATCTCCCAAAGTGCCAGAAAGCGTGCTGAGAGAGCGCTATTGGAAAGCGCCAGGGCAGCCGCAACGCAAAGCAGAAGCACGCCACTGGCGGCGGCTTCTATCTGCAAGAAACGATTGAATGGCTTGGCAACCCTGTCAACCGGTTCGCTGGGCAGCTTCTCCAGGCCCATGGGTGGGCGATCGGCTTGCGGGCCTTGGTTTGGGTTGCTCACGTCCCTAGCGAGCACCTGGCTCAGAGGGCGACATTACGTTCAGCATGCTCTTACGGCACACAATACACCCATAACGTTCCCATAAAGAACCGGACCCATGAATGTCACGAGTCCGTTTTGCACGTAAACCATGGAAGTCGCATTTCACGCCATCGCTCCCGCATTAATGCTGGAGAAGGATGCTAGTGATCACACCCGTTGCTATTGCAACAAGCAGGAAGTCTCCGTTATCGCTGCGCACCCAGTTGTAACCCCGCGGCGGCTGGCGCAAATTATGGTTACGCCAGTCCGACACCACATATTGGTTGCTGCGATAATCGCGTGGCATCACGCCACCGCGTCGATACCAGCCTTCGTGATTGCCTCGATCATGCATGATCACACCGTCCCTACGATCGCCGCCTTGACGATGATCATTTGAGCGGTACTCGCCTTGGCGGTAACCATCCTGTTTCTCAGTGTTATCACGATATACACTTTGACCACGTCCGTCATTCCTGCAATCGTTTTTCCGACAATCATTTTGCCTAGGATCGGCTTTACGATTATCACCTTGCCGATAATCATTTTGACGCTGACTGTTTCCGTCACGGTCATAGGATTGCGCCAACGCGGCCGCACTGGAGAACAGCAAGGCTGCGCAAATGGCCAACATCAATTTAGTCTTCATAACGTACTCCTTCATGGATACCGAGTGTGCACGCCAAGGCATGACGTGTCGGTGCGCCACCCCACCAATCACCCATCCGGGCAAACACAGGCCTGTAAGCTGGAAGATAGGCAGTACCAAGGAACAGGTCCGCTCGATGGCGCACCAACCCCGCACAGTCGACGTTCCACAGCTTCACGGGCCTGGACGCCCTATACGCGTTTTCACGCAGAATATCCCGACGCGCGCCGCCCCTCGGCCGCGTCTTGGTGCGCAAGCGCACCGACGGACATCCTCCCGGCGCTTATCCTTGCTGCAGGATCACGCCATCGTGCTGGCATGGGTTATTCAAAGTAACCCGACATGATTCAGATCCACGCGCCAGGGATGCGCAACGGTGATGGGCGATTCACGAGTCACTCACGACGGACGGAAAGGCGCCACTCGAAGCCTCCCATGCGTTATGCAATACCATCACATCGTCTGGAGACGACATCATGAACCATGTCCTGGCAAAATCAATTGCCGCCCTTCTGGTTGTCTGCATTGCAGGGGTAACGAGCAATACGTCGTATGCCGCAGAAGCCAATCTCGATTGCAAACTTCACTTTTCACTCAATAGCTGGTCGGTCATCTACAAACAAGCCAAGGGAAAAGGCTTGGTCGAATGCGCTGACGGCACGTCCATGCATGTCTCCATTTCCGCTAAAGGCGGCGGCCTGACGGTCGGTAAATCACGCATCAATAACGGCACAGGAAAATTCTCCGACGTGCGGTCCATCAATGACGTATTGGGCTCCTACGCCGAGGGCGAAGCGCACGCAGGCGTAGTCAAATCAGGCGACGCCCATGTACTTACCAAAGGAACGGTCTCGCTCGCGCTTGCGGGCGATGGGGAAGGCGTGGATATTGGCATCGACTTCGGCCGTTTCACGTTGACCCGCGCAAGGCGCTAAATGCACATCCACACCTGAAAGACGCCTACCCTGCCTACCTTGCCCTGCGCCCATGCGCGGGGCAAGTAATGATGTTTCCATGGGCTTCGCGCCAATTTTGCAATCGACATCGATGCTGCCTGATAACCAGCTTCATGTCAGTTACGACGCATGCGGTGCCCATGGCCAAACTGCTTGTCGTAGTCGATGTTGAGCGTTTGATAGCACGTGCAAGAGGCTTTTTCGAGCCCTCTGCGATTGAGTACCGTAATTTCGCCCCTTCGATAGTCAATGAGCTTTCTTACCTGCAATGACCCCGCAGCAATGGTGACGCCGCTTCGCCGCACGCCTAGCATGCCGGCGAGGAACTGATGGGTAAGGTGAAAAGTATCCGTGGACGACCGGTCATGGGTCATGAGCAGCCAGCGGGCCAGGCGCGGCTCAATTTCGTGGAAGTGCGTGCATGCGGCCATTTGGGGCAATTGCCGCATGATTACGTACAGATATCGATTGAGCGTCTGCAGAAAAAAGGGACATTCGACCAATTCCTGCTTCAGATCCATGGCTTTCATGCGAAGCAGCTGACCGGAGCCCTGCACGATGGCGCGCATGGGCGCCGCGGGCACACCAAGGATCAGCGTCTCTCCTACCATGCCCTCGTTTCCCGTCAGTGCCACTTCAAGTGGCCTGCGGTCGTCCAGCAACGTCATTTGCGATATGAATCCGTCAAGCGGGAAGTAGACGTGACGAATGACCTGACCCGACTCAAACAAGACGTCGCCAAAAGTCAGCGCCACGAGGTCGCAGCGTCCCAGCACTCTTGTTTGCTCTTCAGATGGAAGACCATCGATGAGCCAATTTACGGCATGCATTGCACTTCTGTTTTTCAAAGTGACCGCCCTTCTGCGCGAGATGCCCGCTTCGAATGAGATCAGCCCACCGCTTTACTTGGCATGCGATGACCACACGTTCGGCCGAAGGAGGCCTATCGAAGCCCGATGAGCTTCTCGTACCCGCGTAGGCACAAATACCTGCCCATCTGCGGGCAAATGATCTTCAACCTCATAAGGGCGTCCGTGCCCACCTTAGGGCAATCCTTCCCATGAGGGCGTCCTAGTCAACTTGCTATTCCCTATCGCGCGCCTGGACTATCGCCCCATCTGACCGGTACTTCTGTGCGCTATCGAACACAAAGGAGCAATATGCGCCGGCAGCATTTGCGCGTCGTCACCCGGGTAGCAATCCGCGCGATCAGCCTTGCTATAAGGGCCACGCCCGCAAGTGGCGCCCCGCCAACCAGCAGATCGGTCCCAGCCCCCTCCCAAGGACATCCCGAACGGCAACGACGCCCTTTTACGGCCACCGCATCAGCGTGCGTGCTATAAACAATGAAACTCGGTACGCTGCCGTACACAGCACACGCTTTTTATGCCTGGATGCATGGTTCCGACCCGGAAGATTAGCCAGCCCAGAGCAACCCGCTTAAGCGTCGATCCATTTGGAGACTGACATGCCTTTGGCTTCCGATCGACCAAAGAATCAACTATTGGCTGTGCTGCCTGACGCAGAATGGGGTCGTTGGATGCCGCACATGGAACCTGTCGAGATGCCCCTTGGCAAGGTGCTCTATGAGTCCGGCAGCCGGGTGGATCATGTCTATTTTCCAACGACGTCCATTGTTTCCCTGCTCTACGTCATGGAAGACGGTGCTTCAGCCGAAATCGCCGTTGTCGGTCATGAAGGCATCGTGGGAATCTCGCTGTTCATGGGCGGGGCGTCGACGCCGAGCCGCGCCGTTGTACAAAGTGCGGGAAAGGGCCTTCGGCTTAGGGCAGACATGGTGCTTGAGGAATTCAACCGCGGCGGTCACGTATTGCATCTACTCCTTCGGTACACCCAAGCTCTTATTACGCAAATGTCGCAAACGGCCGCTTGCAATCGGCACCATTCATTGGATCAACAACTTTGCCGCTGGCTTCTTTTGAGCCTCGATCGACTGCATTCCAAGGAACTGGTGATGACGCAGGAACTCATCGCCAACATGCTCGGCGTTCGTCGCGAGGGAGTCACGGAGGCTGCCGGTCATTTGCAAAGAGCCGGACTGATCGAATATCGCCGCGGACACATTAGCGTCCTTGACCGCCCAGGCCTTGAGAAACGCACTTGCGAGTGCTACGCCGTCGTCAAGAGGGAATACGACCGTCTTCTCCCAGTCGCGCTGACGCTTTGACGTCGAATGACGTAAAAATCACCTTCATCGCGGCAACGCCTGCCACTTTCTCACCAAAGTATCGCTTAGGTGGCTTACGCGTGCACCTGATCTACGGTCCTATGTACTGTGACGCACAGAGGCGCGCGAGCGAAGTGCGTATGGTGCTCCGGTGGCACACTCTCCCACTCCTGGGACGACGCTACGGAGATTCATCATGAAAATTAAGAACCATCATAAACCCGATACCTCAAAGCACACTCCGGAACAGAAGTCCGATGCTGGCCGGCGCAACGACCATACCGCTCCCAAGACAGACAAGGCGGCGGAAAAGGCACTGCATCAACGCGAATCCTCGGCCAATCTGGCCAAAGTCGCTCCCAACGACAGAAATCGTTGAAAGACAGCCGTAAAAATTCCGACCGAAACATTCGCTCATCGGAATAATCCCCAATTCGCTCCATCCAGGAGCAAGGCTGCCAGCACCATCGTCCGAATCATGGTTCGTCTTGCTTATCGCTGATCGTCTTGCAGCGAGTGGGGCGGCAGCGCACATGCCGTGCACGCAGCAGTAGCTGCGTGGAAGATGCGCATTGCCAAACCCAATGGAATGTGGGCGCATGACAGTGACCCGAGCGCGGAACATCAGCTGCCTCGGATCTATAAAAAGCAATACAAACTTGCATACGGAGAGACCCGATGAAACGCAGGGACATATATATTCTGATTGCGCTCGCCGTGAGCGGAACCGGCATGGTTCGCGCCCAGGACAAAACCGCCGGAAGCACCAATGACGTTACCACCACCTATGACGATCGTTGGTACGTGGCACCGATGATCGGCTATTACCATAACGATACGAGCCGCCGCACCAATAGAAACCAAATCATCTACGGCATTGGCATAGGCCGGTTCATCTCACCCAATATGTCGCTCGACCTGTTTACCGATCGAACCGTACGCCGCATCGACTATGGCCTGGGTGGCGGTCGGTGGGCAAGCAACGACCTGGGCGTAGCGCTGCGCTATTACTTCAGGGATTGGAACGCCTGGCGCCCCTACTTGCTGGGCGGCGTGATGGCAAGCCAACACATCAATACCTTCAACAGAAGCGTTGACCCTGCTGTTGAAGCAGGTGTTGGCATTTCGAAAGCCATCACGCAGAACATGGATTTCCGTGCAGAAGCAGGCTATCGCTACGACTGGGATGACAAGACATTTCGAGCGAAGAATGGATACGGCGACGAGTATGTGGGCTTAAGCCTGGTCGTACGACTTGGCGCATTGCCGGCGACTCCGACCCCTTCAGCACCGCCGCCACCGGCAGCACCTGACTGCTCCAAGCAGTTCCGCAACGGTGTAAACCTGTGCGACAACAAGTGCCCGGATCTGCCGGAAGGCACGATCGTGGGTCCGGATGGCTGCCCGCAGAAGGTGGTGATCGACCTGAAGGGCGTGAACTTCAAGTTCGACCGTCCGAAGAAGGGCGAGACCAACATCGAGCCGACGCTGGCGGTGCCGAGCAGCGATTCGCTGGCGATCCTGGACCAGGCGGTGGATACGCTCAAGCGCTATCCGCAGGTGAAGGTGATGGTGGCCGGTTACACGGACAGCATCGGCAAGCCGGCCTACAACCAGGCGTTGTCGGAGCGTCGTGCGAAGATCGTGTACGACTACCTGACCGCGCACGGTATCGACCCGAGCCGTCTGGAAGGTCCGGTCGGTCACGGCATGAACGATCCGATCGACACCAACAAGACGGACGCGGGCCGTGCTCGCAACCGTCGTACGGAACTTCAGGTTGCGCAATAGCCGCACTGCAAGGTGTTACAGAAAAGCCCCGTTTGCGCGGGGCTTTTTTTCTGCGGCCCATCGACGAATCGTTAGAGATGAATGCCTCCCGCCCCGAACAATCCTATAAGACCTATGATGATCAGATAGAAGGCAACGATATAGCTCAACAAGCGCGGCACCATCAGTATGAGAATGCCGGCGATCAATGAGACTAGTGGAGTAATGCTTATGTTGAAATGCATGGCAGTGCCCTCTCGTGAAAGACATAGATGTGGCAAGCAAGAAATCATAAAAGTTTCTGATCAATAGGTCGCCACACGGCAGCGACAGGCCTTTGAGATGTGAACGACTTTATCTTGAGATCGAGGACATCTCATGTCGGTGCGTTAGCGTACCAAGCACACCATACGTCGTCTATTTACTTAGCTCCGGCCCCTTGCGGCTTGGATTGCGCGTAACCGGCGGGCTGGGATGCCAATCCCAACTGTCTGTGCACAAGACAATAATGCTGGGATTGGCACCCCAGTCTACGTAAAGATTTCACCAGCGCAGAAAGGGAATCCCAGCTCGAATCAAGACTTCCATTCCTCGGTGTAGGCAAAACGCGTGGGCCGCAACGACATGTATTGCACGACGCGCGGTCGTTGCGCGCGGTTCGGACTGCTGCCATGTGGCAGCAGGTGATGCCATATGATCATGTCGCCGCGCTTTGCGGCAATCGGCGTCATCGTCAAGGTGCGCGCCGCGTGAGCATGCACCGTCACGCCTTCGGGAACGCTTTTTAACCACTGCTCCAGCGTGCGGTGGAAGCCTGGCACGCAGCTGAATGCCCCTTGGTCTTCAGCTACGTCGGTGAGGTACAGGATGCCCTGCAATTCAAAGCAGTGCGGCTCAGCGAGCGTCGCATCCCAGTGCAAATGCGGCCCAGGAAATTGCCAGTTGTCGCGCTCCGGCGGATTGAAGCCGACCTGGTCGACGGTTACCCAGAGATCTTCACGCCCCCACAGTTGGGCATGGGCTTTATGAATTCGCGGCTCGCGACGATTGGCTACCAGCATCGGATGTCGCAGTAGCGGCACCCAGATGGAATGGCCCAGCGATTGGCGGTACCACGATTCCGGATCGTCGCGGTCCATTCCCAGAAAGTCGTAAATGGCCGTCTCCGTGCTTGCTGCGGCTTCGGGGCTGATCGCGTTGCGCAGGATGACGTAACCATGCTCGTCCCAGTGTGCAAGCTCGTCCGCACTCAGGCCTTCGACACGGTCGAGATTGCCGACTTCGGCGCCGACGGCCTCGCCTGCAAGTGCCCGCCGCAGGCGGTTCAGCGCAGCTTCCTTCAGTTCGCCGCCATTGCGCTCCCATACCCATGCTTCGAATTGCGCATAACTCGGCTGTTGGTGATGTAAATAGCGAAGGGTTTCAAGCACATTGAGCTGCAAGCCAGCCAGCAATGTCTTCACTACATCCTGCGGGAGCGGAGCAGCAGACCCGGGCTCGCATTGGCAAGCCCAGTAAGTATGCAACTGCTCGATTCCAAGACCTGTCCCCATCTCGACCATCCGTGCTTCTCGCCGCATGAAGGTAACAGTCTCGTCCGCCTTGAGGTTGGACGTGGATCCATTATCTCGTTATTTGCCTTGCTGACGATCAGGCGCATCTGAAAACAAGCCCCGCTTGCAGCAGGGCTTGAAAAACATTTTCAACGCGCCCCTGAGGCACACCAAGGTGACAAGGCTCATTCCCGCCCATCACACAGGATACGCAGCCAAAAGGCTCTGGATTAACGTGGCCTTCTTGGGTATCGAGCTGGACGTCTTGGCGGTTATCGGATTGCGATGCAGCAGAAAATTGTCGGTCTCGCTCTCGCCCTGTCCATCCACCAGCGCTTCCAATTTTCCCTTGAGTCCCACCGGGTTACGCACCGCGTCATACCAGGTGATGATGTTCTTGAATACTTTTTCCCTCTCATCGGTAACGTCTTTGGCGCCGGTTCCGAACAGGCCGGTACCTTTGAGATTGATCGTCTGGACGATCTGGTCGACGCTGTAGTCGGCCCACATGGTCCTGCGCCCGTCCAGGGTCGAGGCCTCGATATAGGTATCGTCGCGATCGTAGGTCGCGATGCGCATCACCTTTGCGTCACCCTCGAACGTGAAGAGAACCTTGGTATAAGGCACCTTGGGCAGGAAGAACTTCGGTAGCCTGCCATAGACGGGCTCGTACACCCGATGACTGAGCTGGGAGCTTGTCATACGGCCGTCCGGGGAACCGACAATCGACTCGGTGCGCGCCACAAGATCGACAAATACATCCCAGTCCGCCAGCCCATCGTGCAGCCTGGCCGCCGGTGACGAGTTGGCGCGGCCATCCGGCGTGCGGCCGAACAGGCAGGAAATCATGTTGACCTGGCACATGCGGCTCGTCGCCTTGCTGGTCGCGCGTCCATGCAGACCGTCGGAGACAAGGTCGACCAGATCGTCGACGGTCTTTTTCACCGTCTGCGTGTCGTCCGTGATGTAGTGGACGCCGACGTTGCCGTGCCCGGAGATAAATATCTTTATTCGATCCTCGGCAGGAATTCCGCCGACCCAATGCTGAAGGTCCTGGGTAGCCGATCCATCGAAGTAAATCCGGTGAAAGTTGCCACCGTACTTGGTTTGAGCTCGACTGATGAAACCCGGCAACACCTTGGGTTCCATGTTTCTCCAGGTAATCAGGACGGCGTGGGTAGGCATGAGTGGTACTCCAAGTCAGCAAGCGATTGGAAGCAGCAACACAGCACGTAAGACGGGCAGCAACAACTTAGATTGGATCGTCCTCATTGTATGCATAACGAGGAGACTCAACCGGCATAGCAAGTGCTTTGAGGATTTCCGCCCCAATTTGTCGAAGAGGCTTTCCCTGGCCCTTTATCGCAAGACGATGTGGATCGTGCGCCAAGAGGGGGGATTCATCAAGACGCAAGTAAATCAGCGCGCAGGATGAGATGCCATCCCAGCTTTTCCATAGGGAGCGACAGCACGTAGGCTGGGATGCCAATCCCAGCATTATCGCTGCGGGCAAAAACGGTTCCAGCAAAAACAGTTCCAGTTCTGAGCTATCCCCACGTTTTTCAGTCAGCTGTCCTGGATAAATCAGTGAGGTCGCCGTTGTGGCAGTAACGCTTGCTGCATATCGTCACTGCACATCGATAAGTTTCAGGTCTGACTCGAAGTGACTCTTTGAAGCTTCTTTCAGGGGGATATACCAGCCATAGTCGCGCAAGAAATAGCCCTGTTCGATCGTCACCGCATTTGGGTACTTGCCAGCCGTCCGCTCGCAGCTAAGCTTTTTTGCCAGACCCGTGAGCGAAGCATGCAAGGTATTGGCAGGCACTTCGCTTTCTACCGTGCATTCGCAGGCGGAATCATTTTGCCCTACGACGGCGATCACGTTCGATTTCATGCTGTGGACGAAATTGAAGCCGAATCTCGCCCCGACTTTCATGTCTTTCCAGTCGCCATGGAACTGTACATGCGTGGCGACATCCGTCATCCAGACTTGCCCGGCGTGGCTGACGAGAGCCACATCGAGGAAACCCATGAGGTCGAGCACCTGCATCTTGTAGCGGATGCCTTGCTTCGACATCTGCGTCAACCCTGTCGAGGGGTCGGGTGCCAGGGAAACTTCTTCGTGCGTAGGTTGAGCGGTCTTGCCGAGAAATGCCGACGTTCCATCCACAACGTAACGGCTGAGGGATTTTGCCGCGTGCGGCAGATCAGCCGCACGTATGCTTGCCAGCACGGCGGGATCGGCAACCAACGCATCACCGCTGGCAACCTGTGCTGCTTTATGCCTCGGTGAGAATGCAGGCAGCCGATTTCGCTTCTCTGCATTGCATATCGTTTCAACCACGACTTGATCATCCTTGCCGGGCGCTTCCAACGGCGCGGAGGGAAAGAACGCCGCATCCGTGACGTTTTCGGCTTCGTCCAAATCGTAGCCCGCCTTGATGGCCCAAGTTTTCGCTTGGCAATCGACCTGGACCCATTCGCGCTTCTGTCCGTATGGCGCCTGATAAGGCAGATCCTGCGCGATCTGCGGATAGTCGTAGGCCACCCATGCCGATATCTGGGGGTCATTGGGGATCAGATTCGCCACGTCGAGCAGCGCCATATAGCTGGATGTGCTCGTTATCACGCGCCAATCTGGCGGGTTGATATTCGTGCAAGCCTTCTGGATGACCGGTACGCTCGCCTTGAAGGAAGCAACGGCCGCTGCGGATAGATCGGATGGCGGGTGATAGGTATTTGCCGGATCGATCGACATGGCAGGCAACGGATATGCCCGCTTGCCGCTTTGCTCCGTGAAGAGCAGTTTTCCCTTGTTGTCGCCGCAATCGATGGAGACAGCCGCCAGGCTATGGGCGCCCTGTCGGACGAACAAGTTCAGGTTGTTTCCGGTACGCAGCAACAAGCCATGCTGCACCTGAGAGGTATAAGGGTCGCTTGGCACGGTTTGCGCCTGGGCCAGCGACGGCACACTCATCCATATCCATGGCAAGACCATGCAGCACGCCGTTATGGCTGCTTTTAGGGATTTGCCGACGATTTTCAGCCCATTGGACATGAAGCTTCCTTGTGCATGTTGAGTTTTCCCCGTGGACGCCTCCGTCATGCCTCGAACGAAGGGAGGGAAGCGTCACGCTACTGGCAAACGTTAATCTTCGCTATTCATTTTGGCAGGCCGATGTCACCCCGGAACTGCTTGGTGCAGCGCGCACCGACGTCTCCCGCCGTTTTCTTTACTTGCACACACACAACCAGAATCGCATCCGCCCCCATAAAAGCGCCGTTCATTGGCCCCTAGAAGAATGCGCCATGCGCGCACTGGCATATCACTAAGGATCGCTACAAACTTTTGATTGTGCGGCAAAAAACGTAGGGAAACCTCAGGTTCCAGTTCACTTTTCATGCGCTGGCATGGTGTATCCAGGCGCCCCCACCCGCAAACAAGCTGCACGCTACCGCAAAGCAGCCCGGAGAGTGGTCGCCACCTCGATGCGCTCTTCGGTGGTGTAGAGCACTTTCTGTCCCGCATGCAGTCCATCGTTTGAGTAGCGAGGAAATACATGAAGATGGTAGTGCCACACGTCTTGATCGCCGGCTGGCCCGTTGTGTTGGCGAGTGGAGATTCCTTCACACTGGAAGGCACTCCGCATAGCATGGGCTAGGCGACGCGTGGCACGAAAGAAGTCGCTGCCAAGGTTGTCCGGGATGTCCAACACGTTCTCATAGTGACTCCGAGGCACCACCAAGCAGTTGCCTTTTATTCCAGCGTAATGGTGAAGCGGAACGAAAGCGAACACGTTGGCATCCACCAAGACGACGGCCGATTCTGGAGCAGACGATGGAAGCGTCTCAGCAATACCGCAGAACGGACACTTGTATCCGGGTGGAGCATTCTTCATAAGAGCTAACGCCTGAGTTAAACGGTACGCGGTCGGCTTGGAATTGTTAGGCACGACTTGGGGGAAGTACAGTTGTGTATGCCCAACCCCGGTTTTTTGTCAGCGCCTCGTCAAACTCGCGCTGGCGATCCACCAGCCCCATGCTTGCAGAAGCAAGCGCGAGCAGCTCTAGAACCCGGTGCGGGATGTCATCCCAGCCTACGGACTAAGTGTTTCCTAAGGACTCTCAAGTAATACACGGGGACCAATCATTGCTCGTTGCAGGAGATGGATATGAAAAAGCTCGTCAGCATGATGGCAGTGATCGCTGTAGCGCTTGGTGTGCCGGCCCTCGGCTCGGCAAGCTCGGCGGATCTGTCCAAGCAGGCGCATATTCAGATGCCGCAGGCACGCGCCATTGCACTCAAGGTGTTCCCTGGTCACATCGTGAAGGAGGAACTGGAAAAGGAGAAGGGTGGTAGCGGCCTGCGCTACTCCTTCGACATCTCCAACGGCAAGGTCACCCATGAAGTAGGTGTGGACGCCAAAACGGGAAAGACACTGGAAAATTCCGTGGAAACAGCGGACAACGATTAACATCGTGGACAGGATGAAATCCCGGCATCAGGAGCTGCAAGAAAGCTTGAATTTCATCCCCCACGCGGTTCGATCGATCGTGGATTAAATCAGAGCGTCCCTAAGGCTTGGGTCAACGTGCCGCAAAAGCTGCCGGATTACCAGAGCGACACGTCAGGGTCGCGCTGAACGGAAATAATTAGCTACGCAGCCCACTGCCAACGAAGTAGGAGGCATGATCGCGCTCTTTGCCCGACTCGCGACGGCACAAAGGCAGCGATATCAGCCGATTGATCAGGCGCACCGTCTATCGTTGGCCGCCCACAAAGGCTTTCGCAAGAAGCCTTACTGCATGGTCAATCTTCGGCAACAAAAACGTCATCTGCACGGCCTAGTTTGAATGAGCTGCAAGAAACTCCGCCACGACGCATGCCCTGCACGCGTCGCGGGAGGCTTTTTTTTAATCCGAGGCTCCGTTCATGCAATCGTCAAGCTTACGTAAGGCAGTGCTCAGTTACGCAATTTCCATGAGCCTTGGTGCTCTGTTGGCGCCTGCTCACGCTTGGGCACAAACACCTTCCGCAACAAGCGCCAACAAGGCCGCGGACAGCACCGCCTCCGCACCTGCGGCAGACAGCGGCAACGAGGATGAGTCCCGTAAAGATGGCAAGAAGAAAGTGAAAGACCTGCAAGGCGTGCATGTGGTGGCGCCGCGCACCACTGAGGAGATGGCACGCCTTACGCAGGAAAACGCCCCGAACCTGATCAACATTCGCACCGGCGATGAGATTCGCGCGCTGCCTGACGTCAACACGGCCGAGGCCGTGCGGCGCATCCCGGGCATCTCGATGGAAACGGATGAGGGCGAAGGCCGATACGTCAACATCCGCGGCTTCGACGCCGATCTGAACAGCACGACCTACGCCGGCGTGCGCCTGCTGCCCACCAATAATGCATCGCCGTTCGGCGGCTATCGCGCAGTAGCGCTGGATTCCATTCCCACCGGCTTCATTGGCGCCATCAAGGTGACCAAGTCCAACCTGCCCAGCCAGGACGCCGAAGCGCTGGGAGGCACCATCGAAGTGCTACCCAAGACCGCGCCGGAAGATCAGGGCGCCTTTCTGGAAGGCGATGTGGGCGGCGGTTATGAGCCGCTTCGCGGCACCGGCGTGACCAACTTCTCACTCACCGGCGGCGGCCGCTTCAACAATTTCTGGATCAGCGTAACCGCCTCCAAGCACAACGACGGGCGCGGCATCGACGACGTGGAGCCGGCGTACTTCAACGACAGCGCTCACCCGTATCAGGCGGTGAACGACATCGAGCAGCGTGACTACGAGCTGCATCGCCAGCGCCATGGCTATGCGGTGGACATGGGCTACCAGCTCGACGACGAAAACCAGTGGTATTTCCGCGCGTTCGAGGCGGGCTATACGGAATACTACAAGCGCCAGTTCTTCGATGTGTTCCCGGATGGCAACACCACCGTGCTGCCGAATGGCCAGCTGCAGGATACGCTCGCTTCCTCCAGTGCCCTCACCAAGTCGCTGCGCGACGAGCAGGAAACCTCGAGGGAGCGTTTCTACATGCTGGGCGGCCAGGACGAGGTGGGCGGTACCAGCATCGATTATCATGTGGCGTACGTGGAAGGCACCTACAAGAAGCCGTACGACTACAACTCCACCTTCACCTACAACGCGCCGGCTGGCGCGCAGGGCCTGATCACCTACAACAACACCGGCCCCGGCCACGTGCCGGTGTATACCATCACCGGCCTGCCCGGTTACCTGGATCCGGCCAATTACACGCTGACTGCCATCAACAACAGCACGGCCTACAACTTCGACCGTGAACTCAGCTACGCCCTCAATTCCAAGACACCGGTCAACTGGGGCAGCCTGACCGACCAGTCGCTCAATTTCGGCGTCAGCATCCGCCAGCGCCACAAGCAGACCAACTCACAGCCGTACAACGTGACCACCACGCCGATCCTTCAGTCGCAAGTAGCCAGCGGCACGAACGAGACGTACTACGGCGGCCTCTACCAGAACGGCGTGGATATTGCCCCGAGCGTGCTGCAGCAGATCTTCGGCTACGGCACGATCGGCCCGAACGAGGTACTGAGTGCCCAGCAGCAGTTCCTGGACGCGCATGAAGACGTCTACGCCGGCTACGGCGAATACACCGGCACCTATGGCAACCTCGGCATCCTGGGCGGCGTACGCTACGAAGAGACGCGCGACAGGAGTAACGCGTTCTCGGCCGGCGTGGATGCGTCGGGCAACATTTTCTCCAACCCGATCAACACCCGGCACAACTATCACAACGTTTTCCCTAGCCTGCAGTTCCGTTACGACCTGGGCAACGACATGCAGGTGCGCGTGGCCTACTCCTCGACCATCGCGCGCCCCGGTTTCAACCAGGCCAATCCTTCGCTGACGGTCGACCTGGGCTCGGGCATCGTCCAGACCGGCAACGCCGCCCTGAAGCCGGCAACCGCCAACAGCGTCGATGCGGATTTCGAGAAGTACCTGCCCGGTGCCGGCATCGTGTCGGTGGGCGTGTTCGACAAGGAAATCTCCAACTACATCGTTCCTGTCCAGACCACCCAGACGTTCGACAACAGCCTGTTCCCAGGCAACTCGCAGCCACTGCGCGTATTCACCTACAAAAACGCCGGCCCGTCCTATGCGCGCGGGTTGGAGCTCAATTGGAACCAGCAGTTCCAGGGCTTGCCGGATTGGCTGCAGGGCCTGGGTGCCGGCGCGAACTACACCTGGGTCGACTCGCGCTTCCAAATCCGTCCAGGCGAGTACTCGTTGCTGCCATCGACGTCAAAGAACACCTGGAACGCGTCGCTGTTCTACAAGCGCGCGGGTTTTTCGGTGAATCTTGCCGCCTACTCGGTATCGGCGGACCTGTTTGCAATCGGCAACGACCGCACCAGCGACATCTACAACGCTTCGCGCACGTCCATGGATTTCAGCGCCAGCTATGATTTCCCGGAAAACTGGACCATCTACTTCGCAGTCAAGAACCTGCTGAATACGCCACACGCGTTTTACCAGGGAACCCCGGATCGCCCGATCCAGCGCGAGTTCTACGATGTCACTTACCTGACCGGCATCCGTTTCCAATTCTGACCAGACAGGACAAACTGGCCGCAGCCTTGTTGCCACGGGCTGCGCGCCTGCTTGAGCAAATACATGAAAATATTGTTGGTCGAAGACGATGTTGATACGCGGTCGTATATGTCCGCCGGACTGCGGACGCGTGGCCATGTGGTGGACGAAACTGGCGATGGCCATGACGGACAGCGGCGTGCCATCGGACAGGATTACGACGTGATCGTGCTCGACCGCATGCTGCCCGGCCTGGATGGCATGAGCATATTGAAAAACCTTCGCTGCAGCGGCATCCACGCAAGGGTGCTGATGCTTACCGCGCTCGGCGATGTGGATGCGCGCATCGAGGGTATGGAGGCCGGTGCCGACGACTACCTCGGCAAGCCGTTTGCGCTGAGCGAATTGGTGGCCAGGCTCGATGCCATATCTCGCCGAAGTGCCTATGCGCCCGTCGCTACCAGCCTTTGCGTAGGCAATCTGGAGCTCGATTTGGTCGCCCAGCGTGTTTCGCGCGAAGGGCGGCCCATCCATCTTCAGCCACGCGAGTGGGATTTGCTGAAATACTTCGCACTGCATGCTGATCAAGTGGTAACGCGTGCGATGCTGCTCGAACATGTTTGGGGCTTTCAATCATCGCCGCATTCGAACCTGGTCGATACGCACGTATGCAGGCTCCGCAGCAAGATCGAGCGGGATTTCCCGGGCCAGCGCATGCTCCGCACAATAAGGGGCGAAGGCTACATGCTGTCCGCCAGGCGCCGCTGCTAGATGGCCGCCGGCTTGCGTTTCTACGGGCCAGCTCGCTTGCTTCGAAGCGCGGCATTCCGGCTTGCGGCGGCACAGGCGCTGCTGTTTGCACTAGTTGCCCTGCTGCTCTTCCTCGTCTCGTGGCTGGCCGCGAGGCATTTCGTAGAGAATCAACTGCGCCAGACCATTGTCGACGAGACCAGCGAGGTGGCCGCGGTCGCGCCCGGCCAGCGCGCGACCGCGGTGCGCCAAGCGCTGGAACAGGCGCCAAGAAGCCCGTTCGACTATGGTCTCTTCGGCCCCGGGCGGGTCTTGATCGTCGGGGACATTCCGCAGCAGCCGGATGTTGGCTGGCGAACCATCAAACAGCCCTACAAGGATATGAATCCGGCGCGTCACCTGCTGACGCTGACCACCGCGCTGAACGACGGCAACGTACTGGTGGTAGGGCGCAACCTGGTAACTGTCGATGAGCTGGATGTCTTGCTCAAGCGCACCTTTACGTGGGTGGGCCTTGGTACCGTGCTGCTGGCGCTGGCCGGCGGCATGCTCACGGCGGGCGATTATCTACGGCGTGTCGAAACGATCGCTGATGCAGCGTCGCGCATTGTTGCGGGCGATCTCGGTGCACGGGTGCCGGCAAGCGGCCGCCATGACGAATTCGATCGTCTTGCTTCGGCGTTGAACGCCATGCTCGAACGCATCCAGGCGCTGGTGGAAGGACTGCGCCAGGTTTCCAATGATATCGCGCACGATTTACGCACGCCGCTCACGCATATGCGGCAAGGGCTGGAAGCTGCGCTGGATGAAGCCGCATGCATGCAGGACTACCGCAAGGCCTGCACGCGGGCGCTGACCGAGACCGACAAGGTGCTGGAAACGTTCGCCGCGTTGCTGCGCATCGCCAAGGTGGAGAGCCGGCAGCGCCGTGCCGGTTTTGCCGCCGTCGCGTTGTCTAGTTTGCTGGAACGTCTGGCTGACGACTATCGCCCAGTGCTGGAAGACGAAGGCCGCGTTTTCAACGTGCAGATCGCACCGGATGTGCACGTCCATGGAGATCCCGTGCTGCTGACCCAGATGTTCGTCAATCTGCTGGAAAACACCCAGCACCACTCGCCGCCCGGAACGCCGGTCGCGCTGGAACTGAACATCACAGAGCGCGCTTGCCACGTCATCGTCGAAGACGCCGGACCCGGCATTCCGGCGACTGAGCGGAGCAAGGTCCTGAAGCGATTTGTGCGCCTGAACGCTTCGCGCACTTCGCCCGGAAACGGCCTGGGCCTGGCACTGGTTGCAGCGGTCGCCGATCTCCACGGGATCGTAATGACGCTGGGCGACGCGCAGCCCGGATTGCGCGTGCAACTGGACTTCGCGACACGAACAGGCGAATGACAGCCGTGCCCTGCCGGCCGTTCCGATGTCGACAGCTTGAAAGCAACGCCAATCATCAACAAGGAAAAAACATGAAGAAAATTGCGTGGACTCTCATCATGGCCGGCCTGCTCAGCACCTCTGTCTGGGCCAGCCAGCCCCCCATGGCCGGTTACAAGGTCACCCAGCGCTATGCCCTCGGCGGAACGGGTGGCTGGGATTACGCGACGCTGGACGCGCCAGCGCACCGCCTGTTCATCGCCCGCGACAACCGGGTGATGGTGGTCGATACCGACAGCGGCAAGCTGGTGAAGGAGATTCCGGGCATGAAGCACGTGCACGGCATTGCACTGGTTGATGACCTGCATCGCGCTTACGTGAGCAACGGCCACGGCAACGACGTCAGCGTCGTCGACCTCGACACGCTCAAGGTGATCGGCACCATCCCCGTTTCAGGCAAGGATCCCGACGCCATCATCTATGAACCGGCGACCAGGCATGTGCTCACCATGAACGGCGACAGCAACAACATCAGCGTCATCGATCCGGCGAAGGGTAAGGAAGTGGCGACGATACCCGTGGCCGGCAATCCGGAATTCGTCGTGAGCGACAGCAAAGGCAATGTGTATCTCAACCTCGAAGACAAGGGCGAGCTGACGCATGTAGACATCAAAACCGGCGAAGTGCTCAACACCTGGTCGCTGGCGCCCTGCGAAGGTCCCACCGGACTTGCGTTCGACGCCGCCAACAAAAGGCTGTTTTCCGTGTGCGCCAATGGCTGGATGATCGTCACCGATGCCGACGACGGACACCAGGTGGCCAAGATCCCGGTAGGCAAAGGCCCTGACGCCGCCATCTACGATGCGCAGCGCCACGACATCTTCAGTTCCAGCCGCGAAGGCGTGCTCAACGTGATCCATCAGGCCTCACCCGACCAGTATGTCAAGCTGGCGGACGTGCCGACCATGCCGAGCGTGCGCACCATGGCGATGGATTTCGCTTCCCGGAAGATCTACCTGGTGGGCGCAAAAGTGGCTGGACACGGCAAGCCGGCCAGCGGCTTCACCCTGCTGGTGGCCAGCGGCGAATGATGCTGCGCTCCCCTGCGCTGCCTCTTGGTCACACGTCCGACGTTGCGACGCCCAACTCTCCCCCGTTTATCAAATTTGACGGGGGAGAGGGCTTGGGGTGAGCGGCGAATCTCGCTTGATAGTCCGAATCAGCCGCCTTTCTGGGCCTGTTCTTTGGCAAGGAGACGCTGCGCCTGAATATCCCCGTGCCTTGCCTCCTGGGCGGTCTGCACCGACGTTTCCGTGGCCTCGGCGAGAGCGGAACTAAGAGCCGCATGCGCAGCGCTGCTGATGCTGACCTTGTCGGACGATGGTGACGACGTCGACTTGGCTCCGTTAGACGTCGACTGGATTGCGTTGCTGCTCGACTGGGCGGAAGAAGCCGATTGCGTGGCGGTCGGAGCGCTGGCGCCCTGGCTCGTGACGGCGGGAGGCTGACTGCTGATGGCCTGTATGGGCATGCCTTTTCTCTCCAAACAAAAAGATTGCGCCTTTTACGGCATACGATTTATCGGCAGAACGGGGCTGGACTTTAGCCGCGCAGGCTGAGACGGAATCCAGCATCAGAAACCGGCAGGACGGCTAGTGACAATGCTCCGAACTTAAGGAGAGCTCCACGCTCTCTTTGATTCGTCGCCCCGGCGAAGGCCGGGGCGACGGCTTTCAGGGAGTCCATGCTTAAGTTCGGAGCATTGCGGCTACGGATGCTCTGATTTATTCCCCGCATGGTGCACCGCGCCGAGAAGTCTTTCCGGCGGTGATGGATCAGGTGATGCCGTGGTCGATGCTTGAAGCGATCATCGAGCCGCGCAAAAGCCGTACATAGCCTGCATGCATATACGTCACATCGTTTTCGGCAGGGCCAATCCCCGCGTAAGTGAACCCAAGCGGCGGCCAAGTCGGCGGGATTGGCCCCGGCCCACGCGTCACTTTTTAATCTGCAGATAAGCTTCCTCGGATAAGCTGCTGCGAGTTCATCCAGGGGCATTCCAGTGAACGATTGGCGTGAGGCCGTTGCGGCGGATGTTGCGCATGACTGGTGACGGAACAACGCCGTGAGATCTTTCAAGCTTTCGGCTGCCTTCATCCGACGCCCCGTGGCAACCTCGTTGCTGATGGTGGGTATCGCGTTTCTCGGCATCATCAGTTACACGCAGTTGCCAATTGCCGGCGTGCCGCAGGTCGATATCCCCACCATCAACATCAGCGCCGACCTGCCGGGTGCGAGTGCCGAGACCATGGCAACCGCGGTAACCGAACCGCTGGAACGCGCTTTGTCGACAATGCCCGGCGTCACGGAGATGACGTCCACCAGCTCGCTGGGCTCCACCTCCATCGACGTGCAGTTCGATCTGTCCCGCAGCATCGAAGGCGCCGCGCTGGATGTACAAGCCGCGATCAATGCCGCCGCTGGCGATCTGCCCAAGGACCTGCCGCATCCGCCCACCTTCGAGAAGGCCAACCCGGCCGACGCCCTTTTGATGAGCATCGCCGTGTATTCGGATGTCATGCCGATCAGCGAGGTGGATGACTACGTCGAAAACGCGCTTGCGCCGGAGATCGCTCGCATACAGGGGGTGGGACTGGTCGACTTCCATGGGCAGCAGAAGCCTGCGATTCGCATACGCGTTAATCCAGCCAGGATCGCTTCGCTGGGCATCAGCCTAGAAGACATCCGCACGGCCATCAGCAACGCAACGTCCAATTCGCCCAAGGGGACGCTCAACGGTGCGAGCCAGGCGGTGACGCTGGATGCTACGGATCAGATCCTCGACGCCACCACATACGCAAACCTCATCGTGACCTACCACAACGGCGCACCGGTGCGCTTGCGCGACATCGCCAACGTGATGCCGAGCGTGGAGAACATTCGCCAAGGCGCCTGGTTTCAGGGGCACCAGGTCGTGATTGCGGATGTACACAAGGAGATCGGCTTCAACATCAATGCCACCGTCGATCGAGTCAAGGCCGAACTGCCGCGCCTGGAGCGCAACCTGCCTGCATCGATGCACCTAGTGGTGCTGGGGGACCACACGCAGACCATCCGTGCCTCGGTAAGAGACCTGCAATTCACGCTGCTGCTCAGCATCATGCTGGTGGTAGCAGTGGTCTATGCCTTTCTGCGTGACATCCGGGCTACGTTGATTCCCGCTCTCACGATACCGATTTCGTTGCTGGGCACCATTGCAGTTATGAACGCGGTCGGCTATAGCCTGGACAATGTATCGCTGATGGGACTGACTGTGGTGATCGGCTTCATCGTCGATGACGCAATCGTGATGCTGGAGAACATCCTGCGTCACATCGAGCACGGCGAAACTCCGCGGCAGGCTGCGCTGAAGGGATCCGGCGAGATCTCCTTCACGATCTTGTCGATGACATTCTCGCTGGTCGCCGTCTTCATCCCGCTATTGTTCATGGGGGGACTGGTAGGCCGGCTCTTTCGCGAGTTCTCTGTAACCGCTGGCGTCGCCATCCTCTTCTCCGGCGCGGTGTCGCTGACCTTGACGCCGACTTTGTGCGGTATCTTTCTCAGCCGCCGCACCGCCCACGGACGCGGTCGCTTTCACCAAGCTGCGGAAGCGTTTTTCGACCGCCTGCAAGCGTTCTACGCCCGAGGCTTGCAGCGTGCCCTTGCGCATCCGAATGTAATGCTGGCCCTTGCGATCGCTACCATGGCGGGCACGGTATACATGTATATTGCCATTCCCAAAGGTTTCTTTCCGCAGCAGGACAACGGGCTTATCGCGGGCGTGACCGAAGCATCGCAGGACATCTCCTACCCAGCGATGGTCGACCGCATGCATGCGCTGGCGACGGTAGTCAAACAAGACCCCGCGATACAACATGTGTATTACGCAGTGGAAAGCGATCCGTCGATCAACATAGGCCGTATGTGGATCGACCTGAAGCCATTCGGCGAACGCAACGTGTCCGTTTACGACGTGATCAACCGCCTGCGCCCGAAGGTGGCCGATGTGCCCGGCATTACGCTTTCGATGCAGGCGCGCCAGGATCTCCAGATCGGCGCGCGCGTGAGCAAATCCCAGTTCCAGTACACGTTGCGCGACACCAATCCGGACGAATTGCATCAGTGGGCGCCGGTGATGCTCAAAGCCTTGCGCGAGATTCCTGTCATTCAGGACGTCGAGGCCGATCTCGAACCCGTGGCACCTCATCTGAGGCTGGTCTTCGACCGCGATGCGATGAGCCGCATGGGCATCACCGCTCAACGCATCGATGACACCTTGAACGATGCGTTCGGCCAGCGACAGGTCGCCAGCTATTACACCCAGTTGAATGTTTACCGCGTCATACTTGAGGTGGCACCCCGATTCCAGTTCAACGAGGGTGCGCTCGATCAGTTGTATCTGACCGCCAGCGACGGCAAGCAGGTGCCACTGTCGACGCTGGTTCGGCTGATGCACACCACAGCGCCGCTCACCATCAATCACGACGGGCAGTTCCCTGCTGTGACGCTGTCATTCAATCTTGCACCCGGCCATTCGCTGAGTGAAGCGGTCGATGCCATCGATGCCAAGGGCATGGTGCTGGGCAAGCCGCCCGGCCTTACCGCGACATTCCAGGGTTCGGCACGCGCATTCAAGGCGTCTCTTGCCACGCAACCGCTATTGATTGCCGCAGCCGTCCTTGCCATCTACATCATTCTGGGCATGCTTTATGAAAGCTATGTACATCCGCTGACGATCCTGTCCACGCTGCCCTCCGCAGGCATTGGGGCACTGGGTGCGCTGATGTTGCTGCACACCGAGTTTTCGCTGATCGCACTGATCGGCATGATCCTGCTGATCGGCATCGTCAAGAAAAACGGCATCATGATGGTGGACTTCGCCATCGCGGCGGAGGACGAACGTGGATTGGCCCCGGTTCAAGCCATTTACGAAGCCTGCCTGCTGCGTTTCCGACCCATCATGATGACAACCATGGCGGCATTGCTCGGCGCTCTGCCGCTGGCGTTCGGCACGGGGGCCGGTACCGAACTGCGACGCCCTTTGGGCATCACCATCGTGGGCGGCTTGCTGATTTCGCAGGTGCTGACGCTCTACACCACGCCGGTGGTCTATCTACTGCTGGACCGGCTACGGAAGCGAAAAACGCACATCATCTCCGATGAACACGCCGCATACGAGACGGACCAGGTCAGGCGGCTCCATTTAGAAACGCATCACTCCAGTCCCGGGAAGTAGCGCGTAGGCTGGGATGCCAATCCCAGCTTTCCCATGCGGAACGACAATGCTGGGATTGGCATCCCAGCCTACGCGCTAGAGGCTACTCAAAGTTGATCCACGAAGACGTCTACGGAAATTTCGTGACAGACTTCATCGAGCTCCAAGACAGTACAAAAGTGAGCTGCTGATATGAGGGAGAGCTGCGATGGGAATGATTTGCCAGTGGACGGACACACGCCTTGACATTTTTCAATATAGTTCCGCCACCGTGGTCGATTGAGCTTGTCCGTAAAATCCATTCAAAAACTATAGAAAGGCAACACCTACGAGTGAATGACATGGAGTCAGCTTCAACGGCGTTCGAGTCCGATGGATTTGCAATCCTTTCATCGCTCGTATCTCACGCCGAGTGCGACAACCTCATCGAAGCTATAGCAGCGAACCCCGTTCGAGGGCCTGGCTCGCGCAACCTGCTCGGTATCGAACGTATCTTACGCACCGGCATCATGATTAAACGACACTCGTCGATAGAAGCCATGCTCAGTCCTCACTCGCAGCTCGTGCAGTGCTCATTGTTCGCCAAAGAGGCGGCAACCAATTGGTCTGTTACCCCGCATCAAGACTTAAGCATCCCCGTGCGGGAGCGCCTAGATAGTCCAGGCTGGACGGGATGGTCGAGAAAAGAAGGGGTGTGGCACGTCCAGCCACCTGAGTACGTTTTGGAACAGCTCGTAGCCGTAAGACTTCAGCTTGATGATCACTCTTCGGAAACAGGGCCGCTTGAAGTCGTCCCAAAGACCCATTCACAAGGTCGGCTTTCAAACCCTGACATTCTTAAAAGCGCGCTGAGTGGAAAATGCAGTTGCGCTGTTCCACGCGGAGGCGCAGTAGTCATGCGCCCACTACTAGTCCACTCGTCGGGTAAGAGTCGCTCAGTTCAACCTAGGCGGGTATTGCACTTTCTGTTTGGTCCTCCCCTGCCATCCGACTTGGCGTGGGCCAACGCGTTCTAGGGCGCAGCTCGTCAACGTCAGCTCAGAGTGGCCGAAGCTGCGTTGATCACCTAAGGGCGAGTAAGCTCCATCGAATCAAGATTCCGGTGGATGCCATGAGCCAGATCGGAAAGCCTCCCTGCGAAGAAGGCGTCATCCTCAACGGTGCATCAGCCGCGCCTTGCTCGGCGCCGTCGCGGCAGTGGACGCTGGTGGCTGCGATTCTTGGGTCCAGCTTGGCCTTTATCGATGGCACGGTCGTCAATGTTGCGCTTCCAGCCATTCAGCGCGGGCTGGGGGCTGCGACGTCGGACGCGCAGTGGGTGGTGGAGTCTTATGCGCTATTTCTCGCGTCCCTGTTGCTGGTGGGTGGCGTGTTGGGAGATCGCTTTGGGCGCAAGCGCATCTTCATGTTCGGCACGGGGCTGTTCACGCTTGCCTCGATCGGTTGCTCGCTGTCGAAGACGGTGGCGTTGCTGATTGCCGCTCGCGCTGTTCAAGGTGTGGGTGCAGCGTTGCTGGTGCCGGGTAGCCTGGCATTGATCAGTGCAACGTTTCCACAATCGGAGCGGGGCGCCGCGATCGGTACGTGGTCGGCTTTCACCGGTATTACCGCGGCGATCGGGCCAGTGATCGGGGGCTTTCTTATCGACCACTTTTCGTGGACCTGGGCCTTCCTGATCAATGCCCCGATCGGTGCCGTTCTATTGGCGATATGCGTAGCGAAGGTGCCGGAGAGCAAGGGAAAGGTGCAGAACGGCTCGATCGATGTACTTGGCGCCGGTTTGGCGACGATCGGCCTGGCGGGGCTGGTATTCGCCTTTATCGAGTCGCCGATGCGCGGCTGGACGGCAACGCCGATCTGGCTGGCAACCGTCGTCGGTGTCCTGGCGCTGCTGCTATTTGTGCGTGTCGAAATGCGCGTTGCATCGCCGATGTTGCCGTTGGGACTTTTTCGCGAGCGCAATTTCGCGGGCGCAAACATGCTTACCTTGCTGCTATATGCGGCGCTGGGCGGCAGCTTGTTCTTTCTGCCGTTGAACCTGATCCAGGTGCAAGGTTATAGCGCGACGGTTGCGGGCGCTGCCTTGCTGCCGTTTATTGCGATCATGTTCTTGCTGTCACGCTGGGCAGGCGGTTTGGTGGAACGGCTTGGATCCAGGCTTCCGCTGATGGTGGGGCCGGTCATCGCGGCCGGTGGGTTTGCCATGTTGGCGCTGCCTTCCGTGGAGAGCAGTTATTGGACGGCGTTCTTTCCGGCTATTTGCGTTCTTGGATTGGGCATGAGCATTACGGTGGCGCCGTTGACGACGACGGTCATGAATGCCGTCGACAAGGAGCTGTCGGGCACGGCGTCGGGCATCAACAATGCCGTGTCGCGGGTTGCTGCCTTACTGGCGATAGCGCTGTTCGGTCTCGTGTTGACCTTGGCTTTTAATACGACATTGGATGGTGAATTGGGCCGGCTGCATCTTCCGGCAACGCTCGTATCTGCAGTGGCGGGGCAGCGCCAGAAGCTCGCCGGCATGGTGGTTCCAAATGGTTATCCGGAAGCCGCGGTCGCTGCGGCGAAGCGCGCGGTGAAGCTGTCGTTTGTCTCGGGCTTTCGGTGGGTGATGCTGGTTTCCGCATGGCTGGCGCTGCTGAGTGCAGTGAGTGCGGCTATTTTTATCGAGGGAGGGAAACGTGGTGTGGGGAGGCCATGTCATTGACTTAGGGCGGGTGTCTGGCTGTTGCTGGTATGCACATCGCCTCACCACCAACCTACAACGGGCCGCGCCATGCCCCTCAAGTTCGGAGCATTGGGGCTAGTTGGGCTGCGAGCGATGGGAATCCGACATCGTCGTCGCGTGCGTATTGCGATCAAGCGTGATGGCGACGTTTGGCTGCACGCTAAAGCCCAGGCACCCCACCCCAGCTCCAATGCTCCGAACTTAAGGCACGAGTCGATGCTATTTCAGCGCGGGTTCGTCATTCCGGCGAACGCCGGAATCCAGTTACGAATGACGTGCACAGCACGCGACATAAACGTTTTGTGTGCTTCGCACAGCGTATTTAAACTGGATTCCGGCGTTCGCCGGAATGACGATTCGCTCTGAAATAGCACTGGTGAAAACTTCGCCTTTTTGCAGAAATAGCAGGCAAAAAGCGCAGGGATACCACAGCCCCGGCCCTCCCCCATGCATCGACCGGACGCCTGACAAAAAACGCCATGTGATGAGCGTCTTCCAAGGGCTACGCCCCAGTTTCCAGCCACCCTTCTCCCGCCGCGAGCGATACAAAGTTTTCCAGCGATGCGCCCAAATGTTCGATGGCGTTGAGCCGGGATGGCTGGGTGACGTCGTTCAGCGAGGCCAATAGTTCAAGCGCTACACGTCTTCCATGCTCCGTCAGGCTAAGGAGGATTTGCCGGCGGTCCGACGATGATCGGTGTCGCCGTACCAAACCTTCTCGCGTTAGATCATCGAGCAATCTGGTCAAATAGGCCGCTGCAATCTTTGTGTCGGATTTAAGTTCCAACTGCCTGCATGTCGGTGTTCTTGCTAGGCGAACCAGCACAAGCCAATGCAACAGCGTCAAATGCTCGCTTGTCGCGGAAGCGAGATGCACCAGCTTTTCAACCACGTTGGTCGCGCACTTCAATGCTCTGGCGACCTCTGCGACCTTGTAGATGGCGTCCGCCGCCGCTTGCGCGCCGGGGCTTGTCAATGGGAGCGCGGCGAGCGTTCCTTGTCGACCGGCGTTGTGCATCGCATGCTTGTTCATGGTTTCACTCCCGCGAAGGGTTGGCCGAAGCGGGATGTGGTGCTGATAAAGGCCCTTCCCTTCCTGGTCATGGATCGGCCGGCGTGAACGTTTGCCTGCACGCCCACCTGATCACCGATGCTCCGTCAGCACCACGCCCCTGCCGGCAGGTTCAATTTGTGCTGCCGGCCATATTCCTGTGAATGATCTGCGCGACTTTCTCGTCAGCGTTGGCCAACTGCTGCTGGTAGACATCCGTACTAAAGGCGGGCTGCGCCGGCACCTTCTGAGCAAGCATGGGGCCGCTCTGGTCGTGCAGGTCCACTTGCGTATTCAATGACATGCCGATGCGCAAGGGATGCTGGTCAAGCTGCTGCGGGTTGGTGAACACCACGCGCACGGGAATGCGCTGCACGATCTTGATCCAGTTGCCGGTAGCATTCTGGGCAGGAAGCAAGGCGAAGGCGCCGCCCGTTCCCACGCCAAGCTCCAGCACTTTGCCGCTGTATTTGACCGCATGGCCATAGACGTCCGAAGTGACTTCCACCGGTTGGCCGATGCGCATGTGGGTGAGTTGGGTTTCCTTGAAGTTGGCATCGATCCATACGGCGTGCAGCGGTACAACGGCCATCAGGGCTGCCCCCGGCTGCACGCGCTGGCCGACCTGCACGCTGCGCTTGGCGACGTAGCCGGTTACCGGCGCCACGATGGTCGTGCGCACTTCACTGAGGTAGGCGGCGCGATATTGAGCGGCCGCGGCTTTGACATCCGGATGCGACGCGACCACGGTATCGTCCACCAATACCTTGTTGGTCTGCAGTTGCTGCTCGGCCGTCGTGAGCGAGCTCTCTGCCGCGGTCAGTGCATCTCTTGCGTGGGAGAGTTCTTCCGCGGAGATGGCGCCGGAGCTGGCCAGGCTGACGCGGCGTTCGTAATCGGCCTTTGCTTTCTGCAGCGCGACCTTCCGCACCGCCACATTGGCCTGCGCACCTGACACGGTGCTATACAAGCCACGCACCTTGCGCACGGTGTTGGCAAGGTTTGCGGCGGCGTTCTGCAGGGCGACATCCGCGTCCGCCTTATCCAGCGTGACCAGCACGTCGCCTTTCTTTACCAAATCACCATCATCGGCACCGATGCTGACCACGGTGCCCGTCATCTGCGGCGTGATCTGCACGATGTTGCCGTTGACGTAGGCATCGTCAGTCGCTTCGTACCAGCGGCTTTCCAGCACGTACCAGGCACCAAAGCCTACCGCCCCCACGAGAATGCATGCGCCGAGAATGCGTAGCATGACGCTACGGCCCTTTTTCCTGGTTTGGGTGGCTGCGTCAGGAGCCGAAGAAATTTCAGTAGACATGATGGCTGCCTCAAGAACGATGATGAATAAGGGAAGAAGCATTCGCATCGGCGGCGACCGCCGAGGTGTCAGGAGCGCTCTGGCTTGGGCGATAGCCGCCACCGAGCGCCTGGATCATTTGCACGGAGTAGTCGGTTTGTTCGGCATGCAGCGTGGCCATGCGCTGTTGGGCGATCAGCAGCTCCTGGCGCACGCTGAGGGCTTCCAGATAGCTGCCGATGCCGGCCTTGTAGCGTTGTTCGGCGAGCGTCCAAGCGTCGTTGGCCGCGTCGAGTGCACGCTGCTGTGCGTCGATCTGCACCTGCAGCGAGGCGAGTGCATCGTTGTCGTCGCACACTTCGTTGACGGCACGCACCAGCGTGTCGTTGTACTGCGCTACGGCGAGATCGTATTGCGCATCCTTGCCGTTCAAGTCCGCCCGACGCCGGCCACCGTCAAAGAGGGGCAGGCTGATCGCCGGGGCGACGTCGTAGAAGCGGGTTTTCGCCTGGAACAGATTGCCGCCGCCGAGCGCGACCAGGCCCGCCACGGCGGTGATGTTGACGTTGGGAAGGAACTGGGTCTTGGCTGCGTCGATGTCTTTATCGGCGGCTTCCACGCGCCACCGCGCGGCGACGAGGTCGGCGCGACGCCCCAGCAACTCGACGGGTAGATCGGATGGCACACTCAGGGCACCAGGCGGCAGAAGCTGCGGGCGGGCGATCGTCAAACCGCGATCAGGACCTTTGCCCAACAGCACGGACAGTGCGGAGCGCGCCGCATCGATCGCGCGATCCGCTTGCGCCTTTTGCCCCTGTGCACTGGCAACTTCTGAATCGCTCTGCTTGAGCTGCACCTGGCTATCGATGCCAGCGGCCACGCGTTGCCGCGTCAGCTTTTGCACGTCCGTCGCACGCTCCAGTTCCGCCGCTGCGACATCCTGTTGCGCGTAGGCGTAGCCGAGCTGCACGTATGCGCGAGCAACGTTGGTGGACAGTTCGATCCGCGCTGCATGCGCGTCGACTTCGGCGGCGCGCTGCTGTCCGAGGGCGGCCTCCCATGCCGCCCGCTCGCCGCCCCAGAGATCAAGATCCCATTTGAAGCTGGCGGAAACATACTTGGCGGCGCCGTTATGGCCCTTGCCGATCGGTGGCAGCGTTGTCGGCAGGCGCGCTTCGGCGACGCTGCCTGCAAGGTCGACTTGCGGTTTGCGGCCGGCGTCGGCCTGCGCTGTTTCGGACTGCGCCAGGCGCGCCCGTGCATCGGCTTCGGCCAGGCTCGGGTTGTCGCGCAAAGCTTCCGCAATCAGGGCATCGAGCTGGCTGTCGCCCAATGATGTCCACCAGTCGGCTTGGGGCCACGCGGCGGGCGACAGCTTTACGTTTGCTAGGCTGCGCGTCACCGCGAGAGAGTTGGGGTTGATGGGCGCGCCGTCCGGATGCAGGCCGCCGGTACTGGCACATCCTGCCAGTGCGAGGGTCAATCCGACCGCTGCCGCAATGAGTTGAACACGCATGGTCTTGGTCTCGGTAAGTGGGTTGGATGTATCGGATGGAGCGCGCAAGCGCTTCGGTCGTAAGAGCGTTGGTGTTGGGTGATCAGTGGCCGCCAGCTGTCGCTGCGCCAGCTGCCGCGTCCTTGCTTGGATGCGTCATCCAGATCAACGGAATGATCAGCACGAAGATCACGGCGGACAGCCAGAAGATGTCGTTGAGACCGAGCATGGCCGCTTGCGCGTCCAATCCGTTCTCGATGAAGGCAAGTGCCTTGGAGGCGCCGATCTGCAGCGTCGACTGCGTTTGTGCGAGCGAATCCGTGAAGATCGGGTTGTAGCGGTTGGCCTGTTCGGTCAGCCGTGCGTGATGCAGGATCGTGCGGTCGTTCCAGCCGGTGGCCACCAATGAGGTGCCCACCGCACCGGCGAACACGCGCACGAAGTTCGATAGACCCGCGGCAGAGGGAATCTTGTCGGGCGTGAGGCCCGACAGGATGATCGCGGTCAACGGCACGAAGAACAGCGCGGTCGGAATACCTTGCAGCAGGGTCGGCAGAATCAAGGTGTATTGATCGATCTCGGTGGTGTACACCGAGCGCATGAAGAACACCGCGGCAAATCCGACGAAGGCGAGTGTCGCCAGTACGCGTGCATCGGTCTTCATCATGGCCTTGCCCATGACCGGGGCCAGGATCACGGCAAAAATACCCAGCGGCGCGGTCACCAAGCCCGCATCGACGGCGCGGTAGCCCAGGTACTCCTGGATCCACTGCGGCAGAATCACCAGGTTGGCGAAGAAGATCGCATAGGCCACCGAGATCGCGATGGTGCCACCGCGAAAGTTGCGTCCGGCGAACAGCCTTAGATCGACAATCGGCTTTTCTTCGGTGAGTTCCCAGATCACGAAGAACACAAAGCCGATCAGTGCAAACACGCCCAGCGCGCAGATCACCGGCGAGTTGAACCAATCCAGGTCCTTGCCTTTGTCGAGCATGATCTGCAATGCAGCGACCCAGCCGATCAGGGCGATCAGCCCGACCGTATCAATCGGCAAACGGCGCGCAGGCGTTTCACGGTCGCGGTAAACCATCCACACCACCGCAGCCGCGAAGATGCCGACCGGTACGTTGATGTAGAAGATCCACGACCAGCTGTACCGGTCGGTGATCCAGCCGCCCAAAGCCGGGCCAGCGATGGGGCCGACCGTTGCCGTCATGGCCCACAGCGACAACGCGCTGCCGCTTTTCTCTTTTGAAAACGTGGAGAGCAGCAGCGCTTGCGATAGCGGTATCAGTGGACCGGCGGCCACGCCCTGCAACACGCGGGCTGCCAGCAACACGGAGAGGTTGGGGGCGATGCCGCACAACGCCGACGAAATCACGAACAGCAGAATCGCGCCGGTGAAAAGTTTCACCTGGCCGATGCGTTGGGTGAGCCAGCCCGTGAGCGGAATCGCCACCGCGTTGGCGGCGGAGAACATGGTGATGACCCAGGTTCCTTCGTCAACCGACACGCCGAGGTCGCCCGACAGCGTGGGAATGGCGACGTTGGCGATGGAGGAATCGAGCACGTTCATGAACGTGGCGAGCGCAACGGCGAAGGCGCCGAGCGCAAACCGGATACCCGTCAGGGGGGCCGGGGCCGGTACAGCGGAGGGATTGGACATATCTGACTCCTGGTCCCGTCGCCAGGGCCGCGCCCGCCGCGGCCCGTACTGCGGGATTTGTCTGGAGGCAGACAATAATGTTCGTCAACAAACAAGTCAATAGGCAGACAGTTAGTTGGCAGATTAATTTTTATGTCATTGTTTTCATTGGAAAGCGTATCCTGGCCGGCAATTGTCAAGTAACATACAATCCAGCCACAGATAGTTTTCGCAGGAGAAAATCCCTTGTCAGACGTCGAATCGACCAGCGATCAGAGCTTCCCCGCCCCCTACCTGAGGGAGACCTACCTGCGCCGTTTTTCGCCGGCGGCAGTCCAGCGACTGGAAACGGTATTCACGCTGAGGTCCGTGAACCAGCAGGTCAACAACGTCTTGAACGCATGGCTGGAAGGCACGGCAGGTTCGCCCGCGCGGTTTCAAACGCTGGCATTGCTGTGGGGCGCGGGCGACCACCTCGTTCCGCATCAGGAAATCATTGCGGCCCTGCAGGTCAAACGCGCCACGGTTTCAGCGTTGATGTTTTCACTGGAACAGGAAGGCCTGGTGCAATCGGTCGGCGACGAGAAAGATCGACGCCGGCTGCTTGCGACGCTTACAGAGAAGGGCAGGAAAATCATCAGCAGCGCAATGGAATTGAATGCGCACAGGTTGGAGAACGTGTTCGCCGAGCTTTCGCCGGACGAACTGGATTTGCTTCAAAGCCTGCTGCGGCGCATGCGCGACGGCTTCGTCAAGGTCTCCCACGAAAAGATTTAAGCATGTTCCGAATCATTGCGTGCGGCAGCGTTGGCTGCGATTCCATCCCAGCCTACGAAGCCGCAGGACCGTCATTCCGGCGAACGCCGGAATCCAGTTAAATACATTGTGCGAAGCACACAAAATTTTATGTCGTGTGCTGCACACATCATTCTGCACTGGATTCCGGCGTTCGCCGAGGCGCTTTACAACAGCGAAGCTGGTCAATGGCACTCTGCGTTGAAATAGCATCGATGCAGTCATGCCGATAAAAGCTCGTAGGTTGGTAGTGAGGCAACGCCGAACCCCAACCTCGCTTTCTGCATGGCAACGTTGGGGTTCGCTTGCGCTCACCGCCAACCTACGCGCTCCGATGCAGCACGTCGCCATGCCGATAGAAGCTGGGATTTCATCCCAGCCTACGAAGCTGTTATCACCATCATTACTGCCATGCGCGGCTACCGGCAGCCATCCAATTCTCATCGCTTAACCGCTCCAACACTTCGTCAAGCCTTGCGTTGATCGCTTCAAAGATGAAATACAACTCCGCGCGGCCGATGGTCATCGTGGCGTGGCCGTTATCAGCGTTGTCCTCGTTATAGGTGATGTGCGCCATCAGGGTCAGCATGTCCTGCAATTGCCTCAAGTCTTCGTAGCCGTCGCTGGACAATAGATAGAGTTGCGGTCCGCAGCGGCCGCCTTGCATGTCTTTCATGGGGGTTCTCCACACGCTTAGGTCACGCCGCGTGTTGCGCGCGGCGTGAAGGGCTTTCAGGAAAAAATCCTGCTCGTTATGTCGGAATCAGCTGCTTCCGCTTCGAGGAATGCCCACTTTGGCTCGACGTCGCGCAGTGTGCGCGGCGGTGAAGTAGGGAAAATGCACCAGGGTGGGAGCACGAAGGCGTGCGGGTGCCGTATGATCGAGAGTAACCATTGTCAACTCCTGTGTTAGTTGGTGGTGGCCAGCGGATCGTCTGAGCTGCTACTCCGGCGATCCGCGCTTACTTCACTCATGTCGGGCGTGTCGTGGTCATCTCGCTGGATGGGCACGCCCGACAGGCGCACCATCGCACAAAACACATCTCGCCATCTGTCAGGGGCGAGTGCTTTGATGTGTTGGTAAATGCCTACGCGATGCAGGCGAGCGCGATGTCAGTGCGATGACACGAAATCCGCCGCCGCATGCGCCGGCGGTATCGCAAAACTTTCCCGCATGCGCTTGGTTTCCGTCGCTGGCGTTCGGCCGAACAGCCGCTTGAACTCGCGGTTGAATTGCGAGGGGCTGGCGTAACCGACGGCGTGGCTGGCGGCCTCGGCGGTCATGCCCTGGCGCACCATCAGCAGCCGCGCCTGATGCAGGCGCGTGGATTTCACGTACTGCATGGGCGATGTATGGGTGATGGCCTTGAAGTGGCTGTGGAAGGTGGGCACGCTCATGCCGGCTTCGCCGGCAAGCTGTGCGAGGTCGAGCGGTTGTGCATATGTGGCATGGATGCGGCGCAGCGCCTTGCCGATCTTGCCGAATTGTCCGTGCATGGCCAGCGCTGCACGCATCGCGTCGCCTTGTGCGCCGGTGAGCACGCGAAAGTACAGTTCGCGCAGCAATGCGGGACCAAGCACGGCCGCGTCGAGCGGCTTGTTCATCGCTTCCAGAAAGCGCAGCACGGACGTTCGCAGTGCGGCATCCATCGGGCTGGACATCATGCTTTGCGGTGCATCGCGTTGTGATCGCATGCCTTCTCGATCGATCTGCAGCATCAGCTCCGCGGCGACCTGGAAATTCAGATGCAAGTAAATCGCCAGTAGCGGGCGTTCCGGCGTCGCGTCGGTTTCCATGGTGAACGGCACCGGCACGGCCACGGCCAGGTAGTGCTGCGCGTCATACAGATAGACCTGATCGCCGAAGTAGCCACGCTTGCGTCCCTGGCCGACGATCACGATGCCGGGATCGTAAAGAACAGGCGTGCGCGACAAGGCGCGATCCGAACGCAGGATGCGCACATCCGGCAACGCCGTGAGGTTGTAGCCCTCCGCGGGCGCCAAGGCACGGAGCAAGGCCACCATCTGCTGGCGATCGTCTGCGGTGCGCTTTGGGCTACGGCTTGGCATCTTCATACGCGCTGACCGAGATCATAAGAATAGGCAAGAAAAACAGAATATATGGCCGTCATTGCCGGACCGCAAAAGAGTACTGTGCAAGCTTGGCTAATTTCCACAGGAGCTGCGTTCGTGTCATCCAGCAAGACTCTGCTCATTACCGGCGTCGGCAGCGGCTTCGGCCGCGCGCTGGCGGTGGAAGCGCTCGCCGCCGGCCATTGCGTGATCGGAACGGTGCGCAACGAACAGGCAAGACGCGCGTTCGAAACGCTCGCTTCGGCCAGGGCCATCGGCCGCATGTTGGACGTCACCGACTTCGACGCCATCGACGGCATGGTCGCCGCGCTCGAACGAGATGTCGGGCCGGTGGATGTATTGGTGAATAACGCCGGCTACGGGCACGAAGGCGTGATGGAAGAATCGCCGCTGGCCGAGATGCGCCGGCAGTTCGACGTGAACGTGTTCGGTGCCGTCGCCATGATGAAGGCCGTGCTGCCTTATATGCGCGAGCGCCGCCGCGGGCACATCGTCAATATCACCTCGATGGGCGGCTTCATCACCCTGCCCGGCATCGCCTATTACTGCGGCAGCAAGTTCGCGCTGGAAGGTATTTCCGAAGTGCTCGGCAAGGAGGTGAGGCCGTTCGGCATCGCAGTGACCGCGGTGGCGCCGGGTTCGTTTCGCACCGATTGGGCCGGCCGTTCCATGGCGCGTACGCCCCGCTCCATCGCCGACTACGATGCGCTGTTCGATCCGATCCGCAAGGCGCGTGAGGAAAAGAGCGGCAAGCAGTTGGGCGATCCGGTGAAGGCCGCACGCGCCCTGCTCGCCGTGATCGCCAGCGATGCACCGCCTGCGCATTTGTTGCTGGGCAGCGATGCGCTTGAGCTGGTGCGCAACAAGCTGTCGGCGCTGGCCGAAGAATTCAACGCCTGGGAGACGCTCACGCGTTCGACGGACGGTTGAGGCTCGACAATCTCGCCAGGATTGTTACTCCCACCCTGCGCGCATCCGGAGGCAAGCTCTCCCGCGATCGCCAACACCGGAGCACCCGGTAACGGCAGCCACGAGGAGAACTGGCATGAAAGATGTCGCTGTGTGGGGCTTCAGCTGGGTACCGCCCTTTGCCCAGGGCCTGGTGCGCGATCTGCGCGTGCTGTGGGCGCTCGAAGAGGCGGGGCTTCCCTATGAAACACGGGGGATCGACATCGCTGAGCGGCAGTCCGAGGATTACCGGCGCAAGCATCCGTTGGGTGTGGTGCCCGTGCTCGAGTGCGACGGCGGCACCATGATCGAGTCAGGCGCCATCGTCTACGCCATCGCCGAGCAATGCGAAGCGCTCATGCCGCGCGACCGGCGCACCGACACGCTCGCCTGGATGTTCGCCGCGCTCAACACCGTCGAGCCCCCGCTCTGGAACCTGTTCGTGATTGACCATCTGCACGAGGGCGAGGCCTGGGCGACGCTGCGCCGCCCCGGCGCGGTCGACGCCGCCAAGGCTCGGCTGGCGGCGCTTTCTGCGTGGCTTGAGCATCGTGACTATTTGCTTGGGCGCTTTACGGCGGCCGATATCCTGATGGCAACCGTGCTGCGGTTCGTGCGGGATACGGGCCTGGTGGCGGAGTTCTTGCCGGTTGATCGCTATCTGAAGCGTTGCGAGGCAAGGCCGGCGTTTCAGGCTGCGCTGCGTAGCCAGGGAGCCGAATATATGCGTAATGCGCCGGTGGCTGCTTGATATCTCGGCGAGATCCTTCGTAGGTTGGCGGTGAGGCAACGCCGAACCCCAACATCGCCATCTGCATGGCAACGTTGGGGTTCGCTTGCGCTCGCCGCCAACCTACGCGCTCCGATGCAGCCATGCCGATGAAAGCTGGAATAGCGCCATGGCAGCATGGCCAACTAACCACCGGAAGGCGCAGGTTGAAACGCCATGGCAGCCTTGCGTATCCGGCGCGATGCAAGCAGCCGAAACGCCGCCGGCAAGACCAGCATCGAGAGCAGCGGTGCAGTCAGCATGCCGCCGATCATGGGTGCGGCGATGCGTTGCATCACCTCCGAACCCGCGCCATGACCGAGCAGGATCGGAAACAAGCCCGCCAGGATGACGGCCACCGTCATCGCCTTGGGACGTACGCGCTGCACCGCGCCTTCGCGAATGGCCGCGTCGAGTTCATCAACACCTGCACGAGGGTTTTGCGCAAGCTGCCGGTCCCATGCATGGCGCAGATACAACAGCATCACGACACCGAATTCCGCCGCCACGCCACTGAGTGCGATGAAACCGATCATGGTCGCCACGGACACGGCGTGGCCGAGCAGCCAGATCAGCCACAAGCCACCGACCAGTGCGAGCGGCACGCTTGCCATGATCAAGGCCGCTTCACTCGACCGGCGAAACACCATGAAGATCAGCGCAAAGATGATCGCGAGCGCTGCCGGCACGACCAGCTTCAAGCGTTGCATGGCGCTCGCCAGATATTCGAACTGCCCCGACCAGGCGATGGTCACGCCGGGTGGCAGCGGCACTTGTTGCGCGACGACGCGTTGCAGGCGGCTTACGACCGTGCCCAGATCGCTGCCGGAGGTATCGACGTAGACGTACGTCGCCAACTGGCCATTTTCGCTTTTCAACATGGACGGGCCGGCGGCCAGCGTGACGTCGGCGACCTGGGCCAGCGTGAGCTGGGTTCCGTTGGCGAGAATCGGCAGCTCCCGCAACGCTTCGACCGAATCACGCTGAAGACGCGGATAGCGCACGACGATGGGATAACGTTCACGTCCTTCGACCGTCTGCCCGATGGGATCGCCACCGACCACCGTGGCGATGAGTTGCTGCACTTGATTTTGCGTGAGCCCATAACGCGCGGCGGCATCCCGCCGGATGTGCACGTCGACATAGCGGCCACTGGTCGGCCGTTCCGCAATCGCGGAGCTCACGCCCGGCACGCGCTTGGCCACGGTCTCGATGCGATCGGCCACCGTTTGCAGGGTCATCAAATCGGTACCCAGCACCTTGATGCCGATCGGGCTTTTGATGCCGGTGGACAGCATGTCGATGCGGTTGCGAATCGGCGGTACGAACAGGTTGGTCAGGCCGGGGACGCGCACGGCCTGGTCCAGCTCGGCCTCGATCTTGGCCATGGTCATGCCTGGACGCCACTGGCTCCTGGGCTTGAAGGTGATGGTGGTCTCGAACATCTCCAGCGGTGCCGGATCGGTTGCGCTTTGTGCGCGTCCGGCCTTGCCGAAGACATGCTCGACTTCCGGAACGGTCTTGATCATGCGGTCGGTGAGTTGCAGCAACTGCGAGGCTTTGTCCGCCGACAATCCGGTCAGCGCCGTCGGCATGTACAGCAAGGTTCCTTCATCCATCGGCGGCATGAACTCGCTGCCCAGCTGGCTCATGGGAATCGCAGCGCTAAGCAGCAGCACGCCCGCCAACGCGAGCGTCGTCTTGGGATAGCGCAGCACCCGGTCCAGGATCGGCCGATACAGCGCCATCAGGCCGCGGTTAATGGGGTTGTCGCCCTCATGGCGAATACGTCCGCGCACCAGATAGCCCATCAACACGGGGACCAAGGTGATCGCCAACCCTGCGGCGGCGGCCATGGCGTAGGTCTTGGTGAACGCGAGCGGCTTGAACAGCTTGCCTTCCTGTCCTTGCAGCGCAAACACCGGCACGAACGACAGCGCGATGATCAAAAGACTGATGAACAGCGCCGGCCCTACTTCGGCCGCCGATGCCGCGACGAGCGCCCAGCGTTCCGCTGCTTGCGGCTCCTGTCCGTCATGCGCATCGCGCCAATGCTCCAGGTGCTTGTGTGCGTTCTCGATCATCACGATGGCCGCATCCACCATGGCGCCGATGGCGATGGCAATGCCGCCCAGCGACATCAAGTTGGCCGATACGCCTTGCATGTCCATCACGATGAAAGCCGCCAGCACGCCCAGCGGCAGGGTGATGACCGCAACGAGCGCCGACCGCAAGTGGCCAAGGAACAACGCACACACCAGCGCGACGACCAGAAACTCCTCCAGCAGCTTGCCCCAGACGTTCTCGACGGCGGCATCGATCAGTTGGGAGCGATCGTAGGTCGGCACGATCTCCACGCCTGCCGGCAGGCTGCGCTGGAGCTCGGCCAGCTTGGCCTTGACGGCGGCAATCGCGGCGCGCGCATTCTTTCCCGAACGCAGCACGATCACGCCGCCGGCCACCTCGCCCTGGCCATCCAGTTCCGCGATGCCGCGGCGAAACGTGGGGCCGCGCCGTACCGTTGCAACATCGCGCAATAGCACCGGTATACCGGCGTTGTTGGTGACAATGGGAACGCTTTCGAAATCGGCGCGCGTTTTCAAATAGCCCTCGCTGCGCACCATCAATTCCGCTTCGCCCTGCTCGATCACCGAACCGCCATTCGCGCCGTTGGCGGCGCGCACGGCGTCGATCAGTTGGCTAACGGTGATGCCGCGAGCGGCCAAGGCTTGCGGGTCGGGCACGATCTGCCAGGCGCGCTCCATGCCGCCGACGCTGGCCACTTCTGCAACGTCAGGCACCGTCTTCAGTTGATAGCGAAGAAACCAGTCCTGGATCGCGCGCAACTGGCCCAGGTCGTGTTGCCCGGTGCGATCCACCAGGGCGTACTCGTAGATCCAGCCCAGCCCCGTGGCATCCGGTCCCAGGGCAGGGTTTACGTCAGTGGGAAGACTGCTGCGCACCTGGCTCAGGTATTCCAGTACGCGCGACCGCGCCCAATACAGATCCGTGTTGTCGTCAAACAATACGTAAACGTAGGAATCCCCGAAAAACGAATAGCCGCGCACGACCTTCGCGCCGGGTACGGAGAGCATGGTGGTGGCCAGCGGATAGGTGACTTGATCCTCCACGACTTGCGGCGACTGGCCCGGCCAGGTCGTACGGATGATCACTTGGGTATCGGAGAGATCGGGCAGCGCATCGATCGGCGTGTGGGTGGTGGCATACACGCCGACCGCGGCCAATACGATGGCGGCCAATAGCACGAACACGCGATGCGCGATGGCGGTGCGAATCAGCGCGGCAATCATGGCCGGTCTCCCATGTGCATGTCCGGCATGGATGTGCTGGCTGCCGAGGCGGGCTGCGCGGGAGGGGTGTCCAGCCGATCGAGTGCGCCGGACAAGCTTGCTTCCGAATCGATCAGGAATTGGCCGGACACCACGACTTTTTCGTTACCCTGCAGGCCGGCGAGAATTTCGGTGTATCCCGCGGAAGAACGGCCCGTGCGTACGGCGACAGGGCGAAAGTGTCCGTTCCCTTCGGCGACGATCACGCGTGCGTCGGGACCTGAGGTGATGAGCGCATCGCTCGGCACCACCGGCACCGCCTTGCCGCTTGCCGCTGCGATGCGCACCGAGGCGAACATGCCCGGACTCAAAGCCCCATCCTCGTTGGCCAGCACGATGCGCGCGCGCTGCGTGCGTGTCATAGGGTCGATGTCGGGCAGCAAGGTTTCCACGCTGCCGTGAAACGCGCGCCCCGGCAGGGCGTCCACCGTCACGGTCACGGGTGTGCCATCACGCACCGTTCCGGCAACGGCCTGGGGAAGCGCGGCTTCAATCCACACCGTCGCCAGGCCATTGACGGTCATCAGCGGTTGGCCGGCATTGACGCGCTGCCCTTCCTGCACATCCAGCGCGGTCACCACGCCGCTTGCGAGTGCGTGCAGCGTGATGCCGCTACCCGAACCATGGGGGGCGCTGCGAATATCTGCGTCGGTAAGTCCCATGACCTCAAGGCGCTGCCGTGCGGCAGCCCGCAGTGTCTTGGCATCGGCGGATTGCGCCTGCTGAAGCGCGCGGTACTCGGCAAGCGCGCTATCCCATTGCGGCGCCAGCAGGGTCGCCAACGGCTCGCCCGCGGTAATGGCGGTGTACGGAGCGCGCACGTAGAGCTGGCTTATGACACCGTCGGCGCGCGCACTTACCGTCGTGGCTTGCCGCAGATCCCAGGTCACCGTGCCGGGAACCAGGCTTACCGTGGCCAAAACCCGCTGCTGCACCGGAGCCGTTCGTATGCCAAGGTTTTGAACCGTGGCCGGATCGATCCGGACCATGCCCGGGTCCGATCCTTCATCGGCGTACCTGGGCACCATTTTCATGCCCATCGGCGACAAACCCGGGTGATTGAAATGCTGGTCCGGCACCATGGTGTCGTACCAATACAGGACTTTTTCCCCCTGCGTTTCGGATGCCGCCGCAGCCGGTGAAGTGGAAGGCGATGACGTGTATCGACCACTGAAATAGCCGATGACCAGCAATACCGCTGCGATGGCGATAGCAGCAAAAGCAATCAGCGCACGCTTCATGGCATGGCCTCCGAGGTAGGTAATAGATAGGCCAGCGATGCCCATAACTGTGCGCGCGCCGCGAGTGCATCGGCGTAGCTCAAGCGCAGCTCGATTTCGTCACGGCGGGCATCCAGCCAGGGTTGCAATGCGCCGCCGCCGCGGTAGGCAGCCAGCGCCGTTTTCGTGCGGTCACGATCGAGAGGAAGCAGCGTGTCCTGATAGCGCTGGATCTGGCGCGCCCAGCCTTGCCAACTGGCGATCGTGCGCGCGACGACGGCGCGTTGTTCGCGGCGCGCGTCTTCATGGTTGTCTTGTGCCGCTTCCCTTAGCTCTTCTTTTGCGCTGATCGCGCGGTCCTGCCGATTGCGCGTGAACAGCGGCAAGCTCACGCCAAATTCCAGCATCACCATGTCGGAAAGCGGACCAGCGCGTTGGCCGTAGAGGAAACTCACGCTCCAGTCAGGGTGTTTGCTTGCACGCGCCCGGTCCAGTGCCGCTTGCGCGACCTGTTCGCGAGCCGCCCAGACTTGCATGGGCGCTTGCTGGTCGATGGCTTGCTCCAGATACTCGGGCGACACCGGCAACTGGCCGAAGTCGGGCGCGTCGCCAAGAACCGTAGCGGGTTGTTCCAGCCATCGCTGCAAACCCGCTTGCGCACCGGCGATGTCCGCATCGACAGCTTCCAGGCGATTGTCGAGCGCTGCCGCCTCGGCCCGCGTTGCCAGTGCGTCGGTGGCGCTGCCGCTGCCGCCTTTCAAGCGTGCCTGCGAAATCTGCACGGCCAACGCGTTTTCAGCTTGCAGTTCGGCGAGCAGCGCGCGCTTTTGCTGTGCGGCCCACAGGTCGATCCAGGCATCGGCGATACGTTGCTGGATCGATTGGATCGTGTCGGCGCCTTCGGCATCGGCCGCCTTGATCTCGGCATCCGCCGCTTCGCGATCGGCAGCACGTGCCGCACGCGAGGGAAGCGCTTGCGTGATGCCTATCACGCGCATCGTCATGGGGTCGGAACGGATGCTGAAAGCACCCGGCGCGGTAACGGGAAAATTCTGCACGCCGAAATTCAACGTAGGATCAGGCAAACGGCCGGCACGCATCGCTTCCTCGTGCGTCGACGCAATGTGCGCGTGATGCGCCACGAGTGCGGGCGCTTGCGCCATGCCTGCTTGAACGGCCGCTTCCAGCGTCAACGGCGGTGCTTCCGCATAAACCGTGGAGACCGACGTCCCGCCCAGGACGACAGCCAATCCCGACGCCAGCGCGCGCCGGGTGAACAGAGACAACAACATGGTGGTTACTCCGAGGAGCCGAGGATGCTCTGATTAATTCAGCGTGGGCCGCAGCGGCCCTATGTGTTCGCAGAGCACAGGGCCATCGGCGAAGGCAGACTGGCAGTCTGTCGGACCGAGGCTATGCGGAGACACGGGGTGGCTGCGGCCTGCGGTGGATTAAATCAGAGCATCCCTTAGGGATATCGCGCCCAGCGGGCACGACGACGCTTCAACGAGAAACGCCGCTGGCTAGATCAACAGGGAGCAGAACAGGAGGCTTGCCGGTAGCGGCGCCCGCAGACGATCGCGTTGCCGTTGAAGCGCCGTCATCGGCGACGACAGCGCGACGGCCGCCGGCAACGAGGGCGGCAGGGCCACCAGCGCGCTGGGCGGCACCGACAGCGGATGCACCGCGGTGGGCGCCGATGCATCGGCAGCGCAGTGTTTGGCGCATAGCGCCCGGTCTGCCGCCGTGTGTTTCATCTGCGGGCACGTCGACGCCATCGCCGTATCGGCTGCCGATGTACTCATGGCCATCACCGGACCCATCGCACCATCCGGCATGGTGCAGACGTAAGCGGCGAGCGCCGACTGCAGCCCGACCATGAACAGCAATCCCCCGAGCAGCAGCCAGCGCGTCACGCGTGCGCGACGGATATCGCGCAAGCGCCAACGGGTGGGACCCAGCTTCGGGATGGACAGGTGCGTCATCGGGCGGAGTGTACTGCAGCCTGGCGGGAAGTGGTTTTCAATCAATTCGCCCGGCGAGGCAATTGGTTACATGTGCATGGACGGTGACCAACCCTCGCAGGTCGACGGTGAGGCAACACCGAGTCCCAACATCGGCATGGCGGCGTTGGGGCTCGCTTGCGCTCAACGTCAACCTACGCGCTACCGCATGACGACGGCTGCCGCAATCCGGTCCGCCAATTGCCCAAGCAGCTGACTCATCGCCGCCGCTTGCGCCGTTGCATCGCGGCTCGCCATGCTGGAAGACAGCGTTAGCTGCTGCGTCAAGTCGGTGTGCGCAGGATGGCCGGACAGCAGCGTCCACGAAACCTGCATCGTCAAGCCGCCGCCTGCGTCGGCTTCGGCATTCAGCACAGTGACCACCAGGGTGCGCGTATGCGGCGGCGGCGGCGCTTCCGGCAGCACGAACGCTCCTTGCGGCAGGCGCGTCAACAGATCCTGCGCAAGCGTGCGGCGCATCATCTGCCCGAGTGGCGCGCCCCAGCGGTCCGTGTCGTGGATGGTCAGCTGGTTCGCGGCGTCTTGCGTGACGACTTCCGGACGATCGAGCTCGGCGGGAATATGCACGGCGGTGAGTTGAACCGGTTGTATCTGCGCCGTTGCGCGCGGCGCGACGACGGGTTCCGCATTCAAAGTGACGTAGCGTGTGGGCGGGCTGTGGCCGCAGGCGGCCAAGGCCGCGGCCAGGATGATCAGCATTGGTCTCAGCGTCATGGCTTTTCCTTCTGCTTGCCGCGAATCAGCGCTTCGGGATGCCGATCCAGATAGTCGGCCAGCGCACGAATCGAGCGCGCGGTGTCGGTGAGTTCGCGCAAGGCCTCGGGCAAACCGTTTCCTGATTCCCCATCTGTCGCATCCTCTGATACGTCGCGAGTAGATGCTGCAACCTCCTGATGAGAAGGAGGAAAAGCCATGGCGAAGAATCCCGTGCAGTTCCAGCCCGGCATGAGTTTGACGACAT